>Ga0209382_10004017_pt1 | contig 19986 bp, 18 predicted proteins | sample SoiMetdeltSBSDD5_FD_187599 | JGI IMG/M metagenome (GOLD analysis project Ga0209382, IMG submission 187599) | Bulk soil microbial communities from a Populus tree surrounding site in Tennessee, USA - Soil MetaG P. deltoides SBSDD5 (SPAdes) (version 2) | ecosystem: Environmental > Terrestrial >... | reverse complement strand
CGACATCTCTCCCTGGGCGAATCGGGTCCGGTTGGTCGATGCCAAGCACGCTGGCGTGTGGGAGCTCCCGCTCCTCGGCGAGGTCGCTGCGCCCCCGGCCGTGTTGGTCCGACCCGACGGGCATGTCGCCTGGGCAGGGGACCTCACGGACCCAGAGCTGCCTCGAGCCCTCGCGACCTGGTTCGGAGCGGCCACTTCAAGCGCTTCGGTGTGAGCGCGGACAACGTGCTCAATGCCCTCCGGACGGCTGGCGTCGCCATCCGGCCACGGCGCGGCAGCCTCGACCAGCACCCGGCCGCGAGCGCGTCCGCGCCGGTACAAATCGCTCCGGAACAACGCCGACGGCTTCATCACCGGCCGGCTGAGCGACGGCACGGAGTTCGAGTCCTACTGGCCTTTCGACGGCCCTACCGATGGGGACCTGGAGCTCCTCCGGCAGCACGGTGTCGACGTCCAGTTCCACTCCCCGGAGCCCACCCTCCCCGAAGTCCTGCTCCCGCTACTGCTGCCGGTGGCGCTGCTCCTGGTGGCGGCGGGAGGGGTGGTGGGATGGTTGTTGGTACATGGCCGCGGCCGAAGTCGGTCCGGCGTCCAAGCGGTGGACGGCCCCGCGCTGAGTCATGCCACCAGGCGCCGGAGATGAGCGAGCTGGCGGGCAAGACGACGGTGGGTGCGATGGAGCCTGGACTTCACCGTGCCGAGCGGGATCCCCAGCCGCTCGGCGATCTCCGACCGGGTCAACCCCTCGTAGTGCGTCAGGCGCATCAGCTCTCGCTCCCGAGGCGACAGCTCCTGCAGCGCGCACCTCACCTGCCACCGCTCCCACACCTCGCCGGGCGTCGTGGCCGGGGCCGCACAGCGCACCGCCGCCAGCGTCGTCGTCACCGGGCGGCGTCGCTCCCGACGAGTGATGTCTGCCGCGGCCCGCCGAGCGATCTCGTAGAGCCAGGGCCGGAGTTGACGATCGGCGTCGAAGCGCGCCGTTGCCCTCCACGCCTTGACGAACACATCCTGCACCGCCTCCTGGGCCAGCTCGGGGTCCCCCAGACGGCTCAACGCCACGGTGTAGACCGGCCCCGCGTAGCGCGCGTAGACCTCCCCCAACGCGTCCAGCTCACCGGCAGCGAACCGGCGCGCCAGCTCTCGCTCCGAGCTCAACCAGCCAACGCTCCAGGCTCGGTGACGGTCAGACCGCAGCGGTCTCCGTCTCGGCACCAGGCAGTTGCCTGGGCCTCGGCCGGCCGGGCGACCTGGCGCTCGATGGCCACCTTCGGATCGATCTCGTGATCGAGCACGGTCCTCGCTTTCCTCGATGTGGACCTGGACGTCTGGTACCTGTCATCGAGCCTGCAGCTAAGGCACCAGGGGACGTATCGGGCATCACTCGCGAAGGCGGGCGTCACCTCCTCAGATCTCCGGCCCGGCACCTCAGACGCGACCTGGCTGCTCGCGAGCCCATGCGAGACTGATCGCCGTGACGGCACCGGTGACCAGCCCGGGGTTCGTGGGTCGGGAAGCGGAGCTGGATCGACTCCGAGGCTTGCTGGAGGCAGCCAAGTCCGCTGGCGAGGGCCGGCTGGTGCTGGTCAGCGGGGACGCAGGCATCGGCAAGTCGCGGCTCGTGGGCGAGCTGCGCGAGTGGGCGCGGGCCCGCGGCTGGCTGACCGTCGTCGGCGGTTGTGTCGATCTGGGCGAGGTGGGTCTGGCCTACGGCCCGCTGGTGGAGGTGATGCGCCGGCTACGAGCCGAGCTCGGTGAGGTGGCCGTCGGCAACCTGCTCGACCCCTCGGCGGCGGGCCGGGAGCCCGACGTGCTTCGCCCTCTCCTCGATGCGCAGCCCGCCGGCGCCGATCCCCCCGCTGTCCCCGGCCGGCTGCTGACGTGGATGGTGGGGTTCATGGAGCACCTCGGGGCGACCGGACCCGCCCTGGTCGTGTTCGAGGACGTCCATTGGGCCGACCAGTCGACCCGCGATCTGATGGCGTACGTGGCGCAGAATCTGCCACTGGCGCCTGTCGTGCTGCTGTGCACGTATCGGATCGACGAGGTGCATCGGCGCCATCCGTTGCGTCCTCTGGTGGCCGAGCTGCGGCGCCATCCGGCGGTCGAGCGCGTCGAGGTCGGCGGTCTCGATCGGCACGAGGTCGCCGCGATGGTCGAGGGCATCGCCAAGACGCCGCCCAGCGACGTGACCGTCGACGAGCTCATCTCCCGCACCGAGGGCAACCCCTTCTACATCGAGGAGTTGGTGGCCTCGGGCACCGGGCGCCCGCTGCTGCCGGCGCTGCGTGAGGTCGTCCTTGCTCGGGTCGAACAGCTGTCAGAGCCGGCCCAGGCGCTGCTGCGCCGGGCGTCGGTGCTCGGACGTGACATCGACGAAGCCTGGCTCGAGGGGTTGACCGGCCTGGTCGCCGAGGACCTTGCCGAGGGCCTGCGCGAGCTGCTGACGAGTCGGGTCCTGGTAGGAGACGCCTCCGGTTGCCGCTTCCGGCACGCGCTCGTACACGAGGCCGTCTATGGCGAGCTGCTGCCGGGCGAGCGGCAGCGGCTGCACGAAGCGGCGGCCCGGGCACTCGACGCCAGCCCTGGGTTGGCGAAGGGACCCGATCACGTCCGTCTGGCTCTGTCGGCGCATCACTGGGCCGCCGCTGGCGACGTGCCCTGCACCTTCGCGGCCTCGGTGGAGGCGGGCCGAGCAGCCGAGGGTGTGGGGGCGTTCGCCGAAGCGGCGGGCCACTTGGAGCGAGCCCTCGAGCTGTGGGAACAGGTGCCAGACGCGGCGTCCACGGCGGGCGCCACTCGGGTGGCCACGATGCTGCGAGCGGCCTCGGCGTTGGACCTGGGCGGGCACTCGGCGCGCGCCGCCCTGGTGGCCCGCGGTGCCCTCGACCAGCTGGGTGACGGAGCCACGCCTGAGGACCGGGCCGCCATCGTGGAACGTGTCGGCCGCTACTGGTGGGTGTCTGGCGACCAGGTGCGCAGCATCAGGGCCTACGAGGAGGCGGCGGAGCTGCTGGCTGGCCGGCCACCGTCGCACGCCAAGGCGCAGTCCATGGCCGCGCTCGGGCAGAGCCTCATGGTGCGCAGCCAGCTCGAACGGGCCGAGCCCACGCTGCGGGCCGCGATCGACGTTGCCCGCTCGATCGGCGACAGAGCCGTGGAGGGTCATGCGCTGTGCAGCCTGGGTGCCGTCGTCGGCGACCTCGGCCGGATCGGCGAGGGCGTGGCCGCGCTCGACCAGGCCCTGGCGATCGCCGAGGAGGAGCAGGTGTTCGAGGAGGTGGGACGGGTTCGGATCAACCTCTCGAACCTGCTGCTCGGCGCGGGTCGGGCCGAGGAGTCCGTCGCTGTGGTCGAGGCGGGTCTCGACCATGCGGAGCGGACGGGGTTGGCGCCCACCTATGGTCGGGCGCTGGCGGGGAACGGCGGCGAGGCGCTGGTGCGGCTGGGCCGCTGGGACGATGCGCTCGCCATGGTGGCCCGGCCCTCCACGGCCTCAGGGACGGGTCCGGGCGAGGCTGCGATGGCCCTGACCCGTGCCGCTGTCGCTCTCGGCCGTGGCCATTGGTCGGCGGCAGAGACCGCTGTCGCGCTCGCGCTCGACCGCACTGCGGCGACGGCCGACATCATGTGCCGGGGCCAGGCGGTCGTAGCGGCGGCGGGGTTGGCCGTCGAGCAGCGCCGCGCCGATGACGCTCTGCGTTCGGCCTGTGAGGCGTCCGAGCTGGCGGTCGGCGCCGACAGCGTTCGCTTCGGCATGCCCGCGTTCGCCATCGCCCTATGCGCCGCCGCCGACCGAGCCGAGCTGGCAGCCGCCGGGGGCCCGCTGGCTGGCGACGAGCTGGCCGAGACCCGCGGCCTGGCCGATCAGCTGTTGCGGCAAGCGCGTGCCTTGGCCGACAAGCCGGCGCGGATGGGAGGCACGCTGATCCCCGACGGCGCGGCGTGGCTGGCTGTCGTCGAGGCCGAGGCGGCGCGAGCCCAGGGGCACCCCGATCCGGAGCTCTGGGCGACGACGGCCGACCACTGGGCGGCGCTCGGCTATCCCCAGCTGATGGCCCAGGCTCGATTCCGGGAGGCCGAGGCCCTCCTGTTCTCGCGAGGCCCCCGCGATGGGGCGGCACGGGCCCTGTCCGCTGCGGTAGAGGCGGCCGACAGGTTGGGGGCGAAGCCTCTCGCCGAGCGGGTGCGGACGCTCGCCCGCCAGGCGCGGCTCACGCTCGCAACAACGACGCCCGATCAGGGCGGTCAGGGCGGTCAGACCGGTCGCACCGGCGGAGACCGCGAGAACGGTGACGACCGCGAGATCGCGGTGCTGGCCGGTCTGGGGCTGACAGCGCGCGAGGCGGAGGTCCTCGCTCTCGTGGCTGAGGGCTACACCAACCGCGAGGTCGGTGAGCGGCTGTTCATCAGCCACAAGACCGCCAGCGTGCACGTCAGCAACCTGCTGCGGAAGCTCGACGTGCCCAGCCGGACGGCTGCCGCCGTGCTGGCCCACCGGTTGGGGGCGAGCCGCCGGGGCGACGACGGCGGCTGACCCAGCTCCGCACCGCTGCAACCGGTGGGAGGGGATCGTCAGGGCTCACGCATCGGCACCCGTTGAAGGAACCCTTTCGGCGCGCGCGGCGTAGTGGGTCGGGCAACGAGGTCACCATGCCAGGGGGTTATCGATGATGTGCAACAGACGACCACGTCGGCGTCGCAGGGTCACAGCGCAGCTCTTGCCGGTGCTGGCGTTCGCGACCGGGGTCGCGTCACCGGTCGTGGCGGCGGATCCGGTAGGAGCCGCGACCACGTATTGCTATGGCTTCGAGGTGACCGTCGTCGGGACGGCGGCCGCCGAGACGATCGACGTGACCGATGGTGTCACCGACGATCGTGATGTGATCCACGGTCTGGGTGGCGACGACATGATCTCCGGTCTCGGTGGCGACGACGTCATCTGTGGTGGCGACGGTCGGGACTGGATCTTCGGCGGTCCCGGTGCGGATCAGATCGCCGGCAACCGCGATGCCGACGTCATGGCGGGTGGCGAGGGAGCTGATCGGCTCGAAGGGTTCGCGGGCAACGATCTCGTCTCCGGCGGTGCGGGAAGCGACTACGTCGACGGTGGCGACGGCAACAACTTCGATCACGACTGGGGTGACGACGTCCTGTTCGGCGACTCGGCCGCGGACGTCGTGCGCGGCGCCGCGGGAGATGATCGTCTCGAAGGCGGCGACGGAACGTCCGACAACAGCAACGACGGATTCGACAGGCTCTACAGCTACGGCGGCGACGACGTCCTGCGCGACATCGTCGGTGATGTGGACGAGCTGGTGGGCGGAGACGGTGACGACCACATCGATGCGCGGGACCGGCTGCCGGAGGCTTGGCACGACCGGGTGCGCGGGGGGAACGGCACCGACACCTGCCTCTTCGACGCGTGGGATCTCGGTGTCTGCGAGCTCTGAGCGAGCGGCGATGGCCGACCCTCGCCGGACCACGCAAGCCATTGAGATGAACGCCACCTTCGAGGCGGTGCGCATGCTGGCTCCCGGCATCGTGGCTCGCAGCGAGGAGATCGAGCGCAACCGGCGGCTGCCGCCGGATCTTGTCGAGGAGCTGGCGGCGGCAGGCTGCTTCCGGACGCTGGTGCCCCGAAGCCACGGTGGCGCCGAGCTCGACCCGCCCGCTGATCTGCGGGTGATCGAAGAGCTCGCCCGGGCCGATGGCTCGGTCGGATGGACGGTGATGATCGGATCGTTGGCGCCGGTGCTGCTCGGGAAGCTGTCGCGCGAGAGCTTCGACGCCACGTACGCCACGGGTCCCGACGTGATCCTCGCCGGTGCCTTCAACCCGACGGGCGTGGCCACGCCGGTCGATGGCGGGTTCACAGTCACCGGACAGTGGTCGTTCGCCAGCGGCTGCCAGCACTGTCACTGGTTCGTCGCCCACTGCGTCGTTGACGACGGCCGCCAGCCGCCGATGCGCATGATGGTGCTGCCCCCCACCGACGTCGAGATCAAGGACACCTGGTCGGTGTCGGGCCTGTGCGGCACCGGGAGCCACGACTTCATCGTCGACGACGTCTTCGTCCCGGCCGAACGCAGCTTCGTGATCTGGGACGAGCCGTGCCTCGACATCCCGCTCCTGCGGATCCCGGAGCTGTCGCTCTCCTCGCTCAGGCTCGGCGCCGTGGCGGTCGGCATCGCCCAGGGCGCTTTGGGGGAGGTCACCGACCTGGCCACCGGAAAGGTGCCACTGCTCAGCAACGGGACGTTGGCGTCGAACCCGCTGTTCCAGAATCAGCTCGGGGATGCGGACGCCCGGTTACGAGCCGCCCGCACCCTGCTGTACGCCGACGCCGCGACGTTGTGGGAGACGGCGATAGCTGGCGCGCCGTTCAGCCCGGACGACCGGGCCCGGAGCCGGGCGACGGCCACCTGGGTGACCAGGACGGCCGCGTCCGTGGTCGACATGGCCTACACCGCTGGTGGCGGGAGCTCGCTCTATTCCAGCAGCCCCCTCCAGCGTCGTCTTCGCGACATCCACGCCCTGACTCAGCACTTCGGGGTCAAGCTCGACACGTTCACCATGGCCGGTGCGGTGTTGGCCGGCCAGGACGTCGACCTCACGTTCCTGTGACGGTGTTCCAGCTTGGGGGCGTGATGGACATGCACGGGCAGCAGGGGTGTGAGCGGTCGACGTGGGTTCATGGTTCCCAGCGAAAGAAGCGTCGGGCGAGGCCGGCTCCGGCGATCGTCCAGGCGAGGAGGACGGCGGTGTTGCTGAGTGGGAGGCCGTGTGCGGCGGGGTCGTAGGTGGAGCGGAGGCCGTCGGCGAGGGCTTTGAGTGGGAACGCGCTGATGATGATGTCGAGGGTTCTGGGTAGGTGCAGCGCTGGGGAGAACATGCCGGAGACCATGGCGAGGGGTAGATAGGTGCCGTTGGTGATGGCGCCGGCGGTGTCTGCGGTGGGGATGGCGGCGCTGATGGCGATGCCGAGGGAGGCGAAGCACGCGATGCCCAGGGCGAGGACGACGAGGAGCTGGGGGATCGCTGCGGTGCGGGGGAACGCCTGGAACGCGACACCGCCGGCGGCGATGGTTGTCGCGGAGATGAGCAGTGCGGTCGCAACGACGCTGACGAGTTGAGCGCCGAGGTACAGCGATGGGTTCATCGGGGTGGCCCGGATTCGTTTGAGGACGCCGTCGGCGCGCTGGAGGGCGAGGATCGCGGCGAGGTTGCCGTAGGCGATGACGACGATGGCGAAGGCGAGGATCCCCGGGACGAACAGTGTGAGAGCACTGACGTCGTTGCGGCCGGGGATGGTGTCGTTGCTGGTGGTGGCGCCGAAGATGAGCAGGACGCCGAGCGGCATCGCGAAGTTGAAGAACGCCGATTCTGGGTTGCGCCAGAAGCAACGTTGGTTGAGCCGCACCTGGTGCACGAGCAACTGTCGCGGGGGCATCAGCTCATGCCCTCGGCAGTGCCGACGAGCTCGAGGTAGACCTCTTCGAGGCGCGGCTGCACCAGTGCTATCCGGGGTTGGGCGCCAGCCAGCCGGGCGAGCTCGACCGGTGTGCCACTGGCACAGACCCGACCGTCGCGCAGGATGGCGACACGGTCCGCAAGATGTTCGGCCTCGTCGAGGTAGTGGGTGGTGAGCACGATCGTCTTGCCCAACGAGCGCAGGTTGTCGATGGCGTCCCAGCACCGTCGCCGGGCCTCGGGGTCGAAGCCGGTGGTGGGCTCGTCGAGAAAGATCACCTCTGGGTCACCAGCAAGCGCGAGCGCGAAGTCGAGGCGGCGGCGCTGGCCACCTGAGAGCTGCCGGATGGGCCGGTCACGCTCGGGGGCCAGTTCGACGATCGCCAAGAGTTCCTCGAGTGGGCGGGGCGCCCGGTAGAAGCTGCGCCAGGCGTCGATCAGCTCAGCGACCCGGAGATGCAGTGGGAACCCGCACTCCTGCAACACAACGCCTGTGTGTTCGCGCAACTCCGGGGCATGTGTGGCGGGGTCGAAGCCGAGGACCCTCACGCGGCCCGCTGTCGGGCTGCGGAAGCCTTCCAGGATCTCGATGGTCGTTGTCTTGCCGGCGCCGTTGGGTCCGAGCAGGCCGAACACCTCACCGCGACCGACCGCCAGATCGACGCCTCGCAGTACCAGCCGGTCGCCGTAGCGCATGTGCAGGTCCTCGACCTCGATGACTCGACCAGCCCCAGTAACGCTCATGTCTCCAAGATACGGCTCTGTATCTAGGTGTCAACCTTGTATGCTCACGTCGATGCCCGTCGAGAAGCTCACCCCAGAGCGGAGACGTCAACAGACGCGTGACGTCTTGATCGCCGCGGCCACAGAAGTCTTCGCCCGGCGGGGCTTCGAAGGAGCAGCCCTCGAGGAGATCGCCGAGACCGCGGGTTTCACCCGAGGGGCCATCTACAAGAACTTCCACGGCAAGGAAGACCTCTTCTTCGCCGTCACCGACCGCATGAACGAACAGGTCATCGAGGCGTTCCGCTCGATCGCGCCCGACAGCGCCAATCCCAAGGATTGGGACATCTCAACCCTGGCCGAGTTGTGGCGCGCCAGCGTCGACGAGTTCGAAGACCTCCTCGCCATCAGTAAGGAACACGAGCTCTACGTCCTGCGCAACCCCGACGCCCGCGAACGCGCCCGAGCCCACCGCCACAAGCAACGGGCGCTCGTCGCCGCATTCATCGACGAAGTCGCCGAACGATCCAGCATGACCTTGCGCCTCCCCGCAGCCACGCTGGCCAGCGTCATCCTCGCCGCCGCCGACGGCCTCACCTACGCCGCACGCCTCGATGGCGAAGACCTCTTCGCCCCATTCCTCCAGATCCTCAACGCCGGGATGATCACCGACTGAGCATCGCCGGCCGTTCAACGGCCTCCCCAGGCCAGAACGCTTCGGCGTGAGCGCCGGCTCATCGGCATGCGCCGACTGGCTGTGCCTGTTGCACGCCCCGGTCGGGCTCAGTGCGCGAGCAGGTCCGGGAAGCCGAACATGACGACCAGCGCCGGATCGTGGAAGGCGATCACGCGGGAGACGCCGGTGGCGGTCGCGTCCAGCACCACGATGTCGGCGGCCCGGAGCGTGCCGTCCGCGTCCCGGTGGTACACGGCGGCGGCGGGCTGGCCGTTGGCTGTGGTGGCGAGCATCTGCCAGTCGCCCGGCGTGCCCAGCACGTACGCGTCGAGCATGTGGATGCACTTCACCCGGCCGGCCTGCCAGTCGCGGAATGGCGTCGCCTCCAGCGTGGCGTCCGTGCGCAGCACGTGTTCCAACAGGCTTGCGTCGGAGCGCTCGAAGGCTGCGATGTAGCCATCGAGCAGCGCACGAGCCCGCCGATCGGTTGGTTCGAGCAGTTCCTCGGGCTCTGGTTCCAGTTCGTCCAGCCGGGCGCGAGCGCGCTGCAGGCCGCTCTTCACCGCCGCCGTAGTGGTGCCGAGGATGCCCGCAGTCTCGGCCGCGGAGAACGCCAGCACCTCGCGCAGGATGAGGATCGCGCGTTGGCGGGCGGGCAAGTGCTGCAGGCTCGCGATGAGTGCCAGCCGTAGCGACTCGCGCGCGATCGCCGCTGCGGCCGGATCGTCGGCGGCCGGGGCGATCCATCGGTCCGGGAAGGGTTGCAGCCACGAGACCTCGCCCGGCGCGATGTGACTCGGCGGGCGATCGGGTCCGTCGTAAGGGCCCGTCAGGCCCGACGGCAGCACCCGGATCCGGCGCGGCTCCAGCGCTGTCAGGCACACGTTGGTGGCGATCTTGTAGAGCCATGTCCGAACCGACGCACGGCCCTCGAAGCCGGCGTAGGAACGCCACGCCCGGATGTACGTCTCCTGCACGAGGTCCTCGGCGTCATGCGCCGAGCCGACCATGCGGTAACAGTGCGCCAACAGCTCCCGGCGGAACCGCTCGGTCTCGGCAGCGAACCGGTCCTGGTTGGCCGCCTCCCGCACGTGGGCCGTCATGCCGCGACGCTAGGCCGCGACCAGTCGGCCGCTACCGCCGCGGATTGCTTGCTTGCCATGCGCTGCTCCTTGTGCGGACCGGTCCCGCCAGCCAGGACCGTCACCCGATGCCGGCATCCGGGCGCTGGCCGGATCGTCAGGGCCGCAGGGCCAGCTTGCCGATGGTCGCCCGGGCTTCCAGTTCCGCGAGGACCTTTGGGCCGTCGGCCAAGTCGTAAGCGGTGGGGCGAGCGGGGCCGAGGACGCCGGCGGCGATGAGGGCGGACAGCTCACCCATGAGCTCGCCGAAGATCTGGGGTGCGGCCTGGATCAGCACGCCGATGTTGAGGCCGATGATGTGGACCTGGTGCTTGTACACCAACTCCCAGTTGGTGATCGCGGCTTCGCCGCCTGCCACCCCGTAGACGATGACCCGGCCGGTGACCGGTTTGGTCCCGGCCAGGCTGGCATCGAAGGTGGCACCACCCGCCGACTCCAGCACCAGATCGGCACCGGCACCACCGGTCAGCCCCAGCACCTCGGCGGCGAGGTCGCCATCGAGTGAGTCCAGGACGTGATCGGCGCCGAGTGCCAGCACCGTCTCGTGCTTGCTCGGCGAGGCGGCGGCGATGACCGTTGCGCCGTAGTGCTTGGCCATCGTCACCGCGGCCTGGCCGGTCGCGCCCGCCGCAGCGTGGACCAGCACCGTCTCCCCGCTGGCGATGCGGCCCAGGGGCTTGAGCGCGGCAAGTGCGGTGGGCCAGTTCACGACCAGGCCCAGCGCCTGCTCGGCTGCCCAACCAACCGGCACCGGCACCGCCGCGGCTGCGGGCAGGACCATGTACTCGGCGAAGGCCCCGTATCCGACGCCGACGACGCGAGACCCCGGTCGTGGACCGGTCACCGCCTCGCCCACCGCCACCACCTCACCGGCGGCCTCGAAACCCGCCAGATACGGAGGCTGCGGGCCACCCTGGAACGTGCCGTACGCCCTCGAGATGTCGGCGAAGTTGACACCGGCAGCAGCGACCCGGATCAGGACCTCGCCCTGGCCAGGGCTCGGTACCGGCGCATCGGCGATCAGACGTGTGTCCTGCGGACCCTTCAACGAGGTCTGCTGCAGGGCGCGCATGGCGGCGGGAGTGCTCACGGCAATCAGCTCTTCTCTCGGCTTGCCTCATCGCGGCCGGCTTCTTCGGCGGGCCGCACCGTCAACCATGTAGACCTCCGCCACCCCAGCAAGGAATCGGCCGCCACTGAATCCGAGCGACACCTGGTCGTGCTTGCCTATGTCTAGCTAACCGTTGTAGAATACCGTTATCTAGCCGTCAGAGATCGGAGGCGCTATGCGGGAGGCGATGTTGGCGTTGCTGGCCAAGGAGCCGGCGCACGGCTACGAGTTGCGCCAGCGTCTGGCGGCGGCGTTGGGGCCGGTGGGTGAGGTGCTCAAACCGGGGCAGGTGTACGTGACGTTGGCACGCCTGGAGAAGGCGGGCCTCGTACGCGGGGCGCAGGTGGTGCAGAGCACGGCGCCGGACAAGAAGGTCTACGAGGTGACCGCGGCGGGCCGGGAGGAGGTGGCGGCGTGGCTGTTGGACTCGTCGTGGCCGAAGGTGGCGCCGGTCGAGTTCCATCTCAAGCTGGTCGCGGCGGCCGGGACCGGGTTGGCCGACCCGGTGGCGTTGATCGATGCCCAGCGCCGCGAGCTGATGCGGCGGCTGCGGGAGGTCCAGCGGCTCGCCGAGTCCCAGCCCGCCGAGGGCGATGGGGTGCTGCTGTTGGAGGGGTCGGCGCTGCGGTTGCAGGCCGACATCCGCTGGCTCGAAACATGCGAGCGGCGGTGGACCGGGAGGACGCGATGAGCGCGGTCGTGCGAGCCGAAGGGCTGCGGCGCCACTTCCGGGGTGACGGTGCGCCGGTGCGCGCCGTCGATGGCGTCGACCTGGTCGTCGAGCAGGGCGAGGCCGTGTCGATCATGGGGCCGAGCGGTTGTGGCAAGTCCACCCTGCTGCACCTGCTGGGTGGGCTGGAACGACCCGACGCCGGCACGCTGATCGTGGGCGACCAGGCGGTCGACCGGTTGTCCGAGGCGTCATGGGCCCGGCTGCGGCGGCGCACGATCGGGTTCGTGTTCCAGGCGTTCCATCTCGTCGACGAGCTCACCGCGGTCGAGAACGTCGAGCTCCCGGCGCTGCTGGTCGGTACGTCCCGGCGGGCCGCACGGCGACGGGCCATGGAGCTGCTCGACCGCCTGGGTGTGATCGACCGGGCCGGGCACCTGCCCGACCGGCTCTCCGGGGGTGAGCGCCAGCGGGTGGCGCTGGCCCGGGCGCTGGTCAACGAGCCCTTGGTGGTGCTGGCCGACGAACCGACCGGCAACCTCGACAGCGAGGCGACCAGCGAGATCCTCGGGCTGTTCGCCGAGCTGCGCGACACCCACCAGACCCTGGTGCTCGTCACCCACGATCCCCGGGTGGCGGCCACCGCAGAGCGGCTGCTGAGCATGCGCGACGGCGCGATCGTCGAGGACACCCGCCTCGACGGGGGCCTGCCCCGCCAGACCGTGCTCGCCCAGCTGGCCGGGTGGGAGGCATAGATGGCGGCCGGACGTCTGGTGGTCGGGCTGGCATGGCGGAACGTGCGCCACCGGCCATGGCAGGCGCTGCTGCTGCTCTTCTCCCTGAGCCTGGCCACCACCACCATCACGCTGGGGTTGGCGCTCGCCGATGTCGGCGGCCGCTCCTGGGACCGGGTCTCACGGGCCACGAATGGCTCCCACGTCGACGCAGGGGCGGAGATCTCGCCGGACATGTCGCCGGCCCGGCTCGAGCGAGTGCGGGCCGAGCTGGCCCGCCTCGGCGACGCGCCCGGGGTGATCGCCGTCGGTGGCCCGTGGCGGCAAGCGCAGGTCGACGCCGAGATCGACGGCGTGCCGCTCCGCCTCAGGGTCCAGGTCCGCGACACCGGCTCGGCCGCCGTCGACCAGCCGCTGGTGACCGCCGGGCACTGGCTGGACGGTCGGGACGGCGTTGTGCTCGAAGACGGGTTCGCCGCCGCGGCAGGCCTCCGACCAGGCGACACCATCACGATCGCCGGCCAACGCGTGCCGGTACGGGGCGCGGCGTTGACGGTCGACGTGGGCCCGTACCCGACGGATCAGCCGGCCTGGGTGTGGATCAGCCCGGCCACCGCCGCCTGGCTCGGCGCGGCCCTCGACAGCGGCGCGTATGAGCTCGGGCTGCGGCTGGCGGACCCCGATCAGGCCGAGTCGTTCGCCGCCGCCCACCCGGAGGTCGGCGGCACCTGGCAGGAGGACAAGAGCGAAGCCGTCGCGGACATCGAGGAGCTGGCCGCCGTCTTCGGCATCCTGGCCTTCTTCGTCGTGGTGCTCACCATCGGCACCGCCGTCATCCTGGTCGCGGGGCGGATGGCCGCCCAGGTCCGTCAGGTCGGCACGCTCAAAGCCGTCGGGGCCACGCCAGGCCAGGTCACCTGCGTCCTGCTCGTCGAGTACGTCGCCGTGGCCCTCCTGGCCACCGCGGTCGGGCTGGCCGCCGGCACCCTGCTGACGCCGCCGCTGGCCCGCCTCACCGACGTGTTGTCCGTGTACGGCGCCCAGACCCCGCCGATCACATGGCCGCGCGCCGCGACCGCCTTTGCCGTCACCACCGCCGTCGTGGTCCTGGCCACGGTGCGGCCCGCGCTGCGCGGCGTGCGGCGCAGCACCCTGCGCTCCCTCGCCAGCAACACCCGGCCACCCCACCGGCCCGGCCGGCTGACGCGTGCGATCACCGGGCTGCCGCTCCCCCTGCCGGTATGGCTGGGGCTGCGCGCGGCCAACCGCCGGCGCGGCAGGTTCCTCGCCAACACGTTGGGGTTGACCATCGGCATCACCCTGTTGATCACGGCCCTCGCGTTGCGCACCGGCGTCGACGCCTTCCACCGCCAGGACCTGTCCCTCGAGCCCGACGCGATCTCCCGCGCCGCCGATATCGCGAACCAGGACCGCGTGAGCAGCCTCGGGTTCACCGTCGCGGCCTTCCTCATCGCCCTCGCCCTGATCAACGCCACCGTCGCCGCCGTGTTCGCCGCCCACGACCACGCCCGCAACCACGCCATCATGCGCACGGTCGGCGCCACCCCGGGCCAGACCGTCACCGCGTTCCTCGTCGCCCAGCTGACCGCCTGCCTCCTCGCGTGCGCGCTCGGCATCCCCCTCGGGGTCGCGTTCTACGAATCATCCACCCGAGGTCCCCTCGACCCGATCGGACTCAGCCTGCTCACCTACGTCGCCACCATCCTGGCCGCCCTGACGCTGTACGGCCTCATCGCCGCCATCCCCGCCAGACTCCTCGCCCGACGACCGATCACCCCCCAACTCGCCTACGAATAGGCTTGCCCACCAGCCACCAGCCACCAGCCGCGCTGGTCGGGGGACGCCGGGCTCGAATGCACCAACTCGGGAGACTCGTTGCCGTTTCGTTAGCAGCAGACTCCGTACGTTGCGCTCTCCAACGCAAACATGGGAGGGCAGGATGATACGTATACGCTCAGTACTCGCGAGCCTGGCTGTGGTCGGGGCTTTCGCTGCAGCGTCGTTCGTCGGCTCCGCGCCGGCATCTGCATCAGCCTCGGCCGGGAAGGCCGTCGCGGTGGAATGCGACGACGTCGGTTCGGCGACAGCGGACTCCGGTGTGTCACGCATTTCGGTGAACCTGGACTATTGCCCGGGCTTGGGCTACTACCTCGCCTACGTGACCGTCTGGGACACCTCCTGCGACCACCGCACGGCGTACGGATATCTCGAGAACAACTTCAGTGGCATCATCAGAACCGTCTCGGCGAGCGGGTGCGGCAACCGAACCGATACCACGCTCTCGTACTACAGCGTTTACCCGCTGCAGTTCTGGACCAAGGCTTGTAACGGCGGCGGATGCAGCAGCCAAAGTCCGATCGCGACCATCCCCGGCTGGGGCTGAGCGCATCGTTCGATGTAGACCACGCATATCGAGCGCCTCGCGCGGCCGAGCGAGGCGCCCGGTATCGACCCCGAAACCACAGCTTTCGAACCCTCAACCTGCTCTTGAGGCTCTGGCTGACCAGGACATCGGGACCCCGCAGGACTCCACACCAGAGAAGGCCCATCCACCGGACCAGATTCCGCGGCCTAATCCGCGCACCTCGCGTCCCCTGAAGCCCGCGCAGGTCGATGCGCTAGTGGCCGGCTACCAAGGCGGCAAGACCACGAAGGAGCTTGCCGTCGCCAGCACGACGATGAAGATCAGCAGCAGCGGCGCCGTCGCGCCGAGGAGCTTGCGACGGATCGGTACCCTGGCCGTCCGGCGCCGGGGACTGCGTGAACGTTCCTCCCGGGCCATGGGAGGCCGTCACATGTGGAGCAGTCGCCATTGCGGCGTCAGGGGAGCGTGGCTGTATCGGTGATGAAGTCCTTGAGGCAGCCGACCATGCCGGCGGAGAGCGCCAGGTGGGCGGTTCCGTCGGGCTGTTCGTCCATCTGCTTGGCGATCACGCCAACCAGCCAGGCGGCCCGCATGCCCACCAGCCATGTGTCGTCGGGAGCGACCGGCCCGGCTTGGTGTCGTTCGGTGCGTTCGGTCATCGTTCGCTCCTCCTTGTCCGGCGAGACCGAGCGGGTGTCCGGCGCGGGCGAGCTCAGGTGGGCGCAGGGGAATCGAGCAGGGCGCGCACGTCGGCGGCCGAGTGCTGGTCGAGCGCGTGGTTGGCGAGAGCGCGGGCCTGCTTCGCCGAGACCGAGCGCACGGCCGCTTTGACGGTGGGGATGGCGGGCGGGCTCATGCTCAGCTCGCGCACGCCCAATCCGACGAGGAGTGGGGTCGCCGAGGCATCGCCGCCGATCTCGCCGCACACCGCGACCCGGGCTTGGGATCCGGCTGCCTTGGTGACCCCGGCGATCAAACGGAGCACGGCCGGGTGAAGTGCATCGGCGAGGTGGGCGACCGTTGCGTTGCCTCGCTCGGCGGCCAGCGTGTACTGCGTGAGGTCGTTGGTGCCGATGCTGAGGAGGTCGACATGGGGCGCGACGGCTGAGGCTTCGAGCGCGAGGGCGGGAACCTCGATCATCGCACCGACTTCGAATCCGTCGGGAAGGTCGCCGGGCCGGAGCCCGACCTCTGCTGCGGACTCGGCGAGCAGGTGCCGGGCGGCGTGGAGCTCGTCGAGCGTGGTGACCATCGGGAAGATCACGGTCACCGGGTGGTCCCTGCCGGTCCGGACGAGCGCTCGCAGCTGCTGCTTGAACAGCGTGACCTGTTGGAGGCTGAGCCGGAGGCCCCGGCACCCGAGGAAGGGGTTGTCCTCTTTGGCCGAGGACAGATAGGGCAGCGGCTTGTCGCCGCCGGCGTCGAGGGTCCGCACGGTCAGTCGGCGGCCCTCGAGCGCCTCGGCGATGGCCAGGTAGGCCTCCAGCTGCTCGTCTTCGGTTGGTGGGTCCTGGCGGTCGAGGAAGAGGAACTCGGTGCGGAGGAGGCCGACGGCGTCGGCGCCGTTGCGTACGGCGGCGAGGGCATCGTCGACCGAGGCGACGTTGGCGGTGACCTCGATCACCAGCCCGTCGGTGGTGGCCGCCGGTGCGGCGGCGCTGGCGATCAGTTGCTCGGCCTGGCGCCGCTGCGCCGAAGCGCGGTCGAGGTAGTCGGCGAGCGTCTCGGGGGACGGATCGACGATCACGGCGCCGGTGGACCCGTCGACGACGAGGACCGTCCCGTCGGGGATGGCCAGCACGTCTTCGCCCGCTCCTACGACCGCGGGGATGCCGAGCGATCTCGCGAGGATGGCGGCGTGCGATACGGGGCTCCCGAAGGCCGTCACGATGCCGTCGACGTGGTTGGGGTCGAGGCGGGCCGCCTCCGCGGGTGTTAGATCGGTGGTCACGACGACGCCTTTGGCTGCGCCGCCGCGGAGCTCGATGCCTAGGAGGTGGGCGAGTACGTGGTCGCCGACGCTGCGGATGTCTTGGGCCCGAGCCTGCAGGTACGGGTCGGTGAGGGCTCCGAAACGCTCGTCGAGGGCGTCGACGGCCTGTTTCCACGCTCGATCTGCCGCTGCACCCTCGGCGATGAGTCGCTGTGCGATCCCGATGAGGTCGTCGTCCTCGAGGAGCAGCAGGTGTGCGTCGAAGATGGCGGCGTCGTGCTCGCCCACCAGCTGGGCCACCTGGTCGCGGGTGTCGCCGAGATCTGTGCGGGTGCGGGCGACTGCCGCGGCGAGGCGGTCCCGTTCCTCCTCTGGATCCCCGGGCGGGCGATCGTCGAGGTGGAGTGTGGTCGTCGTGAGCGACAGCTTGGGTCCCACACCGATCCCGGGACCGGCCGCGACGGGTCCCGATGCGGGCTCGGGCAAGGCGACGATGTCGGATGGAGCTGGCCGGACATCCTCGTCGAAGTTGCGCCCGACGATCGCTGCGATCGCCGCCAGGGCCTCGCGCGCTTGGCGGCCGGATGCTCCCACCTCGATGTGATGGCCTTTGAGCGCTCCGAGGGTGGAGAGGGCACTGACGCTTCGGCCGTTCACAGATCGGCCGCCTGTCGTCAGGTTGCGGACGGTCACCTCCGCGTCGAACCGGCGAACGGTGTCGACGAGGCGGGCCGCCGGTCGGGCGTGCAGCCCATGCTGGTTGTGCAGCGCGAGCTCGATGCTCGCCGAGGGCGCGCTCCGGAGGTCGGGTTCCAGCTCCTTTCCGGCGGCGGTGGAACCGCAGCCGAGCAGCTCGGCCTTGATCTCACCCGCTCGCCGTGCGTCCGCGGCGATCTCGTCGAGGCTCGCGCCCGCCGCCGCGAGGACGGTGGCGGCCACGAGGCCCTCGACCAGCGGTGCTTCCGACAACACGACCGGCACCTCGGGGGCGCCACCGAGGTCGAGCGCCAGCTCCGCGCTGAGCACGGCGCTGCCGAGGTCCATCATGACGAGCACGCCCTGGGCTGACGCGACCTCGTCGATGGCCTCACGGACCTGGACCGCATCGGTGCCGGGGACGCCGCCGTCGAGTCCGGCGGCGATGGCGATCGGCGGCGGCGCACCCCGAACCATCTGGAGTGCGAGCTCCACGGCCGAGTCTGCGAGCTGGCGGCTGTGAGAGACGACAACGATCCCGACCTTGGCGCCTGCTGCCCGCGGGCCGAGGCTCCCTGCAGAGCTCATGGCGTGGCGGCGAATGCCGCGGCGGCTGCCTGGATGAGCAGCGCTGCCGAGGTTGCGCCGGGGTCCTGGTGGCCGGCGCTGCGTTCGCCGAGATAGCTGGCCCGGCCCTTGCGCGCCACCATGGGGATGGTGGCGTCGCGACCTCGGTCGGCTGCTTGCGACGCAGCGATGAAGGCGTCGGCCGCGGTTTGGCCGTCGCCGAGAGCGCTGTCGAGAGCTTCGAGTGCGGGGTGCAGCGCATCGAACATGGTCTTGTCACCCAGTTCGGGACGGCCGCGCTCCACGACGCCCTCGTTGCCGGCCCGCAGGGCCTTGGCCAGCTCCTGAGCTGGAAGCTCGGTGACGGGGCCGCAGGCTGCCCCGAGGCGCAGGAAGAAGGTCCCGTAGAGAGGACCGCTGGCGCCGCCGACGTTGCTCACCAGTGTCATGCCGACCAGCTTGAACAGTGCGTCAGCGGCGCCCGGACCGCTGCCCTCGAGCTTGCCCATCACCGCTCGCATCCCGCGGTCCATGTTGATCCCGTGGTCCGCGTCACCGATGTCGGCGTCAAGGTCGGTGAGGTACGCCTTGTTGGCTGCGACCAGGTCGGCGAAGGTGCGGACCCACGCCTCCATCTGGCGGACGGTCACGAGGTCAGCGGTCATCGGCTCACACTCCCCATCGCAGCGCTGGAGTCCTCACCGGAGCGTCCCACAACCTGGTCAGCTCGTCGTCGAGCTTCAGCAGGGTGACCGAGCAACCCGCCATCTCCAGCGAGGTGATGTACGGGCCCACGAGCGAGCGGGCGATCGTGATGCCGCGGCCGTCGAGGATCCGCTTGAGCTCGCCGAACATCAGGTAGAGCTCGATGAGGGGCGTGCCGCCCATGCCGTTGACGAAGGCCAGCACCCCGTCACCTGAGCCGAAGGGCAGGTCGTTCAGGATCGGCTCGACGATGCGCTCGGCGATCTCCGCTGCTGGTGTCAGCGATTCCCGGTATCGGCCGGGCTCGCCGTGGATCCCGATACCGATCTCCATCTCGGTTTCGGTCAGCTCGAAGGTGGGCTTCCCAGCCGCCGGCACGGTGCAGGAGGTGAGCGCCATGCCCATGCTGCGTCCCCACCCGTTGACCTTGCGGCCGAGAGCGGCGACGGCAGCCAGGTCGCGACCCGTCTCGGCAGCTGCGCCGCAGATCTTCTCGACGAGGACCGTCACCCCGACGCCGCGGCGGCCGGCGGTGTAGGTGCTGTCCTCGACCGCGACGTCGTCGTTGGTCACGATCGACTCGACCTTGGCGCCGGTCTCCTCGGCCGCCATCTCGGCCGCCATCTCGAAGTTCATCACATCGCCGGTGTAGTTCTTGACGATGTGGAGCACGCCGGCCCCGCCGTCGACGCCTTTCGTCGCGTGGAGCATCTGGTCGGGGGTCGGAGACGTGAACACCTCGCCCGGGCAAGCGGCGTCCAGCATCCCGAGGCCCACGAACCCGCCGTGGAGAGGCTCGTGGCCCGAGCCACCGCCGGAGATCAGCCCGACCTTGCCGCCGAGCGGGGCGTCAGCCCGGTAGATGATCTTGCGCTCGTGGTCGACCCGCAGCTCCGTGTGGGCGGCCTCGACCCCCGAGAGAGCCTCGGCGACGACGGTGGCGGGGTCGTTGATCAGCTTCTTCATTGTGGACGTCCTCCTGTCACTGGATCGCGTGGTCAACCCACCGGCTCGGCCGCGCGGCGGGTGCTGGCAAGGGACGCGGACGGGATGTCAGCCGATCGGCGGGCCTGGCTACGGGAGATCAGCGTGTAGGTGACGCCGGCTGCGACGCCGGCCGCCAGCTCGGCGACGACGTAGGTCGGCAGCTGCGCCCAGTGCACAGGCCCG
>Ga0209382_10004014_pt1 | contig 19997 bp, 23 predicted proteins | sample SoiMetdeltSBSDD5_FD_187599 | JGI IMG/M metagenome (GOLD analysis project Ga0209382, IMG submission 187599) | Bulk soil microbial communities from a Populus tree surrounding site in Tennessee, USA - Soil MetaG P. deltoides SBSDD5 (SPAdes) (version 2) | ecosystem: Environmental > Terrestrial >... | reverse complement strand
GCCCTGGATCATGAAGTCGCGGATCACGCGGTGGAAGACCAGGCCGTCGTAGTAGCCGTCCCCCGAGAGCTTCACGAAGTTCTCCACCGTCTTGGGCGCCTCGCCCTCGAACAGCTCGATCTCGATCGGGCCGTGGTTCGTGTGCATCGTCGCCTTGCTCATCGTCTCTTCGTCACCTCCAGCCGGAGCTCCGCGCCCCGGACTCGATTTCCGCTTACCTTGTCCGCCACCTCCTGCGCGCGCTCGGCGGGCACCTCCACGAAGCTGAAGCGCTCCAGCACGCGCACGTTGCGAACGTCGTCGTTCTCGAGGTGGGTGTTGTCCACCACCGCGCCCACGACGTCGGCGGGCTCGATACCCGCGGAGCGCCCGGCGCCCACGATCAGCTTCGCGTAGGCCACGCCGTCGCGCTCGTGGGGCTTCGTGTGGCGCGGGCGGCGCGCCTCGCGCTCGCGCGGCTTGCGCGGCTGCGCCGGGGCGGCCGCGCCGTTTCCGGCGCTCGTCCAGTCCTCGATCTCGGTCTTGGCGTGGCGCTCGATCGCCGCGATCTCGCGCCGCTGCCGCGGCGTGACGATCGTGATCGCGCGGCCCGACTCGCCGGCCCGGCCGGTGCGGCCGATGCGGTGCACGTAGATGTCCGGCGAGTTCGGCACGTCGTAGTTCACGATGTGCGAGACCCCCCGGATGTCGAGCCCGCGCGCCGCGACGTCGGTGGCCACCAGCAGGCGCTCGCGCCCGTCCTTGAAGGCGATCATCACGCCGTCGCGCTGGCCCTGGGTCATGTCGCCGTGCAGCGTCTTGGCGCGCACTCCGGCGTCCCCGAGCCGTCGCGCCAGCCGGTCGACGCCGATCTTCGTGCGCACGAAGACGATCGCCTGGTCGGGGCGCTCGCGCCTCAGCACGTTCACGAGGGCGTCGGGCTTCTCGCGGTCGGGCACCTCCACGAAGTACTGGTCGACCGTGTCGATCGTGAGCGTGGCGGCGCGCACCTTGATCTCCACCGGGTCGTGCATGAACGTGTCCGCCAAGCGGCGGATCTCGGGCGGCACGGTGGCGCTGAAGAGCGCCGTCTGGCGGCCCATCGGGCAGCGCCTGAGGATCTCCTCAACATCCTCGAGGAAGCCGAGGTCGAGCATCTCGTCGGCCTCGTCGAGCACCACGTAGCGGGCCTGGTCGAGGAACAGGTGGTGGCGCCCGATCATGTCCATCACGCGCCCGACCGTGCCCACCACGATCTGCGCGTCCTTCAGCCGCACGGCCTGCTCGCGGATCGGCGCTCCGCCGAACACGGCCACCACCCCCACGCCGCTGGGCCCGCCGTAGGCGCGCAGCGCCTGGGTCACCTGGATGCAGAGCTCGCGCGTAGGCGTGAGCACGAGCGCTTGGACGTCCGGGTCGTCGGGGTCCGCGTACTGGACCATCGGCAGGCCGAAGGCGGCGGTCTTGCCGGTGCCCGTCTGGGCCTGGCCGATCACGTCGCGGCCCTCCAGCAGCGGCGGGATCGTCTGCTCCTGGATGGGGGTCGGACGCTCGTAGCCGAGGTGCGCGAGCGCCTCGAGCACCTGCGCCGAGAGGCCGAGATCGGAAAAGGTCGTCATGCCGACGGCCCAGACTACCCACGAGGAGACCGACGTCACCCTGATGCCCAAGATCGTCCGCAACCCCACCGGAGCCGCCCTCGCGGCCCTGCTCGTCGTAGGCGTGGCCGTGCTCGTCTTCCTCGGCATCGACGGCTGGGCGGACGGGGAGGGCCGCGGCGAGCGGCGCGTGCTCGAGATCCGGGCGCAGAGCGCGTCGCTGATCGCCGCCGACGTGGCGCAGTTCGAGGAGCGCCGGCGGCGCGAGGGCGACGGCTACGCCGCGGGCGAGACGCTCCTGGCCGACTGGCTCGGCCAGTTCCCGAGCGCCGAGCGCGAGCGGATGCTCGACTGGAGCCACTACCACGCGCTGCGCGCCGACACCCGGCCCGGCGGCTTTGCCGTGCGCACCTCGAGCGGGCCGGGCACGAGCGGCTTCTTTCGCGTCGAGATCGACCGTGAGGCGGGCACGGTGAGCGCGACCTGCGGCGGCGACCCGGCGCCGCGCTGCGTGAACGGGCGCTGGCGGGTCGAGCAGCACGGGCTCGAGCGCGCCTACCTGCTTGGGCGCTGAGCCGGCTTAGCGCGCCGGGTCGAGCAGGAGCTTGCCCGAGGTGCGGCGGCCCTGCATGTCCTCGTGGGCCCTGCGCACCTCGGAGAGCGGGTAGGTCTCGCCCATCTGCGGCACGAGCTCGCCGCGGGCGGCGCGCTCGAACAGGTCGGCCAGCGGCTCCTCCATCATCTCGCGCCGGCCCAGGCAGTGCATGAGCCAGAAGCCCACCACGGCCCGGCTCTTGCGCATCAGCCGGCCGGTCTCGAGCGTGTTCTGCTCCCGGCCCGCGATCCCGTAGGCCACGATCCGGCCGAAGGGCGCCAGCGCGTTCGCCGACTCCTCGAACACCCGCCCGCCCGACATCTCGAGCACCACGTCCACCGGCCGGCCCTCGTTGGCCTCGATCAGCGCGCCCTTCAGATCCTCCTCCGCGGTGTCCACCGCGGCGTCCGCGCCCAGCTCGAGCGTCTTGGCGCGCTTCTCCTCGGTGCTCGCCGTGGCGATCACGCGGCCGGCGCCGAACGGCTTGGCGAGCTGCACGGCCAGCGAGCCCACGCCGCCGGCGCCCGAGATCACCACCGCCGACTCGCCGGGCTGGAGCTTCGCGCTCGTCCTGAACAGGTGCCAGGCGGTGAGCCCCTGGATGAGGAGCGCGAGCGCGGCGCCGTCGTCGAGACCGTCGGGGATCTCGTACACGGCCGACTCGTGGGCCACCGCGTACTCGGCGTAGCCGCCCGTGGCCAGCAGCGCGATCACGCGCGTGCCGTCGGGCGTGGTGCCGGCCACCTCGCCGCCGAGCACGAGCGGCACCTCATAGCGGGCCAGGTACGAGTTCTCGCGCTGGTGGGTGTCGGCGAAGTTCATCCCCGCCCGCGAGACCTCGATCAGCACCTCCCTGTCGCCGGGCTCGGGCTGCGGCAGTTCGACCACCTCGAGGACCTCCGGTCCTCCGAACTCCTCGATCTGGACGGCGCGCATGCGCGCAGACTAGGCCACCGGGTCACTAGGCTTGCGCCCCGCATGAGCCTCCTGGTCGTGGGATCGATCGCCTTCGACGCGATCAAGACACCCTTTGGCGAGCGCGAACGCGCGCTCGGCGGCGCCGCCGTGCACTTCTCCTTGGCAGCGAGCTACTTCACCGACGTGCGCGTGGTCGGCCCGGTGGGCGACGACTTCGGCGAGGACGAGTACGCCGTGCTGCGCCGCCACGGGGTGGCCACCGACGACGTGGAGCACGTGGAGGGGGGCAAGACCTTCTTCTGGGCCTGCGAGTACGAGTGGAACCTGAACGTGCGCCACACGCTCGACACGCAGCTGAACGTGTTCGCGGACTTCCAGCCGAAGCTGTCGGAGGCCTCCAAGCAGGTCGAGACGCTCTTCCTCGCCAACATCCAGCCCGACCTGCAGCGCGAGGTGCGCGAGCAGACCCAGGCCAAGCTCGCCGGCCTCGACTCGATGAACTTCTGGATCGACAGCGAGCGCGAGTCGCTCGAGCGCACGATCTCGACCGTCGACATCGTGCTCATGAACGACGACGAGGTGCGCATGCTCACCGAGCAGCCAACGCTGCTCAAGGCGGCGCGCCAGATCATGGAGCTGGGCCCCGGGGTCGTCGTGGTCAAGCAGGGCGAGTACGGCGCCGCGCTGTTCACGAAGGACGAGTTCTTCGCGATCCCGGCCTACCCGCTCGAGACGGTGATCGACCCCACCGGCGCCGGCGACTCGTTCGCGGGTGGCCTGCTCGGCTACCTCGACTCGCAGGGGGGCGCGACCGACGCCGCCACGCTTCGCCGGGCGATGGCCTATGGCTCGGCGGTGGCCTCCTACTGGGTCGAGGAGTTCGGCTGCGAGCGGGCGGCCGACCTCACCCGCGAGCAGATCGACGAGCGCTTCGAGGCCTTCCGGCGGATGAGCGTGATCGAGTCGGTGCCGGCGTAGCGGCCGCTCAGCGCCGCGGCCGGACCGTGAGCGCCGCGCTCGTCGACAGCGGGGTGGTCCAGTCCTCTCCCACCAGCACCGCGCGGGCGCGCACCGGGCGGCTGCGCCTGAGCACGAAGCTCGCCCGCGAGCGGGCGTCGATGCGAGCCCGCGCCACCGGCCACCAGCCGAAGCGCTCGCGCAGGAGCAGCTGAAGCACCACCCGCGTGCCGGGCGCGGCCCCCGGCGCGCGGACGCCGATCAGGACGCCACCGCGGCGGGCGGAGGCGCGGAGCGCGACGGGCGCCTGGTCGGTCACCTCGACGCGGAGCGGAGCGCTCTGAAGCTCGCCTGCCACGGCGCGGTAGTGGGCACTCGCCACGGGCGCGACGGTGGCCACGAACGCGCCCGCGGCGTCGGGGCGAGCCGTGGCCACCGGGTGGAAGCCGGCGCCAGTGTTCTCCTCGATCGTCACCTCCGTCACGCCCTCCGGGGCGCGCGCGCGAAGCTCGACCGGCGTCCCGCGCCGCACCGCGCGCTCGGGACCACGCAGCAGCAGCGAGTGGACGATCACCTCGCCCCTCATGCCGTCGTGGATCGTGCACTCGTAGGCGAACGTGCCCGGAGTGGCGAACACGTGCGCGAAACCCTCACGGGGGCTGACCCGGCCCGAGTCGAACCCGGCGTCGAGCGACTGGATGTCGTGGGTGCGCACGCTGTTGTTGCGCCACGCCACGTTGTCGCCGACCAGGATGTCGAGGTGCGCGGGCGAGAAGCTCGAGAAGCCAGCCGAGACGAGGGTGCTCTCGGCGGCCGCGGGAGCGGCGGCGCCGGCCAGGGCGAGCGTCGCGAGCGCGAGCGCGGCGGGCGCCCTCATCGGCGGCTCACCCGGTAGAGGCCGATCATCCCCCGCTCCATGTGGTCCTCCACGTGGCAGTGGTAGAGCCAGGTGCCGGGAGCGTCCTCGCGCCAGCTCACCCGGAAGCTCTCGGCCGGCCCGATCGTGCGCGTGTCCTCGGGCGTGCCGGCGGGGGTGCGCCAGCGATGCCCGTGCACGTGGAAGGTGTGATGCTCGCTGCCGAGCGCGACAACGTCCCACTGGACCCGGTCGCCCACCCGGGCGCGATAGATCGGCGTGTTGCCGACGAAGGCCCGCCCGTTGATGGTCTGGAAGTCCTGCATCGGCGCGAACACGGTCACGAACTCGCGGTCCGGGCGCCGCTCGCGGCGGCCGAGGATCGACAGGGCGCCGTACATCCCGCCCGCGATCGACTCGTGCATCGACGGAGAGTGATCGTGGTAGGGCCAGACGCCCGCGGAGTCGGCCTTCGCGCGCAGCCGGTAGGTGAAGGTCTGGCCCGGCTTCACGTCGCCGCCCTTGCCCGAGAAACCGGGGATGAAGGCGCCGTCCGAGCCGGGCCGGTAGCCCACGCCGTGGAAGTGCATCGAGTGGGAGTGGCGGAGGGTGGTGTCGAGGTTCCTGAAGTGGATGCGCAGGTCGTCGCCAACCCGGGCGTGCACGATCGGCCCGGGGATCAGGTCGTGATCGACGTTCGTGACGGGCGCGTTGCGGACCGGGCGCCGGAAGCCGCGCGTGTAGCGGCGGTAGACGACGGTCGGGAAGACGGTCTCCGTCACGCCGAAGGACCGGTCCATGATCGCGTCACGGCCGGTGGGCACGATGTTCCAGGTGGTGGGTACGGCCGCCACCCAGGTGTGACGCACCGCGGCCTCCGCCGGCGAGGCGGAGGCCGCGATGGTCAGGAGCAGCGCGCCGAGCGCTACCTGACTTCGAACTTGCCCTGCATCCACGGGTGGATGGCGCAGAGGAAGTAGCGATCGGAGCCCTTGGGCGCCGTCACGCGGATCGTCGCAGTGCGCCTGGGCGCGAGCAGGATCGAGTCGCCCGGGGTGTTGAAGCCCGCGGCGCCGACGTTCACGAGCGGGGTGGTCGGCTCCTGCTCCTCGCCGGTGTCGGGGTTGATGAAGCCGTGGGCGACCGCGAGGTTGCCGCAGGGCCCGCCCTCGAAACAGCCGTCGATCTGGCCGATCCTCCTGGGCAGCTGCCCACGCCTGACGAGCGACAGGGTGTGCGGCTGCCGCGACCGGTCACGGAGCACGACCTGGCCGCCCGACTTCACCCGCGTCACGTCACGGCTGTAGTGCACCGTGTCCTGGATGTAGCGGTTGACCTTGAAGTTCGGGCCACCCTTCGTCTCGAGGGTCACCCGGCTGGGCGCCTGCGCGGCGGATCCGGCCAGCGCCGGGGTCACGGCGGCTACGGCTACGGCCAGCCCAAGCGCCGGCGCGGCAGCGCGCGCAAGGGTGCGTCGTGTCATTGAGTTTCCTTTCCGCCGCCAGGGCCGGCGGCGTGTGTGGTGGAGAGTCCCGTCCGGGCGTTCCGCGGCCGCAGCTCCCTCTGCCTGCCGTCGAAAGGCCCGTCGTGCCCAACGTAGGCGTGGTCCCTACCCGCGTCAAGCATTTGGTGCCCACTGGTGCCGTGCGCCATATATGTGGTGCAGTGCTGCTATGTGGGCCCACCCTACGGCCGCGGGGACGGCCTGCGCATCGGCCGCTCGGGCGAAATCGAGGTCATCCTCGAGGAGGATCTTCGGGCCGGTAACCGGGTACGATGCAGCCGTGGGCGGTTTCTGGGCCATCTTCTGGCTTGCGGTAATCCTGAAGATCCCCATCGTCGCGCTCCTCTGGATCGTCTGGTGGGCGATCCGCCAGACCCCGGTCGAGGAGGGCGAGGACGATCAGGGCGGCGGCTCCGATCGCGATCCGCGTCCCCACCGGCCCGGCCATCCGCGGCCGCCGCGCCGCGGCCCGCACGCCGACCCTCAGCCGGCCGCGCCCGCTCGTGTGCGCGTCGCACGCCCGCGCCGGCGCATCCCCACCGGCCACCGGTAGCGTTCGCGTCGTGAACTCGTTCTACGTCTTCGGCGGCCTCTTCGCCGCCTGGGCACTACTCGTCACGTTCCTCGGGGTCACGCGCGAGGACTTCCCCCCGACCGACGGAGCGGCCAAGGTCGTGGGCGCGATCTCGGTGCTCCTCGCCATCGCGGCGATCGCCAGCGGCGTCTACACCGCCGCCACCGAAGAGGAGGGCGACGAGGAGGAGCACGAGGCGGCCGCCCTGCTCGTGCGGGTGTGACCGTGACGCCGGAGCGCGACGACGGGGTGGCGGTCCACTACACCGCCGTGACCCGCGGGACCCCGGTGATCGGATCGGACGGCGTCGAGGCCGGCACGGTCGTCGAGGTCCTCGACAACTACCGCGAGCACATCTTCGACGGGCTCGTGATCGAGACCCGCGACGGCGTAGAGCGCTTCGTCGACGCTCCCGAGGTCGCGCGCACCGCGGAGCGCGCGGTGACCCTCAGCATCACGGCCGCCGAGGCCGAGCAGCTGGGGCCGCCCGAGGACGGGCCCGGCATGGGCGGGACCGTCAAAAAGCTCTTCGGCGGCCGGCGCCGGCGCTGAGTGGAGGGCGCGAGCGGCTTCGAGCTCCGCCGCGCCGTACCGGCCGATGCCGAGGAGCTGGGTCGCACGTCGCTCCTCGGCATGGAGACCTACCGCTCGTTCGCCCCGCGAGGATGGGAGCTGCCCGCGAGCGAGGTCGAGCAGACGCGCGAGCGGCTCGCCCGCCCGGCGGTCTGGTGCCTGGTGGCCGAGCGCGACGGACAGATGGCCGGTTACGTGGGGTTCGTGGCCGCCGCCCAGCACGCGCACGCGGACGAGGACCCGGAGCTCGCCCACCTGTGGGGGCTGTTCCTGCTCCCCGAGCACTGGGGCAGCGGGCTCGCCACGAGGCTGCACGAGGCCGCGCTCGAGGAGGCCTCGGAGCGCGGCTTTCTACGCTTCCGCCTGTTCGTCGCCACGGGCCAGGAGCGGGCGCGGGGCTTCTACGAGCGCGAGGGCTGGGTCGTGGCCGGCGAGCCATTCTTCGAGGCCTTCCTCGGGCTCGACCTCATCGAGTACCGGCGCTCGCTGCCCTGACCGCCGCCAACGCGATCCCGCCAGCATGCCGCGGAGGATGCGGTTCCGGCAGAATTTGGGAAGAGACAGAGAACGAGGCACGCGAGATCGGAGCGAGATGGCCGAGGAACAGACTCAGCGCGGGGACGGGGGTGGAGGCGTAGCTACGGCGAGGAACTCGCTCAGCGTGACTGACAACCGGACCGGCGAGACCTACGAGGTCGAGATCAAGGACGGCACCGTCAAGTCGATGGACTTCCGCCAGATGAAGGAGTCCGACGACGACTTCGGCCTCATGACGTTCGACCCCGCCTTCACGAACACGGCCGCCTGCCGCAGCGCGGTCTGCTACATCGACGGCGAGGCCGGCGTGCTCGAGTACCGCGGCTACCCGATCGCCGAGCTTTGCGAGAAGTCGACCTACCTCGAGGTCGCCTACCTCCTGATCTACGGCGAGCTTCCCACCCAGGGCCAGCTCGACGAGTGGATCTTCGAGATCACCCACCACACCTTCGTCCACGAGAACATCAAGAAGTTCGTCGAGGGCTTCCGCTACGACGCGCATCCGATGGGCATGCTGCTGGCCACGGTCGGCGCGCTGTCCACCTTCTACCCCGACGCGTCGAACATCGACGACACGCAGGAGCGGCACATGGCAGCCGTGCGACTGATCGCGAAGCTGCCCACGCTCGCCGCCTTCGCCTACCGCCACAACCTCGGGCTGCCGTACGTCTATCCCGACAACGACCTCTCCTACCCCGGCAACTTCCTCTCGATGATGTTCAAGATGACCGAGACGAAGTACCGGCCGGACCCGCGCCTCGAGCGCGCCCTCGACGTGCTCTGGATCCTGCACGCCGACCACGAGCAGAACTGCTCCACGAACGCGGTGCGCGGCGTCGGCTCGTCGCAGGTCGACCCCTACTCCGCGGTGGCGGCCGGCGTGGCGGCGCTCTACGGCCCCCTGCACGGCGGAGCGAACGAGCAGGTGCTGCGCATGCTCGACCGCATCGAGTCGGTGGACAACATCCCGGGCTTCCTCGAGGGCGTGAAGAACCGCGATGAGAAGCTGATGGGCTTCGGCCATCGCGTGTACAAGAACTACGACCCGCGCGCGCAGATCATCAAGGACCACGTGGACCATGTGTTCGAGGTCACCGGGAAGAACCCGAAGCTCGACATCGCCACCGAGCTCGAGAAGCGCGCGCTCGACGACGACTACTTCCTCGACCGCAAGCTCTACCCGAACGTCGACTTCTACTCGGGCCTGATCTACGAGGCGCTCAACCTCCCCACCGACATGTTCACGGTGATGTTCGCCATCCCGCGCACGTCGGGCTGGATCGCCCAGTGGCTCGAGATGGTGACCGACGACGCCACGAAGATCGCCCGCCCGAGGCAGATCTACACCGGGGCGCGCGAGAGCACCTACAGGCCGATCGGCGATCGCGAGCAGCTCACCGACAAGCCGAGCGCCGAGACGAACCTGATCGACCCGGCCAAGAAGTAAGCCCGGCCCCTAGCTGCTCTCCGTCACGAGGGCGGTCTGGTCCTCGACGCCGCCGACCGGCCCGGCGGTCCGTTTGCGCTCGCGCACCTCGAGCCGTCGGGAGAGCCGCGAGAGCGCGAGGTTCACCGCCACGAACAGCAGCCCGATGAAGATGAAGACCTGGAGGAGCGGCGCCTCCACGCCGCCCACAAAGGCCGTGAAGCCGCTCGAGAGCGTGCGGCCGGCGCGCATGACCTCCGAGATGGCGATGATGCTCACGAGCGTCGTGTCCTTGTTGAGCGTGATCAGCTGCGACACGGTTGCGGGCACCATGCGCCGCAGTCCCTGCGGCAGGATCACGTAGCGCAGCTGACGCGGGTAGGTGAGCCCCAGCGACGCCGCCGCCTCACCCTGGCCGCGGTCGAGCGAGAGGATCCCGGCCCGCATGATCTCGGCGATCACGGCCGAGTTGTAGAGCACGAGCCCGAGGATGCCCGCGAACACCCGCCCGGACTGGAGCGCCTCGGGGAAGAACGACGGGACAACGTCCTCGTACGCGTCCTGCCACGAGGGCGGCATCGCGAGCGCGAGGTAGAGGATGATGAAGATCAGCGGCAGGTTGCGCCAGAGATCGACCCAGACGCCGCCCGCGAGCGCGAGCGGCCGCAGCTTCGACAGGCGCGTGAGTGCCAGCAGCAGGCCGAAGATGAGCGAGAAGACGATCGCGATCGCCGCTATCTCGAGGTTGATGAGAAAGGCCTTGAGCAGGAACTCGAGGTTGTTGCCGCTCCACAGCCACTCCCAGTTACTCGGATCGAAGAGGTAGTTCACGTGCGCCTACCGGTGGATCGCGTAGCGGACCTCGAGCCGCCTCACCGCGAGCGTGGTCAAGAGGGTCAGGATCAGGTAGCCCACGGCCGCCCAGAAGAAGACCTCGTCGGTCTGGAAAGTGCGCGAGTTCACGAGCCGCGCCTGATGGAGCAGATCCTCGAGCGCGAGCAGCGACACGCCGATGATCGCCGAGTTCTTGATCATGGCGATCGTGAGGCTGCCCAGGTGCGGGATCACCGTTCTGACCGCCTGGGGCAGGATCACGTAGCGCAGCGTGCGCGGGTAGTCGAGCCCGAGCGACAGCGACGCGTCGATCTGCCCCTTGCCGACCGCGAACACGCCCGAGCGGAGCGCCTCGGCCACGTAGGCGGAGGTGTAGAGCCCGAGGCTCCCCACCCCCGCCACCCACGCGCTGATCGGCAAACCGGCCCGCCGCAGCCCCGCGTAGGAGATGAACAACAGGACGAGCAGCGGGGTGTTGCGAAAGACCTCCACGAACACCCCGCCGACCCAGTTGAGCAGCTTCACGGGTGCGATCCGCATCGTCGCCACGAGCGTGCCGACGACCATCGCGATCACGAACGAGATCACGACGATGCGGACCGTCACCCAGAAGCCGGTGCTGAACTCCGAGAAGTGGTCCGCGAGGACGTTCCAGAGCTCGGTCACCCGAGCGCGAGCGCCTGCTGCAGGTCCATCTCAGGCGGTGCCTGCTCCTTGTTGAGGTACTGGCCGACCCACTCCTGGTAGGTGTCCTCCCAGCGTCCGTCCTCCTCGACGCTCGCGAGCACGCCGTCCACGAACGTCTTCATCTGCTTGTCGCCGTCCTTGATGCCCACGCCGTACGGCTCGGTGGTGAGCTTGTCGCCGACCATCTCGAGCGTGTCGTCCTGGATGATCATGCCGGTCAGGATCACGTCGTCCGTCGAGATCGCGTCGATCGCCTTGTTCTGGAGCAGCTCGAGGCACTCGGAGTACGTGTCGACCAGCTTGAGATCAGCGTCCGGGGCCTCCTCACGGATGGTCTCTTCATAAGTCGAGCCGAGCGCGGTGCAGACCCGCTTGCCGGCAAGGTCGTCCACGCCCTTGATGTCCGATCCCTTCGGCACCAGGATCCGGCCCTCGGCGACGTAATACGGCTCGGAGAAGTCGATCTCCATGTCGCGTTCCTGATTGATCGTCATCGTCGAAAGGATCAGATCAACCGTGCCCCGCTCGAGGAATGGAATGCGGTTGTCCGAGATGGCTTCCACGAACTTGGGCTCCACGCCGAGCTCCTCGGCGATGTAGCGGCCCATGTCCACATCGAAGCCCTCGATCTCGCCCGACTGCGGGTTCTCGAACCCGAACGGCGGTACGTCGTACTTCACGCCGATCGTGATCTCACCAGCGTCCTGGATCTTGCCCAGCGTCGAGTTCGCCGGGTACTGCTTCACCTCAGCGGCCTGATCGCCGCCGCCACTCCCGGACCCGCCGTCGTCATCGTCGTCGTCTCCGCAGCTGGACATCGCCAGACTGCCCATCACGAGCGCCAGCACGGCCAACGGCCGCCATTGCGTGTTCAACTTCATCTGTCTTCCTCCTCAGTGATGGATGATCTTGTCCACGAACTCCCTCGCACGGGGGCTCTTCGCGGATTCGAAGAAGTCGACCGGGCGCCCCTGCTCGACGATCTCCCCGTCGTCGATGAACACGATCTGGTCGCACACCTCGCGTGCGAACCCCATCTCGTGCGTGACGACGACCATCGTCATCCCACCCCGTGCGAGGTCGCGCATGACATCGAGGACCTCACGGATCATCTCCGGGTCAAGGGCGGAGGTCGGCTCGTCGAAGAGCATCAACTTCGGCTCCATCGCGAGCGCGCGCGCGATCGCCACCCGTTGCTGCTGACCACCGGAGAGATCTGCCGGGAACTCGTTCTCCTTCTCGGGGATGCCCACCCGCTCCAGCAGCTGGCGCGCCCGCCGCGTGGCCTCCTTGCGCGGCACTCCCTTCCCCTTCACCGGCCCGAGCACGATGTTCTCGCGCACGGTCATGTGGGGGAAGAGGTTGAACTGCTGGAAGACCATCCCGATCTCGGCCCGGAGCCGGCTGAGCGCCTTTCCCGAGTAGTCGATCGGCCGGTCCTCGAAGCGAAGCTCGCCGGAGTCGATGGACTCCAGCCCGTTGATGCAGCGCAGCATCGTCGACTTGCCCGAGCCCGACGGTCCCGCGATCACCACAGCTGAGCCTCGCTCGATCACGAGGTCCACGCCGTCGAGCACGAGGTTGTCCCCGAAGCTCTTGCGCACCTGCCGCAACTCGACCATCGGCCCAGCGGCGACATTCGCCTCGTCTGGCGAGTTCATCCCCATTTTCGTCATGCCCTTTCGCGGGCGAACGAAAACGAGCGGGCGACCCCCACCCGTCCCAACGGTTAGATCCGGAAGACCGGCACGAGCCGCTTCTCGTGCTCGGCGTCGATCCGGGCGACCACCTCGATGTGCTCCTCGATCCCGGAGCCGCGCAGCTTGATGGCCAGCAGCTCGTCCACCTGGAAGAGCCCGGCCGAGTTGTTCATCGCGATCTCCACCCGCACGGTCCGCTCCTCGCCGGGCTCGATCGTCACCTCGTCGATCGCCGCGGCCGAGATCGAGTGGATGTTCGGCCGGCGGGTCTCGAAGGGCACGCGCGAGCGGCCGGAGGCCATGTCGAGGGCGTCCGCCACGCGCACGATGCCGGCCTCGGGCGTGATCGGATCGCCGCGCCGGCGGTGACCGATCACGGCGTGGAGAGCCTCCGACATCACCACCGTGAGCTCGGGTTCCCCGTAGATCCTCTCGAGCAGCAGCGGCATCCGGTCCGCGGCGAAGAAGAGGCTGTACTGCTCGTGGTCGGTCCGGTGGATCGACATGCCGGTGTCGTGGAACAGGCAGGCCGCCGCGATCACCACCTCGGCGTCGCGCGGCTGCATGCCGTGGTCGGCGACCATGGCCGGCGCGACCCCGGCCCGGGTGAGCAGCCGGAGCAGGCGCAGCGCGATGTTCACCACGATCTGCACGTGCACCACCGAGTGGTCGGACATGTCGCGGCGGTCGGCGTTCAGCTGCTGCATGTACCACCAGGTGCGCAGCCGCGCGTCGGCGTTGGCGGCCTCGATCAGGCGCTCCAGCTTGCGGTTGCCGCGACTCGGCGCGTGGATTTCGATCTCGGGCAGGTCCACGGTGGGACTAGTCTTTCGGAACGTGATGCTCGACCCTCTGCTCGACGGCCACGGCCGGGAGATCTCCGACCTGCGCGTGTCGGTCACCGACCGCTGCAACTTCCGCTGCCAGTACTGCATGCCGGCCGACGGGCTGCCCTGGCTCGACCGCGAGGAGATCCTCAGCTTCGAGGAGATCGAGCGCATCGTGCGGCTGCTCGCGCGCATGGGCATCTCGGACCTTCGCCTCACGGGCGGCGAGCCGCTCGTGCGGCGGGACTTCCCGCGGCTGGTGTCGATGCTGGCCGGCGTGCCCGGCATCGAGGACCTCTCGCTCACCACCAACGCCTACCTGCTCGAGCGCGACGCGGACGCGCTGGTGGAGGCCGGGATCACGCGCGTGAACGTGTCGATTGACTCGCTCCAGCGCGACCGCTTCTTCCAGCTCACCCGGCGCGACTCGCTGCCGCAGGTCCTGGCCGGGCTCGAGGCCATCGGGCGTCACCCGTCGGTGCAGCCGATCAAGGTCAACGCCGTGGCTCTGCGCGGCTTCACGGAGGAGGAGGCGCTCCCGTTCGCGGAGTTCGCCCGCTCCACGAGCTACCAGGTGCGCTTCATCGAGTTCATGCCGCTCGACGGCGACCACGCCTGGTCCAAGGACCAGGTGCTCACCGGCGAGGAGATCCGCGCGATCGTCGACCGCGTGTACCCGCTCGAGGAGCGCCCGCGCGAGCCGCACGCCACCGCGCGCGTGTTCCGCTTCAAGGACGGCAAGGGCGAGCTCGGCTTCATCAACCCGGTGTCCGAGCCCTTCTGCGCCGACTGCAACCGCATCCGCCTCACGGCCGACGGCAAGCTTCGCACCTGCCTCTTCTCGATCCACGAGACCGACCTGCGCGCGGTGCTGCGCGGCGGGGCGAGCGACGGCGAGCTCGAGACGGTCGTGCGCGACGCCGTGTGGCGCAAGGAGCTCAAGCATCGCGTGGGCGAGCCCGGCTTCCGCCAGCCGCCGCGCACGATGTCCGCCATCGGCGGCTGATCCGCCGCGGCCGGCATGTCGTCGTACAGGGTCACGGTGCGGCGGAGCGGGACGGTCGCTCGTGAGCGCTACGCGGACCTCGCCGGCGCGCTGAGCGCGATCGAGGAGCGCGGCTCGGAGCTCGCGCGGAGCGTGGACGCCCGCACTCGCGGAGGCACGCTGATCCGCAAGCTCGAGCCGGTGCAGCAGGTGGTGGCGCGGCTCGAGCTGTCCGGTCCGGGGCGGCTCCGCGCGGGGGTCGACGTGCGCGGCGACGGCTCGAGCGAGGCCTTCACCGGCAAGCTGCGGCGCCGGCTCGTGGTCCAGCGCCGGCGCGAGTCGGCCTACGACGCTCTGCGCCGCGAGCTGAAGGGCCGCTCGTGAGCTGGCGCGTACCGCTGCCGCGCGGTGCCGAGCCGCCCTACCGCGTGTTCGTGAACGGCGTGCCGCAGCGGGAGGGCGAGGACTACGTGCTGCACGGCCGCGAGCTCCGCTTCGCCAAGCCCCTCGAGAAGGAGCGGCTCGGAGCGGGGCGCTGGACCGCGATCTTCCTCGGGCTCTGGGGGTCGTACGGCAAGAACGACTCGGTGGACGTGCAGTACCGCATCGGCAGCCGCGAGATGCTCGCCACCGGGCTCGACATCATTCCGCCCGAGCGCGACTGATCCGATTCCGCGTCCGCTGCGAAGTACCTCGTTGGCCGCCGGCGCGCGGAGGCGCCGCGGCACGCCCGTCTCGCGAGCAGCTCGCGCCCCCCTGCGTGGGCGGCCACGGGGCGGGCGGGCGGGCGGGCCAACCTTGACACATCTATGTTAAGGTTGCGCCCCGTGCGCATCGCCGACCTGATCCGGGAACGGCGCCCCGTCTTCTCGTTCGAGTTCTTCCCCCCCAAGACCGACGAGGGCCGGCGAACGCTCGAGGGGTCGCTGGAGATCCTCAAGGACGATTCGCCCGACTACGTGTCGGTGACCTACGGCGCCGGCGGCACCACCCGCAACCGCACCGTCGAGATAACCAAGTCGATCAAGCGCGACCTCGGGATCGAGGCGATGGCGCATCTCTCCTGCGTCGGCGAGCCGGCAGAGCGGTTGGTCGAGATCCTCGCGGAGATCGACTCCGCGGGGATCCAGAACGTGCTCGCCCTGCGCGGCGACCCGCCCCGCGGCGAGGTCAGCTGGCGCCCCCACCCCGGCGGCCTTTCCTACTCCGTCGAGCTGATCCGGCTGATCCGGGAGCGCTTCGACTTCTGCGTGGGCGCGGCCTGCTTCCCCGAGATCCACCCCGACGCGCCCGACCGCGCCAGCGACCTCGGCTACGCGCGCGAAAAGGTCGAGGCCGGCGCGAGCTTCCTGATCACGCAGCTGTTCTTCGACAACGAGCTCTACTTCGGCTACGTCGAGGAAGCGCGCAACGCGGGCGTGGACGTGCCGATCATCCCTGGGATCATGCCGATCACGAACTACGGTCAGATCAAGCGCTTCACCGAGATGTGCGGCGCCTCGATCCCGGAGGAGCTGACCGCGCAGCTCGACGGGCGCGCCGATGACCCGGAAGCGGTTGCAGAGCTCGGAGTCGCCTACGCGACTCTCCAGTGCTCCGATCTCCTGGCACGGGGCGCGCCCGGGGTCCACTTCTACACGCTCAACCGCTCCCCGGCAACCCGCGCGATCCTTGCGGCCCTGCGCGCCGCTCATCCCTGGACGCGCGCGCGGGCCGCCGTCTAGCCGCTCAGAGCCCAGCGCTCAGGCTCGCCGTCGCCGTCGAGCCGCTCGACCTCCCCTCGGAGCTCGAGGTGGCGCAGGTAGCAGAGCGCCTCGGCGAGCCCCCAGCCGATCATCATCGGCTCGGGCAGCTCGCGGCCGATCACCTCGGGCACCACGTCGAAGGCCGGGCGCGGACCGCCCTCGAGCGCCGCCCGCACGCGCGCGAGGCGCTCGGCGACCGCGCTGCGGTTCGCCTCGGCGAGTCCCCGGGCGCCGCGCACCGGCCGGCCGTGGCCGGCGAGCACGAGCTCGACGTCGAGCTCGTCGACCACGTCGAGGCTGCGGAGGAACTCGCCGGCGGGATCGGGGGTGTAGCCGAAGTCGTAGTAGAGCGACACGCGGCCGAGCAGGTGGTCGCCCGACAGGAGCAGCCGGCGCTCGGGCTGGTGAAGGCAGACGTGCGAGGGCGCGTGGCCGGGGGTCTCGTACACCCGCCAGGCGCCCAGGTCCGTTTCCACCTCCACGCCCGGCAGGAGCTCGACGGCGGGCAGCACCACGGCGGAGATCCCGCGCCGCTCGCCGCGGCGGGCGTCCGCGTAGGCCGTCAGCGGGCCGTCGGGCACCCCCGACCTGCGCGCGAGCTCGACGCGCTTCGCGAGGGCGGCCGCGGGGTCGGCCGCCGACGCGGTCATGTGCCCGTGGTTCGGATGCATCCACAGCTCGCAGCCCGCGCGCTCGGTGATCGGCGCTGCCTGGCCGTAGTGGTCGGAATGGGCGTGCGTGCAGACCACGAGGCGCACCTGCTCGAGCGCGAGCCCGGCCTGGTCGAGCGCGAGCTCGAGCCCGCGCAGCGAACCGGGCTCGTGCAGGCCGGTATCGACCAGCACCACGCCGTCGCCGGCGGCGATGGCGTAGGCGTTGCCGTGCGGCACGCCGGGCCAGGGCAGCGGCAGGCGCAGCCGCCACAGCCCGGGGAGCACGCGATCGGCGCGGGACCGCTCGCGGCGGTGGCCTGTCACCCCACGAGCACCCCGGGGTTGAGGACCTGCGCCGGGTCGACCTCGGCCTTGACGGCGCGCAGCGACTGGGCGAACAGATCGGGCCGCTGGCGGTCGTACCACGGGCGGTGGTCGCGTCCGACCGCGTGGTGGTGGGTGATCGTGCCGCCGCCGGTGAGGATCGCCTCAGCCGCGGCGGCCTTGACCTCGTCCCACTGCTCCAGCTCGTGGCCGCGCCGCGCCGGCGCGAGCACCGTGAAGTAGGGCGCCGCGCCGTCGGGGTAGGCGTGGGTCAGACGCCAGCTGACCACTCCCTCGCCGAGGGCCTCCTCGGTGCGCTCCCGGACCTCTGCCACGAACGAGTCGAGCCGATCCCAGGTGATGGCGGTCTCGAAGGTCTCGGCGAGGATCCCGCCCGCCACCAGCGTGTCGCGCAGGTAGGGCAGCTGCAGGAAGGCGCGCCGCCAGGCCTCGCTCGCCCCTGGGCGCTCGCCCACGCTCGGCGGCTCGGGCAGCTTGCCACCGTGATCCCCGCATAGCTCGACGGCCCGGTCGATCCAGGGCTCGAGCGGGTGGTCGGCCGACTCGAAGCCGAGCACGAGCAGCGCCCGGCCGTCCTCCGCCGCGCTCGTGAGCGCCGCCTCGCGCGGGTCGAGCAGCCGGCAGTTCGAGGGGTGGAGCTCGGACTGGGCCAGGGCGCGCACGGCCGCCGTGCCGTCGGCCACCGACCGGAATCCCACCGCCGCCGAGGCCCGGACGCGGGGTCGCTCGCGCACCCGCACCCAGGCCTCGGTGATCACGCCGAGGATGCCCTCGGAGCCGATCAGCATCCGGTCCGGGCTCGGCCCGGCGCCCGAGCCGGGCAGGCGGCGGCTCTCCCAGGGCCCGCGCGGGGTCAGCGCCCTCACCGACTCGACGAGATCGTCGATGTGCGTGGCCAGGGTCGCGAAGTGGCCGCCGGCGCGGGTGGCAATCCATCCGCCCAGCGTCGAGTACTCGAACGACTGCGGGTAGTGGCGCAGCGTGAGCCCGTGCTCGCGGAGCTGGGCCTCGAGCGCCGGACCCGTGGCGCCCGCCTGGATGCGGGCCGCCCGCGAGACCGGATCGACCTCGAGCACGCGGTCGAGCGCCCTGAGGTCGATCGTGACCGCGCCGGCGTACCCATCCCCCACGGCGGCCTCGACGCCTCCGACCACGCTGGTGCCGCCGCCGAACGGGATGGCCGCGGCGTTCGCCGACTCGCACCATTCGAGCAGCGCCGACAGCTCGTGCTCGTCGCGCGGGTGCGCCACCAGGTCCGGCGGGTGGTCGAACTGGCCGCGGAATGCCCGCACCACGTCGCGGTAGGACTTGCCGTAGGCGTGCGAGGCGCGCTCGTAGACGTCGGCGCGGCAGATCTCGCGAAGCGCGCGGGGCGGCTCCAGGCGCGGCGGTGGGAGCTCCAGCTCCTCGAGGCGCACGGGACGCTCGGCCTCGGCGGGCGGGAAGCCGAGACGGGCCCGCGTCTGGGCCGCCGTGGCCGCAACCTCCTCGTGGCTCGGCTGCTGGTCCTCGAACCCCCAGCCCCAGAACTTCAGCCGCCGATCGCCCATCGCGAACGGACCCTTGCACACCCACTCCGACCGGGGGCTACAGTTGAGTCTCGCGATGGCCACGCGGACAACGACCGTGCAAATAACCATGCCCCAGATGGGCGAGTCCGTGACCGAGGGCACGATCCTCGAGTGGCTGAAGCAGGTGGGGGATCGCGTGGAGGCCGACGAGCCGCTCGTGGAGGTGTCCACCGACAAGGTCGACGCCGAGGTCCCGGCCCCCGCCGCCGGCACGCTCTCGAAGATCCTGGCCGAGCCCGACTCGACCGTGGAAGTTGGCGCGGTACTCGGCGAGATCGAGCCGGGCGAGGACGGCGGCGCCCCCGCGGGCGCGCCGGAGCCGGAGGCCGAGGAGCCTGAGCCCGAGGCCGAGCCGGCCGCCGAGGGCGAGACCGTCGAGGTGGCCTTCCCCGAGATGGGCGACTCAGTGGCCGAGGGCACGATCCTCGAGTGGCGGGTCAAGCCCGGCGACAGCGTGGCCGTGGACGACCCGCTGGTTGAGGTCTCGACCGACAAGGTCGACGCCGAGGTGCCCGCCCCGGTGGCAGGCACGATCGCGGAGCTCCTGGTGGAGGCCGACCAGACCGTGGCCGTGGGCACCGTGCTCTGCCGTATCGCGGCGGGCGCGGGCGCCGCCCCCGCCACGGACGGGCCCGTGCAGCCGGCCGCCAAGCCCGCCGACGGCGACGGCGACGGGGCGCCACCCGCGGCGCCCGGAGCCGCCAGCGGCAACGGCGACAACGCCACACCAGTGGCAGCGCGGATCGCGAGCGCGCACGGGATAGACATCGAGTCGATCTCCGGCTCCGGCCCCCGCGGCCGGGTGACGAAGGAGGACGTGCTGGCGGCGGTCGAGGGCAACGGCGGAGGCGCCGCCAAGGCACCGAGCGCTGCACCGGCTCCGGCCGGCGCCGAGACGAGCCCGATCCGGGGCCCGGCGGCAACGCTCGTGAAGTTCATGAACGAGAGCCGCTCGATCCCCACCGCCACGAGCTTCCGCACCCTGCCGGTGGACCTGCTCGACGCGCGCCGCAAGGAGCTCAAGGCGGCGGGTAAGAAGCTCTCGTTCACGCACCTGATCGCCTGGGCGATCGTGCAGGCGAGTCGCGACATGCCCGTCATGGCCAACTCCTACGCGGAGCAGGACGGGAAGC
>Ga0209382_10004013_pt1 | contig 20002 bp, 19 predicted proteins | sample SoiMetdeltSBSDD5_FD_187599 | JGI IMG/M metagenome (GOLD analysis project Ga0209382, IMG submission 187599) | Bulk soil microbial communities from a Populus tree surrounding site in Tennessee, USA - Soil MetaG P. deltoides SBSDD5 (SPAdes) (version 2) | ecosystem: Environmental > Terrestrial >... | reverse complement strand
GTGGCGAAGCAGCGCGGTGTCATACCGGCAGTGCTCGAGCGGCGGCTGCGCGGCGACGTCTCCGCGATCGTGCTCAAGAGCGTCGCCAAGGATCGCGAGCAGCGCTACCCGTCCGCGTCCGAGCTGCAATCGGACATCCGCCGTTTTCTCGCGAACGAACCGGTGGAGGCTAGCGAGCCTGGGACGCTCGCGCGCCTGCGCAAGTTCGCGGTGCGCCATCGCCGAGTCGTCGCCGCGACGCTCCTCATCGTGCTCACGCTCCTCGACCAGCAGGTCGTGCATCGTCACCTCGGTGCCTTTGGTGTTGTGCGGGATGCCCTCGTCGAAGAGATCGACGAGAAAGGTCGTCGCGCGGGCGAAGGTGTTGAGGTCCATCGGCCGCGCGCTCATGCATCAGGGCGACGACGAGCGCGCGCAGAAGTTGCTGATCGAGGCGCTCGCAATTCAACGTAAGGAGCTCGGTCCCGATCATCCGAACCTTGCGGAAACGCTCGTCGAGCTGGGCGTGCTCCGCCAACGCTACGACCTCGCGGAAGGGGAGCGATACCTGCGTGAGGCCGTGCGCATCCGCGAGCTACGCTTCGGACCCGACGATCTCTGGCTCGCGAACTCGCTCGCCGATCTGGCCGACATCCGCCGCCAGCAGCGCCAGTACGATGACGCCGAACGGCTCCTGTTGCGCAGCATCGCCATCCGTGAGAAGAAGCTCCGCCCGGACGATCCGCTGCTCGCTGCGAGCTTCAGCGGACTGGGACGCGTCTATCGCGACGCGCGCCGCTTCGACGAAGCGGAGCGCTACCTCTTCCGCGCGCTGGCCTTGCGCACCAAGGCATACGGCCCCGATCACTACGTGACGTCCCGCAGCTACGACTCCATCGCAGAGCTGCGCTCAGTGCAGGAGCGATGGCCGGAGGCGGAGGAGTATCTGCGCAAGGACCTGGCCATCGTCGAGCGTGTGCGCGGCGCGGACCATAAGTACACCGCGTGGGTGCGCGTCGACCTCGCCGAAACGCTCGTGCATCAGGGCCGCGAGGCCGAGGCGCGGGCACTGCTCGTGCGCGCGCTCCCGCGTCTCGAGCGCGCCGCCGATCTGCAGCACGTGTATGCGCAGGGAGTGCGGATGTTGCGCGCCATCGAATGAACGCGGCGCTAGAATCCCCCGCTACAAGGAAAGGGAGAACGTCATGACCAAATTCACATCCCACGAGCCCGGGAGCTTCTGCTGGGTCGAGCTCGCCACGAGCGACGACATCGGCGCGCGCGCGTTTTATACGCAGCTCTTCGGCTGGACCGTTCAGGAAAACGACATGGGGCCGATGGGCACCTACTACATCTTTCAGAAGGACGGCGCCGCCTGCGCGGCGATGTACAAGATCGGACCGGAGATGAAGGGCATGCCGCCGAACTGGGCGTCCTACGTCACCGTGGCCGACGCCGACGCCTCGACCGAAAAAGCGAAGAGCCTCGGCGCGACCGTGCACAACGGGCCATTCGACGTGCAGGACCTCGGACGCATGACATTCCTCAGCGATCCGCAGGGTGCGATGTTCGCGATGTGGCAGGCGAAGAAGAACGTCGGCGTCGGCGTTCGCGACGAGCCGGGAACGCTCTGTTGGAACGAGCTCCAGGCGCGCGACGTCGACGCGGCGAAGAAGTTCTATCCGGCGCTGTTCGGCTGGCGCATGAAGGAATCGCCCGAATACACCGAATGGCATCTCGGCGAGCGCGCCATCGGCGGCATGATGCCGTCGCAGGCTCCGCCCGAAGTCCCCTCGTACTGGATGCCGTACTTCTCGGTGGAGGATTGCGACAAAACGGTCGCGTCCGCCGAAGCATCGGGCGCGAACGTGATCGTGCCGCCATTCGAAGCGGGGAGCGTCGGTCGAATGGCCGTGCTTTCGGATCCGCAGGGCGCGTTTTTCTCCGTGATCCATTTGAAGATGTAGGAACGAGTCCGGCTGCCGGCGTTCCGGCAGGAATGAGTCGTTTTCTGGTCGTGTTGCAACCAACGCTTGAAGGGATACGCAGCAGTGTGGATCTCCGTCGGGCAGCAGATTTTTACGAAAGGAGATCTATCCTATGGCGCGTCAGTCCGGAACCGTGAAGTGGTTCAATGATGCCAAGGGCTTCGGCTTCATCACGTCCGAAGGAGGCGAGGATGTGTTCGTTCACTTCTCCGCCATTCAGAGCGGTGGATTCCGCTCCCTGCAGGAAGGTGCTCATGTCGAGTTCGACGTGACCCAGGGCCCGAAGGGCCTGCAGGCCCAGAACGTCACCGTGTCCTAATCCTGTCGTTCTCTACCAGAAAGGCCGGGCTTCGCGCCCGGCCTTTTTGTTTTTGCGCTCACTTCTTTCGTGAGTACGTGATCTCCATCGACTTGAAGATCTTCCCGTCCGGAGCCGGTCCCCACATTTCCATCGTGTGATGGTCCGCGTCGGCGAAAGTGACCTTCTGGTCGATCGTGCTGTCTTTGCCGGTCATCGGATCGGCCATCGTTCCCTTGAACGTCCACACCTTTCCGTCGTACGCGCCGGTGGACAGCATCATGCCCGTCGACATGTTGTCCATCCACGTGCCCCAGTACTGCTTCTTCACGTTGTCGTAGCCGGAGTAGCCGAGGCCTTCGAAGGGCATGCCCATGAAGTTGCCGGTGAATCGCTCCTCGAGATAACGGCCGCCCATGACCCAGCGCGTCTCGGACGCTCCGTCCATCACCATCGAGTCCGCACCCGGCGCCATCCACATGGTGACCTTGGTGCTCCACGAGCCGACGAGCGCGTTCAGATTCTTGTGCGCGTCGCCCGGCGTGCCGGCCTTCATCATCGCCTCCATCATGGCCGGATCCATGGGAGGTTTCTTGTCCTCCTGCGCGAACGCGAACGTACACACGAGGAGCAGAGCTGCCGCGAGAGAGAGCTTGACCTTCATTGATTCCTCCTGTTGTTTGCGTGCGGAATCGTAGCGCGAATCTAGGAGTGCGGTGGCGAGCGCGGGTGGAAGGCAGGGAGCCACCGCTCTGGTAAATGACTGACGTACCAGAGCGGTGGCTCCCTGCCGCCACCCCTCCTCGCCGCCGCACTCCTAGACTAACTCCACGGCCTGGAGATTACGCACGAGTTGATTCCGCCGACGCCCATGCTCAACTTGCCGCTGTATCCGTGCGCGATCTCGCAGCCGCTGTCGTCCACGAAGCGCGCCGCGTGCACCTTCACATCCGCGTGCAACTCGCCCTCGGTCAGCGGCATCGGGAAGAGCTTCCCCTTCGCCACGCCCATGTGCTGTGCCGTGAGCTCCCAGCCGCCGCCGACGGACATCCCGTGGCCGAACGTACCCTTGCGCGCGGTGAAGATCACGTCGGGATGCAGCATCTCGAGCGAGTTCTCGATCTCCGTCGCGTCGCCTGGCGTCGCCGTCGCGTGCATGTCCCACGTCCGCACGTCTTCGGTCTGGATCTCCTCGAGCGCGGCCTTGATCGCGAGCTGCGGTCCGCCTTTCGACGGCGTGATGATGTGATGCGCGTCCGCCGAAGTGCCGACGCCGACGATCTCCATCCCCAGCGGCTTGAATCCCTGCGCCATGAGCGCGTCCGCGTCGCCAACGATCCAGATGCACGCGCCGCCCGCGACGTGCGTTCCCTTCAGGCCCGTCAGCGGACGCGAAACGTCGGCATCCGCGGAGAGCACGTTCGCGTTGTAAAACGCCGAGATCACCATCTGATGCGGCGGAGGATCGGTCATGCCGATGACGACCGCCGTCGCATCGCCGCGGTGAATCGCGTCCGAGGCCATCTTGATCGCGACACCGAACGACGCGCATGCCGCGATCGGCGCGATGGTCGTGCCGACGATCTTCCCGAGCATCGAGATCTGCGCGGCCGGAATGTTGGCGATGTTCCACAGCAGGTTCGGCGACACCGCCGCCCACGGCTCTTCGGGACATCCCCATTTCTTGTTCACCGCACGGATGCGACTCAGCTTCTGACGGATGGAGCTGAGCTTCGCGGAGCCGGAAGAGGGAGGTACGGGCTCCGCGTGCACCTCGCGCGCGTCGACGAGATACTCCGCGAGCGCGTCGCTCTTCGCGGCCCAATGCGCTTCCCACTCGTACTTCGCCTCGATCCAGTCTTCCGTGCCGATGGTCAGCTCGGAAGGATTCCGCGGAGCGGATGGATCGAGCACGCCTTCGACGTGACGGCGCAGCGGCGCGCAACGTTCCGGGGCGGCCCAGAACTCGTTCCAGCGCCGCAGCACGCGCTCGTACGCGAGCGCTTCGCGCTGCGTGACGGTGATGTCCCCGATGCCCGTGCCGACGTAGATGTGGCACTTCATGCCGAGGTCCTGGAGAAACTGCTCGATGCCGGGATTCTGGCCGAGGGACTGGATGAACGCGCCGATGGCGAACTGCACCATCGGACCCATCTTGTCTTTCAACTGTGCGAACTTCGCCGGCGGGAAACGCTCATCGAACCACGCGTGGTATGTTTCGAAATCGAAGTCGGGGTAGCCAACGAGAAAATTCGATTGACCGTAACCGGTATACGGCGTGAGCCATGTGCCGGCCTGTTCGAGGTTCTGTTGAAACGCGTCGACGTTGGGGGATTTCGGCGCCACAACGCCCCACCCGAAAACGCCGACTCTTCTGCGGTGCGGCATAGGCGCGGCATTGTATCGAAATTGCAGAGGTCCAAATTCGTGATGAGCTCAACCATGCGATTCGTCATCGTCGTCTCGCTTCTCCTCGCCCTCGGCGGGTGCAAGGGGCGAGAGAAAGCCGTGGATGACACCACCGCGACGATTGCTCCCGCGCAGCCGCAGCCCGCGCCGACCGGCACGGACGAAATGACCCAGACCGTCGACATCGAGGACAGCCGCTCGGTCTCCGAGGGTGCTACGAGCGACGAGACCACGACGTCGGCGACGTCCACCGTCGATACCGCAGCTACCGCGCCGCTGCCGGCGCCAACCACGACAACCCAGTGACGAGCGAGCTGTACGAGCCACTCATCGAGCGCGACCTCGACGCGTTTCCCGCGGTTGCGCACGCTTTTCTGGAGTCGCATTCGCCGGACGACTTGTGGCTGGCGATCGCGCGCTTCGCCGTGCTCGCGTACGCGCCGTCGCAGCACGGCAAGCGTGCGGTGATGGCGTGTCTCGCTGCGCACGACGTGCGCGACGAGCTCGGCGACCGCTGGATCGAGATGGTGATCGCGTGTGCGCGTTACGCGGCGGAGAGTCGTCAGCCGTGGAGCGAGCCGCCGATCCTCGATCCGCCGGAGTCGGCTTCCGGCGACGTGGAGGAACTGCGCACCGCGATGCGCGACGGCGACCACAAGCGCGCCGAGCGTTGGCTTGCCGCGCGTCTCGATGATGCGGAAAGAGTCCTTCGCGACTTCGCGCACTGCGACGCGCTGCTCATGCTCGAAACCGCCGCCGGATTGCTGCCCCTCCTCGGCGAGAAAGGCCGTTACGCTTTGCTGCGCATGCCCGTCTGGGAACTGATCGCCGCGCCGAACGCCCGCGATGACGCGACGCCCCTCGACACGCTCCTCGCGCGCGCCGTCGAATCCAAAGGTTCGCCCGACGCGGTAACCGCGGTCTTCTACGCGAACGTAGGGCGTGGCTTCAGCCCGCCCCTCCCCGGGGGAGGCGGGCTGAAGCCACGCCCTACATTCCAGCCGGAGCCTTACGATCTCGCCCGCGACTACGCCCAAACCCTCATCGCCCACTCCTACGCCCGCCGCCTCTCCGCCGAGCACGCACAAAAACTCCTCCACGCCGTCCATGACAATCTCCAACACGGCGACAGCTTCGCCGATTGGAGCCTCGCGTGAAGAAGTGCCTCCTCGCCACAATCCTGCTGCTCGTATCCTGCAAAACGTCGACGACGTTTCCGATCGACACCAAGCCGTTCGACCGAGCGCTCTGGTCGATCCTCATCGAAGAGGAAAACGGCCGCACGCTCTACGAGCTCAACGCGGACAAGCTCATGGTTCCCGCGTCGAACCGGAAGCTCTACGCCGCCGCCACGATCGCCACGTGCCTCGGACCCACTACACAACTGAGCACCGACATCTATCGCGACAGCGAAGACCTCATCGTGAAAGGCGACGGCGATCCGTCACTCGGCTCCTGGCGCTACTCGCGCGAGGACGACTTCGATCACCTCGCGGAAACGCTGCGCGCGAACGGCGTTACGAACATCCGCGATCTCGTCATCGACGTCTCCGCGTTCGATCGCGTGCTGCTCCCCGGCGGCTGGAAGCTCGGCAACATCGGCAGCGATTACTCCGCGCCGGTCGACGCGATCACCTGGGGCGAAAACGAGATCGCGAACGATCGCGCGGTCGAGAGTCCCGCGCTGCATGCGGGGAACGTGCTCCGCGAGTCGCTGTACCTGCGCGGAATCAGCGTCGCGAACGTGCGCGTGAACACCGAGCCCCACGCGTGGAGCGAAAGGATCGCGAGCATCCCTTCGCCGTTCGTCGGGCAACTGCTGCAGACGGTCCTCAAGAACAGCCACAACCTCTACGCGGAGATGTTGCTGAAACGCGCTTCCAACGGAACCTACGACGCGTCGTTCGCGCTCGAGCGCGCTCTGCTGGCGGGCGAGGTGCGCGTGCCGCGCGATTCGTTCCGCTTCGTCGACGGCTCCGGCCTCGCGCCCGACAACCTCGTCACCGCGCGTGCGAGTGTCGCGCTGCTGCGCTGGATGAACGATCCGTCGCGCCGCGCCTTCTGGTGGCCGACTCTCGCACAACCGAACAACGACGGCACGCTGCGCCGCCGCCTGGTCACGCTCGAAGAGCGCATGCGCGGCAAGACCGGTACGATCAACGGCGTCGCGGCGCTCAGCGGCATCATCGCCATGCCCGACGGCCGCTATCGCTACTTCTCGATCATGGTCAACCACCACATCGGCGACGGCGACGAGGCGGTCAAGATCATCGACTCGATGGTGCAGTGGGTGGCAGGCTCTTCGTAAACCGCTCTCCGAACAAGGTCAAGCTCTTGACCTTCTTCTCGTCGTCGAGCGCGAACGTCACCGTCTCTTCGAGCGCGTGCTCTTCCTCCTCGGCGTCGAAGACGTCGTACTGGTAGTGCGTCAGCGGCGCGGTGATGCGCGTCCACTGCAGCACGAGGCCGCCGTTGACGAGCGAGATTTTCACCGGGCCGTAGGCCTCGTTCGTGTACTCGCCGGCGTAGTCGGCGAGCGGACGGCTGGGCGTGGTGTTCGGGATGCGCTTCGCGAGCCGCTCCGCTTTGTCCTTCGCCGCTTTCGCGTCGGAGTCGCGGTCGAGCGCCAGGTAGTACGCGTTCCAGTCCTTCGTTGCATTGCCGATCAACATGTCGATCAGCGTGTTGCGCAGCGCGTACAGCGACCAGCCGCGGCCGGCGTTGATGAAGACGACGAATCCGGTGTTGCGCTTCGGGAGAAGCGCGACATGAGTGCGGAAGCCGTTCAGCGAGCCGGCGTGGGCGATGAGCTTTTCGCCGCGGTAGTCCTGGACGTTCCAGCCCATCGCGTACGTCAGGACCTGCGTTTCCGGATTGACGGCGCCGGTGTTCTCGGTGAGGCGGATGACCGTGTGTGGCGTCTTCGTCTCCGCGAGTTGATCCGGATCGACGAGCTTCTTGCCGTCGAACGTGCCGTTTGCGAGCTGGAAGCGGACCCAGTTCGCCATGTCGCGTGCGGAAGACTTGATCGCGCCGCCGGCGCCAATGGTTGTCGTGTCGATCGGCTTCTGCACTTCGACGCGCGCCTTCTTTGCGTCCCAACTGTATCCGGTCGCACGATCGGTCGACGCGTTCCACTCAGCGTCCGAGACCACGGTATGGGTCATGCCGAGGGGCTGGAAGATTCGCGTGCGGACGAAGTCGTCCCACGACATGCCGGACGTATGCGTCACCGCCTCGCCTGCGGCGATGAACATGATGTTGTGGTAACCGTACGACGCGCGGAACGGCTTCTCCAGCGAAAGCATCCCCATGCGACGCACGACATCCTCGCGCGTCAGCGGCGTGTCGTCCCACAGCTCATCGCGGCGGGGGAGGCCAGTGCGATGCGTGACGATGTCCCGCAGCGTGACCTGCGAGTCCGCGCACATGTCCGCCATGCGGAAGTAGGGAACGTGCTTGCGCACTGGATCATCGAACGAAAGCTTCCGGTCGCTCGCCAGCATCGCCAGCGCCGTGCTCGTGAACGCCTTCGACGTCGACGCGATCTGGAAGAGCGTGTCCGGTGTGACGGGATGCACACCGTCCTTCGTGCCGTAGCCCTTCACGTACGCGACACGATCGTTCTGCACGATCGCGATCGCCGCACCCGGAATCTGCCACTGCTGGATCGTCGACGTCATGAGCCGGTCGACGGCCTTGAGGTCGAGCTGCTGAGCGAAGGCGGACGCGGAGAGGACGAGAGCAAAGATCGTCGCAAGCAAACGCATGCGCGGATTCTACGTTGCGCGTCAGCGCGAAAGCGCAAGCCACGCCGCGGTAGCCGCAAGCTTTTCGTCGGCGCGCCAAGGTGCGCCTGCTATTCGCCCGAATTCTTGGAGCGTCGCGGCGAGGTGCGGCAAGGAGGATTCGTTCTCCTTCAATTCAAATTCGGAAAACGCGACGCACGAAAGGTGATTTGCTTTCGCGCCCGCTTCCAGCACCTGTCGGAACAGCACGCCCTCCGCGGCATGCGCGCGAATGTGCTCGTTGCCGATGCGTGCGAGATTGCGAGGAGGCGAGCCGACGATTCCTGCGACGCGGATCGGAACGTTGGTCGAGGCAATCACGTCGCGGATCGCTGCTGACGCTACCGCTTCGATGGCCGCGGCCAATGGTTGGACGGCAACGGTTGCCTCGTTCCACGGCAGCTCCATCACCTCGTGATACGGCTCGGCCGTCGCCTGAATCCTTGGATCGACGAGGCTCAGGACTCCACGCCACACGAAACTCGGAGTGTCTGAGTCCATGGTGAGAACGACTGCGATGGCTTTTCCCGTCTTCGCGCGAAGACCGATCGCAGCTCGCTTCATGACGGAAACTTACGTCCGAATGACGTGCTCGGGGGGCCGCCGCCCCGGCGGCCGTACCGCCGGCTCCTAGCCGGCGGGTCGCCGGCGGTACGGCCGGCGAGGGCGCCGGCCCCCCCGGCGTCTCTCCCGCCAACCGCCAACCGTCAACCGCCAACTTACATCCGAATGATCTGATTGATCGCCGCCACCACCTTCAGCGATCGCGACGAGCGTCCCACCGTCACTTCGGACAATCCATTCGACATCAGCGCCTTCATCCCGTGCTTCTGCCACCAGCGGCCGATGAAGACTTGCTTGCCGATGCGGCCGATCACGAGCTCTCCGGTCGACGCGCGGCCGCGCGGGCGGAGCTCGACGATGAGGAGGTCGCCGTCGCTGATGCCCTGGTCGTGCAGCGAGTCGCCGCGGGCGCGGAAGACGATCTCGCCTTCCTCCACCAGCGACTTCGGCACGGCGACTTTCTCTTTGATGGTTTCGTCGATCGGCTGGCCGTGGCGGATCTCGCCGGCCGTTTCGACCTCGGTCCAGTCGGGGCGCTCGCGGAGCATGTCCGCGGACGGCACGCGCTGCGACTCGAGGCGGCGGACGGGCATGCGCGGGAAGGATGCGTCCACGCGACGGTCCGATGAGCCGCCGCCGAGGAGGTTCTCGGCGCGCGCGAGGATCACCTGTGCGCGTTCCGCCTCGGCGCGAGCCTCGCGAATCGTGTCCGTCAGAAGCGGAAAGTTGACGTTCCGATCCGCCTCATTCGAGCGGAGCGAGAGGTCGCCGATCTGGATCTCCGTCAACTCCAGCACCTGAGCGACGCGCTGGAGGATGTTGACGGAGACATTCGCGCCCTTCTCGAGGGCGGCGAGATGCCTCCTGCTGACTCCGGCGAGCTTGGCCAGCCGGGCCTGCGTGAGGTTTTTGCGGATGCGAGCTTCGCGAACTGTCTCACCGAGCATGGCGTTTAGGAACTTATAGGTTACTGAGTCGTTGTGAATTAGGCAACACACCGGAGCTGCAAGGGGTCGTGGATCAGAGGGATGCGAGAGTGCGGCGGCTCAGCGCGAGCTCTGGGACGAACCTTTCATGCACGGACACTCTCACACAAGGTGTGACGCAAAGACACTTTTCCACCCCCTGTGGGATGCAGAAAGTGCAAGGGGTAGGGAGGAGCTTACGGAAGGAAAGAAACGGGCAAGTCTCGGTGGGTGCGGAAGTTGCGCATTATTGTGCTCCGGATGGCCCGCTTTCGACACCTCTGGATTGACATCTATCCTTCACCGACTTAGTATGCAACATACTGCACATGCCGACACGTCTCGAGTCATTCTTGAAATCCAGATCGATCAAGCCGGCGCACCTCGCGCGGGAGTCGGGTTACAGCCGTCAGCACCTCTTGCGGTTGAGGACGGGGCGGATGGAACCGACGCGGCGCTGTATCGCCGCGATCGCGGCCGCATGCCGACGGCTCTCGGGCGAGAACGTCCGCGCGTCCGACCTGTTCGACCTGGAAGGGGAGGATCAGTAGCAGCCATTGCAGCCGGTCAAATCTAGCCCCAAGTGTAGCGGCGACGCCGAGATGTTCACAACTCGGCGCGTGGCGCTTGTGGAAGGCGATCGTGAGGCTGGGGAAATGCTGCACATGTTCTTCCGCCTGATGGAGCTGGAATGCTCTCTGGTCCGCCCCGACGCCGACGCCGTTCCCACTTTGCGTAGACTCCATCCCGACGTCGTAATCCTCGACCTCGACCTCCCGGATCTACGCGCACTGGACATCGCCCGCGAGCTCCGCGCGTTTCCGATCATCCTTCTCACCGCGTTCGACCCACAGCTCATCCCCATAGACGCGCCGGTGATGCACAAACCGGAGGGGAGGTTCGAGGACCTGCTCACGCTGTTCGAGCTCGTGTTGGCGATGGAGTGACTGTGGAGTGCGGAGGCAACGCCTCCGCTTTCCTATTCGCGCGATTCGAAAGCGGAGGCGCTGCCTCCGCACTCCATACTGTTAGCATTCGCGCGCCATGAAACGCACGATTCTCCTGTTCGCCGCGATTGCGGCCGCCGCCTGCGCCACCGCTCCCAAGCCGCCCGTCACCATCGAGCCTCCGAAGCCGAAGGCCGTGCTCGGTCCGCATGGGTTCGAGCTGACGCAGGTCGATCGCATCGCGACGCCGTGCGACGACTTCTATCAGTACGCCACCGGTGGCTGGCGAAAAGCGAATCCGTTGCCGGCGACCTATTCGCGCTACGGGCGCTTCGAGGAAGTCGCGGACCGCAACCGCAACCGCCTGCGCGAGATCCTCGAGACCTCGGCGAAGGCGGAGAATCCCGAGGCGGGGAGCGCGACGCAGAAGCTCGGCGATTTCTGGGGCGCGTGCATGAACGAGGCGGCGCTCGAGACGCAGGGCGCGGGACCGATTCAGCCCGACCTCGACCGCATCGCCGCGATCGCCAACAAGTCCGGCGTCGTCGCCGAGATCCATCGCCAGCAGCAGAAGGGCGTCGCACCGCTCTTCCGCTTCTCCGCGCAGAACGATTTCAAGAACAGCACGATGATGATCGCAGCGGTCTCGCAGGGCGGACTGGGACTTCCCGATCGCGACTACTACCTGCGCGACGACGAGAAGTTCGCGACGACGCGCAAGCAATACGTCGAGCACATGACGAAGATGTTCGAGCTTGCGGGCGTTTCCGCCGCGAACGCGCGCGCCGACGGCGAGCGCGTGCTCGCGCTCGAGACGCAGCTCGCGCGCGCATCGATGGCCCGCGTCGACATGCGCAAGCCCGAGAACGTCTATCACCTGACGCCGCTCTCCGAACTGCAGTCCAACGCGCCGACCCTCGGCTGGCCTTCGTTCTTCGCGGGCATCGGCCTCGCGGATCTCAAATCGCTCAACGTCGCGCAGCCGGAGTTCTTCAAGGAAGCGAACCGTCTTCTCGACGAAGTGCCGCTCGACGCGTGGAAGGCGTACCTCCGCTGGAGCGTCCTCGACGCCGCGGCGCCGACGCTTTCCTCCGCGTTCGTGAATCAGGATTTCGCGTTCCGCGGCCAGACACTCTCGGGACAGAAGGAGATCCTCCCGCGCTGGGAGCGCTGCGTCCGCGCCGCGGACGCAAACGTCGGCGAGATCCTCGGACAGGAATACGTGAAGCGCGCGTTCTCTCCGGAAGCGAAGGAGAAGATGAACGAGCTGATCTCGAATCTCATCGCCGCGCTGCGCGAGGACATTCCGACGCTGTCGTGGATGGGAACCGAGACGAAGACGGCCGCGATGGCGAAGCTCGAAGCGTTCCGTCGCCGCATCGGCTATCCCGACAAGTGGATCGACTACTCGTCGCTGAACGTCAGCCGCGACTCGTATGCGGCGAACGTGTTCGCGTCGAATGCATTTCGCGTGCGACGCGCGGTGAGCCGCGTCGGCAAGCCGGACGATCCGAACGAGTGGGGATTCTTCACGCCGTCGACAGTGAACGCGGGCTACAGCCCGACCCGCAACGACATCACGTTCCCCGCGGGCATCCTGCAGCCGCCGTTCTACGATCCGGCCGCGGATGACGCGTACAACTACGGCGGCATCGGCACGGTGATCGGCCACGAGATGACGCATGGCTTCGACGATCAGGGCGCGAAGTTCGACGCGGAGGGGAATCTGCGCAACTGGTGGACGGACGCGGACCTGAAGAACTTCCAGTCGCGCGCGGAATGCATCGCGAAGCAGTACGGCGCGTGGCCGGTGGAGGAGAACCTGACGCTGCAAGGCAATCTCGTCACCGGCGAAGCGATCGCGGACCTCGGCGGCGCGACGCTCGCACTGCGCGCGTATCTGAAGTCTCTCGAAGGCAAGGACCGCGCGACGCTCGACGGGTTCGGCCCGGAGCAGCGTTTCTTCCTCGGCTTCGCGCAGGTGTGGGGGCAGAACATGGCGACCGAGGAGGCGCGGCGTCGCGCGCTCACCGACCCGCACGCGCCCGGCCCCGCGCGCGTGAATCTCACGGTGCAGAACATGCCGGAGTTCGCGGACGCATGGAATTGTCCGAAGACCGCGAAGCTGGTGCGGACGGAGGGGGAGCGGTGCACGATCTGGTGAATTGTGGAGTGCGGAGGCAGCGCCTCCGCTTTCCGATGCGTGGCTGTTCGAAAGCGGAGGCGCTGCCTCCGCACTCCATATGATGTATCCGCTCGAACCATCATCGTCGGAGATGCGCGAGCTCATGGATCGCGCAGTCGAGAGAGTCATCGAGCACATCCAATCCCTTCCCACCCAACCCGCGATGAACGTCGAGGGCGCGACGGAGTTCGCGCGCACTCTCATCGAGCGGCTGCCGCAACGCGGCGAGTCGTTCGAGAAGCTGCTCGCGTTTCTGTTCGAGGACGCGATCCCTCGCTCTTTCACCTCTTCCGGGCCGGGCTACCTCGCGTACGTTCCCGGCGGGGGACTCTTTCACTCCGCGCTTGCGGACTTCATCGCGGCCGCGGTCAATCGCTACGTCGGTGTGTGCGCGGCGGCGCCGGCGCTGGTGCAGCTCGAAGCGAACGTCGTCCGCTGGTTCTGCGAGATCCTCGGCATGCCGAAAGGCTCCGGTGGCGTGCTGACGAGCGGTGGGTCGCTCGCGAATTTCACCAGTGTCGTCACGGCACGCAAGGCGATGTTGCCGGACGACTTCCTGCGCGGCACGCTCTATTGCTCGAATCAGATCCACCACTCCTTTCAGAAGGCGGCCAACCTCGCGGGATTTCCGTACGCGAACGTCCGCGAGTTGCCGGTCGATGAGCTTTTCCGCATCCGCACGGACGCGCTCGAGGAAGCGATCGCCAACGATCGACGCGGCGGTTTCACGCCGTTCCTCATCGCCGGCAGCGCGGGCACGACCGGCACCGGCGCGGTGGACGATCTCGAAGCGCTCGCGCGGATCGCGAAGAACGAGAAGATGTGGTTCCACGTCGACGGCGCGTACGGCGCGCTGTTCATGCTGACGGAGCGCGGCCGCGCTGCGTTGAAAGGAATCGAGCAGGCGGATTCGGTCATCCTCGATCCGCACAAGACGCTCTTCCTTCCGTTCGGCACCGGCGCGGTGCTCGTTCGCGACGCCGGCGCGTTGCGCCGTGCACACTCGCTGCACGCGGACTACATGCCGGCGATGCAGCAGGAGGACGAGCTGGTCGATTTCTGCGAGATCTCGCCCGAGCTCTCGCGCGACTTCCGCGGCCTGCGCGTCTGGCTGCCGCTGAAGTTGTTCGGCATCGAACCGTTCCGCGAGCAGCTCGACGAGAAGCTCGATCTGATCGCGTACACCGTGGACGAGCTGCGGAAGATCGACGGCATCGAGATCATCGCCGAGCCGCAACTGACGATCACGGCCTTCCGTCTTCGCGGCGACAACGAGGTCAATCGAGAACTCCTGAAGCGGATCAACGCTCGCAAGCGCGTCATGCTCACGCCGACGACGCTCCCGGACGGACGGTTCGTCCTCCGGATCGCCATCGCGTCGCACCGCACGCACAAGGATCGCGTCGACATGATGCTCGAAGACATCCGTTTGGAGTGCGGAGGCAACGCCTCCGCTTTCTAATCCGCACGCGACGGCGCTGCGGTCACCGAATTCGAAAGCTGTGGCGTTGCCACAGCACTCCATGCGAGGAGCGGCGAGGTCATGGTGGTCGTCACCAGCGCCATGATCACGATCATCGTGTAGAGACTCGGGGAGACGACGCCGATCTCCAGGCCGATGTTGACGACGACCATCTCCATCAGGCCGCGCGTGTTCATCAGCACGCCGATCGCGCTGGCCTCGCGCCAGGAGAAGCCGACGCTCGCGGCGCTGAGCGTCGCGCCGCCGTATTTTCCGGCGATGGCGACGACGAGGACGAGCGCGCAGCAGAACCACAACTCCGGCGTCGCGAGCGAGCCGATGTTCGTGCGCAGGCCGGTGACAGCGAAGAAGAGCGGGAGGAAGACGATGCTCGTCAGGCCGCGAAGATGTCCGGCGAGCTGCTCGCCGAGGTGAGCGTCGCGGGGCATGATCGCGCCGGCGAGGAATGCACCGAAGAGCGCGTGAATGCCGAGGAGCTCGGTCGCCCATGCGGAAGCGAAAACGAGCAGCAGCGCCGCGGTGAGGGATGGGTTCTTCAGGCGCGGCCGCACGATGAACAACATCATCGCGGCATACACGACGAGCAGTCCGAGCTGCATCGCGAAGCGCGTCGGATCGCCCGCGCGCGCGAGCATCACCACGAACGCGAGGATGCACCACGCGGTCACGTCGTCGACGGCGGCGCAGGCGATGACGGTATTGCCCAACTTCGTCTTCAGCAGATCGCGCTCTTCGAGGATGCGCGCGAGCACGGGGAAGGCGGTGATGCTCATCGACGTGCCGAGGAAGAGGACGAAGCTGCGGTACGCGACTCCCGGGCCGGCCACGCGCGGATAGAGATAGACCGCGAGCGCGGTGCCGAGCACGAACGGCACGATGATGCTGACGTGGCTGATGACGACGACCGTGTGCTTTCGCTCTCGCACGAGCTCGGGCGCGAACTCGAGCCCGACGAGAAACATGAACAGCACCAGCCCGATCTGACTGAGCGCGAGCAGCGTCGGCATGCCGCTCGCCGGAAAGACCGTCGCGAAGGCTTTGGGAGCGATCGTACCGAAGAGAGATGGTCCGAGCAGAATCCCCGCCGCGATCTCGCCGATCACCGCGGGTTGTCCGAGGCGTCGCAGCAGCGTTGCCATCACGCGCGCGGAGACGGTGATGATGACGATCTGGAGCAGGGTGATGGCGAGTGGGTTCATGTGTGGAGTGCGGAGGCAACGCCTCCGCTTTCAAATCCAGTGAATTGGAAAGCGGCGGCGCTGCCGCCGCACTCCAAATTACGCAGCATCTTCACGATAGGGCCTCAACGCCTCGCGCAACTCTTCCGGGACTGGCGCCGCGGCGGTGCCGCGGAGGCACGCGATCTCCATCTCGCCGCGCGCGACGATCGTCTCGCGGTCGTCCGCCACTTTCACGTAAGTGAACTTCAGCGTCAACCCGCTCGGCTTGAGGACGCCGAGGGACATGCGGACGGTCACGTGATCGAAGGGGAACAGCTCCTCCTCGTATTCGCATGCGACGCGCACCGTCGCGAGCTTCAGACCGTTCGCGATGTCCTCGAGCACGCCCGGGGCGTGATCGTGCAGGAACATCTCGCGGCAGCGTCCCTGCCACGACAGATAGTGCACGTAGTACACATTGCCGATGAGGTTCGTTTCCTGGAACCCGACGACGTGATCGTATTCGTAGTACTTCATTCTCTTGCGTATCCTTCGTGCGCCAGGCGCATGCCCGACGGTGTGTAGTCCTCGAGTCCCGGCACTCCCGAGCCGTCGACCCAGGTCGTGTAGAAGTTGAACAGCGCGCACACCGTGACGGCGTCGTAGATCGCCTCGTCGCTCCAGCCCGCGGCGCGCACCGCGTCGATGTCCGCGGCGGTCACGCTCGCGGCGTTGCGCGCGGTTTTCTCGATCAGCATGAGCAGCTCCGCGAACTTCGCGTCGATGGGCGCGCTGCGATAGTCGTCGATGACTGAGGTCACGAGCTTTCTGTCTCCGAGCAGTTCCGCCGCGACCGCGGCGTGTGATCCGGTTCAGAACAAACAGTTGCGCATGCGCGACGTGAATGCGGCGATGAGCTCGCGCTGCCCGGGCGAGAGCGGCGACGGGCCGCGCATCACTTCCTGCGTGAACATCGCCAGAAAACGCGTGCGCTCCGGCTTGTAGTTGAAGAGGTGCAGGATCTGCGGCACCTCGATCCCCGCGGCCTGCATTCCCTCGGCCGCAGCCCCCCAGGGGCTCTGGTTGTGCTGATGCTGAACGTCGTTCAGATGCATGAGTTCCTCCTCAGTTGCGCGCGACCGAGACGACGCAGTCCCGCAACACGAATGTGTCGATGCGGCTGCTGCCCGAGCGGAACGTGACCCGGCCGTGATCGCCGCAAGTATCGATGATCAGCGGCACGAGCGGATCGCCGGCGAGCTTCTTCATCGACTCGCGCGCACTCCAGACGCGCGCCGCGGCGAACGGCCTGTCGTCGCCGGAGAGGCGCGTGCAGATGTCCGTGAGCGGGCCGTCGTGATGGCCGAGGATGTCGTCCCACGGCTGATCGTCGACGACCTGCACGTCGCATCCGACCGGATTTTCGTGCGCGACCGCGAGGCCGATGCCGCCGTCGTGCGATGAGGACACGTGCGTGTCCGCGTCATCAATGCAGAGAGGCTTGCCGTCCTTGCGCCGCAGCGTGGAACCGGCCACGCGTTGAAGCGCGTCCGCGGCGACTTCGATGCGCACGCCGAGCTCACGCTCCAGGAACGGGCCCCACAACGCGGGCGCGAGATCGTCCACGCGCTCGCGGCGCGCGACGACCTGCAGGCGCAGCCCGCGCCAGCGCTCGAAGAGGCGTCCGTCGGGCGCGGCGATGTCGACGTCCCAGATGAAGCCGTCCTTGTGACGCTCGACCTCGCGCGCGACGACGATCGCTTCGCCCTCGACCGGCGCGAAGAATTCGACGCTGGCGATGCCCGCGGGCAAGACCGTGCCTTGCGGTACGCTCGCCTGTAGCGCGTGAATCGCGGCGTCGCGAATGGTCAGGTCGCCGAGGAGCAGGTCCTGCGGGTGATAGCGATGGAAAGGTGCGTCGCTCGAAGGCGTGAGCTCGGCGACGCAGTGCGTCGCGGTGAGCACGCGATAGCGGCGGACGCGCTGGAATCGGCCGGTGTGGAAGAGCAGCGGACCGTAGAGATCGCGCGTCGGCTCGAGCTCGATGGTGCCGTTGGGGATGTCGATACGCGGGCGTTCGACTCGCGGCGCGACGGAGATGCGGGTTCGGAAGTGATCGAGCTTGAACTGCGTCGAAGACGAGCGCAGCGCGAGCGTGACGTTGTCGTCGTTCATCAGCGCGGCGATCCGCACCGTCGACTGCGTGACCGGATGGAGCAGCTCGAGGTTGTCGATGCGCGACGGGAGTGCTCCCGTGACCGCGCGCGCGACCTGCGCCATCGCTTCCATGCCGACGACGGCCGGGAACAGCGGCTCGCCGCCGAACGCGTGATCGTCGAGGTACGGATCGTTGCGCGAGGAGAGCTCGGAGTCGGCGATGAGCTCGACGCCGGGCACGGTGATGCGTGTCTGCTCGAGGAAGCGCAGCATCGGCGGTGCTTCGACGTCGAAGCGGATCGTCGGCGGATCGCCGAGGCGGCCGCAGGCCATGACGTGTGCGGCGGGCGGCGCGGCCGCGAGTTGCAGCGCGAGCTTCGTCGCTTCATCGGGCGCGATCGGCGTGATGCCCTGACGGCGGAGCATGTCCATCGTGCCGAGGCGCTCGCCCATGCCCATGCCGGACCAAACGCTGTACTCGATGCAGATGGCGTGGCAGCTCGGGTGCGCGTCGCCGAATTCCTTCGTGCGTCGCGCGAGCCATTCATTCGCGAACGCGTAATGCGCTTCGCCGCGCATGCCGGTGCGGGCGATGACGGAGCCGAAGGTGACGAGCAGCTTCAGCGCGTGCTCGTCGACGGCGGCGAGGATGTTCGCGAGACCGTCGAGCTTCGGGGTGGTCGCCTTGCGGAACGCGTCGAGATCGAGCGCGTCGAGCAGCGCCGGCGCGTTCGTGCCGGCGGCGTGGAGGATCGCGGTGACGCCGTCGAACTTCTGCGCGAGCGGTTTGGTGACGTCGGCGACGACGTATTCGTAGCGGACCTTGGCCGCGTCGAGGCGCGCGAAGTTCGCGCGGAGCTCGTCGTCGTCCTTCGAGCGTCCGAGGAGGATCAGTTTCGTGCCGGTCTCGCGCGCGAACGCGAGCGCGGTCTCGAAGCCGATGCCTTTTCCGCCGCCGGTGACGAGCAATGTGTCGCTGTCGCTCAGGTTGGCGGTTGTCGGTTGGCGGTTGACGGGAGTGGCCCGCACGCGCGGTTCGTAGCGGATGCCTTCGTTGTACGTCGCTTCGCAGAAATCGCCGGTTGCTTCGGCTTCTGCGGCGATTTGTTCGACGTCGAGCTGGTCGAGATTGACGATGCGCACCGAGACGTGCGGACGCTCGATGTGCAGCGTGCGCGCGAAGCCGGAGCCGCACGGCGCGCTCTGCACGATGACGAGGCGCTCGCCGTCTTTGACGTCGCGGCACTCGAGAAGCATCTCGATGCAGGCGTCGGGATCATCCTTCGGGAGGACGGCGACGATGCCTTTGCCGTTGACGGTCTCGAAGCGCTGCGCGACCGCCGGCCAGTCACCGAGGATGCGCCACTGGGATTCGCTCTTTTTCCGGATCTTCGCGGAGATTGCGACCGGCACGTCGTCGATGCGGAACGCGCGCAGCCAGTTCTCCACACCCTCGGCGAAACGTGGTTCCAACGAAGGCGCTTCGACGCCGCGCAGCGCTTCGAGCGCCGCGGTCGCTTCGTCGATGGTCGCGTTGGCGAAGGACATCGGATCCGCGAGCGGCGGAACGCCCATCGCGCGCGCGGCGTCAGCGAGCAGACGCGCGACGGTGATGGAGCTGAGGTGGAGGTCGGAGAGGAGCTTCGACGTGGGGAGCACGAGATCCATGGAGAGGTCGACGTGCTTCGCGACGAGCTCGCGAAGAGTGCCGGTAGGGGCTTCAACGGGAGTCGCAGGTTTCACCGGTTGTGGCAGAGGCGCGGAATTCGAAAGCGGAGGCGTTGCCTCCGCACTCCGAAAGCGCTCCGTGGGTGATTCGATGAACGTCGGGAACACTTCGAGATCGAACGGTTTCGCGAATCGATTCGCGAACAGCGCCTCGACGTCGATCTCCGCTCCCGCGCACCACGCGGCCGCGATCGCGTCTTCGATGCGATCGCTCGACACGACGGGCGTGTCCGCGAACGACGCGAGGTTCGTCAGCACGCGGCCTGGGCCGACTTCGATGAAGAGATCGGCTTCGGCGGCGATGCCGTCGACGGCTTCGCGGAAGCGCACCGGCGCGGTGAGCTGGTATCC
>Ga0209382_10004011_pt1 | contig 20008 bp, 15 predicted proteins | sample SoiMetdeltSBSDD5_FD_187599 | JGI IMG/M metagenome (GOLD analysis project Ga0209382, IMG submission 187599) | Bulk soil microbial communities from a Populus tree surrounding site in Tennessee, USA - Soil MetaG P. deltoides SBSDD5 (SPAdes) (version 2) | ecosystem: Environmental > Terrestrial >... | reverse complement strand
TGATGCGCGCTCTGTCCCGCTTCAAACAACTCGGCGGCCCGTTCGCGTGTGTCTTTGGCGTCGCCCTCGGCGGTTTTAGCGGGCGGTTTGCCGCGTGTCTTTTGCTGTGCAGTTGCGGAGGATGCGGCCAGACAAATGGCGATAAAGATCAAACCTGCTGTTCGCGCTGATGACATTTCCAATTCACTCCGGAGATTATGAACGCTCCGATCATAGCACGACGCTCATTTATTCTCACATTGAATGGAAACAGACAGGGTTTACAAGATTTCTCAGGTCTTTGTGAATTGGGGTGGATCCTGAAAAATCCCGCAAACCCTGTCTGTTTTCTGGGGGAGAATTCAAATTGTTACTGGCGGTCTTGAAGGTGAAGTCGCCGGAGACAGCCAGATTACAAGCCGAGTCTCTTGACCTAACTCAGTAATGATACAGTGACTCCACTTATTTGTGTCGACGATGCTTTGGAGTCGGCGTCGGCGTCGGCTTTGGAGTCGGCGTCGGCGTCGGCTTTGGAGTCGGCGTCGGCGTCGCCGTCGGTTTTGGGGTTGGCTTTGGAGTCGGCGTCGCCGCCGGCGCTGATGTTGTCGCAACAGGTTTGACAGCAATGTCAATGAAGGCGCCTCCGTCATCAGGCATCGTGATTCCCCTGGCAACCACATTTTGCGTCGTTCCCAGCGGAAGGTTCGGATTGATCTGGGATAGGTCAATGGTGAAAAGCGTCCGGCCGCTCACCCCGATGACGCTATTGCCTCCGGCGCCGTCAGAATAAATGTCGATGTCGACTGTTGGGGCGACATTGATCATGGCGCCGGTGGGAGTGACGAGGCGGCCAATTGTCTGCAGCTTCCCTCCACCCGTGGCCGAACTACCGCCCGGAGCGGCTGGCTTGATTGTCACGAACGTATCGAGGTCGTAATCAATTGCGTAGAAAAGAGTCGTCGTCGCGCCAACATAGTTGTTGGTGTATGAGCCGGCGGAGATGTTCGGATCCACACCCGCGTTGACATCACCTGCCATGTAAGACAGGGCGGTTTGCGCCGCGGTCGCATTGAGGTTGCCGCCCGAATTTACGACCGCGAAATTTTGGTCGTTACTCCCGATCAAACGTATCGCGTCGAGGACGGGATTGAAGTCCATCAACGACTGGAACCCTCCGGCAAAACGAGGCGTCAAGTTGCTTACCAGAGTAGCGTCGCCTAACCGAGATGAAGTCAGGCCGATAGTGTAGAGACTGCCGGTGTCGGTCACGGCGTACAAGCGCCCGTCAGACACACGAAAATCAATCCCGATTAAATTGCCGTTGGCCGTCGTGACGCGACCTAATCGGCTGAAGCTGGTCGCGCCAGGCTGGAGGACTAAAATAGCATTGTTAGCGTTCAGGGCGTAAATGCTTGTCTTCGGCAGGATGATGCCGGAAGACTGCGCGGCGAAGGGCGTATCCTGCGAAGATGCGTTCTTAACAGACGGAGATGAGACGGACGCGTTAGATAGTTTAAGTCCACTATTCGCGTTGGCCGAATTCCGGCCAAGAAGACCAAAGGTCAATGAAGCGACTATGGCCAGTATGATGAATGTCAGTGTGATATATGGCTTCTTTATGTTGGCGTGTTTCATACGTGTTAACTCTCCTAGTTGAAAGGACTGTTCGTTCATTAGCGATGAACGAGACACAAATCACCATAGAGGAAGAGACTATTTCTGCCAGCTATAGGGAAATTCAGATGTGAGACGAACGGGTGAAATTTGTGGTTGGTGAGATAGGAGCTATCAATCAATCTATTGCTTTTTATCCGTCCAGATCGGAGCAATCAGTATGCCGCTGGGATTGGCTATAGATCGTCGCATTGATAGGCTCCTCTTTTACCAAAATACGAAGGCGTAAAACCCGCGAAAATCGCCTATTTTTCGACTGTGTAGGAGGAAACCATCAACGCGACGATCTATAGAAATGTCAGCCATTGTGCGCTGCGCCATCTTTGTGGTGTGCAATTTCTTCCATGTGATGTGCAATTTCTACCATTTGGGGCCGACAAGTTGCTTGATAACAGGACACGTCAGCGGCGCCACTCCTGCAGTAGATTGAAGCGCGCGACATCTGGATGAATTCCTCTTGCCAGTCACAATCGCCTTCAAGGCGGCGCCTATTCGACGGTGGCGCTTAATGCGTGAGAAGGCGCCCGTACTTAGCCCATTCTGTCCGGCTTTAATCTTCACGTCCAGAAGTTGCGATCCAGAGTGCGGTATTGCACCGCCTCGGAGATGTGCGGCTCGGCGATCTGTTCTTTTCCATCCAGGTCGGCGATCGTCCGGCTGACTTTGAGAATCCGGTCATAGGCGCGCGCCGACAGCCCCCACTTGGTGATCGCGCGTTCGAGCAGCGACTGCGTCCCCGAGCCGAGCTGGCAATGCTTTCTTATTAATCGCGGCGTCATCTGCGCGTTGCAATAAACAGGCTCGCCGGCGAATCGCTCTTGTTGAAGCCTGCGGGCGCGACCGACCCTTTCACGGATTTCGGCAGAGCCTTCGGCCGCCTCCTGGGCCGACAGCTCGCTGACCTTCACGGCTGGCACGTCGATGTGGATGTCGATGCGGTCGAGCAGCGGGCCGGAGATTTTTGAGATGTAGCGTTGAATCTGTGGCGGACTGCATTTGCAGTGGCGCGTCGGGTCGTTGAAATATCCGCAGGGGCAGGGGTTCATCGCCGCGACGAGCATGAAGCTCGCCGGGAAGGTCAACGACATCGCGGCGCGGCTGATTGTGACCTTCTGATCTTCGAGCGGCTGGCGCAACACCTCCAACACATTCCGCTGGAATTCGGGAAGCTCGTCGAGGAAGAGCACGCCGTGATGCGCCAGGCTGACCTCGCCGGGTCTCGGAATCGCGCCGCCCCCGATCAAGCCCGCGTCGCTGGTCGTGTGGTGTGGCGAACGGAACGGGCGGACGGTGAGCAAGCCTCGCGCGTCAGTGAACCCCGCCACGCTGTGAATCTTGGTCGTCTCCAGCGCCTCCTCGAAGGTGATAGGCGGAAGTATCGATGGGATGCGTTTGGCGAGCATCGTCTTGCCCGAACCGGGCGGCCCGATCATCAAGATGTTGTGGCCGCCGGCGGTGGCGATCTCGATGGCCCGTTTGGCGCTCATCTGCCCGCGCACCTCGCGGAAATCGATTGGATATTGATTGGCGGCGTTGAACGTCTCTTCGAGATCGATCCGCATCGGGGCAGGCGGCGGATCGGAGTTGAGAAGCATGACGACCTCGCGCAGGTCTCTGACCGCGTAGACGTCCAATCCGCTGACTACCGCGGCCTCGCACGCGTTCTCCGCCGGCAGCAGCAGGCGCTTCAACCCACGGCGCTTCGCCGCCACGGCTATGGGGAGCGCCCCGCGCACCGGACGCACACGCCCGTCCAGCGCCAGTTCGCCTATCAACAAGACGTCGTCCAGTTCTTCGCGCTGCAAATCTCCGTTCGCGCCCAGAATGCCCACGGCGATCGGCAGGTCGAAGGCCGAGCCTTCTTTCTTCACGTCGGCGGGCGCCAGATTGATGGTCGTCTTGTGGACGGGGAAGAAGAAGCCGCAGTTGGTGATCGCCGCCCGGATTCGCTCGCGGCTTTCCCGCACGGCCATATCGGGCAGCCCCACGACTGTCACATAGGTCTCGCCCTGCAAATCTGGGGGACGCGGAGTCAGATTGACTTCGACCTCGACCAACTCGGCGTCAATGCCGTATACGGCCGCGCTGAGGGTTTTAAACAGCACACCACACCTCCAAGTGTTGCGAATTGAGAAAAACCACGCTATCGAGTATTCAAGCGCTGAGCGGCGGAAAGAATCGCACAACTGAAAATACTCCACAAGCCAAAGTAGACGAAGAGTGGCGGGGAATTTATACTCGGCGGCGGTTAATTTTTATTTCCGAGAGGATTTATGTTTGCAGTGATTATGGCCGGAGGTTCCGGCACTAGATTCTGGCCCGCGAGCCGCGAGCGTTTGCCAAAACAGTTTCTGGCGATCACCGGCGAGCGAACTATGCTCGAAGAGACGCTTGCGCGCGCAGAACGTTTTGCGCGCCCCGATCGGATCTCCGTCGTGGTCGGGCGCGTCCACGCCGATCTGACAGAGCGGGCATTGTCAGGCAAGCCGGTCGAAATTCTTGTCGAGCCGCGCGGCAGAAACACCGCCGCCTGCGTCGGACTTGCCGCGTTGCATGCCAAACGTGTAGCCGAAGATGAGCCAATAGTCGTGTTGCCGGCCGACCATTTCATCGCCGACGTCGAAGGCTTCGCTCGGACGATCTGCGCCGCCGCCGTTGTCGCGCGCGACGGCGCGATTGTTACTTTGGGCATCGCGCCGAACAGGCCCGAAACCGGCTACGGTTATATTCACATCGGCGCCGAGGGCGGAGAAGTTTCAGAACAACCCTATTTCAGAGTCCTCCGTTTCGTCGAAAAGCCCGATTACCAGACCGCGCTCGGCTATTTGTCGAGCGGCGATTATCTGTGGAACGGCGGCATCTTCATTTTCACCGCGCGAACCGTCCTGCAAGAAATCGAAGCCTGCATGCCCTCGCTATACGAAGGACTGACGGAGATCGAGCGCGCCATTGACACGCCCGATTACGACGCGACGGTCGAGCGCGTCTACGACAGGATCGAATCCGTCTCGATTGATTACGGCGTGATGGAGAAGACCTCGAAGCCGATCTACGTCTTCAAGGCCGAATTCGGCTGGAGCGACGTGGGAAGCTGGGAGGCTTTGTACGAGCTTCGCCGCGCCGAGTGCGACGAGCAAGGCAACCTGTCGCTCGGCGATTCGAGGGTCATTGACGCGAAACGCAACCTGGTCTTCTCGACCACCGACCGCAAGGTCGCGCTGCTTGGCGTTGAAGATTTGGTGGTTGTCGACACGCCGGACGCGTTGATGGTGGCGAGGCTGGATCGTTCGCAGGACGTGAAGCGTTTTGCCGATCAGCGCAGCGAGGGGTAGCGAGCGCGCTTCTATTGATCGAGTAGATGAGGCGCGCTAGCTACCGCTCGCGGTATTGATTCGGCGCGAGCGCAGGGAGGCCGGCTTTGTCGGGGTATTTTGCGGTCACGTTGGCGTAAAAATTCCGAATGACCTCCATGTCGGCTTCGATGTTTCCCGTGGGATAAAGCGTCGGCCCCACGCCCGTGACCTTACGTTTGTAATCGATGAACGCCATCGCTATCGGAGTCCCCGCGCCCAGCGCGATGTAATAAAAACCCGTCTTCCAGTGGCTGACTTTGCTGCGCGTGCCTTCCGGCGGAATGGTCAGAATCAGCTCTTCGCTGTTGCGGAACATCTCCACCGATTGCGCCACCATATTCTTAGACGCGGACCGATAGACTGGGATGCCGCCCATCCATCTGAACAAAAAGCCGAGTGGGCGCCGGAACAGCGTATGTTTTCCCAGCCAGCAGGCTTTGGCTCGTAAGGCGAAGGCCAGGCTCAACAGTACCGGCAGATCCCAGTTGGAGGTGTGAGGCGCCGCGATCACGACCAACTTGTCTACGTCGGGCAATCGCCCCTCCAACCGCCACCCGAAAACCTTCAGGAAGGAGAAGGCCAGGCCGCGCAGCAGAGGGCTTATGACAGGTGTATCGAAGAGCGTATATCGCATTGATCAAATAAACAGTTAACTGAAGCCTGCGCTTATGTGACTGTCATTTCAATCTTACTCGTTTAGTCGAACCCCTTCTTCAGTAATCAATCCACTGTAAAATCAGAAATGGTCAAACCGTCACGCGCCATGGTTTTCTTATCAAATATTCTAGCAAAAGGAATAATCCCAAATCGAACTAAACTATCTCGCAGCTTATCAGCGTATTGATGCGCAAAGGATTCTTTTTCAGGAGAATTTTTTCGGTCGAAGGCGACCGGATCGCGGTCCATATCTACGCTGTGCCCGATCTCATGAAGTAATGTGCGATACAGTTGTGTCGCCCGAGTAGATTCCAAGCTCATGTTGATTTTGTGGTCGTGCCTGGTCGTTACGATTTCATGCCCGTCTCCTCTCAGCCTTTCCAACTCCTGCCGCCCATCGGGCGTAAGCGATTTCGACCAGCGTATGGGCTTGGAGGGGTTGAGAGCTTCAATGATGATGGCGCGGCCTTGATGCGCGCCGATTTCAGCAAAAAAGTCTATCCGTCCCCAAACAGGGTTGATTATTTCCTCTTTTCTCTTCGGCTGTCGCAGCACAATGAAATCAATCCCTTGAAAATCGGAGGATGGCGCGTGTTGTAAAACGCGAGCAATGTCATCAATCGTGCAGGCGTGGCAACTATCAGCCCGTGTTCTTTCGACTATGAAAGGCAATGATCTACTGTGAACCGAGCGGAGAACGATTTTGTACTCGGTCAGATTCTCATAGTAGCTCTTCAGCCCACACCAGGGGATGACCAGCCGGTTATCCTGACCGAGACCTTGTTTGGCTGTGCCTATATTTCGATTGCGCCTGGTCTCGTCCCACCCACGTTTCATATAAGCCTCATGTAAGGTTCACCGGATCAATCAATCAGCCGCTTGCATATGCCCGCGATACTGTACCTTACATCAAGTTCACCGGATCAACCTCAACCGTAATCATCTTCAAATCCTGCCCGATCTCTTTCAACTCCTCCATCGCCGCGTCTAGCGCCTCGCGCGCCTGCCTTCGATACCGGGTCTTGATCAGCACCTGCATTCGGTGTTCGCCCTTCAATCGCGCCAGCGGGGCGGGAGCGGGGCCTAAGACTTTCAAGACCTTCTCCGCGTCGGCCTCTTTGAGCAGCCGCGCCAGTTCGGAAGCTGCGAAAGCCGCCTTGGCGAAGTCTTGGTGTTTGACCAGGGCGTTGATCAGCGCGACGAACGGCGGGTAATGCATGTTGCGGCGGAAGTTGATCTCGTAATCGTAGAATTTTTCGTAATTCTGTTCGCGCGCGTATTCGAGCGCGTAATTTTCGGTGTGGTAGCTCTGGATGATGACGCGCCCCGGTTTTTCGCCCCGGCCCGCGCGGCCCGCGACCTGGGTCAGCAATTGAAACGTCCTTTCGGAGGCGCGGAAGTCCGGCATGCCGAGCCCCGCGTCTACCGAGATCACGCAGACCAGAGTCACGTTGTGGAAGTCGTGCCCCTTGGCGATCATCTGCGTGCCGACCATCAGGTCGATGTCACCGGCGGCGAATTCGTTGATCAGCTTTTCAAAACTCCCCCGCCGCCGTGTGGTGTCGCGGTCCAGTCGCGAGACGCGGAGTTTGGGGTAAATCTCTTTCAACAACGCCTCGATCTGTTCAGTCCCCTCGCCGACATAATAGATGTAAGACCCGTCGCATTGATGGCAGGCGCTCGGGATGCGCTCCTGGTGTCCGCAGTAGTGGCAGATCAATCGCGCGTCGAATTTGTGATAGGTCAGCGCCACGCTGCAATTTGGACAGGTCGCGCGATAGCCGCAACCCCGGCAGAGCATGAAGGACGAATAGCCTCGGCGGTTGAGCAGCACCAGCGTCTGCTCGCCGCGCTCGTGATTTTCAGAGATGCGGGCGAGCGCCTCGTCCGAGAATATCCGCTGCTTGCCGTATTTCTCGAAGACCCGGCGCATGTCGACGGTCTGGACCTCGGCCAGCGCTCGCCCGCCGATGCGCTCGTCGAGTTTCAGGTAGGCGTATTTGACGGTGTGCGCGTTGTGGAACGACTCCATCGAGGGCGTGGCGCTGCCCAGGATGATCACGGCGTCGGCCAGGCTCGCGCGCATGATCGCCGTGTCGCGCCCGTGGTAGCGCGGCGTCTCCTCCTGTTTGTACGAGGCCTCGTGCTCCTCGTCGACGACGATCAGGCCGATGTTTTCCAGCGGCGCGAAGACGCCCGAACGGGCGCCGATGCACACTCGGGCCTCGCCCTGACGAATGCGATTCCATTCGTCAAGGCGTTCGCCGTCCGAGAGCGACGAATGCAGAATGGCCACGGCGTCGCCGAAGTGCGCGCGCAGGCGCCGCGCGAACATCGGCGTCAGAGAAATCTCCGGCACGAGCATCAGCGCCGACTTGCCTTTGGCCAGGGCTGCGCGCATCGCGCGGATGTAGATTTCGGTCTTGCCGCTCCCAGTCACGCCGTGCAAGAGGAACGCCGCGTAGCGGCCTTCATCTAGTTTCGCGACGACCTGATCGAGCGCCGATTGTTGTTTCTGGTTGAGCCTCAGGTCGCCGTCGTCGAGCGGGCGGTAGTCTTTGAGAGGGTCGCGGCGGACTTCGCGCGTGAAGACCTCGACGTAGCCGCGCTTTTCCAAAGTGCGGATCACCGACGCGCTGACGCAGGCCGTCTCTATAAGTTGAGCGAAAGCGACAGGCTCTCCCGACTCGAAGAGGGTTTTTATCACACGCTCCTGTTGTTCGTTGAGCGGTTTGCCGCCTTCGATGGGCGCGCGCTGGACCAGGCGCACGGCCTGCTGCCGCTTCGGTTTGACCTGGGCCGATTGAAGTCGACGCGTAATGGTGATGTAGCCCGCGCGTTCGAGTTCGCGCGCGATGGCCGAAGCGCGATTCTTGTTGAGTTCCTTCGCCAACGCCGAGGCGTCGAGCATTCCGCTTTCGGCGATCCGGGCGAGCGCCTCCATCTTCGCAGAGTTCGCGCGCTTGCCGCCGGCGCCTGCAATCGCGGCCCGGCCTTCGTTGGTGATTGAAAAGATCGTTTCGGCCTCGGAGTTGATGCCGGCGGGCAGACTCGATTTGATCGTCTCGCCCCACGGCGCGTAATAGTAATCGGCGATCCACTTCGTCAGATTGAGTAACTCGGCCGTGACCAGCGGCTCGGCGTCGAATAACTCTTCGACGTCTCTGATCTCGAAGCCTTCCTCCTGTTGGCCCGTCTCTTCGAGCTTTTCGTGAATGTCAACGATGTAACCGGTCAGCAACTGTTTGCCGAACGGGACCAACGCGCGGCAACCCGGCTTGGCGTTCGCGGCGAAGCTCGCGGGCAGCCGGTAAGTGAACGTCTGATGTACATTGAGCGGAATGGCGATTTCGGCAAACATCTTATTTAATTGCGGATTGCGGATTGCGGATTGCGGATTGAAGAGATACTCCAATTTTAGGCCTCCGCGTTTTGCGATCTCAGATTGTCGATTGAGGTTCAAAAATCCGCAATCCGCAACCCGCAATCACCGATCTTCGGTCCTCTTCACCTGATAGACCCGGTATCCGGCGTGATCAATCGCCACGGGGTAGAGGTTTCCAAAATGGGCTTCGTCAGCCCCCAGTTGCGCCCGTTCGGCAGGCCCGACGATCACGTAATCGACGCCCAATCTGGAAAGCGGCTCAGTCATTTGCGCGCCACCTTGATAAATCGTTTTGACGTCGAGTTCGCGCTGCGCGTAATCGATGCCGTGCGTCCATAGGTGGCCCGGATAGCCCATAACCGATCGGCGTCCCGAAAGCGCCACGACCGAGTTGTGGAGCGGCGCGTGCAGGATCAACGCGCGCGGCGGAGTCTTTTCGCGCAGCAACTCCGCAACCTCAAGTTCGGCCTGCCCGAATACCTCGACGTTTTCAGCGGGCGATAGCGCGCGCGTCACGTCCAGCGCTCCGGAAAACGTAAGCCCGATCAGCAACGCCGCCGCCAGGCCGCGGACGACAATGAGTCGTCGCGTGAACAGATAAGCCAAGGTTGCGGCGACAAACGGCGCCGAGGCGAGCGACCAATAGACCAGGACCTTGATGTTGTCCCACGTCCACGGCGCCAGCGCCACGAAGTTCGGTATGAAGAACCACAGCGCGAAAGGCGAATAGAAGAGCGCCTGCCGCGAGCTTGTGACTTTGCGGGCCAGCAGCGCCACAATCAGTAGCAGGATAAGGATTCCGGCGTTGACCATCCAGAAGAGCAGCGGATTCGCGTCTCCGGCTTCCCACCATTTATCAAGCGGTTTGAATAACTGGTTTCTGATCTGTGTGCCACTCAAATACCACACTTGTGGCGCGGCCAGCGCGGCCATAGGGGCAAAAAACGCGATCCAATCCCACGACCGAAACAGAACGACCATCAAAGCGCATGCGATTACCACCGAAAAAAAGCCATGCGTGTGCAGCATCGGCAACATGCCCGCGAGAATCCCGGCGGCAAACAGGTAGCGGCGATGGGGCGACTGGGGGACGGGGGGACGGGGCGAAGCGCCGCCAACTCGCCCCGTCGCCCCGTCCCCTCGTCGCCCCATCTCTTCAACCGCCATCCACCACAAGGCGATGATCATCGCCACAAAGGGCAGGCCGAAGAGCATCGAGCGTTGTGGGATGAGCAGCGTCGTGAAGACATTGCCCCATCGCAGCGGGACGTTGCCCGAAGCCAGCGCCAACTCGGCGTTCATCGTGTAAGTTTTTGGTAAGTGTGACAAAAAATTGAGCAGGCCGCCTGATTGCGCTCCGAATTCGCGGAAGAAATTTGCGAAGCCCAGTCCGCCGTTGAAGAAGAAGATCATGGGAGCGATTCGCGCCGCCACAATGTTGTTGAACATCTTCAGCGTGAGCGCCTCGATCAGACGAACGAGCGCGAGCGCCAGCGCCAAATTTTCGACGAAGAAGGCGGAGCGCCAATCGGCGCCGCATCGTATAAAGAAGGCGGTCAGAAAATCTATCAGGAACGGATAAGTAAACTTCATTCCGGCGAAGATCGGGTTTTGCGGCGGCAGGTTCTCGCCGTAAGCGAACGAAGTTATCACGCTGAGATGAAAAGGCATGTCGCCGTAATTGTTCGCCGGCGCGGTATGCATCCCGCCGGGATAAAACATCACAACGCGAGAGAACAACCACGCGAGCAGCGCCGCCCACGCGACGTAATAGACGCCGCCGCCAAGGCTTAGACCGCATTGGCGCAAGGCGGCGACGATTCGGCCTCGACCGAGGAATCGGACCTGAACCGCCAGACCGATTGCGAATATTGCGACCGTGACGCTGATTGAGATGGCGTTCAGACCTGCCGGCAGCGCGGCCAGGAAAGCGACCCAGGAGAGGGCGGCGATCCCCAAAACCGAACCGATCGCAATGCGAGTCGACGCGTGTGTCTTTTCGATAACAGGCAGTGTCAATAAGGCGCCATTTGCTAAGGCCAAAAGCGAAATGGAAATAACGAACAGAGTTCCCATAGAAATTTGTGGTTCGTCGTTGATGCAACTACACGGCGGCTAGCGCCGTCATAAGCCGTGAGTCGCAATATGAGTCGCGGGCGATCACGCTCATTCATTGTGACAGAAACTGCATTCAAAGCGAATGAGTTCCGCTAAAGTAAAGTTTGGTTCCAGGCGTTGGATAAGGCGTGAGGTGTGGCGGAATCTCGCCAGGAAGGCATCTCCCAACCATTGGCTATATTTCCATTCTCCCGTTCGTCTGATTTCAGGAGAAGGCAGCTTGACCCAACGTGAGCGCGCCTTTTATAGTCGATTTGCAATTCACGTTCCTTGCTAAATCGGCGCAACATCGGTTTCAAATGCGCTTAATTAAGGAGAGGTATGAAGAATAATCATGTGTCGAACCGAGCAACAGCCGAATTCACAGTGAAAAAAGAAGCCGAAGCTAATCTCCCTACAGAGTTCGGCCATTTTCGCATAGTCGGGTTTCGCAGCGCGACCAGCGACGAAGAGTTCGTCGCCCTGGTCAAAGGCGAAATCTACCCCGATCATGCGACGCTTGTCAGAATTCACTCCCAATGTTTAACAGGCGATGTTTTCCATTCTTTAAAATGCGATTGCGGCCCCCAACTCGAACGAGCGATGAAGATGGTTCAGGCGGAAGGCCGCGGGATCATCGTTTATCAGCATCAGGAAGGGCGCGGGATCGGAATCACCAACAAAATCCGCGCCTACGCTTTGCAGGATGAAGGGGCCGACACCATCGAGGCTAACCTACGTCTGGGCTTCGAAGCCGACCACCGCAGATACGACCAGTGCGCCGAGGTGATCAAACTGCTAGGCGTGGGGCGCGTCCGCTTGATGTCGAACAACCCCGACAAACTCCGCGCGCTGTGGGAGGCCGGCCTCGAAGTCGTGGAGCGCGTCCCACTCGAAATCAAGCCGAAGGCGCCCGCCTTCAAATACCTGGTCGTGAAGAAGGAGAAGATGGGCCACCTGCTGCAGTTGAATGGCATCTTCTGAGCAGGGATCGAGGATCGAGGATCATTTACCATTTGTCATATTACATTTTTCATTTGTCATCGCAGGAGTCACGATTCCTGCGATGACAAATGAAAAATGTAATATGACAAATGGTAAATGATCTTCGGTCTTCAATCTTCAATCCTCAATAACTCGACTCCCATCCGCCTGGCGAGTTGATAAGTCAACTGCACAGGAAGGCCCACGACGTTTGAGTAACTGCCTTCGATGCGTTCGACGAAGAGTGAAGCGTGGCCCTGGATGGCGTAGGCTCCCGCTTTGTCCATCGGCTCTCCGGTGGAGACGTACCATCTGATTTCGTCGTCGCTAAGCTCGGCGAACTTGACCCGCGTCGAGGAGACGGCGGAAACGACACGGTCTGCGCGCGCCAGGGTGACGCCTGTCAACACCTCGTGCCATTGTCCGCTCAAAGCGCGCAACATTCGCCCGGCCTCTTCCACATCCACGGGCTTGCCGATGATCTCCCCGTTGATGACCACTGTGGTGTCTGCGCCGAGCGCCAGTTCGTCGCCCCGGACGACCGCGTGCGCTTTCTCGCGCGACAGTCGCAGTACGTAATCGCGCGGCGGTTCGTTCGGCCCAATCGTTTCGTCGACGTCGGCGGCGCGAACTGTGAAGACGATTCCCGCGGCGCGCAGCAACTCCGCGCGCCGCGGAGATGAGGAAGCTAAAATCAGCATAAACTTGTCGCTACATCGCTTTTTGTCTACACTGGCACAGGCGACGCGCGCGCGGCGCCGTACCAACCTCATGTGTTCTGATTTAGACTATCGGTTCTGCGGAAACGCGATGATTTCATCATAGAGCAGCGGTTATGTCTAACAGCAAACGAATTATCTCGCTGACGGTCGTCTGCCTTTTCGCCTTCGCCGCAATAATCGTCAACCGCGCGGCGACGCGTTCCCTCTCTTTCACTCAAACGCCGCAACCGCCCCCAAAACCCCAACAGGAGCGTGAAGCGCTGGCGAAGAAGCCCGCCCCGTCAGGGACACTCGAGGATCGCCTGGACAAGGACGACGGTTACGGAATAGTTCTGTTCTATTCGATGGGCATCCGCGGGAATCTGGAGGTTTGCGGTTGTCCGATCCATCCGCTCGGCGGGGTGGCGCGGCGGACCGGCTACATCAACGCCCTCCGCAAGCGCAGCCCTGACGCCGCGATCATTCAGGTCGATGCCGGATACATCTTCAGCGATGACATGAACCTCGAAGGGACTGATCTGCGCGCCGACGCGAAGTTGATGAATGATTGGATCGTCCGCGCCAACGAAGTGATGGGTCTGGATGTGGTCAATCTGGGATTCCGCGATCTGCCCTACGCCGGCTCACTGTTGAAGGCTGACGCGAAACTCAAGCCGGAAAAGTCATCTCTGATTTCGGCTAACGTCAAGGCCATGAATGCGGGCGAAGCGGATCGCGCAAGGCCCGCGCCTTATGTCATCAAAATCGTCACGGGCAAGAGATTGCCTCAACCGGTCCGCATAGCCTTCATCGGATTGAGCGACGTGGCGCCGGACGAGCGTAAAGACCTGGTGGCGAAGAGCGGTTTCGTGATCGAAGATCCGCTCGCCGCGGCGAAAGCCGCGTTGGCGGAAGTCCGCGACAAGGCCGACGTCACGGTAGTCGTAGGTTATCTGAAGCTGCAGACGGCCAACAAGCTGGCGATGCAGAACGAGGACCTCGATCTGATCATCGCGGCCGACGAGCGTGGCGTCGTCTTCGACCCGAAGCAGGTCAAGAACACGCTGATCGTTTTCGCGGCCAAGGAGACCAAGCACCTGGGCGAACTGCGGTTTTACACGGACGCGGAGGGCGTAGTCGAACGCTTCACCGCGCGATATGTCGAGCTGGATGAAATCATCCCCGACGACCCGCGGATGGCCGAGATCACGGCCAGCGCGCGCAAGGAGATCGACTTGGTCCAGACGCGGTTGGCCGAGGAGGAGGCCGCAGTGATCGCCGGAAAGCCGCTGAACACCCCGTTCGCGCTTTCGGAATCTTGCGCCCAGTGCCACAAGGCCGAATACGAAGTCTGGAAAAATTCGCGCCATTCGCATGCGTTCGCCGCGCTGGAAGAGAAGCAGAGGATGTTTGACGGCAATTGCGTAGGCTGTCACTCGCTCGGCTTCCGCGATCGGGGGTTCGTCAGCGTCAAAGCCACCCCGCAATTCGCCAACGTCCATTGCGAATCCTGTCACGGCCCCGGCGCCGAACACATCAAGGCGCCGACCGCCGGAAATTACAAAACGCCGTCGAAAAACCAGAGCTGCCTGGTCTGCCACGACCGCGACAACAGTCCCGACTTCGACTTCGAGAAGTATTGGCCGGTCATCGCGCACAAGAACTCGTTTGTGCCGGAGGCCGCCGCGCCGGAAAAAGCGCCCATCAAAACGCGCCCCGGTGTCAAGGGGCGAGTGAGGAAGAAGTGAGGCGGGAGTGGGGAGTGGGGAAGAGATGCTATTCCAACTCCTCACTCCCCATTCCCCACTCCCAATTCCCCTGCTTTATGAACAGCCTGCTCAAAATGCTGCCGATGATGCTCCGCCTTTCGGGCGACAACGAAGAGGTGCGAGAGCAGGCCGTGTTCGTCGCGTGGCGCGCTGCCGCAGGCTCGCAGGTCGCGTACAATTGCGTTCCCTTTCGGCTTTATCAGAAGCGCCTGGTCATCGCGGCGCTCGACCTGGCCTGGAAAAACCAGATGGAGCGGTTGAGCGGCCAGTACCTGTTCAGGATCAATTCGCTGCTCGGCGGCCCCTATGTGACCTTCATCGAATTCCGCATCGACCGCGAAACTGTGCTCGGCTCGCGCCCGCCGGACCCGAAGAGATTCGAGTGGCGTCACACTGAAGAGATCGAAGCGGAGCTGATGTCGGCCGCGGGCCGAATCAAAGACGACTCGCTGCGCGAACAGTTCTTGCGCGCGGCGGCGAAATCTCTGGAAAGAATGGGAGTAGGGAGTAGGGAGTAGGGAGTGGGGAATGGGATATTTTTCCCCATTCCCCACCCCCCACTCCCCACTCCCGAAATGTCATGCCTATAACACAGACTGAAGTTGAAAAGGTCGCAGCGTTGGCCAACCTGGAACTGACGGCCGAAGAGAAAGAACTTTTTTCAAATCAACTCGCGGCGATCGTCGAATATGTCGATCAACTCAACGAGCTTGACACGTCCGCGGTCCAGCCCTGGCGTCATCAGAGCGCAGGGGAGGTCGAGACCTCATACGCAACGCGCGACGACAGGGTCGAGACTAGCCTCGGACAGCAAAAGGCGCTGGAGGAGGCGCCGGAGCGCGACGAGGGCCATTTTCTGGTTCCGCGCGTCATTGGAGGCTGAACAGGAGAGGTTGAATTGGCGTCCACATCGAACAAAAACAGCGAAGAACTGGCCGAGGCGCAGCAGGCGCTCCTGCTTCTCGAAGAGGAGATATTCACCGCGGTCAAGAACCGGGATACAGACGCTCTCGAACGCGTTCTGACGGACGACTTTGTTTACCGAAGTCCGGGCCGGCAAGTCGCCAGGGACGATTTCCTTAAGCTTTGCGAGGCTTTCCCCTATGAAATCATTTCGATTCAGGGAGAAGATTTGAGCGTAAATGTTTATGGGGACGTTGCCGTGGTTACCGGACTGCAGATCGCCAAGACGGCGGGCGGCGAAGGCGAGAAGGAGACGAGCGCGGTCGCATTTACCGACGTCTTTGTGAAGCAGAAAGGTAAATGGATGCTCTCGCTGGCGCATTCCGTGGATTTACCTGCCGCGCTGAATCAGAGCGGCTAAAAGCGCTTGCACAGGTCGAAACTTTTGCCTATCTGTTCAATTATGAATCCGACTATCGCCGAACTCCATAAACTCTACACTTCGGGCGAGGCTAGCCCGAGCGAGGTTTGCCGCGACGCTCTGGATCGAATCGAAAGGGATAACGACCGGCTCAACGCCTACATCACGATCAACCGTGAATTGGCTTTGAGGCAGGCCGCCGCCATGGACGCCGATATTCAAGAGGCGATCCGGCGGAAACCGCTGGCGGGCGTTCCCGTAGCGGTCAAAGACAACATGCTCATCGCCGGCGTACGTGCGACCTGTGGCTCGCGCATCCTGGGCAATTACGTCCCGCCTTACACGGCGACGGCCGTCAAGAAGCTCGAAGACGCCGGGGCGATCATCCTCGGCAAAACCAACCTGGACGAATTTGCGATGGGCAGTTCGACCGAGAATTCGGCGTTCGGCCCCGTGCGCCATCCCCTCGCCCAGGAGTTTGTGCCGGGTGGAAGCTCGGGCGGTTCGGCGGTCGCGGTCGCGGCCGGGCATACGCCGATCGCCTTAGGCTCAGACACGGGCGGCTCGATCCGCCAGCCGGCGTCCTTCTGCGGGGTCATCGGGTTGAAGCCCACTTACGGACGGGTGTCTCGTTACGGTCTGGTGGCCTTCGCTTCGTCGCTGGATCAGATCGGGCCGTTTGCGAATAACGTCAGTGACGCGGCGCGAGCGCTCCAGGTAATTTCGGGCCACGACCGCCGCGATTCGACTTCGGCCAACCTGGCCGTCCCCGATTATCTGAGCGCGCTCAGCGGCGACATCAAGGGGTTGCGAGTGGGGGCGCCGCCCGAATGTTTCGGCGCCGGCCTCGATCCGGAAGTGAAGGAGAAGGTCGAAGCCGGGATTCGCAAACTCGCCGATCGCGGCGCTCGCGTAGTCGAGGTAAGTCTGCCGCACATGAAATACGTGATCGCGGTCTATTACATCATCGCCACTGCCGAAGCCTCTTCGAACCTGGCGCGCTACGACGGCGTTCGCTACGGCTTTCGCGCCGAAGAGGCGCGCACGCTCGCGGAAATGTACCGTAAGACTCGCGACGGTGGATTCGGCGATGAGGTCAAGCGGCGAATCATGCTAGGCACGTTCGTCTTGTCGTCGGGCTACTATGACGCTTACTACGAGAAGGCGCAGCGCGTGCGCTCGATGCTGGCAAACGATTTCGCCGAGGCGTTCAAGAAGTGTGACGTGATCGCCACGCCCACCGCGCCCACCCCGGCGTTCAAGATCGGGGAAAAATCGAATGACCCGCTGGCGATGTATCTGAGCGATATTTACACTGTGACGGTCAACCTGGCCGGAGTTCCCGCAATAAGCGTCCCGTGCGGCCAATCAAGCGAGGGGTTGCCGATAGGCTTGCAGTTGATCGGGAATCATTTCGACGAGGCGCGGCTGCTCAACGCGGCCTACGCTTACGAACTGGCCTAACTCAAAGACTTTGCCACAGAGCCACAGAGCCACGGAGAAAGAGAGACAGAAAGACAGTGGGAAAAACGTCACTCCGTCGCTCCGTCCCTTTGTCTCTCTTTCTCTGTGTCTGCGGTGTCTCTGTGGCGATTCGAAGGTCATGATCTCAAGCGCCGTCATCAAACTTTGCGAAGCGGTTAAGCAGGCGGGCGGGCGGGCGCTGCTCGTCGGCGGGTGGGTGCGCGATTTTGCGCGCGGGGTCGAAAATGTCGATTACGACGTCGAAGTTTACGGACTCGAAGCGCCGGTCTTGCGTTCGTTGATTGAAGCGCACGGCAAAGTGGATGCGGTCGGCGAGGCGTTCACCGTTTACAAGGTGCGGTTGCGCGACCGGGAGCGGCGGAGGAGTTTCGTCGTTGACGTCAGCCTCCCGCGTCGCGAATCCAAGACGGGCCGGGGGCATCGCGGCTTTGTGATTGAAGGCGACCCGTGGATGAGTTTTGAGGAGGCCGCGCGCCGCCGCGATTTCACCATCAACGCGATGATGTATGACCCGCTCAAGGACGAAATCCTCGATCTTTACCGCGGGCGAGAAGACATATCGCGCGGCGTCATCCGAGTCGTCGATCAAAACACTTTCGTCGAAGACAGCCTGCGGGTTTTGCGCGCGATGCAATTCGCCGCGCGCTTCGAATATTCGATTGATCCGGCGACGATCGACCTATGTCGAACGATTGACCTTTCCGATCTGCCGGACGAACGGATCTGGGCCGAGGTCGAAAAATGGCTGCTGCAATCGCGCCGGCCTTCGATCGGCTTGCGGGCGGCGCGCGACCTCGGGATCACCGAAAAACTCTGGCCCGAGATTCATGCGCTGATCGATTGCCCGCAAGACCCCGTCGCCCATCCCGAAGGCGACGTCTTCATTCACACCGGAATGGTTTTGGACGAGGCGAGGAAGCTGATTGACGATCTGCCGCGGACGAAACAGATCGCGGTAATGCTCGGCGCGCTCTGCCATGATTTTGCCAAGCCGTATACGACGAAGGTTGAGGGGGGCCGGATCAAGGCGCGGGAGCACGAGATGATGGGCGTCGAGATCACTGAAGCGTTTCTCGACCGGCTCAAGCTTTTCACCATCGACAATTACGACGCGCGGCGGCAGACGCTCGCGCTAGTTGAACTTCACGCCGTTCCTCACCAATGGTTCAAAACTCCCGAAGCGATAACCGACGGGATGTTCCGGCGACTGGCCCGGAAGACCGAGATCGATCTGCTCTACCGCGTCGCGCGCGCCGATTGCCTGGGGCGCAAAGGCGATTTCAAAGCCGAAGCCGAAGAGTGGTTCATCAGCCGCGCTCTCTCTCTCGGCGTCGAAGAGCGCCCGCCGAAGCCGCTGCTGATGGGGCGTCACGTCCTCGACCTCGGGCTCCAGCCGGGCCCGCGAGTCGGCGAGATCATCCGCGCCGTTTACGAGATGCAACTTGACGGAGAGGTCGCGACGCTCGATGAAGCGATCGAAGCGGCGCGAAAGATAATCTGTGGGCAATCGTAATCTGATGATAGGAATAAGCGTTCTAATTACAAAGTATATAAGTGACGACCCTCAGCCAGGCATCGTCGAATGCCAATTGGTTGACGCATACGGGAATGAATGGGTATTCCAAGATAAGACGGCGATCTTTTCTTCGCTCAATCTCGATGTGAGCAATGATTATCCGCAGCCAGGCGTAATCGCCTGCGAAATAATTAAACAATGGCAGGATGTGAACGGCCGAGAGATTGTCACTGTAAATACCGAAAGGCCATGGGGTGTTGAAACTCTGACTGGCGCCTCGCGCTTTGATGTTTTGCGATCGCAGATCATTGAAATTTAGACATCTTATATGTTGGGGACAGCAAGACTGGATTGAGGCGCCGAATCAGTACCGCGAGCGGTAGCGAGCGGCGCATTCGTCAATGGCCGCTCGCTACCGCTCGCGGCGCTGATCAGCTCTTTACGGCTCGAAGAGTGAATTCCGCGAGTTTGATCTTCTCTTCCAACCCGCTCATTACTGTATCAGTCACGCAGACTTTCAATCCCAAATTTTCGATCTCGGGCTTCGCCGCTTCGTCCTGAACGTCGAGGATGAAGACGTCTGCGACGTCTGAGTAGAGCCGCGCGACTTGCGCCGCCGAGACTTGCATGCCGAGATCGGCGAGCATTCTGTCGGTAGGGCCTTTGAGCGACGCGCCGCCGACAACGGGGCTGATCGCCACCACCGGCGCTTCCGCGTGTTCAAGTAGATCGCGCATCCCCGGGACTGCCAGGATCGGGCCTATGCTGATCAGCGGGTTGCTTGGGCAAATGATGATGGCGTCAGAACTCAGGACGGCCTCGGCGACTCCGGGGGCGGGTTTCGCCGATTCGATGTATTCAAAACGGATGCCGGTGACCTTAGGTTGGGCGCGGCGTTTGACCAGGTATTCCTGGAAATGCATCTCGCCTTCGGCGGTAATGATCGTTGTGGGCGTATGGGTGTCGGTCATCGGCAGGATGCGCGATTTGACGCCGAGCGCCGTTCGCAGCAGTTCGGCGATCTCCGAAAGCGGGCGTCCTTGCTTCAGTTGTTGCGCGCGGAAAATGTGGGCGGCCAGGTCGC
>Ga0209382_10004009_pt1 | contig 20016 bp, 14 predicted proteins | sample SoiMetdeltSBSDD5_FD_187599 | JGI IMG/M metagenome (GOLD analysis project Ga0209382, IMG submission 187599) | Bulk soil microbial communities from a Populus tree surrounding site in Tennessee, USA - Soil MetaG P. deltoides SBSDD5 (SPAdes) (version 2) | ecosystem: Environmental > Terrestrial >... | reverse complement strand
CGATCCTTGAACACACCGCTCGCCGCGGTCGTTCGAATGCCGGCGGTGTCGATGTTGTCTTTCAACGCAATCGGAATCCCGTGCAGCGGACCGCGGCGCATGCCGCGCTTGAGCTCGGCGTCCATCTCACGCGCAGCCGCAAGCGCCTGCTCGCGCGTGATCGTGATGAACGCATTGATCGTCGGGTTGTGAGCCTCGATACGAGTCAGCGAGGCCTTCGTGAGGTCCAGCGCCGAAGTCTCTTTGCGGCGGAGCAGCTCGGAGACCTGCTTCAGTGTCAGCGATGTCAGGTCTCGCGACCCATCGACTCGCTGTCGCTCGCTCAGGGCAGCTTGCGCGGATCCTTTTGACTGGCTTTGCTCGCTCAGGGCAAGCGGTGAGGCTGCGGCAGCAGCCGCGAGGCTGACTGCGACGAAGTCGCGCCGAGACATCTCTGACCGGGGACGAATCGTCATGTCGTCACCATCCTGGGGTGTCGGTTGTGCCATTCGGTTACGCGCTCGTAGGCATGCGCAAGCGCCAGAACATGAGGCTCAGCGAACGGCGCGCCACTGATCTGAAGTCCAATCGGAAGTCCCGAAGCCGTGAACCCACAGGGCACGGAGATCGCGGGCAACCCGTAGAAGCTGAAATATGACGTGTTGCGGAAGCCTGCTGGACCACCAGCTGGCGCGGCACCCGCCGCCGGTGCGCCGCCGGGCGACGGAGTCGCCTGACCCGGTATCAGAGACGTCACTCCCGTCGTCGTCGGCGTCACCAGGACATCGATCGACGTAAACACCTTCGCGATGTCGCGGCGCCCCAGCTCCACCTGACGAACACCCTGAATGTAGGTTTCGGACCTGGTGTTGGCCCCACCCATCACAATGCGACGGGTGGCCTCCTGGTACAACTCCGGCGTTTTCGTCATCCACGGAGCGTGATACGCGTAGATCTCGGCATTTGACACACTGCCCAAGCCGGGAGACGGCGGCACCTGGACGTCTCGCATGTCGCTAGCGATAGTGCGCAGCACGACGAGGGCCGCCTCGATCGCTGCAGCGACCTCCGGTTGAAGGCCTTCAAAGAACGGCGTCCTTGGAATTCCGACACGAAGCTTCGATGCTCTCGCGCGAAGCGCGCCGGCGAAATCCGGAACGGCGACGTTCACCGACGTCGGGTCGAGTGGGTCGTATCCGGCGATCGCGCCGAGCATCAGCGCAACATCCTCCACCGTTTTGCACATCGGCCCGACCGTATCGAACGTCCAGGAATTGGGAATCACCCCCCGATTGCTGACACGACCGGCGGTCGGCTTCAACCCGACGACGCCGCAGTACGACGCAGGGATCCGTATCGACCCGCCAGTGTCGGTCCCCAGCGTCGCCAGACAAAGATCTGCGGCGATGGCGGCGGCGTTTCCGCCAGATGAGCCTCCCGGATGGTGATCCATCGACCAGGGATTGTGCACCGGTCCGAAGTAGGTCACCGCGTTCGTTCCTCCCAGCGCGAACTCGTGGAGATTCAACTTGCCCAGCACAATGGCACCGGCCGCCTTCAACCGCGCGACGACATGCGCATCCTCGTTGGGAATCCGGTCCTTGAAAAGTGCGCTCGCGCCTGTCGTCCGTATTCCCGCTGTATCGATGTTGTCTTTGAGGGCGACCGGAATGCCGTGTAGCGGACCGCGCCACACACCGCGTCTTTGCTCACTTTCCAGTTGGCGGGCTGTCTGAAGCCCTTCGTGTCGGGCGATGGTGACGAACGCGTTCAGCGCCGCGTTGTACCTGTCGATTCGTCGCAGACAGGCATCCGTCAACTCGACGGGCGAGACGTCGCGTCGACGAATGAGGTCCGACGCCTCTTTTAATGTCAACGTCGCGAGGTCTCGCGACCCTTCGACTCGCTGCGGCTCGCTCGGGGCAGGCTGTCCCGAGACGGGGAGCGACATCGCCGCAGCGGCGGCCGCACCAATCGCGACAAATTCTCGACGCGTCGGCTGACGTGCGGGCGACACGATGGCGGATTCTACTGTGAGTCGTCCCGAGCAGTCATGGCCTACTGCACTCCGGCGCCCGGGAAAGCGCCGCGTTCGACGACCGTCTTCGGATCGACATTGCGATCGACGATGACACCCATCGGCGCGCTCAACATCTCCTGCCAGCTCTGATCGCCCCAGCGCACGTGAGCAGTGGGATCCGGATTCCACTTGTTCGCGGCGGAGTTGTCCCAATGGCCGGTCACGTGTAGCTCCGTCCCCTTGGGCAGGCGCAGCGGCGTCCGCTGGTAGTAGACGATCTGCCAGTTGAAGTCGTAGCGCGGTACGTTCAGCAGCGTTTCGCGCTTGCCATCCGGATACCTGGCTTCGATGGTCGCATCCTTGCCACGCAGATGCATGTGCGGTTGCATGTACACGAGGTCCACCGGCTGCCCGAACTTCACGACCGCCTTCGCCTCCGCATTGGGATCTCCGGGGGCGATGGACAAACCAGGCTGTGCCGCCGCGACCGACATGAATAGGCGCTCTGGCGGGCCCGGCGCGAGCTCGAGGCCGACCTTGGTCTGGTCCTCGCTTTCCACACCGTTCGTCGTGTAGTGGACCTCGAGCACGATATCCGCTCCAGCCGGAATCAACCTGGCCGACCGACCGATGTCGAAGCGCTGCGCCTCCATGCCGGGGACGTAGCCGACGAAAAACTCGCTCGCCAGCACCGACATGTCACCGCCGTTGGCGCGCAGCATGTCGGCCTGCCGGTTAGGGCCCGGCGCCCACGGCTCCGCACCGAGCTGTGCCTGCGACATCCACTTCGATCCCTTCGGGCGAACCATCGCGATCACGTGATGAACATGCGCACGATCGGACGGCCGAATCTCGCCAGCCGCGATCCACGTGTCCTCTTTGAACGGCGCGGCGACGGCGACATACGTGTACTCGACCGTCCCCTTCGCGGGAATCTTCAGCGGCTGTGGCAGCTGAAACACGAGGTCGGGACGAATATTCCAACCGTCGTGGAAGGTCACTGGTGCGGGCTTGTCCGTTTCAGCCCCTTCCGGTGAACCAGCATCCACCCAGGACGTGATCGTCGCGATCTCGTCGTCGGTCAGCCGCTTGTCGTTCGCGAAGTGACCATAACGTGGATCGGCGAACCATGGTGGCATCACCTTCGCGGTGACCGCAGTCTTGATTGCCCGCGCCCACGGCCGCGTGCCTTGATAGGTCGTGAGCGGCATCGGGCCGATTTCTCCGGACCGATGGCACGTCTGACACTTCTGCTGCAGGATCGGCAGCACGTCCTTGTTGAAGGTGGCCTGCGCCGATGCCGGAGCCGCATAGAGCAGTACTACAGCGAACGCGGCATGTCTCAGACGGCGTGTTGTCATACGTCCCTCACCGAATCGTCGGGTATTTGATGCCGAGCTGATCGAGATAGGACTTGTACTTCGTCGGGTCGTAGTAGTACTTCTTCAACTCCGGACGATACTTCGCCATCGTCTCTTCGTTCAGCCAGGTCGCCGGTGTGTCCTGCGGCCGGATGAGCGGAGTGTAGGTGACGTTCTTCGTCTGCACGTTACGGAAGTAGTCCCATGCGGCAGTCACGACCTGCGGCCGCATGAGCACGTCCAGGACCGTCATCGCCTGCACCTTCGCGCCGGCAATCACGCCCTTGTGGGCGATCGGCGTCGCCATCGCGATCGCATTCGCCCAGTTGTGACCAGGTCCGGCCGCGAAGTTCGCCGGAAAGTTCAAGGTCACAGTCGGCACGTTCCACGAGATGTCGCCGATGTCGTCCGACCCGCCGCCGCGTTTGTCCTCGTCCGGGATCTCCGCGCGACCGCGCAGCTCGGAGATCTCGGTCGCCATCCCGACCTCCGGCACCTTGAGCTCGCGCTGAACGGTTTTCGCGAGCGCGACGTCGGCCTCGCTCCATTTCGGCAGTCCCACGGCCTTGATGTTCGCGTGCAGCGTCTCGGCCAACGCCTTGTTCGTGTGGATCGGCCATGCCGAGCCGAGCACACGCGAGGTGACCGTCGTGTCGGTCATCAGCGTCGCACCTTCCGCGAGCTTGTCGCCGATCTCCCACAAGCGCTTGATCTCGGGATACGACGTCTCGCGAAAGTAGTACCAGACCGAGGCGTTGCGCGGCACGACGTTCGGCTGGTCGCCGCCGTTGGTCACGACATAGTGCGAGCGCTGCTGGATGCGCAGATGCTCACGCCGGTAGTTCCAGCCGACGTTCATCAACTCCACGGCGTCGAGCGCGCTGCGGCCGCGCCATGGCGCATTGCCGCTGTGGGCGCTCTCGCCCTGGAAGGTGTACTCCACCGAGACAAGACCGTTGCCGAAGCTGTCGCCCCAGCTCGTGGCCAAGTTCGTGCCGACGTGGTTGTAAAGCACGACGTCCACGTCCTTGAACAGCCCGGCACGGACGAAATACGCCTTCGTCGCCAGCTGCTCCTCGGCAACACCCGGCCACAGCACGATCGTCCCGGGCAGCTTGTCGCGCTGCATGATGCGCTTTACGGCGATCGCCGCGACGATGTTGAGCGGCACGCCGGAGTTGTGCCCTTCGCCATGTCCGGGCGCGCCGTCGATGATCGGCGCGCGGTAGGCGACGCCGGGCTTCTGCGAGGCCTGGGGAATGCAGTCCACGTCGGAGCCGAGCGCGATGACCGGCTTCCCCGTTCCGAATCGTGCAGTCCACGCCGTGGGAATGCCGGCCACGCCGCGCTGAATAGTGAAACCTTCCTTCTCGAGGATCGCCGTCAGATAGCGCTGCGTCTCGAACTCCTGGAAGCCCAGTTCGCTGAAGCTGAAGACGGAATCGACCATCTGCTGCGCCAGGTCGTACATGCCGTCGATGCTGGTCGCAGCTTCGGTCTTGTAGGCTGCCAGCTTCGGCGGCTCGCTCTGCTGGGTCGAGGGTGTAGCGACGATCGACGTCAGGAGTACGACAATGGCGAGGACGATTCGGCGTGAGTGCATGCCGAGAGCATACTGCTGGCGGTGCCTCAGTCAATTCCCAAATCCCAAATCCCAACGGCCAACCACTCCCAACTCCCAACTCCCAACTTCCAACGTTGGGAGCTTTTGGGAGTTGGAAGTTGGGAATGGTTGGGAGTTGGGAATTGGTCGTTGGGAGTTGCTCTACTCGGCGCGCAAGGCGACGAGGGCGTCCACCCGGGAGGCACGGCGCGCCGGCAGGTAGCACGCAAAGGCCGCGACGAGACCGAAGAGCAGCGACACACCGAGGAACGTCTGCGGATCGAGCGGGGTGATACCGAACAGCAGCCCCTGCAGCAGACGCGTCGCGAGCGCCGCACCGCCAAGACCCAGCGCGATGCCGATCGTGGTCACCAGCAGACCCTTGCGGAGGATGAGAGACAGTACATCGCCGCGTTGCGCGCCGACCGCGACGCGAATGCCGATCTCCTGCGTGCGCTGCACGACGGCGTAGGCCAGCATGCCGTAGATGCCGATCACCGCGAGACTTCCAGCGACGGCGGCAAAGACGGCGAGCACGACCGCATAGAAACGCTGCGGCGCGACGGCGCTCTCGGTCAATCGGCTCATCGGAACCAGCGCGTCGAGACCGACATTGGGCATCCACGCTCGCCGCGATCGCCCGCACCTGCGGAATCGCCAGTACAGGGTCGCCGGTCGTGCGAAGCGCGAAAGACGCGAACCCGATCGCCAGCACGTCCTGCCGCAGCGGCTTCTGGCCCCACGCCGCGAAGGCCGCCAGCACCTGGCGATAGTCCGCGAAGACTTCAGGAAACACTTCGTCGGTCGGCGACTGCTGACGCAAGTCATCGACGACGCCGCCGACGGTCATCGGCAGGGTCATACCACGATCGAAGTACCAATCCACGATCTGGCCGACCGCCCGGGTCGAACCAAAATGCAGGCGCGCCGCTGATCGGCTCATCACGATCGCCGGCGGCGCATTCGCATCGTCTCGGGGACCGAGGTCGCGTCCATCCAGTACTGGAACGCCCATCGCGGTGAGGTAGCTGTCGCTCACCGTGCGAAATCGCGTCCTCGTGCTGCGCATCTCGTCGAGCGTTCGTCCCGGCGGCACGAAGGTGCCGAGCATGATCTCCTCGCCAATGAGCAGACCATGCCGTGCGAACCCGGCCGCCTGAACGGTCGGCACGGCGCGAAGGCGGGTTAGCAGCTGGTCGATCGTCGCGGCCTTCTGCGTAATCGAGTATTGGTTCGGAAGCAGCAGGTTGAAGGCCAGGACGTTCGACGGATCGTACCACGACCCGACTCGCACCGCGGGCGCCCATCACAGCGGCATGACTGGTGCGCGACAACGTCAGCGCCGGCAATACGCCGCACAGCACGCTCGTGATCGCGGCGAGCACGAACGAGATCCCGAGCATACGAATGTCAACGGTGACTTCGTTCAGGCGCGGGAGCAGTGTCTCGCCGAACATGAGCCGATAGATGCCGGGTGCATCGACGGTCGCCAGCTCCCGGACCAGCGCGACCCCACCGGCCCCGATCACGGCGCCGGCGAGACCGCCGGCGACGGCCAGCACCATCGATTCGGTCATCACCTGCCGGATGACGCGTGCGCGGCTGGCGCCGAGCGCGAATCGCACCGCGATCTCACGCTGTCTCGCCGTGCCGCGGGCGAGCAGGAGGTTCGCCACGTTCGCGCACGCAATGAGCAGGACCACGACGACAGCAGCCAGGAACACGCGCAGCGCCGGACCAACGCGCTCGACAGCGCGGTCCTTGAGACGCTCGACTTCGAATCGCGGCACGGTGAGCGGGTCGGCGTCGGCCGGCCATGGCGGTCGTCGCGCTGCGCCCATCGCATTGGCTTCGGCGAGCGCCGCCTCCAGCGAGACGCCTGGCGCGAGCTGGCCGATCATCGAGACCATTCCGGGATAGCCGCTGCCGATCGGCCAGTAGAAGTCGGCCCATCCATCGGCAAGCGCCCCGCCGCGCGGCAGCACGCCGACAATCGTCATCAGCCGCGGAGGCGCGGTCCCCATCATTGCACCGGCGCGGAACTCGACGGCCCTGCCTACGATACCGGGATCGCTGTTGAAGTATCGCTGCCAGGTGTCAAAGCTCAGGATGGCCACGCCGGAATTGACGTCATCCCCCGCGTCGAGCGTCCGGCCGATCATCGGGCGCACGCCCAGTAGCGAGAACGCATTCGTCGACGCGACCGAGCCCCAGAGGCCGACCCGGCCCTGCGCGGTTTGCACCACACGCTGCCCCACACCGCTCACGGCATAGGCGTCTGACAGCGTCTTCGACTGGGCGCGCCAATCGAGGAACTCAGGAAAGCCGAGTCCCCGCTGCAGCGGCGGACGACCGCGCGCCACGTGCGGAATGTTCTCGGCCAGACGGACGAGCCGATCGGATTCCGGAAATGGCAGCGGCCGGAACAGGATCGCGTTCACTACGCTGTAGATCGCCGTGGTCGCCCCAATGCCGATGCCCAGGCACAGCAACGCGGCCAGCGCAAACGCCGGCGCACGCCGCAGCTGTCGCACCGCGTACTCATGTCGCGAGTCCATCCATCGAATCCAGGCACCGCACGAAGTCGCGTCAGGGTGGACATGGGTCGCTATTGTGCGCGCAGAGCATTCAATTCCCAACTTCCAATTCCCAACGGCCAACCACTCCCAACCTCCAACTTCCAACGGCATTGGGAATTGGAAATTGGGAATTGGGAGTGGTTGGGCGTTGGTAGTTGGGAATTGGGAGTTGATCTAGCAGGCTTCCACGAACGAGCCGTCAAGCTCAGTCATCGATGCGCACCCGAGCAGGCGCATCGTCCTCACGAGATCGGCTTTGAGGATCCCGATCGCGCGAGCCACGCCGGGTCCGCCAGCCGCGCCGAGCGCCCACCCGTAGGCACGGCCGATCAACACAGCGCGCGCGCCAAGACACCGAGCCTTGACGATGTCGGCGCCGCGGCGGATACCGCCGTCCATGAGGACATCGACGCGATCGCCGACGGCAGCAACGACCTTCGGAAGCACGCGCACGCTCGCCGCGACTCCATCGAGCTGCCGGCCGCCGTGATTCGAGACGATCACTGCGTCGGCGCCGGCATCGACCGCCTGACGAGCGACGTCACCGGTATGGACGCCTTTGGCGACGATGGGGCCACGCCAGGCATCGCGAATCCAGGCGAAGTCCTTCCACGTGATGTTCGTCTCGGCCAGCAGGACGCCCGTGCCACCGCACGGCATCGCGCCGAGGCCCGGCAGCTCGACGTTCGGAAAGACCCGCGGCGCTCCGTCACCGAGGTACCCCATCACCCAGCGTGGATGCGTGGCGAACTCCCAGACGTGCGGCAGCACACCGCGCAGACCGCTCTTCAAGAGCGGATCAGCACCACGGCGGATGTCGCGTTCACGCATGCCGCTGACGGGCGTGTCGATCGTGACGACCAGCACTGAGTAGCCCGCGGCACGCGCCCGCGCGATCGCCGCTTCGGCAACTGCTCTTCCGCCCGGGACGTAGAGCTGATACCACAGCGGACCGTTCGTATCGGCGCGAACGTCTTCGAGCCGCTGGCCGGAGAATGTCGAGAGAATGTAGGCAGTGCCCGCCGCATGCGCCTCGCGCGCAGCAACGCTCTCACCCCGCGGATAGAACATGCGGCAGAACCCGAGCGGCGCCAGCAGAAAATGGGACGTCGAACGTCGTGCCGAGCACGGTGGTGCGGAGGTCGGGGTTCGGCGTCTGGACGCACTGGCGCGGCCTGAACGTCACGTCGGCAAACGCGCGCTCGTTCGCACGCAGCGTGATCTCGTCCTCAGCGCCGCCGTCGATGTAGTCGAAGACCACCGGCGGCAGACGGCGCTGTGCCATCCGCCGCAGGTCGGCGATGTTGACGGCCTGTGAGAGTCGCATGCCCGACGATCATATGCGTGGTCCGGTTGGCGGTTCGTGGCTGGTGGTTCGTGGTTGGTGGTTGGTGGTTCGGGGTTGGTAGTCGCTGGAACCATGAACTACCAACTACCAACCACCAAGTACCAACCAGAATTACTGGTCGCGCAACGCGATCAGCGGATCGGTCATTCCCGCGCGCCAGGCAGGAACAAGGGCCGCGAGCACACCGACGCCCAACAACATCGCCGCCGCCGCTGAGAGAGCGACCGGGTCGATCGCGCTCACGCCATACAGAAAGGAGGACAACAACTGCGTCAGTGCAGCCGCGCCGGCGATGCCGACGCCGATCCCTGCCGACACCAGCACGGCGCCGTGGCCGATGACACGCGCGATCACGCGAGACGCGGGAAGACCGAGCGCCAGCTTGATCGCCCAGTCGCGGCGACGCCGTGCCGCGAAGTGCGCAATGACTCCATAGATCCCCACAGCGCCCAACACGAGGGCCAGTGCGGTCAGCAGGGACAGCAGCACGACCACCTGCCGCGCCGGCCCAATCGCCGTGTCCAGCACACGACCCATCGTGGTGGTTTGCTGGACGGCAACGCCAGGGGCGACTCGCACAATCGTGCGCCGTGCCGGCTCGAGCAACGAGATTTCGTTGACGCTCGGTGCCGCGCGCAGAACGAATGACTGAGCCTGGTCAACCCATGGCATCTGTGCAACCGCGACGTAGCGCACGGGTTCGGCGGCGTCGGTGAGGCGTCTCTCGACAGCGTTGGCGACTACGCCGACGACACGCGATGGCCGTGGACCGACGTCGCCGCCGATCAGCCTGCCGATCGGATCCGCACCGCCAAAATACTTGCGCGCCAGCGCTTCGTTGATCACCACGGCGCGCTCGGTGTCGCGGCGGTCGCCGCTGGTGATCGTGCGGCCCTGCCGCAGCGTGATGCCGACGCTCTCCAGATACCCGGGCATGACGATGCGGTACTCCGTCGTCGCGCCGGCAAGCTCGGGGCGATCGTCGACGCGAAGCGGCAGGTTGTACCCGCCGCCGCGCAGCGGCAGCGTCTGCACCACGCCCACTGAGCGCACGCCTGGCAGCTGGCCCAGTGCCGTCGCCACTTCATCCAGCGTCTGCTCCAGACGCACGCGATTGAGACGGCCGAGCATCACGTCGACGACCGCAACACCGTCAGTACGAACGCCAGGTTCGATCGCGTAGAGGTTACTGACGCTGCGCGCGAGCAGCACCGCGCCGATTGCCATCATCACGGAAAGCGCGACCTCGGCGATCACGAGTCCGCTTTCCAGCCGCCCGCCCCGTCCGTCGATCCCTCCGGTGCGCACTCGGCTCAACACACCACGCAGATCGCCGCGGCTGAGCGAAACAGCAGGCACGAGTACCACGAGCAGCGCGGCGCCGATCGCGATCGTCATCGCCGACGCGAAGACGCGCCAATCGGGCGATGCCGACTCCGCCCACGCGCCCAGCGGGAGCGCGCGTGTGACGATGGCGAAGCCGCCCCACGCGAGGGCGGCGCCGAGGATGCCGGCGGCAGCGCCGATGAGCAACACCTCGACGAACAACTGCCGCACCAGGCGCTCGCGGCTCGCACCAAGAGATGCGCGCACCGCGAACTCGACCGATCGCGCGTCGACTTGCCCGAGCACCAGCGCCGCAACGTTCGCGCATCCGATGATCAGGATCAGCGCTATCGCGCCGAGCGTGGCGAGCAGCGCCGGCCGCATCGCGCCGGTGACGTCATCCCAAATCGGCGTGATGCGCGGGTCCTTGGTCTTGTCCCATTGCGCGGGATAGTCGAAGCGCTCACCGAGCATGCTCGCCAGTCGCGCGACCTGAGCGTCCATCGCCGCGACGTCGAATCCGGGCGCGACACGGCCGACGAGCGTCGAGTTCCAACTCCGCGATTCCGGATTGAGCGGCACCGTCGTCCACACGCGCACAGATGGATCCGGGAACCAGAACCCGCGCGGCATGACGCCGATGACGAAGCGCGGGAGACCGTCGAGCGTGACGCGTGCGCCGATAATCGACGGATTTCCGCCCAGGTCCTGCCACAGACCAAGGCCCAGTATCGCCACCGGCTCGGCGCCACGGACGTCGTCGCCCGCGCGGAAGGCGCGTCCGAGAAGAGGCTGCGTGCCGAGCACATCGAAGAGCTCGGCGGATGCCGTGACGCTGGGCACCAGCCGCGCCGGCTCGTCGCCGTTGCGCAGAATCAGGTCGCGTTGGCGGTACAACGCGACGTCGCGAAATCCGGGAAGGCGCCCGCGGAGGAACAGGAACTCTTCTTCCGTCCAGTCGGTCTTCTTCCAGAAGACGCCGACTTCAGCCGCATGCGGATACGGGAGGGGCTCGAACAACACGCCGCGCACGATGCCGAAGGTCGAGGCGGTCCCACCCACGCCAAGCGCGAGCGTGAGCACAGCGAGCAGGCCGTAGGCGGGACGCTTCAACAATCGACGAACGCTGTAGCGAGCGTCGGCAATCCAAGTGGCCAACAGAAACCCCCGGGCCGTTAGACGGAACCACGTGCACGAACCGTTGCCGACTCGGGGACGGCCTGGCTCGAGGCACCCTCGGCCCAACGCGATACGAGCATGGCGCACGCGCTCAGCGCCGCGAATCCGACCACCAACGGCAGCACGGTGCCGTTGTAGCTCTGGCCGATCCCCGTGCCCAATACCAAAGAAATCAGCATCGAGGTCGCGCCGACGATGGCCGCGCCGGTGCCCGCAATGTGACCGAGCGGTTGCATGGCCAGCGCATTCAGATTCCCAAACAGCAGGCCGATGCCAAAGAAGGATGCGATCAAATACGCCATCAGCCACCACAGCGGTGGATGACCCGACCATGTGCCGGCGATCGCCGCGAACGCGATGGACACCACGAAGATGCCGCGAAGCGACCAGGTCGCCAGCGTCAGCATGCCGTAGCGAAGGACGAGACTCGCGTTGGCGAACGATGCCGCGCCGATCGCGATCGCCACCATCGCGAAGAAGAGCGGAAAGCGCGGTCCGAGCGCGTACTGCTGCTGCAGGATCTGCTGGGCTGAGGTCAGATATCCGAGCAGCGCACCAAAGATGAGGCCGCTGGCGACCGTGTAGCCGACCGACTGCCGATAGCTCAGGACTTCACGAGCCGCGGCAGCCATGCGGCCAAGCGCGAGCGGCAGCCGGCGATGACGCAGCAGCGTTTCCTCCTGGCGAATCGCGAACCACGTCGTCACGATCAGACTCATCGCGAGATAGACAGCGAAGATGGCTCGCCATCCCCAGGCGGCGAGCACTGTCTGCCCGATGGCCGGCGCCACGATCGGGACCAGGATGAAGACGACCGTGATGAGCGACATCACCCGGGCCATCTCTCGGCCCTCGAATTTGTCTCGGACGAGCGCGAGCGTGATCGTCCGGGGACCGGCCACACCTACCCCCTGCAGAAACCTCGCTGCCAGGATCAGTGGAAAGCTTCGTGAGACCAGCGCGAGCAGGCATCCCACCGAGAACAGCGCGAGACCGACAAAGGCCGCGGGCTTGCGGCCGACCGCATCCGACAGCGGACCGTAGAACAGCTGCCCGAGGCCGAACCCGAGAAACAACAGCGAGACGATCAACTGATTGTCGTTCTCACGCACCACGCCGAGCGACGAGCCGATCGCCGGAAGCGCTGGCAGGACCATGTCGATCGACAGCGCGGCGAGCGCGGTGAGCGTCGCCATCAGCGCGACGAACTCACGCAGACTGATCGCTCGGTCGGTGGAGGTCATAGCGAACCAGCATATCAGCCCACGCTCTCTGCCTCCCGGGACGTGTCATCGATTCGTGGATAATGCATCCCGTGGGTGTGGAGTTTCGTAATCTCGGCGCGAAGCTGCCCGGTGGCGCGCTGCCGTATCAACCCTGGGCTGCGGCGCTGGTCAAAGAGCGCACCGAGCAGTTGGGCAAGGACGACCCGGTCGGATTCTGCAAACCGGGCGGGGCCGTGCGGATCCTCACCTATCCACCCTACAGAAAGTTCATCCAGCTTCCCGATCTCTTCGTGATCCTCTCAGAGCGAGACGTCACCTATCGGCAGATCTTCATCGACGGGCGGCCGCTCCCGCAGGATCCGGATCCGACCTTCAATGGGTACTCGACCGGGCGATGGGAAGGCGACGCGCTGGTCGTCCAGACGAACGGATTGCGAGGCGGCACGTGGCTCGATCGCAACGGCAGCCCGATCAGCGAAGCGGCGAAGATGACCGAGCGATTCCGCCGCGTGAACTACGGCCGGGCTCGATATTGAGCTCACGATCGACGATCCGAAGGTGTACACGCGGCCGTGGACCGTGACGCTGACCCAGCGCATCGTGGTCGATACGGAACTCATGGACTACCACTGCAACGACAACGAGAAGAGCGCGCCGCACATGGTCGGCAAGGAGTAACAGACGCGCGGCACGACTCAAACGCCCACTCCCAATTCCCAACCACTCCCAACTCCCAACTTCCAAATCCCAAGTTGAGAGTTCTTGGGAGTTGGGAATTGGGAATTGGGCGTGGTTGGTAGTTGGGAATTGGAAGTTGGGATTTACGAGAGCAACGGAGATGCGTCTCCGTTGCTCCTCGTCCGTAACGCAGATCAGAAGTCGAGCTGCGCGCTGATCTTGAAGAAGCGCCCGACCGTAATCGACAGCGGATTCAGATACGTCGACGTCGCCGATGGCGGCGTATAGGTCGTCTGGTACACATCCGGCGTATTCGAGTTGAACAGATTGAAGATGTCGAGGGCCACCAGCGTCCTCGTGCGCCCGAATCGCAGGTTCTTGCCAATTCTCATGTCGGCCTGGCTCAAGCGCTCATAATTCAACTTGCCCGGCTCGACGAGGTTCAGGAATTCGATCGGCAGACCGCTGGCAAGCGGCCGGCCGAGATTCGTTTCCGCAATCGGCACTGCCAGCACCTGTCCACCGAGGCTCTGGCTGGTGACGCTTGGGAAGTTATTGCCGGGATACTGAACACTGTGCCACGTTCCGCTGAGCAGGATGTCCCACTTCGGCACCGTGTACGACGCCAGACCCTTGATGTTTGTATTCCAGCCCGACTCGCGATGGCAGAACGCCTGCGGCCACTGGCCGAGCGACGGGTTGAACTGCTTGAAGAAGTCGAGCGTTCCGCCCCACCCCAGACCCGAGATGTACATCTCCGGATGCTGCGAGACCACGCCGCATTCGTCTTCGACCACGTTCCCGCTGCTGGTGCCGCCCTGGATGGTGACCTGACGCAGACGAGCGGTCACGTTGAAGTCAACGCCGTTGTAGCTGTTGGACGATCCTCCGATGTTGTCGGTGAAGGTCAGGTAGTTGTCGATGATCCCGAACTTTGCCGGCTTCACATCGAGGAACGTCAACGGGTATCCGCCGCCACCCGGCAGCCTGGAGTCTGTCGGCACGTTGTAGACGAACGGATCGAAGTCGGCCGGTGTCAAGGCACGGTTGATTGTCGTCTTCAGGTTGCCCCAGGTCCTCCTGATGTAGTTGGCTTCCACCGACACTCTCGGCGCGACCTCCTGCGTCACACCCAGCGTCAGATCCCAGCTGTACTCGCGCTTGTTCCATCCACTCGTCGTATCCGGGTCGACGGTGAGTGGGTTGATCGTCTTCCCGAAATTCGGATTGGACATCGCGCCGCACTCGCCATTGGCCGCCGTGTTCAACAGGTCGCAGTCGGGGACGAAGTTCGTATTACTGTCCGTCCACGGCCGATTCGTTTGCGTGACGAAGTGGCCGTTCCCCGCCGGACTGTAGTTCAGCCACTCCTCAACCGTGTTGGTCGTCGTCACGTAGCGGCCCATGAAGAACTTCGCCGCCGTCTTGCCGTTGCCGAAGATGTCGTACGACGCGCCGAATCGCGGCTGGATGTCCTTCAGCTTCAGCGGTCCGTCCTGATCCGGGAACGACACGGCCGCGGGCACGAACCGATTCGCGAACATCGTCTGGTCGCCGAAGTGATCAGAGAGGTGCTCGAAGCGAAGCCCGCCCGACAAGGAGAACCGGTTGACGGTCCAGCGATCCTGCGCGTAGAGCGAGAACATCTGCTGCTGCTGATTCTGATCGGATCCCTGATCGGCGTACATGGTCAGCTGATAGGGAACGCCACCCCGGAAGTTGTACTTGAGCTGGGCGTCGTTGTAGTAGTTCTTTGGGAAGGCCGAGTCGTTCCGGTGATAACGCCCACCGAATTTCGCCGAGTGCGAGCCGGTCACGTACGACACCGCCCCTTGAACGACCTGGGTGAATCCGGTGTGCCCTGACCAGTTGGCGGATCGGTAGTTGAGACCGGTATAGCTCACCGGACCGCTCGGGGTCTGGATGGTCAGCGCATCGTCCTGCACGGGAATCGTCGTCGGATCCCAGGAGTTCTTCTGCTGTGCGCCCCACCAGAAGTTCGGCCCGATCTGCACGTTGGCGTCGAGCAGCACGCGATTGGTGAGCGGCGACGTCCACGAGATCTGCGTCAGGCTGCTGGGGTGATTTTCGTTCCGCTGCAGCGCCTCCCGCGTGGCGATGAGGCCGGTGAAGGTGAGGCCGGAACTCGAGCCTCCTGCGTCGCAGTGCAGGCAGTTGTAGTGCAGGTCCGTCCAGCCGACGATCTTGTTGCGCGGCGTCACCTGCCACGTCAGACGGACGGAGTGGTTCCTCCATTCGCCGTCGTCTTCGGACTGCTTGTTGAAGTCCGGGTCATAGGTCCACTTGGTGTTGTCGCCAGCATTCTTGTTGTCCCACATGCTCGCGACCGACTGCCGGTTCATCTGGTAGCGATAGGTGGCGAAGAACCACAGCCGGTCACGCATGATCGGACCGCCGAAGGATGGATTGATGTCCCACAGCTTTATGGGTTTCAGCGGCGTTGAGAGGCCCTTGGCCCTCTGCTCATCAGACAGGTTGTCGTTGACAAACGCGCTCCCCGAACCGTTGATGAAGAAGCTTCCGGCAAACCTGTTTCCGCCCTGCTTGCCGATGACGTTCAACTGTGGACCGCCGGTGGTCGCTTCGCCGAGGCCGCCGCTGAGGGAGAACACGATTTCCTGGGAGTTGCCCACTTCGGGGGCGTAGCCCGAGACGCCCATGCCCTGGTAGCCAGCGCTCATGCCGTCAATGAGGACCTGCCCCTCATTGCGGCGCCCGCCGTGAATCTGGAACACGCTGAAGACGTTCCCCTGCGATCCGCCGACGTCATTGCCCTGCACGTTGAGTGCGGGCACGAGCTGCGTGAGCGAGGAGTACAGGCGCGACGTCGGAATCTCCGAGACCGTCTTGCCGTCGATGGTCTGCTCGGTGCGCGCGCTCGTCACGTCGACGACCGGCGCCTCGCCGCTCACCGTGATGGTTTCCGCGACACCGCCAACCCGCAGATCCGCGTTCACCGTCGCGATGAAGCTGCCGGTCAGCTCGATCCCGTCACGCTTGACGGGGCTGAACCCTTGCAGCGTGAAGGTCACGGAATAGACGCCTGGCCGCAAATCCTGAATCGAATACTGGCCGACGCCATTGGTGACCACCGAGCGCGTTTTCTCGATCAGAGCCGGGCTCGAGGCTTCCACCGTCACGCCGGGCAACACCGCGCCCGAGGCGTCACGGGCGGTCCCAACAATCGAGGCTTGCGCAAACGCTGTGGTCGGCATCAGCACCGCTGATGTGAGTACGATCACCCGTAGTAGTCGCTGCATCGTTCATCCTCCGAGGCGAAGACAGTCGGCGACCCCGCACGTGCTTTGTGTGGCGAGATTGTGCGCCTCTCCCAGCTTCAGCGCAAACTCTTTCGGATGGCGAAGACATGAACGACTCGTTCATGTAACCGCTGACATTTCAGTCCGCGGTGGGACAGCTCAATACTGGCGTTGGACGCAGGCGATGGCTGGAGGGTTGGGGCATGGGATTATCGACACAGATGAGTGTTGACCTGAGAGATGGCGCTCCGCGCGCGGGGAGTGTCGCCACGATTGCCGACTTCGTGGCCGCCGGTGTCGTGCCGGCCGATGCCCGCACACGGGCAGCCGCCGCCTTTATAGACACGATCGGGGTGATGCTGGCCGGCGCCGGCGAGACCGCGGCGCGAATCACGCAGGCGCTGGCCACCGACGATGGGAACGGCGAGTGCCGCGTGATTGGAACAACTATCACGACGAGCGCCGGGCTGGCGGCTTTCGCCAATGGCGTCGCCGCGCATGCGCTCGACTTCGACGACATGTGCTTTGTGTCGCTCGCCCACCCGAGCTGTGTGCTTGTCCCCTCCATCCTGGCGGCCGGCGAGATGGCGCACGCCGACGCTCGAACGATTCTCGACGCCTACGTCGTCGGTTTCGAGCTCGAGTGCCGGCTTGGCAACGTGATGAACCCGCGTCACTACCATCAGCGCGGATGGCACTGCACCTCGTCGATCGGCACGCTCGGCGCCGCAGCGGCAGTGGCGCGCGTGCTCGGGCTCGACGAGCAGGCCACCCGCCACGCCCTCGGCATCGCCGCCTCGTCGGCGTGCGGGCTGAAGGAGAACATGGGAAGCATGGTCAAGCCGCTTCACGCCGGCATGGCGGCGCGAAACGGGTTGACAGCGGCGCGCCTCGCACAACGGGGCTTCACGGCGAATCCGCATGCGATCGACGGCCCGCAAGGCTATCTGGCCGCAATGGACAGCGAGCACCAATCGCTCGATGCCGCGGTCGCGGATCTCGGCACGCGCTGGGAGATCAGCGAGACCGGCATCACCGTCAAGCTTTACCCGTCGTGCGCCGCCACGCATCCACCGCTCGACGCACTCACCGATATCGTCCAACGCGAGCGGTTCACCGCGGGTCAGGTCGACGCGATTGACGTGGATGTTGATTCGATGACGCCACGGCTGCTGATTCACCCGAATCCCACGACCGGCCTCGAAGCCAAGTTCAGCATGCCGTTCTGCGCCGCCGCGGCTGTCGTCTTTCCGCGGATCGGCATCGATACCTTCACGCGGGAGTCGATCGGCCATGCAGACGTTCAGGCGCTGATGCCACGCGTGACACTGCGCGCGAACCCGGCGTTCGACTCCGCCGCGCCGCTCTCGCAGACGCGCGTCACCGTGCGCCTCCGCGACGGCCGGGAATGGTCGCAGCACGCAGACGGCGCGCGCGGTTATCCGGGGAGGCTGACGGACGAGGAGCTGTCAGCGAAGTTCGAAAATTGCGCAGGCCGTGCATTGGGACGGTTGGATGCGCGGAGCGCCTTGGACGTGCTCACCTCATGGCTGGCTTCAAAGGACACCAGAGACCTCAGCACAGTAACCGCGCTCTTGGTTCGGGAGGTGATGTGACACATGCATACCGGTGAACTATCGAACACACTGACCACGCTGTTCAGCGAACTGGTCAACGGTGCATCGAAGGACGGCGCCTACATGCTGAACGCCGGCGACGAAGGCCTGCTTCGCTCCCTCGACAAGCTGTCGGCGACGGAAGCATCGGCGCTCACACCGACCGGATCGTCGATCGCGGCGCACGCCGATCACCTGCGCTATGGCCTGTCGCTGATGAACCGCTGGAGCGCCGGCGAGAATCCGTTCGGCACCGCGGACTGGAGCACCAGTTGGAAACAGACAACGGTCTCGGACGATGAGTGGGCGACTCGGCGGGCAGAACTGCGTACTGAGGCGACGCGCTGGCTCGAGGCGCTGCGCACGCCTCGCGACGTGCAGCCGATTGAACTGAACGGCATCGTCGGCAGCATCGCGCATTTCGCGTATCACCTCGGGGCAATACGACAGATCAATCAGGCGACGCGCGGCCCAGCTGAAGCGAGCCGATGAACGCCGACTTTCCTGAACACGTCGACGAGAACCGCCGGATTTGGAATGCGAATGCGCGCTGGTGGGACGATCGCATCGGCGACGGCAACGACTTCCAGACAGTGCTCATCGAGCCAGCGACTGAGCGTCTCCTGAACGTCACGACTGGCGACACGATTCTCGACATCGCCTGTGGCGCGGGACGATTCGCGCGCCGCATGGCGGCGCTCGGCGCAGGCGTGGTCGGCATCGATACGAGCACCGAGTTCATCGCCCGGGCTCGCGAACGCACGCCAGCCGACGCGTCAATCGACTACCTGGTGCTCGACGCGGCCAATGCCAACGACCTGCGGTCGCTCGGGGCTGACCGTTTCACCAAGGCCGTCTGCACGATGGCCCTGATGGACATGCCCGAGATCGCTCCGCTGTTTCGCGCGCTATCAGGGCTGCTTCCGCGAGGCGGAGCGTTCGTGTTCTCGGTGACGCACCCGTGCTTTCATTCGGCCACGATCCAGCGCTTCGCGGAGATGTACGAAGAGGAGGCGGGCCGTCACGTCATCCTTACCGGCGTGAAGGTTTCGTCGTACCTGTCCCCCTCGGCCCGAATGACGGAAGGCATCGTCGGCCAACCCGAGCCGCAGTTCTTCTTTCATCGCCCCATCAGCGCGCTGCTCCAGCACGGGTTTGATGCTGGCTTCGTCGTGGACGGATTCGAGGAGCCAGGCTTCGCGCCAGCCGCGACGCCCAAAGCCGGCGTGAAGTGGAACGACATGCCGGACATTCCGCCGATTCTCGTCGTGCGGATGCGACACGTCTGACGGCTATTCCTTCGCCTGAATCGCCAGGGCGCGAACCAGATCCCCGGCGGCCTGCGGCATCGTGCGCGTGCCGTCGATGTAGGCGGGCCAGATGCGCGCCGCCGCGTCGCGGAACTGATCGGGGAACAGTTTGAGCGCGTAGAGGTACGGCAAGTACTCGGGTTCGCCCGCGCGTGCGAACGCCCGACGGACCGCTTCACCGTTCAGGAAGAAGTGGACCGCGTGCACGAGATCCATCCGCGGCGGCGTGCCTCCGGATTCTTTCAGCGCTGACGCGATGGCCAGGCCCAGCGGCGAGTCATTCCCGGTCAGAAAATGGACCGCCTCGTGGAACACGACCTCGAGCGCTGCGCGGCCCTGATTGCCGGAGTTTGTACTCGAGACCAGAATGTGCAGTGTCGGTTCGAGGGGACTCGCGGAGTTTGCGCCACCAAAGCCGGCGGTCTGCACCACGTCGACACGGAACGGCAATCCCTGCCACGGCTTCTGAAACAGACGCGGCAACTGCTCACCGAGCTCACGTTCGTATTT
>Ga0209382_10004008_pt1 | contig 20018 bp, 18 predicted proteins | sample SoiMetdeltSBSDD5_FD_187599 | JGI IMG/M metagenome (GOLD analysis project Ga0209382, IMG submission 187599) | Bulk soil microbial communities from a Populus tree surrounding site in Tennessee, USA - Soil MetaG P. deltoides SBSDD5 (SPAdes) (version 2) | ecosystem: Environmental > Terrestrial >... | reverse complement strand
TACCGACGAGCGCGACCGGCTCGAGCGCGCTGAATATGCCGCCGATCGGCAGCCAGTAATACGGCACGCCGATCCAGTAGTAATGATGCGCCGTGCCGAGTATTCCCGCGATGAAGACCAGGCCCACGATCACATAAAGCCACTTTTCCATGACTTCCCGATCCGCCCCGGTCAGACGAATGAGCAGGTAGGCAAGGAGGCTTCCCTGAATCATTTCCCACACCCCTTCCACCCAGAGGTGTATCGTCCACCAGCGATAGAAAGTGCCGACGGTGTAGTTGTCGAAATCGAAGAGCGCGGGCAGATACAGAATCGCCGCCATGCCGATGCCGCCGAGGAGCACGCCTTCCGTCGTGGTGAAGCGATCGCCTTTGCGAACCGTCATGAGCATGTTGTAGAGAAACATCAGCATCACGATGACGATCACGATCTTGTGCGGAATGGGCTGTTCCAGAAGCTTCGTACCCGTACCGTAGCGGAAGAAATAGCCGATGATCGCGGTGACGCCCATCACCGCCCACAAGCCGAGCTGCCAGTACGCGAGCTTCACGCTGTAGAGCTCCGTGCGCGACTCTTCGGGGATGACCCAGTAGGCCGCGCCCATGAAGCCCGTGAGGACCCACACCACAAGGAGGTTGGTGTGGATCACCTTCGCCACGTCGAACGCCAGCACGTTGAGCAGCGGATCGGGGCCGAGATATTTCGTCGCGGCGAGCAGCCCGAATGCGAGCTGCAGCCCGAAAAGCACCATGGCGAGCGCGAAGTACCAGTAAGCGACGGACTGCGAGCGGTAGCGCATGAGCGGGTCTCCTCGGACTTATTTCAGCGTGGCGAGATACGCGACGAGCGCGTCGATCTGCTCGGGTTTGAGCGTCTTGTCGTAGTGGTCGGGCATGAACGAGCGTCCGGCAGCCGAGTACGTCGGCCCCGGTACGAGATACGCGTGAGGGTTGGTGATCGATTCGCGTATGTAGGCCTCGGCGTCCTTAGCTGAGCCTTTGTATGCAGGCTCCTTGATCGCCGATTGAGCGCGGGCGGCAATACCGGCGAGCGTGGGCCCCGCCAGGTTTACGCCCGGTGCCACCGAATGGCACGCGAAACATCCTGCGGTCGGCGCATTGAAGAGCGTCTGGCCGCGAGCGACCGGCTCGTCTGATGGGGGGCGCCCTTTATCGGCGGGCCCGCTCGGCGCGGTGCTGGTCTCGCCTGGCGACACCGGAGTTGCGGTCGCGAGGTTTGCGCCGGGGATCGCCGAGCCCGATACGAGGATGGGCCGCGGCGGCCAGCCCTGCGTATCGATGCGCGAAATCCACGTGAGAAACGTGATGACGTCATCGATCTCTTTCTCGGAGAGGCCCTGACGCGGCATGACGCGGCGATACTTCTGCTCGTCGTAGAACGCGCTCGGATCTTTCATGAAGGCCCGCAGATATTCGCGTCCGCGTTGTGCCGCAATCTTGGTGAGATCGGGCGCGTAATAGGCGCCTTCGCCGAGCAGCGTGTGGCAGTTCGTGCAGTTGTACTTGTGCCACACGCGCTTGCCGGCGAGGACTTCCGGCGTCATGTCTTGTTCGTTCGTGAGCCGTGGAAACTGGCGGTGGCTGTCGATCGTCATGCCGATGAAAGCTACCGTCGCGAGCACTGTTGAAACGATCGCGAAAAGCCGCGCCTGTCTGCGCGTCATGGCAGCGCCCTCCCTTTTTTACACGGTGATGCCGGGCCAGTAACGCAGAGCCATGGCTGCCGCGTAGAGGACAGCGCCAAGCATTGCTGCGAGCGATATATGACTGAGTAACTTGAGAATTGCGAAAACCGACCGCGCCGCCGGATCGTTCATGAGAAGCTCCTCGCGCTATTCTTGTTGGCGCACGCCGCGGGGGTCGAAAGCGACACGCGTCCAGTGACGAGAGCAACTGGCGTGCCCCAAAAGAGGGCGGCCGGTCAGTTACCCGGCGGGCCTACGAAGAGCTGGAACATCCATACCATGAAACCGTAGCCGCTCACGACCAGCACGGCGAGCAGCGGCGCCATGACGAAGGTCAGGAAAACCCACGATCTGAACTCTTCGGTTTTGCGCACTGAATCGCGACCGGTGTCCACACGGGCTTCCGCCGCCGTCAGCTCACGCTGTCTCATCTGAGCTCCGCCTGCAGCACGTCGCCCTCCATGTCCGGCAGGCGGTGCGCGATACCCTTATGGCAGTCGATGCAGGTTTTGGTACCCTGATCGAGCGCCGTCGAATGCGCGTTCGCAGCTCGCCTGCCCTGGCGTGTGAAGTCCATTGAATCGTAATCGTGGCAGTTGCGACATTCGAGCGAGTCGTTCGCCTTCAGGCGCGCCCATTCGCGTTGCGCGAGCTCGAGGCGCTTGTCGAGAAATTTATCGCGCGAATCGATGCTGCCGAAAATCTTTCCCCAGACTTCCTTCGAGGCTTGCATCTTGCGGGCGATCTTGTGGGTCCAATCGCGCGGCACGTGGCAGTCCGAGCACTTCGCTCGCACGCCGGAGCGGTTCGTGAAATGGATGGTCGGCTGAAGCTCCTGGAAGACGTTTTCGCGCATCTCGTGACAGCCGGTGCAGAACTGTTCGGTATTCGTGAGCTCCATCGCGGTGTTGAAACCACCCCAGAAGAGGATGCCGCCTATGAAGCCGCCGACTACGAGAAAGCCGAGGCTGTAGAACCGGCTCGGGGTTGAAACCGTGCGCCAGTAGCGTTTCAGTAGATCGATCATTCAGTTTCTTCGCCGTCCGCGTTGCTCGAATGCGCTTCGTTATTTCTTCTTCGGCGCCGGCTTGTTCTTCGTTTGAGTACGCTTCACCAGCGTCTCCACGTCTTCGAACGTGTTCTGCACGGCGACATCGGGCTTCACGTCGATCTGCACGACGTGGCAGGTGTCGCAGAAGTAGCGCCTCGGCGCCACGTCGGCGAGGAAGTTGCCGTCGCGGTCGGTGTAGTGCGTGATGCTGATCGGCGTCGCTTGCGTCTCCGCTGCCCGCGTGCGCGCGTGACACATGAGGCAGCGATTGGCGAAGCGATCGATCTGGTAGTTGTCGATCGCGTGCGGAATGGTGGGCGGCTGCATCGCATACGACCGGACGCGCTTGAGATCGCGGTTTTCGGCGGCGGCGAGCGGCGGTGGTCGAGTCGTATCCGTGACCGCCGCGCGACCCCGTAGCGGATCGTGAGCTTCGAGCGTCGTGGCCGCTACGGCCGTACAGGACACGAGCAACAGCAGCGCGAGGAGCGCCGTGATCTTCGCAAACATGCTTTTACACCTTAACGATGTTGCAGCCGCACTTCTTGAAGTCCGTCTGCAGCGATATGGGATCGGTCGCATCGAGCGTGAGCTTGTTGATGAGCTGGCTCGCGTCGAACCACGGAACGAACACCACGCCCGGCGGAGGCTTGTTGCGGCCGCGCGTTTCGACGCGCGTGCGCATCTTGCCGCGCCGGGAGACGAGCTCCACTTCCGAGCCGCGCCGCACGCCGAGCTTCTTCGCGTCCTCGGGATGCATATACGCGACTGCATTCGGCACGGCGCGGTAAAGCTCGGGCACCCGACGTGTCATCGACCCCGAATGCCAGTGCTCGAGCACGCGGCCGGTGACGAGCCAGAACGGATATTCCTTGTCCGGCGATTCCGCAGCTGCCTCGTACGGCACTGCGTAAATGTAGGCCCTGCCATCCGGGTTGCCATAGAAGTGGAAACCGGTTCCGGCCTTGACGTAGGGATCGGTTCCTTCGCGATAGCGCCAGCGTGTTTCCTTTCCATTCACCACCGGCCAACGCAGCCCTCGCGCTTTGTGGTACTCGTCGAACGGCGCGAGGTCGTGGCCGTGGCCGCGGCCGAACTGCGCATATTCCTCGAAGAGCCCTTTCTGCACGTAGAAGCCGAAATGCTTCGCCTCGTGGTTCGCGTAGGTGGTATCGAGCTCCGAGAGTGGAAAGCGGTCTACCTGACCGTTGCGGAAAAGAACGTCGAACATGGTTTTGCCGCGGTACTCGGGCTTCGCATCGAGGAGCTCTTTCGGCCAGATCTCTTCCATCTTGAAGCGCTTGGAGAACTCCATCATCTGCCACAAGTCCGAGCGCGCCTGGCCCGGAGCATCGACGAGCTGGTGCCAGAATTGGGTGCGGCGCTCGGCGTTCCCGAACGCGCCTTCTTTCTCGACCCACATTGCGGCGGGCAGAATCAGGTCCGCCGAGGCGGAAGTCACCGTCGGATACACCTCGGAGACAACGATAAAGTTGTCAGGATTGCGATAGCCCGGATAGCCTTCCTCGTTCAGGTTCGCGGCGGCCTGAATGTTGTTGGTCGTCTGGACCCAGTAGGCGTTCAGCTTGCCATCCTTCAGCATGCGGTTCTGCAGGACAGCGTGGTAACCCGGCTTGTCCGGTATCGTGCCCGGCGGCAGCTTCCAGATACTCTCGGTCATCGCGCGGTGCTTCGGATTCGTCACGACCATGTCGGCGGGCAGCCGATGAGAAAACGTCCCGACTTCGCGGGCCGTGCCGCATGCGGAAGGCTGACCTGTCAGCGAAAACGGGCTGTTGCCGGGCGTGGCGATTTTGCCGGTGAGCAGGTGGATGTTGTAAATCATGTGATTCGCCCAGACGCCACGGGTGTGCTGGTTGAAACCCATGGTCCAGAACGACATTACCTTCACCTTCGGGTCCGCATAGATCTGCGCGAGCTTTTCGAGCTTCTCGCGCGGCACACCCGAGATCCGGGACGCGTAGCCGACGTCGTAACGCGAGACGAACTTCGCGAACTCGTCGAAGCTCATCGGCTGGGATCCGCCGGGATCGGCTGCGTTCTTGGCGGCTTTCTGCAGCGCATGCTCCGGTCTCAGGCCGTAACCGATCTCCGTGTTACCGCGTTTGAAAGTGACGTGCTTGCTGACGAATTCGCGATTCACGCGGTTTTTCGTGATGATGTAGTTCGCGATGTAATTCAGAATCGCGAGATCCGTTTGCGGCGTGAACACGATCGGCAGGTCCGCGAGCTCGAAGGAGCGATGCTCGAAGGTGGAGAGCACCGCCACCTGGGTTTGCGGCGCCGATAATCTGCGGTCGCTCACCCTGTGCCACAGCACGGGGTGCATTTCCGCCATGTTGGAGCCCCACAGCACGAACGCATCGGCCTGCTCGATGTCGTCGTAGCAGCCCATTGGCTCGTCCATGCCGAAGGTGCGCATGAAGCCCGCGACGGCAGAAGCCATGCAGTGACGTGCGTTCGGGTCGAGGTTGTTCGAGCGAAAGCCCGCCTTCATGAGCTTGGAGGCGACGTAGCCTTCCCAGATCGTCCACTGCCCGGAACCGAACATGCCCACGCCCGAGGGACCCTTGTCGCGCAATGCGGCCTTCCACTTCTCGGCCATGACGTCGAAAGCGCGTTCCCACGTAATGGGCGCGAAATCGCCTTCCTTGTCGAACTTGCCGTTCTTCATGCGCAGCAGCGGCGTCGTGAGCCTGTCCTCCCCGTACATGATCTTCGACAGGAAATAACCTTTCACGCAGTTCACCCCGCGGTTCACCTCCGCGAGCTGGTCCCCGTGCGTCGCAACGACTTTGCCGTCCTTCACCGCGACCGACACGCCGCAACCGGTTCCACAGAAGCGACAGGGTGCCTTGGACCAACGGAGCTTGGCCGCTTCGGTTTGCATGATGACGTTCGCGCCCGTGGCGCCGAGCGGAATGCCGCCTGCGGCCGCGGCAAGCGCCGCCGCCGATTGCCGCATGAAGTCGCGGCGCGTGATCTTGCTACTCATCGTTCAGTTCCTCATCGACCGTGTCGAGCGGCTCGCTCTGTTCCGAGACAAGCGCGGCCGACATGACGCCCGGCAAGCGCTGGATCGTGGTAAGCGTTTCGAGAATGGCGGAGTTGTCGAGGGCTTCGAGCGTGACTACGAGCTTGCCGCCGGCCGACGCATGCACGAGAGCACCCGGCAAACGGGCGATCTCACCCGCGACCTCGCTCGCGCGCTGAGCGGCTGCATGCACGAGCACGCCGGCGACCGAAAAGCTGCCGCTGGCCGGCACCGACACTGCTTCGGACGTCGCGGCGCGATCTGCCTGTTGGGGGGCGTCCGCGCCCGCCACCGGACGTTGCGGTGCGTCATTGCCGCGAATGTTTTTCTCCTCGAAAGTTTGCTGCTTCTTGAAACTACTGTAACAAGGTAGCCGGAACCCACGCTTGATGCAAATCAAGCATGGCGGCGCTCCTCGAATGCGCGCCGCAGAGGCTCGGCTTAGAATGAAAACACTTCGCCCTCCCGAACTGCTCACCCGAGAGAAACGACATCATGAACACTCGCACACCCAGGCTATCCGCCGCGACCTCACGAAAAGGCATCGATCTCCTGCGCGATCCGCTCCTCAACAAAGGTACGGCATTTACGCGCGAAGAACGCGCTGCGCTCGGCCTGCGCGGACTCCTGCCGCCTCATGTGCTCACGCAGGACGAACAGGCACGGCGCATCATGACGAATCTGCGCAAGTTCTCGGATCCGCTCGATCGGTATGTGGCGCTGAACTCGCTCCACGATCGCAACGAAACCCTGTTCTTTCGCGTCGTGATCGATCACATCGACGAGGTGATGCCGATCATTTACACGCCGACCGTGGGTCTTGCATGTCAGAAGTACGGGCAGGTATTCCAGCGGCCGCGAGGGATTTTCATCAGCATCGAAGACCGGGGCCAGGTCGCCGAAGTGCTGCGGAACTGGCCGCACCCCGCGCGTTTGATTGTCGTCACCGACGGCGAACGCATACTGGGTCTGGGGGATCTGGGTGCGAACGGCATGGGCATACCGGTGGGCAAGCTCGCGCTATACACCGGCTGTGGCGGCATCCCACCCGAGCACTGCCTGCCCGTGACGCTCGACGTGGGCACGAACAACGCCGAGCTGCTTGCCCACCCTTACTACGTCGGCCTTCGTCAGCGCCGCGTCACGGGCGCAGCCTACGACGAGCTCATGGAAGAGTTCATCGCGGCGGCACACGAAGTGTTTCCAGGTGTCATCATCCAGTTCGAGGACTTTGCGAATCACAACGCATTCAGACTGCTAGAGCACTACCGCACGCGTATTCCAACGTTCAATGACGACATTCAAGGGACCGCTGCGGTCGCGCTCGCCGGGGTGTTTTCCGCTCTGCGCGTGACCGGCCAGAAGCTGACCGACCAGCAGTTTCTCTTCCTCGGCGCGGGCGAGGCGGCCGTCGGTATCGCCGACCTCATCGTCTCCGCGATGGAGGCGAGCGGGCTCGCATCCGAGGAAGCGCGCAGGCGCTGCTGGCTTTTCGATTCGCAGGGCCTCGTCGTGAAAAGCCGTCCGAAGCTCGCCTCGCATAAGCAGGGCTACGCGCACGAGCACGCGCCGGTCGACGATTTCGTGGGCGCGATCAGGGCCTTGAAGCCGACCGGCATCATCGGCGTTGCTGCAGTGGGCGGCACGTTCACGCGCGAAGTCCTGGAAGAGATGGCGAAGTTGAACGAGCGGCCCATCGTATTCGCGCTGTCCAATCCGACTTCACAATCGGAGTGCACGGCGGAGGAAGCGTACCGCTGGACGGGCGGCCGAGCGCTCTTCGCGTGTGGAAGCCCATTCAATCCGGTCACGCTGAACGGCAAGACGTTCGTTCCGCGGCAGGGTAACAACTCGTACATCTTCCCCGGCGTGGGATTGGGGGCCATGGTGAGCGGCACGCGCCAGATCACGGACGAAGTCTTCATGGCGGCGGCGCATCGCCTGGCGCACCTCGTGAGCGAATCCGACCTCGAGCAGGGAAGCCTCTATCCGGCGCTCTCCCGTACACGCGAAGTATCCGCGCATATCGGCGCTGCGGTGGTCGAGACCGCGCACAAGCGCGGGCTCACGCAGAAGCAGCCAGCGGCCGATACGCTGACCGAGGTGCAGAGCGTGATGTACGAGCCGCGTTATCCCAGCTACGCCTAAGGGCAAATTGCGCGTATTTGCGCTACGTCAATACGCAGGCCCAGCCGGGCCGCTAGTGTCCATCCAACGGAGGGCGAAAAGCTCGAACGTTTAAAACCCGCTCCCGCCCTCCGCTGAAAGGAGGCGGCCGTGGAACTTCTGACGGTACTCGTACTGGCGGCAGCGCTCGGCGCAGCTTACGCGCTGGCGGCGGGCATCATTGCGATGGCGCGTAATGGCGAGGTCGCGCATCTCAGCAGCAAATCATGGATGGCATGGCGGGTCAGATGGCAAGCCATCGCCGTAGTGCTCATCATCGTGGGCGCCATCGGAACAGCCGCGAGCACGGCTTCACGCGAGCGCGACTGCGTCTACGACTACCAGATGATGACCAACACGGAATGTCATACCTACCGCGAAAAAATTCTCACCGCGTCATCGGGTGACGAGCGCCTCGCTCTCCGCGAGGAGCTTCATCGGGTGCTGGACGAACGCGCGCGCGGCGCGCCGGCAACCAACTGGCGCTTGCGCAAGTAGCGCTCGCACGTTTAAGCGTTTCCGTGCGCCACGAGGTCGCCACGGCCGCAACTGCGGCGGCCTCGCGATGACAGCCTTCTAGCGCAGACGCCCTCGCCTGCAGCTGTCATTGGCGAGCGCAGCGGCGAGAGGCCAGGAAGAACGTCAATGCGCTTCCGCAGGCACCTGCGCCTGCTGGAGCGCCTCGTGTATCGCCTGCGCCGAGCGTTTCCCGGCGCCTGCCGCAAGAATCACGGTCGCCGCGCCTGTCACCGCGTCACCACCGGCGAAGACGAGCGCTTTGGACGTGAGCCCCGTCTGCTCGTCGGCGATGAGACAGCCTTTCTTGTTCGTGAGCAGACCCGAGGTCGTGCGCGTGAGCAGCGGGTTCGGCGTCGTTCCGATCGCGAGCACGACATTGTCCAACGGCAGCACGAACTCGCTGCCTTCGATCGGGATCGGCCGTGCGCGACCCGATGCATCGGGCTCGCCGAGCTTCATCTTCTGGCATTTCAGTCCCGCAACCCAGCCGCTGCCGTCATCGAGGATCTCGAGCGGGTTCGTCAGCCACTCGAAGCGCACGCCTTCTTCGATAGCGTGGTGATATTCCTCGACGCGTGCGCCCATCTCCTTCTGGCTGCGACGGTAGACGATGATCGCTTGCTCGGCGCCCATGCGCAGTGATGAACGCACCGCGTCCATCGCGGTATTCCCTGCACCGATGACGGCGACTCGTTTGCCGACTGCAAGCGGCGTATCGTTCTCGGGGAATTTATAGCCGCCCATGAGATTCATGCGCGTGAGAAACTCGTTGGCGGACATCACACCGTTCAGGTTCTCGCCTGGAATGCCGAGAAACTGCGGGAGGCCTGCCCCGGTTCCGATAAAGACGGCGGAATAACCCATCTTTCCGAAGAGATCGTCGAGCGGAACGGTGCGGCCGATCACCACGTTGCATTGGATCTCGACACCCATCGCTTTCAGGATACCGATTTCCCAATCCAGGATGGATTTGGGCAGCCTGAACTCGGGAATGCCGTAGCGGAGCACACCACCCGGCGCATGCAGCGCTTCGTAGATTGTGACCGGATAGCCCAGGCGCGCGAGCTCGCCCGCGCATACGAGGCCTGATGGTCCCGCGCCCACGACGGCGATCTTTTCCTTGCGGGAGAGGTTCGGCTTCACCGCGATCGGCTGCGTACGCTCCCAGTCCGCGACGTAACGCTCGAGATGACCGATCGCAACCGGATTGAAGCGCTTCACCATGTGGCACTGCGACTCGCACTGCACTTCCTGCGGGCAGACGCGGCCGCAGATCGCCGGCAACGGGTTCGCGCTCCGCAGTATCTTTGCGGCTCCCGCCATGTCGCCGGCCGCGATCGCGTGTATGAAATCGGGAATGGGAATGCCGACCGGGCAGCCTTCGACGCAGATCGGGTCCTGGCAGCGCAGGCACCGCTCGGCTTCAAACACTGCATGGAGCGCCGTATAGCCCTCGTTCACTTCGTCGAAGTCGTGCGCGCGCACTTCCGGCTCGCGCACCGGCATCGGAGTTTTTTCCGCGCGTTTGACTGGCATCAGTGCAACTCCTTCGCTTGCGCCTTCGAGGAGCGCGTGCAATCCAGCCGCTCGAGGGCTTGTTTTTCCTGTTTCACGTATGCCTTGTTCCGCCGCATCGCGACATCGAAATCGACCTCGTGTGCGTCGAAACACGGGCCATCGACACAGGCGAAAAGCGATTTGCCGCCGACCATCACACGGCAGCCGCCGCACATACCGGTGCCGTCGACCATCAGCGGATCCATCGAGACGAGCGTTTTCACTTTCGGTTCGCGCGTCGTTTCGGCAATTGCGCGCATCATTGCCATGGGTCCGATCGCGACCACGTAATCGGGGCGCCCGGGACCTTCGCCCGCGATGAATCGCGCGAGCTGCTGCGACACGAATCCTTTGAATCCAGCCGATCCGTCGTCGGTGCAGACCGCGACGTGATCGCACACGGGCTTCAGCTCGTCCGCGAGGATCAGCAGGTCCTTGTTACGCGCGCCGAGTATCGCGGTCGTTTTGCAGCCTTTGTCCGAAAGCTCGCGCATGAGGCATAGCAGCGCAGCGGAACCGAACCCGCCGCCGACACCGCAGACGTGTGCGCCTTCAGGGATTTCGATCGGGCTGCCGAGCGGCCCGACGACATCGAGGATCTCCTCGCCGGCTTCGTGCTCGCAAACCTGCTTCGTCGTCGCGCCGACTTCCTGAACGACGATCGACAGAGTCCCCGCCGCGCGGTCGTAATCGGCAATCGTAATCGGTATACGCTCGCCGCCTTCGCGCACGCGCAACATCACGAACTGGCCGGGCCTGGCCGAACGCGCAATGAGCGGCGCATCCAGCTTGAAATACTTGGTGACCGGCGTTAAGCGGCGTGTTTCGAGTATTCGCGACATCGTCGTATTCCTTCGGTTACAGCAGCGGGTGCTCGTGCATGGCCTTGATGCGTTTCCAGCGACGCTCGGCTTCGTGCTCGATCTCGGCCAGGATTTGAGAGTTCTCAGGCTTCGTGAGATGACGCGTTTTGCCCATCTGCTTCAGCCAGTCGCCCACGGGGCAACGTCGGCCGGCCGCCTCAGGATCGTACGTGAGCGTGGTGACGCCGTGCTCGACTTCATAGAGCGGGAAGAAGCACGAGTCGATCGCTGCCTGCAGCACGGGCTGCGCGGCGTCATCGGTCGTGCGCCAGTTGAGCGGACAGAACGAGAGAATCTTGCCGTAGACCAGTCCTTCGCGTTTTGCGTACCACTGCGCTTTCGCCACCTTGCGCATGAGATCCTCGGGAAAGCCTTCGCTCGCCGTGAAGACGTACGGTATGTGGCACGCCGCAAAGATCTGCGCCGTGTCCTTGTGGTGATAACGCTTCCCCGGAAGCCTGCGGCCCACTTCACTCGTTGAAGTGCGGTGACCGATCGGCGTCGAGTACGAAAGCTGCGCACCCGTGTTCATGTAGCCCTGGTTGTCGTACTCCAGGATGATCATCGGGTGGTTGCGGTTTGCGGCGCCGATTGCCGGCCCCATGCCGATGTCCATGCCGCCGTCGCCGCTCACCATCACGAACGTGATGTCCTTCGATTCCGGCAGCTCGCCGCGGCGCACGCGCTCGTGATACATCTCGACGAGCCCCGCCATCGTCGCGGCGCCATTCTGGAAGAGGTTATGGATGTAGTTGATGCGGTGTGCGGTGACCGGATAGCCGGTCGTCACCACCATCGCACAGCCTGTCTGGAACAGCACGACGACGTCTCCGTCGAGAACGCGGCCGGCCTGGTGCAGCGTGGGGAACGCACCGCAGCCCGGGCACGCACCGTGTCCGGGTGCGATACGGCCGGGCTGTTCGGTCATCTTCCAGAGCGGCGCGAGCTCGACGTCCAGCTTTCCGGTCTTGGGATTCACCTCGACCTTCGCCATTCCCCGCGTCACTTCTTCGGCGCTCAACGCTGGCAGACCAGGACGCGGCCTCGAGTCCGGCCTCCCGGCAGTGGCGCCATGATAGGCAAAAGCTTCGGGTGCCCGCTGCGCTTTCGCAGCTTCCGCCGCCTGGTCGAAAAACACTTCGGCGTCCGCCGCGTTGAAGTCCTTCCCGCCGAGGCCGTAGATCCGCGAGAGCACGATCGTGTCGTTCTCGCGATCGATCTGCAGCGCCGCGCGCACTTCGAGCGAGAGATTGCCGCCGCCTGCGCCATAGGAGTCGGCGCGATCGCCGATCGTCACGGCTTTGACGTGCTTCAGCGCCTGTCTGAACTCCTCCGCGGGGAACGGGCGCATCACGTTGGGCGAAAGCACGCCCACTTTCTGGCCCCGCTCCCGCAACGTGTCGGTCACTTCCTTCGCCGTCTCCGCCGCCGAGTTGATGAGAATCTGCGCGACTTCGGCGTCGGCCATGCGATACGAGTCCAGAACCGCATATGGACGCCCCGTAAGTCTTTCGAGCTCCGCGAACACTTCCGGGATCACCCGGCGCGCCGCTTCCATCGCCTGCGAGAGCTGGACCTTGTTGTTGATGAGATCCGGGTCGTTCATATACGGCCCGAAGGTCGCGGGATGTTCGGTGTCGAGCGGCGATGGCCATTCGGGACGCTCGCCCAGAAACTGCTGCACAGCTTCAGCATCGTCGAAGACCTGGATGCGGCGCTTCTGATGGCTCGTGAAGAAGCCGTCGTAGACGACCATCACCGGAAGGCGCACATCGCGATGCTCGCCAATGCGAATCGCAGCGAAGTTCAGGTCATAGACGGCCTGCGGATCGCGTGCGCAGAGCACGATCCAGCCGGTATTGAGCGCATAATAGAAATCGGAGTGATCGCCACGTATGTCGAGCGGCCCGGAGACCGCGCGCGCGGCGATATTGAGCACCATCGGAACACGCGTTCCGGCCTGAACTGGCAGCTGCTCGAGCGCGTAGAGCAATCCTTGCGAGCTCGTCGCATTCAGCACGCGGCCGCCGCCGAGCGCCGCGCCGTAGCAAATGCCGGCGGCGCCGTGCTCGCCGTCCCCGGCGACCATCACGATGTCGTGCTGGCCTTCGGCCTGCATTTTCGAAAGGCTCTCGGCAACTTCCGTCGATGGCGTGATGGGGAAATAGCCCATCAGGTGATAGCCGACATCGCGCGCTGCGAGCGCCGCCGCTTCATTGCCGCTGCGGAATTCGAGCTTCTGGCGTATGCGGCCCGGCATCCGCGTTTCTGTCGTGCGCGCGGGCAATGTATCGATATACATGGTGTCCACCTCAGGCAATCAGTTCGGGAAACAGCGGCACGCGGAGCTTGTCGGCGAGCCCTGCGGTTTCCGCTTCCTTCGAGAGCGCGCCCGTGGGGCACGATTCGACGCAACGCAGACAACCCTTGCAATAGCGATAATCGACGCCCAACAGCCTGCGCTCGAATTTGTCTCCGGGCTCACCATCCGTCCACGCAAGACAGAAGTCGGGGCACACGAGGTCGCACACACCGCAGTGGATGCACTTCTCGGTGTTCAGCACCGGCATGAATCCGGTGCGCGAGGTCGTGAGATCGTTCCACGCGCTGTTGCCGGGCTCCGGCAGGATGCCGCCGGCCGGCTGCGTCTCGAAACCCCAGAGCGCTTCCGGCTGGAACGGCGGCAGGTCGCCTTCGGCGCGGCCGATACCATCGATCAACTCGAATTCGGCTGCACCGCCATGGAAGGCCCGTTCGTTGGAGGCCACCGCTTCGGGGTGCTTACCCGCGAATTCTTCAGCAAGCGCTTCCAGGACCTGCGCGCTGTCGAGGAACGGATAGGCTGCGCACAGCGTGCCGAGCAGCACGGCGTTCGCGCGAGACTGCTCTCTTAACGCGATGCCGAGCGCATCCACGCGGATAACGCGCGCCGTCTTCGGTAGCGCCGCCAGTTGCTCAGGCACGATGCCGGCGGCCGCGTTGTAGATCAACGTGCCGGTCTTTCTCAAGCCCGCGAGCGTTCCCGGATTTCGGAGCAGCGCGGCGTGGAAGACAACGACGGCGTCCGGTGTTTCGACGGGCGCGCTGGTGCGTATCGGGCGCTCACCGGGCGCGAGCCGCACGAAGGAACGCACGAGCGAGCCTTTCTTTTCCGAGCCGTAAGACGAGAAGTGCGCGCCGTTGAGACCCATGCGCACGACGGCGGCGGTTGCCAGCACCTGACCCGCGGCATGCGCGCCAAGGCCGCCGATGGATTCGAACCGCACCTCGAAGTACCGCGAGGGATCCGGCAGTACGACAGCTCGCGCAGTCGCGGCCGCTGTGGCTGGGTTCGCTGAATTGTTGCTCGCGCGAGGCGAGATCACGGCAGAAGACATGAAGATCTCCGACTTGACTAGTGCTCTAACGTAGCTACGTCGCTTGCTGCGCATTCCTCCTGCATTATGTAGAGAGTCCTCCTGGCCGCGTTGATGCAGGTCAAAAGGACCGCTCGCCTGCGCGACACACGCTTCGCACGTGCAGCGATGCGCGCGTTTCACGGGGATTGCTCCGTGACCGTGCGGAATTTGGCATCCGCGGCGTTCGTTTGATGGATGTCAAAGACGTGCGTGTTCGCCGCACGGAGAATGAACTCGTCTCGCATTCGATGTCCTCCGGTCGCCGACAGGAGAGCGAGTGGCGAGGCACGGGTGAGACGGCAGTCCCGCCCGTCAACAAGAAACTGCCTTCGGGCAGGTGCGCAAAGGCCGGCCGGTGCTCGGGCATCCGGTACCTGCTAAGGTCCAGAAGCGGCAAGTGCGTAAGCGTCGGCGAGAACGCCGGGTGCCTTCGGGTATCCGGCGTTGTTTTTTTGGAGGAGCATCATGACTGCACTCGTGTTTGCGGCAGCTTTCGGAGTGGTAGTCGCGTTGGTGGCCGGTATCGCCGCCATGATGTCGGACGGGCCGGTATCGAACCGGCGCAGTGAAAGCTGGATGAGCTTGCGCATCGCAGCGCAGGCGGCGGCGCTGCTCTTTATCCTGCTGGGCCTGGCGACCACGCCTTTCCTGTAACACCAGCAGAGATCAAGCTGCGGACGCGCGCGGCGATTCAGCGCGCGGTTCCTGTGCGCTATCCCACGCGCGATGCGGGCGCTGCAGATCCATCAGCGCCCATGCGAGAGCGTACCTCATCACGGGAGAGGCTCGGGCTGCGCAGACCCAGCGTTACCTCGGACGCGATCCCGTGCGGGATTCCTTGGCCGCGGCGGCTTCTTTTGCCGTGCTCGAGCGATTGCAGCAGCAGCTCCCTCAATTGAGGTTGACCATCACAGCTCCTTAAACCGTCGGAGGATCCGTCTCGCGGACCCAGTGCCGATGTCTCGACAGCGCTTCGATGAAAGCGGGTAGCGCTGCCTCGATGTCGTCCGAGGCGAACTGCAGAAGACCCGGATCGGCTTCACCGGAAGGCAGGGCCGCGGGGATATCCGCGTCGCCCAGCAGCGCGGCGGCGGCACCAATGAGCAGAATCGTCTTGCAGTGGCGGTACTGGTCCTTCAGAAACTCGATCGCATGGCCGGACTGGGAAAACTCCTGCGCGGCAGCGTCGCCGTCGGGCACCACCATCGCGTCCCACAGCACCGGCGGTGCTGTCTCCATCGTGATTTCGACTTCGATCGGATCGCCGCTCACGCTTTTTACACGTCCGAGCTTCACACCGACGAAGCGCGGCACCGCACCCTGCCCGCTCAATGCTTCGTGCACTCGAGCCGCGGTCTCGCCGTCTACACCGTCGGCGACGAGGATGGCGACGCGGCGTGTGCGGACGCCTGTCGCTCCCGGACGCGCGAAGAGCGACAGCGCGGGCGAGGCTTTTACCTCGGGCCGCGGCCTGCGGCGAACCAGCTCCGGCAGCGGCTCGGGCAGCGTGTCCATCCCCAGGCCTTCGGCAACGGCGTTAGCGAGCTCATCGGCGACGTTGCGGAGCTGCGCCACCACGCGCCGGCGTATTGCCGCCACCTGTACCTTGGTGAGCTCGAAGCGATACGCGCGGATGATGTGCAGCTTCTCGACATCACTCTGGCTGTCCCAGAACAACCTTGCCTGGTTGTAATGCTCGGCAAACTTTTCCGGCTTGCCGCGCACCTTGTGCTCTTCGACCGGCTGCGGGAACGACATGAAACCCTTCGTGCCCGCCTGGAACGGGCAGCCGCCCGCAAGCGAGTTGGGCTCGTAGGCTACACGGCCGCGGTGGATCGCCTGCCGATGGAAGCCGTCGCGCTGGTTGTTGTGAACCTGCGCCACGGGCGCGTTAATGGGGATCTCATGGAAGTTCGGACCGCCAAGGCGGGTCAACTGCGTGTCGACGTACGAATGGATGCGGCCGGCGAGCAGTGGATCGTTGCTGAAGTCTATTCCCGGCACGATGTGCGCCGTACAAAACGCGACCTGCTCGGTTTCGGCGAAGAAGTTGTCAGGGTTACGATTCAGCACGAGCCTTCCGACCGGCTGAAGCGGCACGAGCTCCTCGGGAATGATCTTGGTGGCATCGAGCACGTCAAAACTGAAGCGCTCCGCATCGGCCTCGCTGAAGACCTGAATGGCGAGCTCGTATTCGGGATACTCGCCGGCCTCGATCGCTTCCCACAGATCGCGGCGGTGGAAGTCCGGATCGGCGCCCGAGATTTTCACGGCCTCGTCCCACGCCAGCGAATGCGTGCCGGCGAGCGGCGTCCAGTGGAACTTCACGAACCGTGAATCGCCGCGCTCGTTCACGAATCTGAACGTGTGCACGCCGAAACCCTGCATCATCCGGTAGCTGCGCGGGATCGCCCGGTCGGACATTATCCACATCAGCATGTGCGTGGATTCCGGCATGAGTGAGACGAAATCCCAGAAGGTATCGTGCGCCGAGGCTGCCTGCGGCATTGCGTGGTGCGGCTCCGGCTTCACTGCGTGCACAAGATCGGGGAACTTCATCGCGTCCTGGATGAAGAACACCGGGATGTTGTTGCCGACCAGATCCCAGTTGCCTTCGTCCGTGTAGAACTTGACGGCGAAGCCGCGCACGTCGCGCGCCGTGTCGGTGGAGCCGCGCTCACCTGCGACCGTGGAGAAGCGAACGAACACCGGCGTGCGCTTGCCGGCTTCGGCGAAGATCGACGCGCGCGTGAGCTTGGCGAGCGGCTCGTAGCATTCGAAATAGCCATGCGCGCCCGAACCTCTCGCGTGGACAATGCGCTCGGGGATACGCTCGTGATCGAAGTGCGTGATCTTTTCGCGGAGGATGAAGTCCTCGAGCAGCGTGGGCCCTCGCAAGCCGGCCTTGAGCGAGTTCTGGTTGTCGGCGATCGGCACGCCCTGATTCGTCGTCAGAACGCGGCCGCTCGAATCGACGCGCACGCGGTCCAGCGGTCCAACCGTCGGGTTGAAACTGACCTGTGGATTGCCACGGCCCGCTTTTTCGGACGCGTTGACCTCCGTCAACGTGCTTCCGCCCACCATCGGATGTGGCGGCTCGATCGCCTGCCCGGCCGGAGGCTGCATCGCGGCGCGACCGAACTCGCCGGGCTTCGCTGCGTTGTGCGGCATGGCGGCGGCTACGGTTTCGGTGCCGGCGATTTTTGCCGTCGCGGCATCGCTGACAGCCGACGCCCCAGCTTTACGCGTCGGACTGCTGACGGTGGATTTTGCGGATGTCTTCGCTGCAGATGCCTGGGTACGACGTGTCGATGTGCTGCGCTTTGGAGGAGCTTTGCGGGAGGCCATGGTTGCGAGAGTGATTTAAAGCCGCCCTCCCCTGCAACTTGTGTACCGCGAAAGACCAACATGCGAAGCGTGGAGCGCTGGAGGTCGTGCTGGAATTCGTCTGATCATCGAATTATTTGATGCGTCTCAAAGAGCGCGTCGCCGACCTCACACCACAATCGCCACTTCGGCGCGGCCGCCTCTAAGCGTGCGTACAGACGCAAGTGAAGTGCGCCGCGAGAGCTCGAAAGAGGCGACAGCGCTCCGCAGATGCAGGTTCCCTTCACAGCTCCAGCAACGCCGCGCATGCAGCTGGTTTCCCCTGCCGGCAACCTGCCCTCAGTACGCGCAGCGACGGATGCAGGTGCAGACTGGGTCTACTTCGGCCTTCGCGACGACACCAACGCGCGCAACTTCGCCGGGCTGAATTTGGACGCCGCTGCAGCCGAGGCCGCCGTCCGCTATGCGCACGCGCGCCGCGTAAAAGTCCTGCTCGCTGTAAACACTTATCCGCAGGCGACCGGAGCGGACCGCTGGAAGCGCGCCATAGACACGGCCGCCGAGCTTGGGATCGACGCTGTCATACTGGCCGATCCCGGGCTCATGCAGTACGCCGCCGAGAAACACCCCGGACTCACACTGCACTTGTCGGTGCAGGCTTCGGCGACCAATTACGAAGCGATCAACTTCTACCGGGAGCGCTTCGGCATTACCCGCGCGATCCTGCCAAGGGTGCTGTCCGTGGCACAGATCGGGCAGCTTGCGGCGCACACGCAGGTCGAAATCGAAGTATTCGGTTTCGGCGGCCTGTGTGTGATGGTGGAGGGCCGCTGTGCGCTCTCCGGCTACGTTACCGGCGTCTCACCGAATACCTGCGGCGCCTGCTCTCCCGGAAGCGCGGTACGGTGGCAGCCCACGCCCGCCGGCCTTGAATCGCGCCTGAATGGCATTCTCGTCGACCGCTACACGGACCACGAAAAAGCGGCATATCCGACGCTCTGTAAAGGGCGCTACGACGTCGCCGGCCAGACGTATTACGCGATCGAAGAGCCGGCGAGCCTGAACACGCTCGAGCTGCTGCCTGCACTGCAGCGCATGGGTGTTGCAGCCATCAAGATCGAAGGCCGTCAGCGCAATGTCGCGTACGTCACGCAAGTGACGCGCGTCTGGCGCGAAGCTCTCGAGGCGTGCGCGCGCGATCCGGAGCGATTCACCGTCGCGCTCGACTGGATGGATGCGCTCGGCAAGCTCTCCGAGGGACAGCAACACACACTCGGCGCGTATTCGCGCCCGTGGAAGTAGCGTGAAGCTCGCGCTGGGTCCCGTCCTTTACTACTGGCCGCGGGAAACCGTGCTCGGGTTCTATCACTCGGTAGCACTCGCGCCGATCGACATCGTCTATCTGGGCGAGACGGTCTGCTCGAAGCGCCACGAGCTGCGCTTTGGGGACTGGATGGAGGTCGCGGAGACGCTCGCCGGGAGCGGCAAGGAAGTCGTGCTGTCGACGCAGACGCTCATCGAGTCCGAATCCGATCTGCGAACGCTTCGACGCATCGTCGACAACGGGCGCTATACGGTCGAAGCGAATGATATGGGCGCCGTGCGGCTGCTCGCCGGCAGGACAGCGTTCGTTGCTGGAGCGTCACTCAATCTCTACAACATCGAAAGCATCCGATTGGTCGCCACGCTCGGCGCGAGCCGCTGGATACCGCCTGTCGAAATGTCGAGTGCCCAACTGACGAACCTCGTGCCGCAGTTGCCGGCGGGTCTTGAAACCGAGCTCGTCGTCTATGGCAGGCTACCACTTGCGCATTCCGCGCGATGTTTCACTGCGCGGCGGTTCAATCTGCAAAAGGATGCATGTGAATTTCGCTGCATGGATTTTCCGGACGGACTGCCCGTGAACACGCGCGAGGACAATCCCCTCTTCACGTTCAACGGCGTGCAGACGCAATCGGCGCGTGTGTGCAACCTCGTTCATGCGTTGCCCGAGATTAAAAAGGTCGGCATCGACGTGCTGCGAATCAATCCTTTGCGAGCCCACACGCTGCCGGTGGCAGAACTCTTCAGACGCGCCATCGAGCGGCCGGCCGAGCTCGGACCCATTGCGCACGAGCTGGACGCGCTTACCGGCGGCCCTGCATGCAACGGCTTCTGGCACGGTGCAGCGGGAATGCAGGCGCTCTCCCCTGCGGGCTCGGCATGAGAGGGCACCGAATCACGCCCTCGCGATCAACACTGCCCGAACGCGCCGGCGAAGCGGTCCGGTCGTTCAAGCTGCCCCGCATCCCGGCGGCGCTTGGTCGTGTAGGCGCGATGCTGCCGCAGTATCCCCCGGCTGCTCTGCTGTGTGGCGCTCTGAATCTTGCTGCAAAAG
>Ga0209382_10004007_pt1 | contig 20023 bp, 6 predicted proteins | sample SoiMetdeltSBSDD5_FD_187599 | JGI IMG/M metagenome (GOLD analysis project Ga0209382, IMG submission 187599) | Bulk soil microbial communities from a Populus tree surrounding site in Tennessee, USA - Soil MetaG P. deltoides SBSDD5 (SPAdes) (version 2) | ecosystem: Environmental > Terrestrial >... | reverse complement strand
GCCTTGGCGCAAAGCCTCACCGAACTTGGCCTGATCGATGAGTATCGAATCTACCTGCACCCCGTCGTGCTTGGTCACGGCAAGCCCTATTTCGCCGGACCCCGCCCGCCGCTCCGCCTTATGACCAATGATCGGATTGGCGAGGATGTGATCAGGTTGACCTACGTTCCTGCTTGATCTCGCGACTCGCCGGATGGAAATCGGCGCTGAAGTGTGGTCCTGGGTTGGGCCCAAAGCGACGGGAACGGCCCGCTTTGGTGGCGAACCGCGACGACATGGCGCGTGCATAAAGGGCAGCGGCGCGTCATTCGAATCTGAGGGCCGACCTGATCTTCACGAGCAAGACGCTGCGCGGCGAATGGGTCGGTCTCGAGGAGATCGTGCTGCTCGTGGAGACAGAGCATGTCGTGCGACTTGAATCAGTGCTGCCGCTCCGCGGATTTGCACGATCAGCGTACGAAAGATCCATCGACGTGGCATCCGGAAACGGACACAAGGTGTCACCTATGTGCCCGGTCTGATTTGTCACCCATGTTCCCGGCCGCACACCAAAGTCAGCCCGCCGGGATGTTGCGCTTCCGACTTCGCAATTCGCCGCCATATAGGCTGCATTGACGTTTGCTCGCTTGCTCGAGAGCGCGCCCAAGTTTGTCTAACTGCGCGGCATCTACGTGAACTACGACATTCGACCATCCGATGTAGAACGCCTCGAACGATCGCGTGTCGTACTCTGGTTCACGAAGGTACGGCCAGAAGGGCGCCAAGTACAAGCGTGACAGTGTGACTGTCTCGCCAGGCCTTATTTTTACGATGTCGGCGCTGCCGACCAACTCCGCGAACGGATCGAGATTCACCTCTGACACGCCACCGCAGTAGGTGATCGACTCGCCTTTGCCATCGTAGAGCACCGCATCCCAGTAACGTCCACCAGGATTGCGAGCGGGTAAGTCGATTTCGGCGCTTGAACGGTTCGTAACAGCTATATCCGCGAACAGTGCGTTCTCTTCTACCCATGCATCTGCTACTGCTATGGAAATGGGCAACTGCGACGATGGCTCCTCTCGACAACCGATCGTAAAGTCAAAGATTTGCGGCACTTGGGCCTGCTGTGCAGATATCGCCGAAGATACGCCAAGCGTTGGCACAAGAAGAGCGGCCGTGGCAATAAGCCGCCATTGATCCCACTGCAGGGAGCGTACATTACTGAACATCGAACAAACCTATCACCACCTGGCTAACGCGGCAGCATGTGACGGTGAATTGACGGTGACGTTGATCGCAATCGCGAGATCGTGCGATCGGCGTCAGGCAAGAGCGAGCAGCGTTATTACGTGACGCGTTCCAAACAGAGGATCCTTCGCCGTCTGCGCGGCTTCAGGATGACAGTGATTCGCGCTCACACCGTCGGCCGCTTCACTTCCAACGTCCTTGGCCTCACCAACGCCTGCTGCAGAAACGGCACGACCTCGCTCACCGGCAGGGGTCTCGCAAACAAATACCCCTGCATCATGTCGCACGCGTAGTGGCGGAGGAATGTGTACTGCTCCTCGGTCTCGACGCCTTCGGCGACGACTTTGAGCTGGAGCGTGTGAGCGAGGTTGATGATGTACGACACGATCGCGGCGGCGGTGTCGTCGGACGTCACCTCGCGCAGGAACTCCTTGTCGATCTTCACCGTGTCGATGGGGAAGTGCTTGAGGTAGATCAGCGACGATTGGCCCGTGCCGAAGTCGTCGACGGCGATGCCGACCTGCATCGATCGCAACTCGCGCATCGTCTCCAGGCTCAGCTCGAAGTTCTGCATTGCCGCGCTCTCGGTGATCTCGAGCTGCAGGTACTCCGGCGGAATTTCGCTCTCCGCAATCGCAGACCGGACGACGTCCGAGAAATCGCGCTGTTGTAATTGCACGGCGGAGATGTTCACGGCCATCTGCAGCATCAGTCCCTGCGCGTGCCACTCGCGAAGCTGTTTGCACGCCGTGCGCAGCGCCCACGCACCGATCGGGATGATCATCCCGGTCTCCTCGGCCAATCCGACGAACTCCGCCGGCTCGACGATGCCGCGGCTGGGGTCGCGCCAGCGCAGCAGCGCCTCGACCGAAACGAAACGACGACGCGCGCGATCGAACACCGGCTGGTAGTACAGCTCGAGCTGATCGCGCTCGATCGCGTGATGGAGATGCTGCTCCAGCGCGAGCCGGCGCACGTAGCGCTCGTTCATGCTGGCCGTGAAGAGCTGAGCCTGATTGCGGCCCAACTCCTTGGAGCGATACATCGCGGCGTCGGCGCACTTGAGGAGCGTCTCCGCGTCGTCGCCATCGCTGGGGAAGCAACTGATGCCGACGCTCGCGGTGACGAAGAAATCGTGTCCGTCGATGTGGAACGCTTGCGCGAGCGAGTCGAGGATCTTCCGCGCCACGCCGGCCACCGCCTCCGCGGTCACGACCTCGGGGAGGAGGATGCTGAACTCGTCGCCACCGATGCGCGAGATCGTGTCCGATGCGCGTAGCCCGGTCTGCAGACGCCTGGCAATGTCCGCGAGCAGGCGATCGCCGAACGAGTGTCCGAGGGCGTCGTTCACCAGTTTGAAGTGATCGATGTCGAGGTACATCACCGCAACGCCGACGCGGTTGCGCTTCGCATGCGCGAGGCTGTGCACGAGGCGATCGCGGAACAGCAGCCGATTCGGCAGACCGGTGAGCGAGTCGTAGTACGCGCGGTACTCGAGCTGCTTCTCCGTCTCCTTGCGCTGCGAGACGTCGCGGTAATTGAGCACGATCGCGCCCACGCTCGGCTCGTGCAGCAGGTTCTGGCTGAAGCCCTCCAGCCAGATCCAGTGCCCGTTCTTGTGTCGGAAGCGCAGCTCGCCGCGCGCCTCGTGATTGGGGCTGAGCAGGACGTCGGCGAAGACCTTGCGCGCGGCTCCGACGTCGCGCGGATGCACGAAGTCGAAGAGCGATCGTCCGACCATCTCGTGGTCTTCGTAGCCGATGATGTGCGACGTCGACGAGCCGGCAAAAGAGAATCGAATGTCGCCGTCGAGCAGCACCACTCCGCTCCAACTTTTCTCGACGATCGTTCGGAAGCGCTGCTCGCGCTGCTCGAGTTCGCGTTGTGCGCGCTTGCGTTCGGAGATGTCGCGGATGAACGCGGTGAAGGTGACGTCGCTGCCGCCGCCGGCAGGTGCGACCGTGATCTCCACCGGAAGCTCTTCACCGTTCGCGCGGCGGATGATCGTTTCGACGAGGCATCCCTGGGGGAACGTGTTCATCACGTGGTCCGGCAGGAGTGCCGCGCGGAACGGCTTGCCGATCGCCTCGGCCGCGGGGATCCCGAACGTGACCTCGGCCTCGCGATTCCACTCGATCACGTTGAGCGCGCCGTCGACGGTGACGACCGCGTCGAGCGTCGTGGCGATGAGCTGCCGCAGGCGCGCTTCCGATTTGCGCAACGCCAGCTCGGTGCGCGCGCGGGTGATCGCTTCGCCGACGATGTTCGCGGTCGCGCGGAGGAACGCGAGCTCGTAGTCGGCGAACGTGCGGTCCTCGGCCGAATAGGCGAGGATCACGCCGAACGGTCCGTATTGCGTGCGGATCGAGACGCCCACGCCGCTGCGGACCTCATGCGCATAGCGGAGGTGCGACGCCTTGAAACGCGTCTCTTCTTCGAGATGGTTGAACGTGATCGGGGCGTCGCTGAGGAGCGTGACCATCCCGAGCGACTCGTCCTCGTCAGCGTCGTCATGACAGTGGAGGAACGATTCGTTCATGCCGAGGGCCGCGCGGACGGCCATCCGTCCGCCGGTCGTGAGCTCGAGCGCGCGGCAGTGCGCGACCTGCAGCGTCAGCTCGACGAGCGCGCAGGCCTGTCCGAGGAGGATCAGCGGATCGACGCCGGTGAGCGCGGCCTGGCCGAGCTCCGCGATCGCGGTCTCCTGCCGATGACGCGCTTCGAGCTCCGCGCGCAGCATCGCGAGCTCGGGCTCACGCGCGGCGTCCTGCGCATCGCCCGTGCGGACGAGGTGGAACGGCTTCACGTCGGACATTTTGCGTTTGCTGAAAACCGAGGACAGCCGTTTGCAAGGAGTTTGCCGACCCGAAACTTGACTCTGGAACCGGTTCCAGAGTTTACGTTGTCGGACGATGAATGGCGAGATTTTCTCGGGCGAGCTTGCGAGGATCTGCGGCGTCAGCCCCGACACGATCCGCCACTACGAGCGGCTGGGCGTCCTGCCCGCCGCGGTGCGCGGAGCGAACGGGTACCGCCGCTTTCCGCGCGACGCCGCCGGCCGCGTGATGCTCATCCGGAGAGCGATCGCGATCGGATTCTCGCTTGCCGAGGTCGCGCGGATATTGAGTCAGCGCGATGGTGGCTCGCCTCCGTGCCGCACCGTGCGCGCGCTGGCGGGGGAGAAGCTCGACACGCTCGACCGCCGCATCGCGGAGATGACGGCGATGCGCGAGGACCTCGCGCGGATGATCGAACAGTGGGACGTCCGACTCGCCGCGACGCGCGACGGCGAAGAGGCGCGGCTGCTGGAGGAAGGGACGCAATCACGAAAAGGATGAATGACGATGAACGTACTCTTGCTGATTCTTGCCCTCGCCGGCGATCCGGCGACTTGTCCCATGCACGCGAAGCACACTGCTGTCGACGAGCGCGGCGATCGCGTCATGGGCTTCTCTCACGAAAAGACCAAGCACTCCTTCAAGCTGCAGGAAGACGGCGGCGCGGTCGAAGTGCTCGCGAATGACGACGCCGACGCGGAGAGCATCGCCGCCATCCGCGCGCACCTGAAGGAAATCGCGAAGGACTTCACCGCCGGAAACTTCGCGAAGCCGAAGGAGATCCACGAGCGCATGCCCGACGGCGTCGCGGTGATGAAGGAGCTCGGTCCGCGCATCACCTACGTCTACGAAGAGCTCGAGCGGGGAGGGCGCGTGCGGATCAAAACTGCTGAGCCGCGCGGCATCGAGGCCATCCATCAGTTCCTTCGTTTTCAGATCGAAGACCACCGCACCGAAGAACCCGCTCATTTGCACGAAACGCAAATGTGATTCAGCTCACACGGGCCGCATCGGCGTCGTGTACAATCCGCGCAAAGATCCACAGCGCAATGCGCGAAAAAGGGGGGCGTACCACACGCCCCCCTTTTTCTTTTCCCGGAGGAAACCGATGAAGAAGCTCTTGATTCTGACGATGCTTGGCACCGTGGCGCTCATGGGCTGTAACGGCCGCGGGGAGTCGTCGATCACCAGTACCTATGGCTCGTCGATGATCTCAGGTGAAGTCATCGTCACCGGGATGCCGAACACCAGCCCGGCCGGCGTCGAAGTCTCCGTGCGCGGCACAGGCATGACCGCGACACTCGGCGCGGACGGGCAGTTCGCATTCGCGAACGTTCCCGAGGGCGCGGAGCTCGACTTCCGCCGCGCGGCGGATGGGATCGAAGCCTCGCTTCACGTCGACGCCAGCTCCGGGTTCGTCACCGTCGAGCTTCAGAAAGCCGCCGCCACCGCGAAGAAATCGCGCCGGCGCAGCGGTGGTAAAGGCGGGGAGAAGGTCTACGAATTCGAAGGACTGATTCGCAGCGCGGCCGCAGACAGCATCGTCGTCTACACGTCGCACAAGGAAGAAGTCACGATCGGTCTCACGGCCGACACCATCATCCGCCACGGGCAGACGCTTCTCACGCCGGCCGATCTGCTCGTCGACACGCGCGTTCACGTCAAGGCGCGCCTGGCCAATGACGTCTACACGGCGGTGCTCGTGATCGTGCAGAACGAAGACGATGACGAGGAGGACACTCCGCCCGCTGTGCGCGAGTACGAGGGCAAGGTCGTCAGCCTGACCGACACCGAGCTCGTGGTCTTCACCTCGCACAAGAAAGAAGAGACCTTCACCATCACCGCCGACACAGTCATCCGCAAGGGGAGCACGACTTTCAATCTGGCGCAGATCCTCATCGGCATGCTCGTGCACGTGAAGGCCACCGCGAATGACGACGGTACGAAGACCGCGACGCTGGTCATCGTGCAGAACACGCGCGTCGCCGTGGAGCTCGAGGGAACGGTCGCCTCGGTCGACACGTCGAGTCTCGTAGTCACTACGACTACCGGCGACGTCACGGTGCAAGTGAGCTCTTCCACGCAGATTCGCAAGAACGGCCAGAAGATTGCGCTCTCAGCCGTCGCAGTTGGCGACTCGGTGGAAGTCGAGGGAACGCAGGTCGACGCGACCACGGTCGCCGCGAAGAAGATTACCGTGGGAAGTTAGGGATCAACGACTTACGGGCTTGATACAGCCCGTGGACGTGGCGCGTTTCCCCCGGAGCGCGCGGGGTGGAGGACCCGACGGTTTCGACCGTCGGGTCATTTTTTTTGATGCGGGTTTTTCCGACAGCAGTTGCAGGGATTGACCGACAGGAGTATGGCGGGATTTGCTGACAAACAGGCCGCAAGAGCATTTCCGTAATTTCCTGTTATCATCGCCGCCAGTCCGTATTCCCAAGAGAGTGCCTTGGGCCGCTTTGCGCCCATGGTCGTGACATTGTTTAAGGAAGGCCAGCGATGACCCCGAGTCGTGTCGTTCGCGTATTGCTAGCTGTTCTCCTCCTCACCGCCATTCCGTCGATCGCGAGTGCCGCGACCACGGAGTTCCGGGTCTTGTTCGACGTCGACAACGACGCCAGCACTGGCTGCACCGTCAGTGGTTTGGACGGTGTGGAGCAGGTCCTGGTTACGCAGGTGACCGAAGGCGACCCGATGCGCGTGACACGCACGCATCGACAGCTCTGCATGGGCGTCGTCCTCGGATCGCCGACGGACATCAACACCGACGGGTGGCCTGCGGGCTGGAACCCGACCAACAAACTTCTCACCGTCGAGACCCGCATTCCGTTCATGGCCTTCGGCGCTCCGGAGATGCCGAGAGATCTCCACGTCGCGTTCGACGCGACCCGTACGGTGGCCAACCACACCGCGTTCGTCAACGCCGACGGCACGGCGATCGTGATTCCTCCTCCTCCGGTGCGTCGCCGAGCCATCAGCCCGGACCGTCACATCGCGATGAACGGCAACCTCACCGACTGGGGCAGGATCACCCCGGCGGTCTTCGGCGTCGCGAGCAACGGGACGGACACACTGCGTCTCCTGCGCATCCTCGCCTGGCCCGACACGAACGACAATCACATCTACTTCGCGGTCACCGCGTATCTCGGCAGCGACCATCCGTGGGCCGACGACGATCTCTATCAGCGTTCGCCCGGCGAGAGTCTTTCGATCGGCGCGCCGGGAGTCCTCGACAACGACGGTATCCCCGGCAACGCGCCGATGTCGGCCGAAAAGGTCAGCGATCCTTCGCGCGGCACGGTGACGTTGAACGCGGACGGAAGCTTCACCTACTCGCCGACGCATCCGCAGCTCCTGAGCTCCGACGAGTTCGAGTACAAGGCCAAGGCCGCGGGCAAGGAATCGAACGTCGCCCGCGTCATCATCCAGGTCAACCAGAACGAGAATCCGAACTCGCCGGAGGACGACGAGTACACGACCCTCGAGGACCATCCGAAAGTCGTCCCCGCTCCGGGCGTGCTGGACAACGATCCTCACTCCGACTTCCTCGTCGCATCGCTGTTCGAGGCACCGGATCACGGAACGGTGGTCCTCCATGCCGACGGCGGTTTCACGTACACGCCGGATGACGACTTCTTCGGCATCGATACATTCGTCTACACCGCCACGAAGAAGCAGGGGGCGCCTCCGGGAATCGGCGGCAATGCGACCGTCACGATCACCATCACGCCCGTGAACGACGAGCCGTCGTTCACCCCTGGCCCCTCGCCGGTGACCACGACCGCCAGCAGCGGTCCGTTCTCCCAGGTGTGGGCGACGAACATCAGCGCGGGACCCAACGAGTCCGGTCAGTCCGTGAACTTCGTCGTCTCTAACAACAACAACCCGTTGTTCAGTGTCCAGCCGTTCATTCTGCCGAACGGGACGCTGAAATTCACCCCATCGGGCACGCAGGGATCGGCCGCGGTGAGCGTCCGGCTCGAGGACAACGGCGGCACGGCCAACGGCGGCGACGACACGAGTCCGACGGTGTTTTTCACGATCATCATCAGCTGCGGATCGATCACCGTCACGAATCCGGCCACGAACACGGCAACGGTGGGAGTGTTCTTCTCTCAGACCTTCACACAGACCGGAGCGGTGGGCGGCGCGACGTTCACGACGTCGTCGACGCTGCCGGCGGGACTGACGCTGGCCACGAACGGCACGCTGTCGGGGACGCCGACCCAGCCGGGAACGTTCCCGATCGTGGTCACGGTGACCGACGGCACCGGCTGCCAGGCATCGGGGCCGACTTACAACCTGGTGGTGAATTGCCAGACCATCACGGTCACGAATCCGGTCAACGCCAACGGTACGGCGGCGAGCCCGTTCAGCGAGACTTTCACGCAGGTCGGCGGCAATGGGCTGACGACCTTCTCCCTGGCCTCGGGCACACTGCCCGCGGGTCTGACGCTGGCGGCCAACGGAGTGCTCTCGGGCACGCCGACGCAGACCGGCTCGTTCCCGATCACGGTCATGGCGACGGACGCGAACGGCTGCACGGGCACCGGCGCGGTTTACAACCTGGTCATCGGCTGCCAGACCATCACCGTCACCAACCCCGCCAACGGCAACGGCACGGCGGGCTCTCCGTTCAGTGAGACGTTCACGCAGACCGGCGGCATCGGCACGACGAACTTCTCGCTCGCTTCCGGCACACTCCCCGCGGGCCTGACGCTCGCGGCGAACGGAGTGCTCTCCGGCACACCGACGCAAACGGGGTCGTTCCCGATCACAGTGACGGCGACGGACTCGAACGGCTGCACGGGCACGGGCGCGACATACACGATCGTCATCGCCTGCCAGACCATCACCGTCAACAATCCCGCCAACGGCAACGGCACGGCGGGGTCTCCGTTCAGTGAGACGTTCACGCACACCGGCGGCATCGGCACGACGACCTTCTCGCTCGCTTCCGGCGTGCTGCCGGCGGGCCTGACGCTGGCCGCGAACGGAGTGCTCTCGGGCACGCCGACACAGGTCGGCTCGTTCCCGATCACGGTCACGGCGACGGACTCGAACGGCTGCACCGGAACGGGCGTGACCTACACGATCACCATCGGCTGCCAGACCATCACGGTCACGAACCCGGCGACCACGACCGGCACCGTCAGCTCGCCGTTCAGCCAGACCTTCACGCAGACCGGCGCGATCGGCACGGCCACGTTCACCACCGCGAGCACGCTGCCCGCGGGCCTCACGCTGGCGACCAACGGAGTGCTCTCCGGCACGCCGACGGAAGACGGCACGTTCCCCATCGTCGTCACGGTGACCGACAGCAACGGCTGCACGGGCACGAGCGCGACATACAACCTGGTGATCGGCTGTCAGACGATCACCGTGATCAACCCGTCCAACGCCACCGGTCCGGCCGGCTCTCCGTTCAGCGAGACGTTCACGCAGACCGGCGCGGTCGGCAGCGCGACGTTCACCACCTCCAGCACACTGCCGACCGGTCTGTCGTTGTCGACCGCCGGCGTGCTCTCCGGCACTCCGTCGCAGGGCGGCACGTTCCCGATCGTCGTCACGGTCACGGACGCCAACGGCTGCACGGGCGTCGGTTCGACGTACACCCTCGTCATCACCTGCCCGATCATCACCGTCAACAACCCGGCAAACGGCAACGGCACGGCGAATTCGCCGTTCAGCGAGACGTTCACCTCGAGCGGCGGCGTCGGCACGATGACGTACACGCTCGCCACCGGCACGCTGCCGACGGGTCTGACGCTCGCGGCGAACGGCGTGCTTTCCGGCACGCCGACGCAGACCGGGTCGTTCCCGATCACGGTCACTGCGACGGACTCGAACGGCTGCACGGGCACGGGCACGACGTACACGATCGTCATCGCCTGCCAGACCATCACCGTCACCAACCCCGTCAACGCCAACGGTACGGCGTCGTCTCCGTTCAGTGAGACGTTCACCCAGACCGGCGGCATCGGCACGACGACGTTCTCGCTCGCCACCGGCACGTTGCCCGCGGGCCTGACCCTCGCGGCGAACGGAGTGCTCTCGGGCACGCCGACGCAGACCGGCTCGTTCCCGATCACCGTCACTGCGACGGACTCGAACGGGTGCACGGGCACGGGCTCTACGTACACGATCATCATCGGTTGCCAGACCATCACCGTCACCAATCCCGCGAACACCGCCGGCGCCGTGAGCGCGCCGTTCAGCGAGACGTTCACGCAGACCGGCGCCATCGGCACGACGACGTTTACCACCGCGAGCACGTTGCCCGCGGGTCTCACGCTGGCAACGAACGGAGTGCTCTCGGGCACGCCGCTCGAAGACGGCGTCTTCCCGATCGTCGTCACGGTCACGGATGCGAACAGCTGCACCGGCACGAGCGCGACGTACAACCTGACCATCGGCTGCCAGACCATCACGGTCACGAATCCGGTGAACACCGGCGGCACGGTGAACGCCGGCTTCTCCGAGACCTTCACGCAGACCGGCGCGGTCGGCGGCGCGACCTTCACGCTGAACAGCGGCGTCCTGCCGAACGGACTGACCCTGGCGACCAACGGCACGCTCTCGGGCACGCCGACGGAAGACGGGTCGTTCCCGATCACCGTCCTGGTCACGGACGGCAACGGCTGCACGGGCGTGAGCGCGACGCACAACCTGAACATCGCCTGCCAGACCATCACGGTCACGAATCCGGCCAACGCGACTGGTCCGGCCGGTTCGCCGTTCAGCGAGACGTTCACGCAGACCGGCGGCATCCTTCCGGTGACGTTCAGCACGGCCAGCACGCTGCCGACGGGCCTGTCGCTATCCACCGCGGGCGTGCTCTCCGGCACGCCAACCCAGGGCGGAACCTTCCCGATCGTCGTCACGGTGACGGACGCAAACGGCTGCACCGGCACGAGCCCGACCTACAACCTCATCATCACTTGCCCGACGATCACCGTGAACAATCCGGCGAACGGCAACGGCACGGCCAACGCGGCGTTCAGCGAGACGTTCACGTCGAGCGGCGGCGTCGGCACGATGACTTACACGCTCGCCACCGGCACGTTACCCACGGGCCTCACGCTCGCGGCGAACGGTGTGCTGTCGGGCACGCCGACGCAGACGGGCTCCTTCCCGATCACGGTCACGGCGACCGACTCGAACGGCTGCACGGGCACGGGCTCGACGTACACGATCACCATCGCCTGCCAGACCATCACGGTGAACAACCCCGCGAACGCCAACGGCACCGCCAACTCCGCGTTCAGCGAGACGTTCACGCATACCGGCGGCATCGGCACGACGACCTTCTCGCTCGCCACCGGCACGTTGCCCGCGGGTCTGACCCTCGCAGCGAACGGCACGCTATCCGGTACGCCGACGCAGACCGGTTCGTTCCCGATCACGGTGACGGCGACCGACTCGAACGGCTGCACCGGCACTGGCGCTACGTACAACCTGACCATCGCCTGCCAGGTCATCACCGTCAACAACCCGGCGAACGCCAACGGCACGGCGTCCTCGCCGTTCAGTGAGACGTTCACGGCGACGAACGCCATCGGCACGACGACGTTCTCGCTCGCGAGCGGTGTGCTGCCGACGGGCCTGTCGCTCGCGGCGAACGGCACGCTCTCGGGCATCCCGACGCAGACGGGCTCGTTCCCGATCACGGTGACGGCGACCGACGCGAACGGCTGCACCGGCACGAGCGCGACGTACAACCTGACCATTGCCTGCCAGACGATCACGGTCACCAATCCGGCCAACGCCAGCGGCACGGTGAACGCCGCGTTCAGCGAGACCTTCACTCAGACAGGCGCGATCGGCACGGCGACGTTCACGACCGCGAGCACGTTGCCGACGGGCCTCTTGCTCGCGACCAACGGCACGCTGTCCGGTACGCCGACGCAGGCCGGCTCGTTCCCGATCGTCGTGACGGTGACGGATAGCAACGGCTGCACCGGCACGAGCGCGACCTACAACCTCGTGATCGGCTGCCAGACCATCCTCGTGAACGTTCCGGGCGTGAACACCGGCACCGCCGGCACGCCGTTCAGCCAGATGTTCACGCAGACCGGCGCGGTCGGGACGGCGACGTTCACCACGTCCAGCACGCTCCCGGCAGGCCTCGTGCTGCAGACGGACGGCACGCTCGCCGGCACGCCGACCAGCGTCGGCACGTTCCCGATCGTCGTCACGGTGACGGACTCGAACGGCTGCACGGGCACGAGCGCGACTTACAACCTGACCATCAGCTGCCAGACCATCACGGTCACGAATCCGGCTACCACCAGCGTCCAGGCGGGACAGACGCTGGGCGCCGCGTACACGTTTACCGCCACCGGCATCCTCGGCACCGCGAACTGGACCCTGGAGTCCGGCACTCTGCCGGTCGGGATCACGCTCAACGCCACCAGCGGCCAGCTCCAGGGCTCGTCGACGGTTCAGGGCTCGTACCCGATCACCGTCCGGGTCACGGACACGAACGGCTGCTTCGACATCTCGGATACGTACACGCTCGACGTCGTCTGCCCGGTGATCGGCGTGGCGCGCACGGGCGGCGGAGCCTTCCCGGCCGGAACATTCAACACCGCGTACACCGGTGAGAGCTTCGCCGGCTCCGGCGGCACCGCCCCATACACCTTCGCGGTCACCAGCGGCACGTTCCCGACCGGTCTCACGCTCGCCACCGACGGCACGATCAGCGGCACCCCGACCCAGACCGGTACGTTCGTCTTCACGGTCACGGCGACCGACGCGAGCCTGTGTCCCGGCAGCCAGTCGTTCTCCATCGCGATCAATCCCTTCGCGGATCCCGACACCTACAGCAACCTGGTCAACAACACGCAGGCGGTCGTGACCGGCACCACGACCGCTCCGACAACGCCTCACGTAGTGCTCAGCGGTCTGCTGATCACGGACGACCTCCCCTCCGGCGGCGTCGTCGCCGTCGCGCAAACAGTCGGCACGACCCAGGGCGGCAGCGTCACGATCGCCGCCGACGGCAGCTTCCTCTATACGCCGCCGGTCACGGTGAACGCGCTCGCGACCGATTCCTTCACCTACACCATCTCGAGCAACACGGGTGGCACCGGTACGCCGACGACGGCGGGCGGGTTGGTCACGCTGAACCTCGCGAATCGCGTGTGGTACGTGAGAAACAACGCCGTCGCGGGTGGCGACGGCCGCTCGCACTCGCCGTTCAACTCCACGAGCGGCTTCACCAACGGCGCGCGTGCCACACCGGACAAGCCGGGCGACATCATCTTCATCCACCGCGGCGACGGCACGACCACGAACCTCACCAGCGGCTTGGTGCTGCTCGACAACGAGCAGTTGATCGGTGAGGGCGTGGCCCTCGTCGTCAACACGCACACGCTGGTGGCCGCGGGCCTGCAGCCGCAGCTCACCAACTCGACCCCGGGCGACGTCATCGTGCTCGGCAACGGCAACACCGTGCGCGGTCTCACGACCACCGGCGGCACCAACGGCATCTCCGGCGCCGGCAAGACGGCGTTCACGGGCGGCAACCTCACGCTGCAGAACGCGACCAGCTCGGGCCTTGTCCTGAACACGTTCGCGGGCGCGGTGACGCTGACGAACACCACCATCACGAACAACGCCATCGGCGTGAACCTCGCGGCCGGCACTCTGACGTTCACGATGGACAACACCAACTCCATCACCGCGAACGCAGGTCAGCGCAGCATCAACTTCAACGCCCTCGGTGCGACGGCGGTCGTCACCGTGGGAACGACCATTACCGACAACGGCACCGGCATCAGCGTCACCAACAGCGTGGCGGGTGCCCAGGTCTCGTTCACCGGTACTCAGACGCTGAGCACAGGCGGGAACATCGCCGTCAACCTGGCCACCAACACCGGAGCGACCATCACCTTCAGCGGCACGCTCGGCATCACCACCACGACCGGCAGCGGCTTCACCGCGACCGGCGGTGGCACGCTGAACGTCGGAGCCGGGGCCAGCACGGCCAACGTCACCACCGGCGCTGCGGGTACCGCGTCGGTGAACATCACCGGCATGACCATCGGCGCCGGCGGCGTCACGTTCGACAGCGTGAACGCAACGGGTCCGGCGACGGGCATCAATGTCGTCAACAACAACGGCACGGTGTCGGTCAACGGCGGCACGATCAATAACGCGGGCAACGGCGCGCACATGCAGGGCGCCACGACGAACCTCTCGCTGACCGGCGTGACCATCGGCGGCACGACGACGACCGGCATCAACACGACGACGAACTTCGGCACGCTGACCATCGGCGCGTCAGTGAACGTCTCCGCGGCTGCCGCGCTGAACCTCAACACCGGTGCGGTCAGCGGCACGTTCAACAACATCACCTCCACCGGCGGCACGAACGGCGTCAACCTCACCGCCGTCACCGGCACGTGGGGCGCAACGGCGGGCGCTCTGTCCGGCGCGACCGGCGCCACGTTCAACGTGACGGGCGGCAGCGCCAACATCACCTGGGGTCCGACGATCTCGCAGGCGAACGCCGCGAACGTCGTCACCATCGCGACCAGCAACTCGGGCATCATCAACTTCAACGGCAACGTCTCGTCGACCGGCACCAGCACCGGCCTGTCGATCTCGGGCAGCTCGGGTACGTACAACTTCAACGGCGCGACGAACACGTTCAGCGGCGCGGGCGGCATCACCATCGGACCGAGCGAGTCGGGCACGATCACGTTCTCGAACGGCTCGACGATCACGACTGCCGGCACAGCGTTCAACGTCGCCGGCGGCGGCGGGGCGGTCACCGCGGCGATCACCTACAGCGGCACGATGAACAAGGCGAGCGCCGGCATCCTGATCGCGGTCGACAACCTCGACACACCGGGCACGCTGACGATGACTCACGCTCCGGCCGCGACGGGGAATCTCACCCAGAACAACAACGGCGCGAACGGCATCAGCGTCATCAACAGCAGCAGCACGAACATCACGATCTCCAACGCTTCGGTCACGTACAACAATACGGCCGCGGGCTTCACCGCCTCCGGCAACACCGGCGGCACGATCAACCTCCCCGGCCTCTTCCTCGACGGCAACGGCAACAAGGCCGGCATGCTGATCAGCGGCGCCGGCACGATCAACGTCAACGCCGGCGCGGCCAACCCGACCATCGACCTGAGCGGCGGTAGCGCCGCGGCTTCGCGCGCGATCGACGGCGCCACGGTGGCGTTCACGGGCACGCTCAATCTCACCAACGTCACCATCACCGGCAACGCGAATGCCGACATCGTCAACCTCGGCGGCGGTACCCTCGGCGGCACGGGCAGCACGATCAGCGGCGCGAACCGCGCGCTCGTGCTCAGCGGCGTTGCCCTGACGAACGGCGCGGGCATGACCACCGTGACGTCGAGCGGCGGCGCGAACGGCATCTCGCTCACCAACGTTACCGGCGGCACTTACACTATCGGTGGGGGCTCGCTGACGGCGAACATCGGCTCGACGTTCCTCGTGAGCGGCGGATCGGCGACGTTCACGTACAACGGCTCGATGACGCAGACGGTCGCGCAGCGTGTGATCCAGATCAGCGGCATCACCAGCGGCACGATCACCCTCGGCGGCGCGATCAGCGGCACGACCAACTCCACGGGCGTGACGCTCGGCGGCAGCGGCGGCACGGTGACGATCACCGGCGGCATGACCCTTGACGGTTCTGCCTCCACCTTCTCGTCGACCACCGCCGGTCTCACCATCAACGTGACCGGCACGAACACGATCGGTGCGACGAATGCGGCGACCGGTCCGGCCGTCAATATCGCCAGCGCCACGATCGGCGGGTCCAACGTTACGTTCCGCACCATCAACTCCACGGGCGGCGCGAACGGCATCGTTCTCAACGCCACCGGCAACACCGGCAGCTTCATCGTCACCGGCAACTCCGCCGGCAACTGCGGCGGCTCGATCACGCTCAACCCGACAGGCACGCCGCACACCGTGGGCGCGCCGGTGACGGCGGACTGCACGGGCGGCACGATTCAGACCACGACCGGTGCAGGCATCTCGCTGACCAACACGCGGGGTCCGTCGTTCACGCGGATTCGGGTCCTCAACTCCGGCACCGACGGCATCATTGCGAACACGATCGTCAACGGCTTGACCATCTCCAACAGCTTCATCACCGACGGCGCGGGTGCGGCGCAGGATCGCGGCATCGAGATCGGCGACTTCAGCACGGGCACGGCGGTGAACGGCACCGTCACGATCCAGAACTCCACGGTCGGTCCGACGCCGCACGACAACCTGGGCATCGGCATCGGCAGCGGTACGTCGACGTGGAGCATCACCAACAGCGTCTTCACCGGCTCGGTGCAGAACAGCGGCATCAACTTCGAGATCCGCAACGCGACCGTGTCGAGCTGGAACCTCCAGGACTCCGTGATTCAGAATCAGTTCGCGGACGGCATCCAGATGCAGCCGGCTTCCACCTCGACCGGCACGATCACCGATGCGTTGATTCAGACCACGACGTTCTCGGGCAACAACATCGGTCTCGATCTGAACCACGACGGAACGGCCGCCGTCACTTACCGCGTGATGAACAACACGTTCCGTACGCACCAGAGCCACGCGGCCAACCTGTTCTCCTCGGCGGTGCAGGCGCCGACGACCGGCGGTACGCTGGACGCCCGGTTCGAAGGCAACGTCCTCGGAAATGCAGGAATCGTCGGCTCCGGCTCGGCGATCGGCAACGGTATCCGCGTCAACATCAACGGCGGCGTCGATGCGGCGGTCATGCTCCACAACAACAACATTCGCCAGACGCCGAACGGCCGAGGGATCGAGGTCATCTCGCGCAACGGCACGGGTACTCTGGACGTCACGGTCACCAGCAACAACGTGAATCCGCAGGACACCTCCGGCTTCCCGCTCGCGGCGATCTTCCTGCAGTCGAACTGCATCACCGTCTGCAACACCCTGCGCGCCGACATTCGCGGCAACACGGTGCCCGTGGGCGCGACCACCGATCTCCAGTCGACGTACATCGCGATGGTCGAGACGGGTGCGTCGACGTCGCAACTGGTCGACAACTCGCCGGGATCGGCGAATGCCACGACCGAGCTGACCGAAGCTCACACGAATCCGGCCCACAACAACACGGGCAGCGCGAGCGCCAACGCGGGCGTCGCTCTCATCGCGGGACCGATCGATACGCCGCTGTAATCCCGGTTTGTAGTCCAAGGAGTACGAAAGAGCGCCTGGTTTCAGGCGCTCTTTTCGTTTTCAGGTAAAAGCAACGCTTGCGCGGCGTGGCAAGTGACGCTAAATTGTCTGCCATCGTCCGAGAGAGATTCATCAACACCGCAAACTGACTTTCACGGCAGCCGCCTCGTCTTGTGGAAACGAGGCATTCTTCCATTCGCAGGTCCAACCAGTTCTGTTCTTCGGCAGCTTCACGGAGGGCTTTTCGTATGCGATCCCTGTCGGTCAGGCTTCTGCTTTCCTTTCTGACCCTGATCTTTGTTCCCACAACCTTCGCTCACGACGTAACGTTGACCGGCACGACATCGTTCGCCGCCCTCGACGGTTCAGCGAGCGACCATGATGGAACCGCGAACGGCGTGTTCACCGTCAACGACGGGAACCTCGTCGTCAACGGAGTGGTCAACTGCAACGACGACTCCGGCGCGAGCGACAGCGCCTGCGCGATGTCGTTCAATGTGAGCGGCAACATGTCCGTCAACACCGGCGGCGCGCTCTACGCGGAAAACCGCTCCGGTTCCGGTACGGGCGGCGCGATCACGCTTACCGTCGGCGGCAACCTCGCCCTCAACGGCAACGCCATCGTCTCGACCGCCTCCAAGACTTCGAGCGGCTCGGGCGGCGGCGCGATTACCGCCAACGTCGGCGGGACCGTTGCCCTGGCCTCCGGCACGACCATCGACGCCGGCAGTTCCAATTCGACGGGCGGCGCGATCGTCATCGCCGCCGGCGGCACCGTGAGCGTGGACGGCAACGTCTTCTCCGGTCCGAGCCGCATGCTGCTCGCGACGCGCCTCTCCGGCGGCGCCGCTCTCGACGGCGGCACCGGCAACAACGTCGGCGGCGCGATCACCATCGGTTCTTCCACCTTCGCCGAGCCGTCCGTCGTGATCGGCTCCAGCGCGAACATCGTTTCGCAGGGCGCCGGCAGCGGCGCAGGTCCCGTGACCATCGACGGTTGCGGCATTCAGGTGTACGGCCTCATCGCGGCGTTGTCGAAGAACAGCAGCGCCGCGAAAGTGAGCATCCGCTCCGGCAAGGACGTCCTCGTCGACGGCCGCGACCTCGGCGGCAGCGGCACGCGCATGGGCCGCATCCGCGCCGACGCACCGACCGGCACGGCCGTCAACAAAGGCGTCGACATCTTCGCCGTCGAGACCATCAACGTTTACGGTCCGGGCGGAAGCCTGTTCGTCGTGACGTCGCTCCCGGGGCAGCACGACTCGAAGAGCTACGGCGGATTGATTCGCATCATGTCGCTCGCCGACGCGGTCAACGCGTCCGGAAATGTGATCGACGACGGCCACTCCGCCTCCGGTGACACCGGCGGCACGGTGGAGATCTCCGCGAAGGAAGACGTCAACCTCGACACCGCGGTCATTCGCGCGCATGGCGACTTCAATACGAACAACGGCAATCGCGGCGGCGGCTCGATCGATGTTCGCTCCTACTCCGGCGACGTGATCTGGACCAACGGTACGGGCGACGTTCGTCCCGTCGGCTCGAGCTCGAATCTTCCGCTCGCGGATCAGGGCTCCATCGTTCTGACCGCATGCGGCACCGTCAACACGACCGGCTCGACGTTCCCTGTGATGGGCACGGCCACGAGCATGTTCCCCGAGACCCACACCGGTGTTTGCTCGCCGGCTGCGCCGTCGCTCCCGTCGGGCGTTTCGCCGCTCGTGACCTGCAACACACCGCCGGTTGCGAACGATGTGTCTGCGTCGACCAATGAAGACAACACCGTCACGATCACGCTGAGTGGCACCGACGCCGACGGCGACCCGCTGACGTTCTCCATTGTTTCTGGTCCGTCCAACGGCATGCTCGGTCCGATCGTTCCGACCGGTCCCACCAGCGCCACCGTCAATTACACGCCGAACCTGAACTACAACGGCAGTGACTCGTTCGTCTACGAGGCCAATGACGGCAACGGCGGCACCGACACCGCAACCGTGTCGATCACCATCGTCCCCGTCAACGATCCGCCGTCGTTCCTCGCCGGCCCGACAGTCACGGTCCTTGAGGACTCCGGCCCGCAGACGTTCCTGAACTGGGCGACGTTGATCTCCCCGGGTCCGGCCGATGAGTCGGGACAGACCGTGACTTTCACGGTCACGAACAGCAACAACGCACTCTTCTCCGTGCAGCCGACGGTCTCGTCGAACGGCACGCTCACCTTTACGCCGGCCTTGAACGCGAACGGCTCCGCGACGATCACCATCACCGCGCAGGACAACGGCGGCATCGCGAACGGCGGCAACGACACCTCGGCGCCGCAGAGCAGCAGCATCAGCGTCACGGCGGTCAACGACGAGCCGTCGTTCACCAGCGGCGGCGACGTCAGCGTGGCCGAGGACTCGGGCGCCTATTCGGCGGCCTGGGCCACGGCCATCAGCGCGGGTCCCGCGGACGAGTCAGGCCAGACGCTCACGTTCAACGTCACCGCCAACAGCAATCCATCACTGTTCGCGAGCGGCCCGTCGATCTCTTCGACCGGTGTGCTCTCGTTCACGCCGGCCGCGGACGCGAACGGCACCGCGAACGTCACGGTCAACCTGCAGGATAGCGGTGGCATCGCGAACGGCGGGGACGACACCTCGCCGAGCGTCACCTTCACCATCAGCATCAGCGCGGTCAACGACCCGCCGTCCTTCACCAGCGGCGGCGACGTGACCGTGCTCGAAGACAGCGGCGCGTACTCTGCGGCGTGGGCGACG
>Ga0209382_10004006_pt1 | contig 20023 bp, 16 predicted proteins | sample SoiMetdeltSBSDD5_FD_187599 | JGI IMG/M metagenome (GOLD analysis project Ga0209382, IMG submission 187599) | Bulk soil microbial communities from a Populus tree surrounding site in Tennessee, USA - Soil MetaG P. deltoides SBSDD5 (SPAdes) (version 2) | ecosystem: Environmental > Terrestrial >... | reverse complement strand
AGGCTCGCTTGTTTGATCCAAAGGGCTTTGTCGCTCCCAACGAACGATCTTCAAGTCCATTACAAAAATGGCATATAACACCGGGACGATAAACAGCGTGACAGCGGTGGCCAGTGTTAATCCGCCAATTTGGGCATAGCAGAGCGCCTCCCAGAGCGGACCGCCGTGGAGAGCCAACGGAAAGAGAGCGAGCACTGTCGCTCCGACGGTGATGAGAACCGGCCTGATGCGGAGTATTCCCGCATCAATCAGGGCCTCTCGAAGCGGATAACCCTGTTCTCGCCGCTCCTCGATGAAGTCGAACAGCACGATGACATGACTCACGATAACGCCAATGAGACTCGTGATGCCAAGGATCGCCAGGAAACCCATGGGCATGTTCATGATCCAGACACTGGACAGAGCGCCGGCGGCCCCAAACGGTATGCCGGCGAACACGATTAGCGGTTTGATTGAATTCTTGAATTGGAAGACAAGCGCCAAATAGATCGTCAGCGCCGAGGCGAGCATCACGTTGAGTGATTGGAGTTGTCCTTTGGTTTGTTCCTTCAGCTCGCCGGCGATTTCAAGCCGGAAGCCCGGTGGGAGGCTCCGTTCGAAGTCACGGATCTGCGGCATCAGCGGCGAGGTCACCTCAGACGCCAAATGGCCCGCCTTGGGAAGACCGGAAACGGTGATCGCGCGGTACTGGTTCACGCGACGGATCAGCGCGGTCTCGGGCGTGTATTGCAGCTTCGCGATTTGACCAAGCATGAGTTTATTCGTACTTTGGCCCGCGTAGACGTAAAGCTGGTCCAATGAATTCGCAGTTTTGCGCTGTCCATAGTCCATCATTTGAACGATCGGAATGTTCTTGCGACCTTCGCGCAATGTTCCGATGGGAACGCCCTTGACCGACGAATAAGAAGCGAAAGCGATGTCGCGGCTCGAGATGCCCATGAGGCTCGCGCGATCCTGATCGACCTCGAGGCGGGTACGAAGCGTATCATTGCCCCAATCGTCGCGGACATTGATCGCGAGCGGCGAGGAGCTGAGAATGGCCTTCAACTTCTCCGCCTCGGCGCGGAGTACTCGCGCATCTTCCCCCAGCACTCGGATCGAGAGGGGGATCAGCGTCGGCGGCCCCGTTTCCACGGTACGAACGTCGATCCTCGCCCCCGCCACACGGGCCGAAAGGGCTTCTTGCAGGGGGCCAACAAGTTTGTTCGTGTCTTCGCTGTGTGTGAATTGCAAGAGTAGCTGCGCGTAGTTTGGCGCGGGCGCCTCGGGCGGAACGGAGAACCAGAACCTCGGTCCGCCTGCGCCGACGAAAGAGGTGATGGACGCGAGCACGGAAGCGCCTTCGGAAGAACCCGAGTGGCTCCGATCATAATTCGCGGCGACGTTTTGGATCACCCTCTCCGCTTCGCGTGTCGTCCGCTCAGTCTCGGAAAGTGGAACATCCTCGGAAAGATAGAGATTTACATAGGAGATGTAGAAGTTTTCTCTCGGAAAGAATTGGTGATGCAGCCTGCCGGCGCAGAACCCGCCGAAGACAAGCAGAATCGAGGAAAAGGCCAGCGCCTTCCAGCGGTTCTCGATCGCGAAACTGACGGCCCGGCTGTACCAACTTCCGAAACCTTTCTTCCGAAGCTCGTGCGCATCCGGCTCCGCTTTGGGCCGTAACAGATAGTAGGAGAGCAACGGAATGAAAGTCATCGAAACGAGGCGGGACGCCACCAGGGAGCAGGCGATCGTGACAGGCAAGCTGTAGATGTAACGGCCCACGTCGCCCCGCAGCAGGAGGAATGGCAGGTAAGCCGCGACATTGGTGATCGTGGCGTAAAGTATCGGCTTCGAGAGTTTCGTCGGTCCCAGCCAGGCGGCGATTGACCGGCTCTTCCCGTGCGCAAGTTCCCGCTTGATCGCGTCTCCGGCGACCACCGGGTCGTCCACGAGCAAGCCTAACGCGATGATCAAGCTGGCGATCGACATCTGCTGAATGTCAAGGTCGAGAAGTTGCATGAATCCGAACGTCATCGCGAGCGTGATCGGTATCGAGAGCGCCATCAAGAGAGCGGACCGCCACTCCCAGAACCCGACCAAAGAGACCAGTACCACAAGCAGCACGGCCTCCAATAGGCTTCGGTTGAACAGATCGAGTTTCTCTCGCACCTGGCGTTGCTGGTCGGAGGTCACGCCGATTACGAGATCCGCCGGAAGCGATTTGCGGATGTCATCTATTCGCGCCCCCACGGAAGCGCCGAAGCGGTCAATCTGCCCGCCCTTCTTCATCTCAGTCGAGAGCGTGATCGCGCGACCTCTCCGCCAGCCTCCGTTCTGGTCGCGCCAGGTGTAATAGGAGAGGAAGCGCGCGGGATGCTGGTAGCTACGACGCGCCATGGCGAGGTTGCGCAGATAGAGCGGCGTTCCATTCGCCGCCTGCGCGAGAACAATATTGTTGATGTCGTCCAGAGTCCGGAACTCTCCCGTTTGTTGGAGTTCAAGATCACGGGCGCCGGCGTTGAGCGTCCCCGCAGGGAAAGTCGTGTTGCGGTTTTGCAGGATCCCTGGGAGCGCAGGCGGAGGCACGCCGAACGCCGCCAACCGGCTCTGCGAAGCCTGAATCTCAACTTGTTCTTCGAGCAACCCGACCCTGATAACCCGCGAAGCTTCGGGGGCGACCTTGATTGCCTTTTCGATGCGATCGGTGAAATCGTCAAGCTCGCGATACGAGTACTTAGGGCCGGCCTGCTTGCGAAGCGATTCGTTGATAGGCGCATCCGGCGCGATGACGATCGGGTCCCAAACGTCCGGGTGGATGTCTGCGCGTTGGGGCATCTCTTCCCAGACGCGCTGGACGACGCGCGACAAATCTTTAACCTGCTCGGTCGACGACAATCGAATCCCAACGAAGCCCTTGCCCTCAATCAACTGAAGATCAGCGCCAAGGTTCTGATTCCGGACCTGGTCACTTAGCTGGTCCGCCGCTTCGCGAAGAAAAGATGGATCTATCCCGCTGGCGCTGCAAAGAACGATATCCATGGATGAAGTCCGTGGGGATAGAGAACGCGGCGCCATCGCTTTTTCTATTTCGGTCGTGAGCGATTGGAGTTGTAGCTCGCTCGCGGGAGGGCTTGCCACGGTCAACATCAACGCCGCCGTTTCGCCGAATTCCTTGATGTATTGAAACGGTCCTGCGCCCTCGGGAAGATCCGTCAGGGAATCCAGTTTGACCTTGATGTCATCAAACTCCTTCGCCGTGTCAGGCGTCCCCTCGTCCACCTCGCCATAGACCACCGACAGCCCTGAGCGGGAAATCGACTTGATCTCGGAAATCCGAATGTTCTGTGCGATCTTCTCCTCGATCTTCCTGGTCACCAGTTGTTCAACCCGTTCCGCGCTTTGGCCCGGCCAGGGCGTAATCACCGCGACTTGGCGCACAGGAATGTTCGGGTCTTTCCTCTTCGGCATCACTTGATAAGCCCATATCCCCCAGCCGAGGACTGCCGCGAAAAGAACCCAGGAAACGTGCCGGTTTTCCACGAAGAAACGCGCCACATTGTTACGAGGGGGCGCTGTCTCGAAATCAGGAGCCATAATGATCTATTGGGAGGTAATTCATGTTCACGATAAGAGACTTGGCGCCTCACTATGCGGTACGCCGATAGCGCATAAACACGACGCCTGTCGGAAGGGGCGTCGCCTCCACCAATGTCAAGTCGAGGCGCTTTCCTTCCGGATACAATCGCTTGCCACCACCCAGCACGAGGGGATAGACGTGCAGGCTGTACTCATCAACCAGATCATTCTGCGCCAGCGCCTGGATCAACACACTGCTCCCGTCGACAAGGATGTTCTTGCCGGGCTGCTGCTTGAGCTGGCGTACGGCTTCAACGACATTGTCGCGAATGAGAGTAGAGTTCCGCCAAGCCGAGGCGGATTTCAAAGTGGTGGACACCACGTACTTGCGGATGTTGTTCATCACATCGCCGAATGGATCACCTGCCATTGGTTCAAACGCGCCGCCGTGGATTTGCCATGTCTTTCGGCCTAGCAAGAGCGTATCGGCCTGGGACATCGCCTGAAAGAAGTGAGCGCCAATGTCATCGTGCCAATACGGGTGCGTCCATCCGCCATGCGTAAAGCTACCTTCGGTGTCTTCATCCGCGCCGCCTGGCGCCTGGATCACGCCGTCCAGCGTGATGAATTCAGCGACGACAAGTTCTCTCATGTTCTACTCCCTTGATGGTTGGTTTAAAGGTGCGCCGCCCAACTGCGGTGTGCGCCTGCTTCGCGAAGCGGCGTCGAGCGCAGCGCCTTGTTGGGCGTCGAATCGAGCGCTTCTCATTTACCAAGCCCGAAATTACTCATCTTTCCCCGCTCATATGCTCCTTCAGGGAGGAACCATTGTAGTCGGGAGATGAATCTCGCTTGAGATCCAATCAAGTAGTGTAATCGTGGTGTTTTGCTGGAAATGATCTTGAGTATGGCTTCCGCTACGAGTTGTGGACCAGGCCCCTTCTCCTCTTGATTTCGGATGGCCGTGAAAGCGCGGCGCCGCCACGTGTCGTACTCATTGACCCGTGCGGCTGATGTCTGCCGCTTGTCCATCATAGGTGTTTTGAGGAAGCCGGCCTCCGTCAGCGAAACATGAATATTGAACGGCTTGACTTCCATGCGTAAGGCTTCTGTATACCCTTCCACTGCAAATTTGCTGGCGGAGTAGATGCCCATGAACGGAATGGATGTGACGCCGGACAGGGAACTGACGTTGATAATCTGTCCCTGCCTTTGTAGGCGCATTGACGGCAGAACCGCTGTTACCATTCTGACGACGCCGAAGAAATTAGTCTCGAACTGGGCCTTAGCTTCTTCCAAAGAGGTTTCTTCTAAGGCGCCGGCCAACTCATAAGCGGCATTATTGACCAGGACATCAACCCGACCGACCTGATTGACTACCGCTGTCACGCACGCCGATACCGAGGCGTCGGATCGCACATCCAAGTCAAACATCTCAACGGCCGGTATCGCCTGGGCGCCGGCCGGATTACGACTCGTTCCAAAGACCTTGTAGCCTTTCTGCGATAGTAATCGAGCCGTGGATTGGCCAACGCCGGATGACGCGCCCGTGATCAAGACCACTTTCTGATCAGACATTCTGAACCTCCGATGTTTCGTGCGCGGCTTCATTGCTTCGGCCGCAGCAGCAGCCAAAATATGAGCCCATGCGTAACGAGTAGCGGTGGGACAACGACTGTCGGGATGAAAAACGCCGCTCCCAGCGATCCAGGGGCAATGCCCACGCCGATTTGGCCTTGGTAGATTGCGTGCAAGAGGTCGACTGCGCCCCACACGTTGAACACCCACACAACGGGGATGGCCCAGGATGCGCGAGCGGCAAGCGCCAATGTCGCGACGCCCGCAAGGAGGGCTGCAACTAGATCACCATACGCTGCCGGAATTGCGAATGCCGGCGAAAGCGAGGGGGATACGACCCCTGGGATCAGAAAGCTAAGCCCAACAAACCGAAACGTGTGGGGAACTACCAATGGAATGAGGGCATCCGTTCCGCGCATAACCTGGAGTCGCGGCCAGATGTACACCTTCGTGACGATGGCGAAAGCAAGAAAACTCATCAAGATGCTGAGCCCAAATAACGCGTTGCTACTCATGGAGCGCCTCTTTGTAAATATTGACGTCTCATGCGCCGGTTAGGCGGCTTGGCCCTAGTTGACTTCCCGGACCGCTTCGCCTGGCCGCAGCAGATTTGCGCCGGACACGACAATTCGCTGGCCGGGAGTCAGTCCGTCGAGAATCGATACCTGACTGCCGGACAAAGGGCCGGGCCGGATTGGAATCGCCTTTGCGAACGTTCGGCCCGCCTTTTGCTCGGTTGTATAGACTAGATAACGGTCGCCAGTAGGGTCGTGCACCAAAGCATCGACGGGGATTTGCAGCGCGGGATTGGGGCTTTCGGTCTCCGCTGCCTGGACGGCGGCGATCATCCCTGACCGCAGCTTGAGATCCGGATTTGCAATTGACACTTCGATCTCGAACGACCGCACCCTTGGATCCGCCGCCGCGGCCAGCGACAAGACGCGGCCGTGAAAAGTTTCGTCAGGAAAAGCGTCCACGGTCAGGTCGAGAGATTGTCCTTGGCGGAAGCTGCGCAGCGCCGAATCAGGCACGTTGAAACGACCCTTGACGAGTCGCAAATCCGCCAAGGTGAACGCCGGGGTTCCTACGGCGACCAGAGCGCCCAACTCGATGCGCCGCTCCAGCAGAACGCCTCCGAACGGCGCCCGCAAGACAGTGTCGCCAAGCGCAATCTCCGCCTCGCGGACTTGCGCTGAAGCGGAATCCATGCGCTCCCGCGCTCCCGCGCTCGCCGCCTTCGCCGCATCGACCTTGGACCGCGCAATATCGAGCCTCGCCCTGCTCCCGTCGTAGACCGGCTTGGTAATACTCTCCTGTTCCCAAAGTTTCGAGACGCGCTCGAAATCCAATTCCGCCTGCGCCAGGCCGGCTTGCGCCTCGGCGATTTGCGCCTCGGCTGCGCGGATCCCGGCTTCGGCTTCCTTGCTGACTCCGCGCGCCTTGTCGACGATTGCCTGAAACTCACTGGCCCGAATGCGAGCGAGCGTCATGCCGGCGGCCACTGGAGCTCCCGCTTCTAACGGCCGGATACGGCCATCAGCCCCTTTCGTCTGAGAGAGCTGTACAACATAGCCGGAAACCCGAAACGCGAGATCCACTTGGGCGTTCGGCGCGATGATTGCCGAATACCTAGCGGGGGCCGGGTTCTTCGACAATTCGACGACAGCCATGCGAACGGCCCTCGGCGTCGAATTGCCATCATCCTCGGCTGCGCTCTGATGAGTAGCGCATCCGGCGGCCAGCAGAGCCGCCCCGCCGATCAAAACGGGGGCGATGAAACTCGTTTTCACTGATCTTCCCCAATCGCTTTATCGAAATCCGCCTGAGCGGCCGCCAGGTTCAGCAGCGCTTGAATGAAGCGATGATCCGTTTCCGCGAGGCCGGATTGAACTTTCAGGACGTCACTTAGCAAAGCGTAACGCTGGGTGAACTGATTTCTAGTGACCCGAAGTAATTCCATGGCGGCTGATTGCGACAACCTCGCGACCTCCAGTTCCTTGCGAGCCTCAATGAGCCGCCGATACTGATGGCCGACATCAACAATTACGAGGGCTTCCGCCTCTTTAAGTTCCAACAAAGCCTGATCCTCGGCCCGTCGCATCTCCTGAAGCTGGTTGCGTTTTCTTCCCCAATCGAAAATGTCCCAATTCACCTGGATACCGACGCCGCTCAGGTTCCTCGGCAGCGCATTGCTAAGGTTGGCTGTTGCAAGAGTTGTCAGGGAAAGACTCACCTCCGGAATACGCTCAGCGTTCTTAATCCGGCGATCCAACTCCGCCTTCTGGACTTTCAGCTTGGCAAGTCTGATCTCCGGGCGCGACTCGATAGCCCTGGCGCGGGCCTCTTGTAGCTGAGGCAATTCGAATTCGACCTCGCTTGAGAGCGTGACATCAAACGGCGTATCCGGGGCACGACCCATGAGGCGGTTGAGCTGCTCCTTCTGTGTTTGAAGAGGATCATCCAGTTTAAGCAGTTCATACTCCGCCCGGGCCAGTTGCGCTTTAACGTTCAAGGAATCCGCCTTAAGCGCAACCTGCTGCGCCACGCTTTGATTTGTGTCCCGATCCAACTGCTTGAGAAAGTCCACGGTCGCCTGCAAGCTTTTTTTACCGCTCTCCGCTTGTAGTATTCCGTAGTACAGCCGGCGGACTTCATTCACTGTCGATTGCCGTCTTGAACGGATCTGCTCGTCAGCCGCCTCCACGCCCACTCTCGCTAGTTGGATTCCCAATCCAACCCTGTATTGTTGGGACAGCGGCTGCGCGACGTTTGCGAAGAAGATTCCACCGACTCGCAGAGGACTTTCGAGTGTCGTTGTCTTCCCGGGAATTGGGCCAACATTCGGGTAGACACCAAGAGATCCCTTGTCGAGTGTAAGGCCTAAACGGGTCAGGGATTGTGATCCGAGGGCGATCAGCGAGAAGGCAGGCAAACGGTATGTTCGGGCGACCTGTACTTGGTCCAAAGCCTTTTCTCTCTCCAGTTGCGCAATCCGAATCGTGCGATTATTGGCTTCGGCCGCCTTGATGGCTTCATCCAGAGTTAGCGCTCTGGTAGTCGAGGGAGTCGCCTCCGGCATTTGCGCCAAGACGGGCGACGCAAAGCGCGCCGCCAGGAGGAACGAGGCCCACAAAAAATTCAACGCGCCGGTAGGAAAACTAAGTCGGGAATTCACGCTGATAATCCTTATTTGCACCCTAACTTGCCTAGAGAGACGGCGAACACTCGGGTGATCTTCCAGGTTAATAGCCCACGTATGCGCGCAATATACGACAATCTTTATTGTCTAAAACGCCGTTTTTGTTTGCCAATCGTCCAAAACAGGAGAGAGCTGATGATTAACGCTACCGTCACTTCTGGCTGATTACGACTTATCCGAAAGGGCGAGTCGTTTCGTAGTAATGGAACGCGTCCACGACTTTGTCGAAAGGGAAAACGCGATCAATAACCTGCCGATGACTCTCACATCGGTGGCGTGAGTCCGGGAACCGACGAGGGCGCGATGACGATCAGATTCCAAGCCCGGCGACCGCCAGCGCCAGGCGCGCACTATTTTTCCGACGCCGGCCCTGCCGCAGAACAAGCAGGAGCGTGGTCTGGCATCCGACCTGCTCGTTAGCCGAGTCCGTAGATCAGGCTTACACGCCCACCTTGAAGCTGCTGAACCTTCCGCAGTTCAAGCCCACGACGACGTTCCGTCGTCTCAAAGAGCGCCTTTCCTTCACCGGCAATCAGCGGATAAACAATAAGCCGGAGTTCATCCACCAGCCCGGCATCGATAAGGCTCGCCGTAGTGCGAGCGCCTCCAACGAGATAGATGTCCTTGCCGGGTTGCTGCTTGAGCGCAGCAATTTCTTCGAGTCCCCGGACGAAACTCGTCCTTGGCCAGAGAGCCGAAGTCAGTGTGCTTGATAGCACGTAGTGCGGAGTTTGTGCGACGAAGCGGGCGTATTCAAGCTCCTCCGGCGTCGGCGGGGCGCCAGTGATCCAGACGGGCTTGTCCGGCTCATTCTGTATCGCGGTCCAATATCGCTCGTAACCGGGGTACATACCCGCCCCAAGCAAGCATGCGTCTACTTGCTGCATCATGCCGTAGTCATCCGACCACGCTTGTACCCAATCCGCAGCGCCTTCCGGCCCCTCCATCTTCCCATCAACAGAAATCTTCATTCCAGCGATCAACTTCCGATGTTTGCCTGTGGTCATCATCATCCTCTCTAATATCACTTAATGTTCTCTGCTACGAGCGCCGCATACTGGCGCTCGAGCGCCTTGGCGGCTCCGCTGCGCCAGCTCTCCGCAATGGTCTCTGCCATGGGATCGGGGAATATGTCCTCCTCCCCATTCTCCACTCCGTCGAAGATGGCTCGCGCAACGGACTCCGGAGAGGCCTTCGGGACGTCGTAGCCTCGGGACATATCCGTGTCCACGGGACCGAGTAGGGCTGCGTGAACCCTCACGCCCCGTCCGGCCAGAAGGGCGCGCAGCGATTGCGTTAGGGAGAACGCTGCCGCCTTTGAGATCGAGTAGGCCGGAATGAGTGGCAAGGCGGCCAAGGCCGTCACCGACAGAACGTTTACGATGGCTCCCTGAGAACGAGTCAGCAACGGCAGGAAAGCCTGGGTCACGCCATACGTGCCAAAGAGATTAACGGTGAGGTGCCGTTCGAGCGCTGCACGATCGTTCAAGTCATCGTAAAGCGCCAGGCCGGCGTTATTGATGAGGATATCGAGAGATTCGACTTTCTCGACAGCTCCCTGAATCTGCGCAGCGTTGGTCACGTCCAGGGTCAGGGGCGTGACGCGCCCATCCACGTTGACTAAGGGCTGGCGCGTACCGGCATACACCCGCTTCGCGCCTCTTCTCAAGGCTTCCTCGACCAGCGCCTGTCCAATACCGCGATTGGCCCCGGTCACCAGAACTGCTTTGTCTGCGATTGTCATACATACTCCTAGCAAATAAAATAAATTACGACTGTCCGCGTACAGCGGAAGTCAGTAGTGTCGACGCCCGGATCGTTCGAGCCGTCGAAGATATAGACACCACGACGTCGAGAAAGTGGGCGGGCGTCCTCCACCTAATTCGCGGCTCAGGCGGTGTCGATTACCGAAGATCGACAAGGAGAGCGAGGTGGAGTGATAACAACCGAACTGATCACCAGGGCGCGGGCCGGGGACGGCGACGCGTTCCGAGAACTGACCGAGCCGCACCGCCGAGAGCTACAGGCGCACTGCTACCGGATGCTCGGATCATTCCAAGACGCAGAGGACGCCCTACAGGACGCGCTACTAGCCGCCTGGCAAGGCCTCGAAGGGTTCGAGGAACGTTCCTCGGTCCGCACATGGCTCTACCGGATCGCCACCAACCGGTGCCTAAACGCGCTTCGCTCGAAAAACCGACGCCCGGCCAAAGAGTGGGACATCCCCGAGGTTGAACTGCCCGAGCCGACTCGGCTCGGCGAAGTCGTCTGGCTCGAGCCGTATCCCGACGCCCTCCTCGAAGGCGCGATCAACGCGCCTCTCGGCCCAGAGGCGCGTTACGAACAGACCGAAGCCATCTCCCTGGCCTTCGTGACAGCATTGCAGATCCTGCCCGCTCGCCAGCGCGCCGTGCTCATCTTGCGCGAGGTGCTCGGGTACCACGCCAACGAGGTGGCCGAAATGCTCGACTCGACTATCGAATCGGTCAACAGCGCGCTCAAGCGGGCCCGCTCCGGCCTGCAGCGCCGCCTGCAACCGATAGGCGAACGCGAACCGCCTCCTGCTCCCGGCTCACCCGCCGAGCAGGCGCTCGTGGCAAAGTTCGTCCGCGCGTACGAGTCCGGCGATGTCAACGCGCTGGTCGCCATGCTCACCGCAGATGTTTCCGTCTCCATGCCACCATTTCCCTTCGAATACCAAGGCCGCGACGTCGTGGCCCGCTTCTACGCCAGTATCATCCGCCAGGGCCGGACTTATGACCTCGTGTCGACGCGGGCGAATGGTCAGCTGGCGTTCGGGACCTACCTTCGCGCCCCCACCGGCGGCGTCCGCCAGGGGGCCGGCCTCCTCGTCCTCACCCTCACCGGCGACCGGATCTGCGCCATGATCCGCTTCGAGAACAGTGTGCTCCCATGGTTCGGGCTGCCGCGATCGCTCCCTGGCTAATAATCAGCTATCCGAGAGCGCTCCACGTCGGGGATAGGGATGCGCAACGACAGAGACGGGATACCCCAGAATTTATCTCCGAGAACCAGGCCGCGCGTTCCTCCGTCGGATATTTTCTCAACGCTCTTTCCAACCCTTGCGGACCGTCATCCTTCATCAGGATCACCTAGCCCCTGGCCAAGTAATCGGCAAGCCGGTCCAAGGTTCCGTTAAATCCCTGCCGCATCGAATCTAATCCGGTTTCGAAGGTCTCGCGCTCTTCTTTTGTCGTATTGAAGGGAACTGATCGAATTGTGAGTGTGGTTTTCCCTTTATGTTCGGAGAACGTCAAGGTATTCAGAATTTCCAGCGGCCAGGTCGGGCTGAATGGAGCTTGAATCGTATTGCCTTCCTTATCTGCAAAGGAATTGATGAAGACGATCCGCTCCGTCGCCACGATTTCGCGATAAATAAATTTACCCCACATTTCGTGCCCGTCGGGAGTTCGCATGCTGTAGTGAAAGACGCCGCCCGGACGGAAATCCAATTTTATGACACGCGTAGTAAAGCCCTTGGCCCCCCACCATTGCTCCAGGCGCTCAGATTCGGCTTGCGCCTTGAACACGAGCTCGCGCGGCGCATCGAAGACGCGCGAGATAACGAACTCCCCCTTCTCAGACTCCGTCACAGATCTATTTTTCTTTTCAGCCATGATTTAGATATATCTCCTTAACTGGTGGAAATGTCGTAAAACTTCGTTGACGGTGTAACGGGACTCATCAAGTATTACTCACGGCTGGTTGCAAAACTCACAATGATCAATTTCTTTCAGCCTGTTTTGATCAGGCCGTAGACCAGTACGATGACGGCGCAGGCGAGCAGCGCCGCCCCAGCGATGGTGACCTTTGTCCCTATGGATGCGCGGCCCGGTTTTCCGAGCGCCATGTGAAGGAAAAATCCCCCCGACTGCGCCAGGATGCCCACGAATAGCCCAACACATGCCGCCTGCTTGACCGAAACGGGAAGGGCCGTTCGGTCCAGAAACATATAATAGAGCAGCGACAACAACAGCAGGACGCCGGCGTGCGCGTGCCCGGCTCGGAAACAGTCGACCTGAAACGGCGTCAGCGCGTCGCCACGATTGAGCAGTCGCAGCAGCGAGTAGCCGCCGTACATCACAGTCGGCAGCGCAATCCAAGAAAGAATTATCCAAATTCGCAAACTTGCCATGCTGATTCTCTTTCGCGCCCTTCGTTTCTTTTGATTGGTGTATGCCCGCAATATACGATAATCGCTATTTTCCAAAACGCCGGTTTTATTTGCCGATCATCCGAAACACGAGATAGCTTAGACTGACTGAATCGTGGTTTGACCTTGCCTCGACGCCGCGTTAAACCGGACCATTCTGCTGACGGGACCGACGATACTCTCCTGGGGTTACTCCCAAGCGTCGCTTAAAGGCTTTAGCGAACGCGGGCACAGATTCATAGCCTGCGGCGTCCGCGATGACGCTCAACTTGTCATTACCTGAGCGCAGGCGCGCGGTCGCCGCATTGAGCCGGAGGCGCGTGAGATAACGGAGTGGCGGCTCGCCGACCAGTTGCGTGAACCTGGCCGCGAAAGCGGATCGAGAGAGGGCTACGCGGCCTGCGAGCTCAGCGACGGTCCAGGGCTGATGCGGCTTGTCGTGGAGCAAGACCAGCGCCCGGCCGATCTGCGGGTCCCGCAGAGCGGCCAGCCATCCGGATTCGGCGGTATCAATATTTTCATCCAAATAGGCGCGGACAGCCTGCATGAACAGAATGTCGGCCAGCCGAGTGACAACCGCAGCGGAGCCATTGCGGCCAGACCCCAATTCTTCAAAGACCTGGCTGATTGTCACTCTGAGCCCAGGGGCAACGTCTCCGCCTCTCCCATTGACATGGATGAGAGGCGGAAGAACCGCCAGAAGAGGATCAGTCACGCCATTCTCAGATTGCATTTCGCCACACACCAGTCTCGCGACCGATCCCTCGCCGCCGGCGCTAAACGCCCCTTGCTTGTCCCGAACGCGGCCCTTGAGAAAGTCGAAAAAATCAACAACCTTCGTTGCTGGCGAATCCCGTATGACGTGCAAGTCACTTCGCGGTATGACTACGAAATCACCGGCAGACAACTGTACCGGCTTGGCCACGCCCTTGACTTCGATCCAGCAGTTTCCCTCAGAAACGATGTGAAAAGTCGGCCCTCTGTCATCGATGCTGAAGCCCCATGGCGCGCGAAGCTCGGGCCGGTAGTAGGCGCTGCATCGAAATCGGATCGAACGCAGAAGGACGTTGATCAAGGCTTCGCGCCAAGCGTCAGTGGTGATATTCATCGCGACGTTAGCCTCCATATCTCAACTCAATCAGGGAATGTAATCATGCCTTACTTGACTTGGCGGACTTTCGCGTTGTTCACCATCGATTTGCTGCGGTTGCCCTCGTAAATTGCTTGGAGCAAATCCACGCTACCCGGAACAATGAGTAACGAGATTCTCGCACTCAATCCGGACCGCAAAGTCTAATGTTACATGATGGTGTAGTTGAGGGCGTGAAAGTCCCGTTCAATTCTTGTGAAATTATGATTGAAACGTAGGTGGGCGCCGTTGAAAGTTTAGGCTCTTAATTCATAACCGCGCTTACCGCTAAAGCGGTCGCACGAGACTTAACGCGTTCATATTCGTCGCCGGCAGTGAGACGCAATGGTACGTCAGAATCAGCATTAGCCCAGCTGCTAATGAATTGCTGATAGGCTCGCAAACTTGCGGTGAGGTTTCCAGCCATCGCATGTGCGCGCGCCAAACCCAGGGGCGCGACCGCATAGAATGGCGAGAAGGGCTCGGCGCCTCGATGGTCTAGGATGCGCTGAAACTCCTCCGCCGCTTGAGCGCTGGCTACATGATTGCCGGCGCCCTGGGCGTCAGTCTCCTGATCACTGGAAGCCTCCAAAAGATATGACTGGGCGCGCAGATAGACTGGCGCGAATACGGCGCAGAAGCCGAATTCGTAGGGCGCGACGAGCCGAAGCTCTGCGATCGCTTGGTCCAGCTGATTACGTGTGACGGCGATTCCCGCCCGGACAATTGGAGCCAGAACTGAATTGATGATGGTGTGTTCGGGGTTGGCCTTCGTTAACTCGTCGGCGATAGCCCGAGCTTCGTCTGCGCATCCACAAATGGCTAGCGCCAACGCCGCGCGCAATCGGGGGGCGTAGCCCGGATTACGCGCGAGCAGGCGCCGCGCTCCATCGAGCGCCCGCTCTTTATTACCAAACGCCATTTCCATCCAGACCGCTGCCGCAAGGTGATTACTCCCAGCTTCCGCAAGGTTCCGGGAGTCCGCCATCCACGCGGTCTCCTCGTAAAGGTCCCGCGCTTCGCGGAGCTTGCCTGAGCAGGCGGCCACCTGCGCGCGCGCCGCAACGAACTCGAACTCCCGAGGTTTATCGCGACCCCATTCGAGATGCCGCTTTGCGGTCTCCTCGTCGTTGTCAAGAATCGCCAATTGGTAAAGCAAACGCCGTGTCGGCAGCGTCTCGATGTTCAACTCAACGGCCTGTTCCGCGATCTTTCGGGCTTCGTCAAACCGGCCGAGACCTCGGTAAGCGTGCGCCAGGTTCGAATAAGGAAAGCCGTGATAAGGGTTGCGCCTTAACGCCTCCTTTCCTTCTTCAGTTGCGAGTTCGAAATCGCCGAGCGCATTGTGGATATAAGCCAGACTGCTAGCGGGTTGATATTCCTCCGGAAACAAGCGCTTCCAGGCTTCGAGCGTTTGTGAGGCGCTTGACTGATCGCCAGTCACCTCAAAGTCGTACTGGTACATGATCGACAAACGCTCGCGCTCGCTCGCGTACTCCCGCAGCTTGTGCGCTTGCCGGGCATATTCCTTGGCGCGTTCCGCCTCTCCCAGGTTGCTATAGATTCTTGAGAGATTGACGTAGGCCGAAGCGAAGTTCGGATCAAGTTCAACCGCTCGCAGAAAAAAAGGAATCGCTTCGACCGAGTGCGCCGAGCGCATGAGCGCGTCGGCCTGCGCGGCGAGCAGCCCTGCCTCGGCAGCCCGGGTGGCCATTGCCCGATAGGTCGCCGCGGACCGTTCCATGGCGCCCAACGCATAGTGCGAGTCGCCGAGCCGCTCGAGAATTTGCACGTCGAGCTGCGCTCTCATCTCAGCTTTGATTCTGGGGAGCAGTTCGAGCGCATGTTCGAGCGCCTGGCTCGATTCATGGTGGGCATATCGGCGCGTCGCGTTTACAGCCGCGAGCATCAGGAATTGGACCGCGCGTTCGTACTCGCGTCCTTCTTCAAAGTGCAAGGCGATCTTTGCGGCGGCCCCCGTTCCGTCTTCGAAGCGAAGAGATTCGAGACCGTTAGCCAGGCGCCGATGGAAATTCACCCGTTGCGCTGGATTCAAGCGCCGGTAAAGAATCTCGCGATACAGGGAATGTCGGAATTCAAAGGCGGAGGAAAGCACTCCGTTTGAAAACTCTCGAGCGCCGCTGGCTTTCAGGAACTGCTGCCGCTCGGCCAATGCCGCGCACTGTTCTTCGACCTCATCCGCCGGGCGCTCCATCATTGTCGCCACCGACCACGCGGTAAAAAGCTCACCATCTACGCTCGCGCATTTGAGAAGTTGTTGTTGTTCGTCACTTAAAGAGTGAAGCTGCGCCTCCAACATTTCCCCGAGTGTCTCCGGCACACCCGGATCGACCTGTTCGAGCGGCCTGGTCATCAGCCAGCGACCACCCGTTTCCGACAGCACGTCTTGTTGCATGAGGTGATCCATCATGGCCGTCATGAAAAGAGGATTACCATCGGAATGCTTATGAATGACAGTGGCGAACCCCGTTGGCAGTTCTGCGCCGGCGAAGCGCTCGCCGAGATAATCCCCCACATCCGATTCCGTCAAACGCTCGAGAAGAATTTCAAACGCCAGGTGATGTACGAGCAAATCCTGTTTCAGCGCTTTCAAGGGGCTCTCAGTCAGGATCAGATCCGCGGGCCGAAACGTAGCAAGAATAAGCAGCTTTGCAGTCTGGCGGCGACGCGCGATCGCGGAGATTAGATCTAGTGTCGAATGGTCCGCCCAGTGGAGATCCTCAAGAATAAGGACCAGTGTCTCGTTCTGAGTAATCGCTTCCAACGCTTCGCACAGCTCGCGCACCATGCGTCGGCGCGTCGCTCCGAGAATCTCTCGTTTGAGAGCGGCGTATTGGTCCGGTCTGACGAGCGAGGGCAATTGAACTATCCACGTCGGCGCGTGCTTAGTAAGGGTGTTGACGACATCTCCTCTTGATTCACCGCGCGCGAGCTGTCCCAGCGCTTCGAAGATCGGGTAATATGCTTCCTTGCCGCCGAAACCCTCTACTGATTGACCACGAACTATCCGGGTGTTCGGAGTGTGCCCCATTCTAAGTTGAAATGTATCGACCAGGCTGGTCTTTCCAATCCCCGTCTCACCCGAAACAAACACAACTTGACGATGTCCATGAAGGGCGTTCCTGAGATACTCATCCAGTTTAGTTAAAGCAGATTGGCGTCCCACAAGTTTCGTTCCGATGGCGACCGCGGGGCCTCCGGCCGCGCTTTCGGTCACCTGTGCGATGAACTTGTAGCCTCTCTTGGTAAGCGTTTCCACAAAACGAGGCATGCCGGCTTGGTCGCTGAGAGCGCGCCGGATCTCCAGGATATACCTCCGCAGGACCTCGGGCTGAACGTACGTTTCCGGCCAGATGGCATTGAGGAGTTCGTCGTGGGTTACCAACCGTCCGGCATGCTCGACCAGATAACGCAGCACCGCAAACGGTTTTGGCATCAGCGACACACGCGTGTCCCCGCGCCAGAGGCATTGATTTACCTCGTCCAAACGAAATACCTCAAACGACTTCATGACCTTCTCAGGAAATGTGGGGCTTCCCGACGCATGAAAAACTTATATTACGTGATCAAGTTTGCTCCAAATTTTCACACTCAAACGCGAATTTCACAAGAATTGAACGCCGGTTGCACAACTTTGGTCTCCTGCCCGTTGTAGGTTCATATGCTATGAAACAGGCTTATGTCTTGCAACTGGGATCTGAAACAGATGTAGCCCGGCGCCATTTCGTGGGGCGTATTGAAGAAGTCGATACAGGTCGCGAGTTCCGCTTCAAATCAACGGACGAACTATTAGAGTTTCTCGCCGAGCGCTTTGACGAGTCAAGAAAGCGGGAACTGGAGCCCGACGAGCCTTTGAGTGAATGAGTGAGAAGAAAGTTCATGCTGAGGCTACAAGCAGATCGAGTACTCACACCCGCGCGTAGCGCAGGAGCACGACGCCCGATCGCATCGGCCGAGCCTCCAACAACTTCAGCCGCATCCGCTCCCCGCTCGGTTTGAACATCGGCGCCCCGCCGCCGAGGACTAGAGGGTTGAGGCCGATGCGGTACTCGTCGATCAAGCCCTGCTTGGTTAGCGAGCAGGTCAGGTCGGCGCTGCCGAAGATGAACAGGTCCTTACCAGGCTCTTGCTTCAGGCGGGCAACCTCCTCCTCTGCGATCCCCTTCACGAGCCGCGTGTTATTCCATCCCGCTGTCTCAAGGGTGTTCGAGAAGACGACCTTCGGGACCTTGTTCATGAATTCCGCAACTTCACCTGTCGTAGTCGACCAGTAGCCCGCCATCCCCTCATACGTCTTGCGGCCGAAGAGCAGCGTGCCCACCTCCTGCGCCTGATCGAGTGAGAAGCGCTCCAGCTCCTCGCCCCAGACATATTCGTGCCAATCAATCTCCCATGGTTTCGATCCTTCGAAGTAACCATCGAGCGTCACCATGTTCCAAACGATTACCTTACCCATCATTGCGCTCCTTTCGTATTCTGCTGTTGAAGGGGGCCCGGTCTGTGGCGTTTGATTCCGAGAGCTTCGCGCGTGGTTCCACTCGCGCCGATTGCGCGGCCACATAGATGGATGGCGCCAAGCCGATCAAGACGATGGCGTCTAATACAAGGAACAACGGGTCGTGCGCCTTGAAGTAAAGGGCAGTCATCGCCACCACAATGAAAGACCGCGCCACGATGGTGTAAGAGTAGTACCGATAGTCTCGTGCGCGCAGGAACTGGACGATGACGCCCCCAAGAACGAACATGAACAGCCCGGCCACGCGTGGCATGATGTCGCCATAGGCTCCGTTCGAAAGGAGAAGGCGCAAGGCGAGGTCGGGCGCAACGAGGAAGCCAAATCCGCCGGTGAGGAGGTATGCGGCGAGGTAGATCAGTGTCAGACGCTGCATAGGACGACGCGTCCCCCTTTCTTTCCGAATGGTTGGCCCGAATGGTTGGCAGCACGGCCTGCGTGACCAGAAAAATCGGTTTCAAGTTGACATCATCATTTCGTACCAATCTTTGGCATGACTGCGAATGCGCTCAAGAGGCTCTCAGACACGGTCCGTCATTTCCCTTGAGATTTGAATCGCACCACGCTCAACATAGCCGGCATCTCCAGCGTAATTCTCGTCGAGTTTTCCCCGGACGCCGGTACCCAAGCGCGACCAAGATCCTCCACCGATGAAAGGCTGCCGATGCGTTCGAAATCGTCGAGAACAAAAGGAATGCCTTCTGCCGCATGCGTCGAATTGGATTCGGCAACATGGAAATGTAGGTGCGCGCCGCTAGACACGCTGCCGGACGCGCCTAAGGTTGCGATCACTTGCCCTCTCCGCACGCGCTCCCCAACCTTCACTCGCACACTCCCTGGCTTCAGGTGTTCATAGAATGCAAATCTTCCTCCGCCGAGGTCAAGTGTCACATAGTTACCTGCTTCGTTCGTCAAAGAGATGTCAGGCGTCGGTTCAGGAAACTCGTCTACTGCGCTTGTGACCACAGCATCCGCCACTGCCAGCGCCTCTTCGCCGTATCCGTACGAATTAGACATAACGGCGCCATCGTCGTGAGCAGGAAGGCCCTCGGGTCCCAACTTGATCCAATCAATTGCAAAACGTGCGGGGATGCGCGCGCGGCCGTCGATGGCAAAAACCACTCGCCGGTGGCCATTTTTCAACCTCGGATCGTAGACCGCGACCCACGGCCCCCCTCGCAATGGCGGACTCAGGACCAGCGGCGCCCGGTTCTGTACTGAGAGCGGTCCAACCTCGACAGATCCTAGCTCTTTATTATTTACCAGGAAGAAAATCTTGTGGCGCAGCGAAGTAGGTAACACGTCCCCGTCGACCGGGAACCATACAAACAGAATGACTCGCTGTCCTCCGCTGATCACTCGAGGGTCCGAGTTATCATGGCGCGCGCCGACTCGACTCAGGGCAGAGATGAGCTCATTGCTTTCATAAGAGTGAAGCGCCTTGCCCGCGGGATTGCTCTGGACCTCGACGCGACTGAGGGTGACAACCGCGGACCTGAAATTCGTGATGTGGAGCTCATAAACCAGTTGCGGCCGGCCGCCCACTCGCAGCGCCATTGGCGAAGCTGGGACCTGAACGTCCAGGAATGTGTTTGCAGGGTGCGATGCCTGTTCCGCCATCGTCGAAGACCAACCTATGGCGCAAATTGCCAATAACAGAACGCTCAGGCGGGCGCCAAGATGCGGAATGGTTACGCGAAACAGATTCATCACTTGACCCTTTCTACAACCAAGAATTCCGAAAGCTCGCAATATACGACAATCGCTATTGTCCATAACGCCGGTTTTGTTTGCCGATCGTCGCGAAACGCGAGAGAGTTTCCGCTGACGGAGTCGTGGTTTGGCCTT
>Ga0209382_10004004_pt1 | contig 20028 bp, 16 predicted proteins | sample SoiMetdeltSBSDD5_FD_187599 | JGI IMG/M metagenome (GOLD analysis project Ga0209382, IMG submission 187599) | Bulk soil microbial communities from a Populus tree surrounding site in Tennessee, USA - Soil MetaG P. deltoides SBSDD5 (SPAdes) (version 2) | ecosystem: Environmental > Terrestrial >... | reverse complement strand
CGCCAAGGTCGCAGAGGACTTCCATACGAACCCTTCCGTAGCGCTATGCGCGTACTGCTCCAACGGGTCTCCAGGGCCGCCGTCCACATCCGAGAGGCGAACGCTCGCGTCAGGACGCCCGGCTCGATCGGCTGCGGCTATCTGCTGCTGGTGGGTTTCACGGCCACCGACGGAGACGAGCAAGTTGCCTGGATGGCCGAGAAGGTGGTCGGGCTCCGACTGTTCTCCGACCAGGACGGCAAGATGAACCTCGCGCTCAGCGACGTCCGCGGCGATGTGCTCGTCGTGTCGCAGTTCACGCTGTACGGGGATGCGCGCAAGGGGCGGCGGCCGAGCTTCATCGACGCGGCCCGGCCAGAGCTGGCAATTCCGCTGTACGAACGGTTCGTTCAGCAGCTGCGCGCGGCCGGCCTGCGCGTCGAGACTGGAGAGTTCGGCGCCATGATGGACGTGGAGCTCGTGAACGACGGACCCGTTACGCTGTGGCTCGAGCGATGACCGGACTGCGTATCGTTCTCGCCTCGTCGTCGCCGCGGCGACGCGAGCTGCTGTCACTCATCGGCGTCGCGCACACGGTGGAGCCGGCGGATGTCGACGAAACGCTGCTCCCGGGCGAGCAGCCGGCGCCGCACGCCGAGCGACTGGCGCGCGCGAAGGCCGCCACGGTAACCGAGCGTCTCGACGGCGAGGCCGACGCGCTCGTCATCGGAGCCGATACGATCGTCGTCGTCGACGGCGACGTCCTCGGTAAGCCGCGTGACACGGCCGCCGCAGCCGGCATGCTGCGCCGCCTCGCAGGCCGCTCGCACACAGTGCACACGGCGGTGGCGGTGGCGCGGGGGCCACGGGTCGTCTCGGGCGTCGAGTCGGTCGATGTCACGTTTCGCCCGTTGTCCGATCCGGAGATCGCGCAGTATGTCGCGACGGGCGAACCGATGGACAAGGCCGGCGCCTACGGGATTCAGGGGTACGGCGCCACGATCGTCGAACGGATCGTGGGGGATTACTTTGCCGTCATGGGGCTCGCGTTAGGCCGGCTCGTCCGGCTCATGGCCGAGGTGGGGGTCGAGTATCGTTTTGGCGAGCTGCGCGACGCGGCGAAGGCAGCTCACCCTGAGGGTGCGCGGTAGCGCTGCTTCCAGACCTCGACCTTCTCCATGACATCGCGCACCGCGATGCGCGGCATGCGGTCGAGGCGCGTTTCCATCGACAGCGGATAGTGCTCGCCGGGATCACCGTACGCGTCGACGATGAGGTCGTGGAACCGCCGGTACGGGCCCGTGCGCTTGGGATTCGTGTAACCAATGAGACTGATCACGGGCCGATCGAGCGCGACCGCCATGTGGAGCGGGCCCGTGTCCGGCGCGAGCACCAGCGCCGACCCGTCGAGGATCCCGACGAGGTTGCGCAGCCCGCTGCCTAACGCCGATACGGGGCGGTGGCGCGCGCGCTCCATGATCACCTGCTCGGCATGCCGCTCACGCGGCGACCGGCCTCCCACGAGGACGGGCTGCAGCCCGTAGTCCGCAAAGAGCGCGTCCACCACGTCGGCCCATCGCTCCGGCAGCCAGTCTTTCTGCGGCTTGCTCGTCGCGACGACGATGGCGGCCGCCGGACGGTCGATCCCGGAAAAGAACTCCTGCTGCCACTGTCGCTCGTGCGACCACGGGCCGAGGTCCCAGCCCACCGGCTCGTGCGGCACGCCGAGGGCCGTCAGGAACTCGAAGTACTGATCCTGCACGTGCTGACCGAGTGCATGCGGCGGGATCTTCCGGTTCGTGAAGAGCCAGTTGAAGTCGCGCGCGCGCGCTCGATCGAAGCCGAGCTTGACCGGGGCTCGCGTGAGCGACGTCACGATGCCCGCCTTGAAGTACACCTGCAGGTTGATGACGACGTCGAAGCGTCGCACCGAGAGCTCTCGGCGGACGTCGGTGAACGCGCGGAGCCCGTTCGCGCGATCGAAGAGGACAATGTCGTCCACTGCCCGATGGCCGCGCACGAGGGTGGCCGGGCCGGGCTGGAGGACCCATGTGATGTGGGTCGTTGGCTGGTGCCGCTTCAGCGCGTTGATGACGGGGAGCACATGGACCGCATCCCCGACGGCGCTCATCATCACGATCCCGACTCGATCGAGAGGCACCTGAACGTTAGGCGTCATGCCGGATGCCCTACCGCCTCGGCGAGTGCAGCGAGATCGCCATCGCTGACCACGACTGCTCCCGCAGCGCGTTGCTTCTGAGCAGATCGGAGGAGACGCCGGAGGTTGGCCTCACCGATGGCCCGGTCGCCCGCTCGCCCGAACACGACGCGGTCGACGTCGAGAACCAGCGCCTGATGAGAACCGTTGGCGTGCGGCACGATGAGCACGTTGCCCACGTTGAGATCCGGGTGCCGGGCGCCGGCCTGCTCCAGTGCGCGGAGTAACGCCGCCGTCGCGTCGAGGATAGCGCGCAGCTCGCTGACCCCCCGGGGGACGGCGAGGAAGGTACCGAGGTCGGTTCCGCCCGTTACCTCGCGCGTCGCAACGTCGCTCCGACGAAAGAGCGGGCCGGCGGGGTAGACGGCGTAGGCGACCACTTGCGGCGTGGCGACGCCGGCGTCCGCGAGCCGGAGCGCCGTCCGGAGCTCGGTGGGTGCGCGCGTCGAGGCGAGGAATCGATCGCCGGTGACCGGTGCGAGGAGGCCGCCGTGCCGCGAGTGCCGGATCACCACGCGGGTGACGCCGTCAGGGAGCGGAACCGCGTACGCGATCCCACGCCCGCGAAGCTCGCGCCGCGCGGGATGCGCGGCCGCGTATGCGTACAGCGATCCATTACCGATCGCGCGCCTAACGGCCTCGGCCACAGCGCCCAACGCCACGATATCCGCGCCCGGGAGATGAAGCCGGGTATAGCCGTCCGGCGCCGCAGTTCGTGCGATCACGCCAGCGCACGATACACGGTCACCGGTTCACTCTTGCCGCGAAGCGTCAACGGCGGGCGCTCGACGAGCGGGTGGGTACGCGTGAGCGCGTCGCGAAACGCCTGCGACAGCAGGATCTCGCCTCCGTCGGCCCAGGCGCAGAGGCGGCTGGCTGTGTTCACCGTGTCGCCGATGACCGTGAACTCGAGGCGTCGCTCCGAGCCGATGTTGCCCGCAAACGCCTCACCGAAATTCAGGCCGATGCCGATCTGCAGCTGGGGACGTCCCTCCTCCTGCCAGCGCGCGTTCAAGCGGACCAGCGAGTGCATCATGTCCACCGCGGCGTCGAGTGCGCGGTCGGCGTCATCGGCCTCCGAGATCGGAGCACCCCACTGCGCCATCACTGCATCGCCCATGAACTTGTCGAGCGTGCCACCGTGCTTGAACACACACTCGACCATCTCGGTGAAGAACTCCGTCAGCAGCCGCGCCGTTTCGTCGGGATCCATGGTGGCGGAGAGCGGCGTGAAGTTGCGGATGTCGGCGAACAGCACGGCCACGCTACGGCGCTCGCCCCCGAGCTCGATCGCCTCCGTGGCATCCGCGATCCTCGCAGCCATGCCGGGGCTGAAGAAGCGTTCGAAGTTGCTCCGCGCGAGCACCTCCTTCCGAATCCGCTCGGCGAACTGACTGTTTTCGATCGCGACGGCCACGATGCCAGAAAACGCGACGACGAAATCGAGATCGTTCTCGGTGAATCGATGCGCGCTCGTCAGGCTATCGACGTACAGCACACCGAGCGCGCGATTCTCACTGCCCACGAGTGGCGCGCACACCGCGGAGCGTACGTGTTGATGCACGATGGATTGACCGCGGAAGCGGAGGTCCTCCGGCGCGTTGTCCGACAGGATCGCCACCTTCTCCTCGAGGGCCTTGCCAGCGATGGATAGTGGCACCGTCCGGCCCAGACGCGCCCCACCGCGATCGCGTGCGATGCTGGGCGAGAGGTCGCCGGTGTCGTCCAGCAGCAGAATCGAAAACCGGTCGACGTCGAGGATCTGAAACACAATGCTCGCGATCTTCTCGAGGAGCGCGTCCGCATCGAACGCTCGTGTGAGTGCCTTCGATACTTCGAGCAACAGCGCGAGCTTCTGCCGCACGCGCTCCTCGTCAGGGATGACGATGGTCGTCTCGTCGAGCACCGGCTGCGATCCACTCGCGCGCAGGGCCTCGGCGAACGCCTGCTGCGCATCGGGAACGGCCCGCTGGCGGATGATCGTCGGGGCGTATCGCGCGCCGTTCGTGTCTGGGCCGTTTTCGGTGGCGTCGCTCTCGCTCACGTTGAACGACAGCTTGCCGAACGTAAGCACGTCCCCCACGCCCAGGCGCGCTCGCTCCACGCGTACGCCGTTCACGAACGTGCCGTTGCTGGAGCCGAGGTCGCTCAGGTCGATGCCGGACTCATCGACGACCAGCGACGCGTGCCGGCGCGACACGGTAGGGTCGAGGAGCGCCACCTCATTAGTGAGCGCCCGTCCGACCGTGAGTGACGTCCCACGGCGCAGCTCGAAGATCTGATCGCCGTCAGGGCTGACGAGGCGTAACGACATTCGGAAAAGCTAGCAGAGGCGTGGCGTGAGGGACCAGAGCGCGCCGTACAAAAGAGCTCGGGCGAGCGACTATCGACTCCCGGCTCATGACTCACGACTGCCGCGACCAGGCCTGACCTGGCCGATTGCCGTGAGCAACGCCCTCGCCTTGTTCTCCGTTTCCTCCCATTCCCGTTCCGGGTTGGAATCGGCGACGATTCCCGCGCCTGCCTGCACTGACGCGACGCCATTGGCGATGACGCAGGTGCGAATCGTGATCGCGAGGTCCATTCGTCCTGCGCCGGCCGCGATATACCCGACCGCGCCCGCGTACGGGCCTCGTCGTTCGGGCTCGAGCTCGTCGATGATCTCCATCGCCCTGACCTTCGGCGCACCCGTCATGGTGCCGGCAGGGAACGTGGCGCGGAACACGTCCAAGCCCGTCACCCCCTCACGCAGCGCGCCTTCGACCTGACTTACGATGTGCAGGACGTGCGAGTACCGCTCGATGCGCATCAGCTCCGACACGTTCACCGATCCGTATTGTGCGATGCGCCCGACGTCGTTGCGACCGAGATCGACGAGCATCACGTGCTCGGCTCGCTCTTTCTCGTCGGCGAGCAGCTCGATCGAGAGCCGCTCGTCCTCCGCCGATGTCGCGCCGCGAGGGCGCGTGCCCGCGATCGGGCGAACCGTCACCCGTCTGTCCGCCACGCGCACGAGCAACTCCGGTGAGCTGCCGACGAGCTCGAGGCCGTCCAGTACGAGGTGGTACATGTACGGCGACGGGTTGAGCGCCCGCAGCGCACGATAGAGCGCCTCTGAGCTGAAGTCGTGTGGGACTTCAATGCGCCGCGAAAGCAGCGCCTGAAAGCAGTCCCCCGCGACGATGTACTCGCGAATGCGCTCGACATCGGCGAGGAACTTCGCTCTCCCATAACGCGACGTACCGACCGCCGGCGCCGCCTGTCGGTCGAGCCGGAGTGGCGTAAGGGGCAGTGGCGCGCGGAGTCGCGAGTCGATGTCGTCGAGCTCGCGGCGAGCGTCGTCGTACGACGCGCGCAGCGTCGGCTCACTCGCTCCCGCGCGAACGGGAACGCCGACGACAATGCGCGCTTGGGCGCGCAGGTTGTCGATGATCACGACGGCGCGCGTGAGCACGAACAGCGCATCCGGCACGTCGACACGGCGCGGCGGCGGGGAAGGGAGTCGCTCGATGACGCGAACGACATCGTAGCCGAAGTAACCAACCGCGCCGCCCCAGAACGCGCCGAGCTCCGGGACATGGACGGCCCGATACTCGGTGACGATCTGCTCGAGGTCCGCAAGGGGATCGCCCGGCCGGCGCGACCCGTACCATCCCTCCCCGGGGGTCCAGTTCTCGACGACGCCGTCGCGCAACCTCCATGCGGCGCGCGGCTCGGTGCCCATGAACGTGTAACGCGACCACGTCTCGCCGCCGGCCGGCGCGGACTCGAGGAGGAACGCGAACGGGTCGCGCCGCAACTTCGCGAACGCCGACACGGGCGTATCGGTGTCCAGCAGGAGGTCGTGCCACACGGGAACGAGCCCGCCTGACGCGGCCATCTCGCGGAAGCGCTCGAAGCTCACGGTGAGCGGCCTGCCTCACGCCGCGCGATGGGCGCGCGACGATGCAGCGCTTGTAGGGGTCTGGAGCGCCGGCGATATTCGGCAATCATGCTTCGTGTTCTCGCGGCTGCGGCCGCCGCGGTCGTGGGTTATGTCGGGGCCACCGGCGTCGCGCCGACCACGGCGGCGGCCCAGACCTGGAACGACTCCCGCACTCGGGCCCTGGTGGAGCGCGCAACGGCGCGCCGCACTGCCCAACTCGCCGATACTGCCCTCGTGGATTACCAGGCAGCCGCACGCGGCTACCTGACGTTCCTCGCGCAGCTCGGCGAAGGCTTTCCCGAGCCGCCGAAGATCGTGAAAGCCGACGAGCTCGCGCTGGAAGTCTATTGGCGCTCGCCCAACCTCAGCAAGCAGCGGATCGTCGGTCGGCGCGACACCCTCCTTCTGCCGACGGACATCAACTACCATCGCGACCACCTCGGCATCGTCCAGAACAACTTTCCAAACATCATCCGGTTGGGCGACGGTGATGAGGTGCGCGACGTCCCTCACCCGCTCTCCGCGCAGGGGCTCGCGGTCTACGACTACACGATCAGCGACTCGCTTCGCATCCAGCTGCCCGATCGCGCCGTCGACGTGCTCGAGGTGCGCGTTCGGCCGAAGGACGATCGCATCGCGGCCGCCGTCGGCGCCGTGTACATCGACCGCGGCGAGGCGCAGGTCGTCCGGATGGCGTTCAGCTTCACGCGCGCCGCGCTCATTGACAAGCAGCTCGAGGACGTTTCGATCGTGCTCGAGAACGCGCTCATCGAGAACCGGTTCTGGCTGCCGCGACGTCAGGAGATCGAGATTCGTCGCACCGGGTCGTGGCTCGACTACCCGGCCCGTGGCATCATCCGCGGCCGGTGGGAGATCTGCTGCTACCAGGTGAACAAAGGCTTTCGCCCGCAGCAATTCGTTGGACCCGAGATCGTTCAGGCGCCGCGGGCAGAGCAGCGCGCATACCCCTGGAAGGGGCAGATCCTCGACTCGCTTCCCCGCGACGTGCGGGCCGCGACCGACGAGGACGTCCGTCGCGTGCAGGAGGAGGCACGCTCTCTGGTACGAGCGAGCGCGCTGGCACGCACGAGGGAGACAAAGGTCCAGGCGCGATCGATCTCGGACTTCGTGCGCGTGAACCGGGTCGAGGGACTGGCAGGAGGGCTCGGTTTGTCGCACCGGTTCGGGTCGGGCGTCTACGGCCGCCTGTCGGGCCGCTACGGCTTTTCAGATCACGAGCCCAAAGGCGACCTTACGCTCGGGTGGCAACGGGCGGATGGGGTCGGCGCCCGTCTGCGGCTGTACCGCGCATTCCGCGACGTCGGGGACGAGCCCGAGACGTCGTTGTTGCGTAACAGCCTGGCAGCCCAGGAGTTCGGCAGCGATTACACGAACCCGTACGATAGTCGAGGGACATCGCTCGGGCTCGACCTTGGCCACAGGGTCGGCGGGCGGTGGCGGGTCGAGGCGGGCTACGAGTGGCAGGACCCGCTGTTCGTCAACGCATCCCCCGCCCGCGGGGAGTACGAGCCCACCATCCCGGCCGTGGAGCTGCGCGGCCTGCGCGGGGCCATTGGCTTCGACCGCCCGACAGCGCTCGCCTTCGCTGGGCTCGAGTTGCGGGCAACTGGTGAGCTTCGTGGAGGGCTTACCGAGGTGGCCGACGGGGACGGGTGGCGGGACGGGGCGTCCGTCGGAAGGGCCGCGCTCGGCCTCCAGATGGAGCGCCCGATCGGGTCGATCCGGTTTTCTGGCCGGACGTCTCTCGCGGTGGGAATCGGGTCTGACCTTCCGGCGCAGGAGTTCGTCTATCTCGGCGGGCCGACGACGGCTCCCGGATACGAGTTCCACGAGCTCGTGGGACGAATCGGGGGATATCAGAGGCTCGAGGCACGGTTTCACGTACCGTTCGTGGCGGTCCCGCTGGGGCGGTACGGCAATACGGGCAGATCGGCCACGATCGCGCCGTTCGTCCATACCGCATACGTCGCGCGCCTGGATACGCTGTCCTCCGGCGGTCATGGGGCGGGATGGTACCCGTCGGTGGGTATCGGTTTCCTGACGGTGTTCGACCTGCTCCGGTTCGACGTAGCGAAGGGCATGCGTGACGGACGGTGGTCCTTCTCCGTCGACGTGATTAGAGACTTCTGGCCCATTCTGTAAACCGGACCCGTCTGACAATGGCCCACCGCCCTGTGCGCGACGAATGGCTGCTCCCGACATTGGAGGGGCTTGTCGCGCGCGACGCGTTCGAGCAGCTGAAGCAGCAGGAAACCGAGAGCTACTGGGACGCGGCGGTGCAGGCCGGTGTCGTCGCCGATGAGGTGATCCTCCAGGCGCTCGCCTCGCGGTTCCGGATGAAGGTTGCCGACCTCTCGGTCGCCACTTCCCAGGCGCGCGAACTGGTGCCGGAGTCCCTCGCGCGGAAGTACCGGATCGTACCGCTTGCCGCGTCCGACTCCGCGTTGGACATCGCGACCGCCGATCCGCACGATCTCGATTGCGAGCGGACCCTTGCCTTCGCCACGGGTCGCACGGTTCGCATGCAGCTGGCCGCCCCAACGGCGCTTCTCGCGCGCATCGATGAGCTATATCGCCCCGAGACGGCGGTCGAGAAGATTCTCGAGGGCGTCGCGGGGCGCTACGACATCGACACGATCAACGAGGGCGCGTACGACGAGGACTTCAACCTCTCGGCCGACCGGGCGTCGGAGCGCCCCGTCATTCGCCTCGTCGATCACATCATCGCCGAGGCGATCGCAACCCGCGCGAGTGACATCCACCTCGAGCCCGAGGAAGGTGGTGTCGCGGTGCGGTACCGCATCGACGGCGTGCTGCGAGACACGATGATGTTGCCGCGACCCGCCGGGCTGCCGCTCGCGTCGCGTATCAAGATCATGGCGCAGATGGATATCGCCGACCGTCTTCGCCCACAGGACGGGCGTGCGCGCGTGTCCGTGGACGGCGTGCGGATCGATCTGCGTATCTCGACGCTCCCCGCGTCGTACGGCGAGAAGGTCGTCATCCGTATCCTCGATAGCCGTGCGACCGTGCTGTCGATCGATGGCCTCGGCGTGCTGCCTGACGAGGCCAGGCGGCTCACCGAGCTGGTGAATCTGCGTGAAGGGATCGTGCTGGTTACCGGGCCGACGGGTTCGGGGAAGACGACGACCCTGTATTCGGCGCTGCGTCAGATCCAGCAGCGCGCGGTGAACATCGTGACGGTCGAGGATCCCGTGGAGTACAAGCTCCAGGGGATCGTGCAGGTGCAGGTGAACGAGAAGGCGGGCCTCACCTTCGCGAACGCGTTGCGGTCGATCCTGCGTCAGGACCCCGATGTCATTCTCGTCGGTGAGATCCGAGACAAGGAAACGGCCACGATCGCCGTGCAGGCCTCGCTCACCGGCCACCTGGTGCTTTCCACGCTCCACACCATCGACGCGTCGAGCTCCATCGCGCGCCTCGTGGACATCGGGATCGACCCGTACAAGATCGCCGCGGCGCTGAAGGGCGTCGTGGCGCAGCGGCTGCTGCGCCGCCTCTGCCCGACGTGTCGCCAGCCGTCGACGGATCACGTGTCGGAACGGATGCGACGCTGGCTACCCCATGGCATGACGTTGTACAAGGCCGGCGCATGCGCCGAGTGCACGCAAACCGGCTATCGTGGGCGGATGGCCGTGGTGGAGGTGCTCACGGTCAACTCGGACATCGAGCGGTTGGTCGGTGAGGGCGAGACACCCGACCGCATCTCGGAGGCGGCTCGCCGGAGCGGGATGAAGACGCTGTGGGATTCGGGCATCGAGCACGTGCGCGCAGGTGAGACGTCGCTCGATGAGCTGTTGCGCGTCGTCGAGCCGCCGATGGAACCGCAGGCGCGTCGGCCGAGCAGCGTGCGCGAGGCGGGGCCGGAGCCCACGCGTGGGCGTGAGGACGCCAATGGCCGGGCTGTCCCGACTCCGCAGCGGAACAACCCCGTGAAGTCGCCGCCGCCGGTGCTGCCTGACGAGGCGTTGCAGCTGCTCGACGACCTCTTCGACGAGACGTTCAACGGCAAGAAGACCGTGCTGCTCGTCGAGGACGAGGCCCCGCTCCGCCACGTGCTGCGCGACCTGCTGGAACGCGAGGGCTTCACTGTGGTCGAGGCGGCCGACGGCGTGGAGGCATTGGATGAGATCGATCGGAGCGCCCCGGACGTGCTGGTGCTCGATCTCAACCTGCCCCGCCTGGATGGCTACGGCGTGTTGAGCCACCTGCGTGCGCGCCCGTCCACGGCGAAGTTGCCGGTGATTGTCCTCACCGCGAAGGGTGATGAGGACAATGAGGTCCGCGTGTTCGAGACGGGCGCCAATGACTTTCTGACGAAGCCGTTCCGCCCTCGCGCGCTCAGCGCGCGTCTCCGCGCGCTCCTGAAGCTGAAGGCATAAGGCGCGCGAGCCGCGAGTCGTCGGGCGGTAGTGGCAAGTCGCTAGCTGTGCGTCGTTAGCTTCCGGCTCATGACGCGCGATTCCCGACTTGATCCGACGACGCGCATCCATGTGGGCGTGGTCGACGTGTACGTCCTCCGCACATACCGTGACGGGTGGCTCGTCCTGTCGCTCCAGAGATCGGCGACAACCCGTTGCCCGTCATCCTGGGAAACGGTGCATGGGCGCATCGAGCCAGGCGAGCGCCCGGAGGACGCCGCCGTGCGTGAGGTGCGCGAGGAGACCGGCCTCGCGGTGGATCGCCTGTACAGCATCACCTGCCAGCCGTTCTATCTGCACCGCGCGGGGGTCGTGCAGATGGCGGTGGTGTTCGCGGCCTTCGTGCGCGAGCCGGGCAATGTGATGCTCGGTGAAGAACACGCGCAGCACGAGTGGCTGTCCATGGCCGCCGCGGCTACCCGTTTCAGCTGGCCCCGCGAGCGCGAGGCGCTGACCCATATCGGGATCTTGTTAGGCGGAGGCGATGCCGGCCCGGCCGAAGACGTACTGCGGATAATTTAGGGCTGCTGGCTTTCAAGGGCTTTCAAGGGGTCAGAGTTGTTGAAACCCGATGGATCCGATTTTCAACAGAACGCCGCCCGTCGCCACCCGCCAGCACCAGGCCGCTGTCCAGCAGGCGACGCTCGCAGCTGCAGCTAGCAGCGCGAAGCGGCCAGCCCGCAGCCCGCGATCAGTCGCCGCTCCGCCGCGAGATCCCGTCCGTCGTCTCCGCCACCCGGACGCTCGTGAGCCGAGTGGCCTCCGGCGGCGCGTTAGGCTTGACGCGCACGCTCTTGGCCGGAATCCCGACGTACACGTGGTAGCCACGCACGTCCTTCGTCGCCACCGCCATCGCTCCCACCATCCCCTGTTCCGCGACGTGAACGCCCGCCAGCACGGTCGCGTGGTAGGTGATGCGAACCCCATCATCCAGCGTCGTCATCGCGTCCGTCACGTCCTTCTGGTCGACGATGCTGTGGGTGTGGCTGTAGATGTTGGCGTAATCGCTGATGGAGACGTTGTTCCCCATCACGATCCCGCCGCGGTCGTCGAGCAGCACATGCCGGTGCACCACCACGTTGTCGCCCGCCTCGATGTTGTACCCGAAGGAGAACTCGACGTGCTGGAATGCCTTGAAGTTCTCGCCGCAGCGCTTGAAGATGTACGGCGCGAGAAGCCGCCGGAGCTTCACGCCGAGCTCCACGTTCTGCCCACCGATCGGCAGCCGGTCGAACGAGTACCAGAGCCAGAGCAGCGGTTTCACCCGCTGGAACTTGGCGTCGTCACATTCGGCATAGTACTCGGGCTCGAGCGTCACGTTATTCGGATCGAGCGCGCTCAGCGCGAGACGTGTCCCGATCGGAATCGAGTGATCCTCGACCGCCGTCTCCCAGTTTCCCGCGAACTGTGGGTACGCGAGCTCCACGAGGGTATCACGGCAGAGGCGTGAGCGATCAGCCATCGGATCGGCGAGCGAGTGGGCCAGCTGCTCGAGCCACGCGTCGGCGAGCGACGCGTTGAGACGGGGCGGCAGCGGGCGAAGCGGGCGAAGGACCATGGATGCGCGGGGTGGGGGTAGACGGCGTTAGGCGCTCGGCAATCGACCGGCCTCACGGCGCCCGGCGGGCAGCGGCTCGGCTCTTCACGAGGGATCGCTCCCGCTCGAGGCTTGGCAGCAGCGCGGCCCAGTCATCGTTGCGTTCGCCCTCGTACGCGACCGTCAGCGGCTGTTGCACGTCCAGCTGGCCATCGAACAGATAGAGGGCCTCCTGTCGGCCGTTTTGCCGCAGCCGCTGCTCGCCGAAACCGGGCGTCAGCGGGATCACGTCCAGCGGCCGGAATTCGCGGCCAACGTTCGTGACGATGAACTCGCGCGGGCTGAACCGGGTTTCCCCGCGCTGCACTGTGAAAAACGACACGTACCACAGGCTCGGGTCGCTGACGCCGTTGCGACGAGCGACCTGCGTGATCGCGCTCGCGCGACTCCGCTTGAGCTCGGCGAGGGCACGGTACGAGTCCGGCGACAACAACCGGATCACCGATTCATCGAGTGGCGCGGCGCGGACCTGCAACCCGTCCGCTCGCCCGAGGCGAAGCGAGATGTCCTCCTGGCGCAGCGTGCCATAGCCTGGCGGGGCGAGACCGGCGATCGTGTCGCCAGCGACAGCAACGGTTCTTCGGGTGGTGTCCGGGGGTCCGGAGACCGGCAGAGGCGGGCTCGGAGTCGGGGCCGGCGTTCCGCACGCCAGCGCAACCACGGCACCCAGCGCTGCGGTCACCGCCGCGATGCGGTGCGGCCGCCTGGCCTCACCATCGTTGGCCGCGCTCACTCCGTCACCTGGGGTGCGTCAGCCAGCTGCACGATCGCGGTCGCCAGCTCGTCGCGGCCCCGGCCGGTGTGCGCGCTGAACGGAATCACCTGGTCGGGATCGAGCCCCAGCGACTCCGTCAGCGCCTGAACCCGCGCGAGGCCGGCGGGCGTCGGTAACTTGTCCACCTTCGTGACGGCGACGATGGTCGGGGTTCCGACCTCCCCCAGGAAATCGAGCATCCGAAGGTCATCGTCCGACGGGTCGCGGCGGATGTCCAGAAGCAGGACGACGCCACGCAGGTTTGATGATCCGCGGAGGTACCCCTCGATGAGCGGGCGCCATTCGGCTTTGCGCGCCTTCGAGATCAGCGCGTAACCATACCCTGGCAGATCCACCAGCACGAACCGGCCGTTCACTTCGAAGAAATTGATCTCGCGCGTGCGGCCAGGGGTGCGGCTTACGCGCGCGAACGCCTTGCGACGGACGAGGCTGTTGAGGAGCGACGACTTCCCGACGTTCGATCGTCCGGCGAACGCGATCTCCGGAAGCGTCGTTGCCGGCCGCCAGCCATCCGCGGTCGCCATCGGCCCGAGAAAACGCAGGTCGCGAATGACGAGCGGATCGGTGCCGGCGCCGGCGGTCATCAGTGCGCCACGGCCGCTGCCGTGCTCACGGCTGGTCCGGCGACTACTGGCTCCTCAGGCGCCGCTGCGGCGACTCCGCGCAGCACGAGCGCCATCACCTCGTCCATGGTGCGAACCGGGTGAAACTGCACGCCGTTCCTTACTTGCTCGGGAAGCTCCTCGACCTCGCGCGCGTTGCCGTGCGGGATGATGACGCGCGCGATCCGGTTGCGATGGGCGGCAACCGCTTTCTCCTTCAGACCGCCGATCGGAAGCACGCGCCCGCGGAGCGTGATCTCGCCGGTCATGGCGGTATCGCCGCGAACGGGTCGCCCGGTGAGCGCGCTGATGACGGCGGTGGCGATCGCGATGCCGGCCGATGGGCCATCCTTCGGCGTCGCGCCCGCTGGAATGTGCACGTGAAGGTCGCGGCTCCGGTGAAAATCACGGTCGATGCCAAGCGCCGGCGCCCGCGAACGCGCATAGCTCAGCGCCGCGCTGGCGGATTCCTTCATCACGTCGCCTAACGTGCCCGTGAGCTGCACCTTGCCCCGGCCTCGCACCACCGCGACCTCGACCTCGAGCGTTTCGCCGCCCACGGAGGTATACGCGAGCCCCGTTGCCACGCCGACCTTGTCGTCGAGCGACGCATCGTCCGGGTCGTACGGGGCAACACCGAGGTGCCATCGCAGATCGTCTTCCCGGACGCTCTGCATGACCGCCGCCGCCCCGTTCGAGGCTGCCGGCTCGGCGGACGAGCCGTTGGCGTCGGGTGCGGGTTGCACCGGGGCATCGGTCTTCGACGCTCGCTTCCGCTTGCCCCGTGGCGGCGCGTCAGACGAGACCGACGGAGCGCTGGCTGCCACCGCGTTCAGCGCCGTGGTGGCCTCGGCCCGGCGCCGCGCGAGCTTCCGCGCGACGCGTGCGATCCGCCGCTCGAGATCGCGCACCCCCGCCTCGCGCGTGTAACGGTGGATGATCGCCTGCACGGTATCCGCCTCGAAGCTCACGAGCGCGGGGTCGAGACCGTTCTGGCGGAGCTGCTTCGGGATCAGGAACTGCCGCGCGATCGCCTCCTTCTCCTGATCGAGATAGCCTGGGAGCCGAATGATCTCCATTCGGTCACGTAACGGCTCCGGAATCGTCGCCAGCGAGTTCGCGGTGGTGATGAACAGCACGTGCGAGAGGTCGTAGTCGACCTCCAGATAGTGATCGCTGAAGTTGCGGTTCTGCTCCGGATCGAGGACCTCGAGCAGCGCCGAGGCTGGGTCGCCGCGGTAGTCCTGTCCGAGCTTGTCGATCTCGTCGAGCAACAGCACCGGGTTCACTACCTCGGCGCGCCGCATCGCCTGGATCACGCGCCCCGGAAGCGCTCCGATGTACGTCCGCCGGTGCCCGCGAATCTCTGCCTCGTCGCGCACACCGCCTAACGACATCCGCGCGAAGCGGCGCCCGAGCGCGCGCGCCACAGATCGGCCGAGCGACGTCTTCCCGACACCCGGAGGCCCGACGAGGCACAGGATCGGCCCCTCGAGCTTACCCACGAGCGAAAGCACGGCGATGTAGTCGAGGATCCGCTCCTTGACCTCGACCAGCCCGTAATGGTCCTCGTCCAGTACCGTACGGGCGCGAACGACGTCGAGCGCGTCATCCGTGCGCTCGGTCCAGGGCAGCGCCAGCACCCAGTCGATGAAGTTGCGGCCGACCGTGGCCTCGGGCGACAGCGGTGACATCCGGCGCAGCTTGCGAAGCTCGCGCAGCGCCCGCGCCTTTACCGGCTCCGGCAGGGCCTTCTTCTCAATGCTCGCTTCGAGATCGCCGAAGTCATCGTCCTCCTGGCCGAGCTCCCGATGGATCGCCTTGAGCTGCTCCTGGAGGTAGAACTCGCGCTGGTTCTGGAAGAGCGAGCCGCGCACGTCCTCCTCGATCTTCCGCTCGAGGCGCAGAATCTCGATCTCCGCCGCAATGAGCTGCGCGAGCTGTGCGAGCAGGGCAGGGAGTGTCGGCGCCTCGAGGAGCGTCTGGCGGATGTCGTGCCGAACCGCGAGATGGGCCGCCACTGCGCACGCCTGACGCTCCTCCGAGGCCGTCGCCTGCACGAGCGTCACCACCTCCGCCGGGATGCGCCGGTGCAGCGAGACATACTCCTCGAACAGCGAGAGCACGCGGCGGCCGAGCGCCGACTCGTCGCTCTCGTCCGTGGGATTCGTGAACGGTTCGGCGGCAATCGTCGCACGCAGCGCGCCTGCCGTCGTGGCGTAGCGCGTGACGCGGGCGCGGGCGATCCCTTCGACGAGAATCTTTGTCGTCCCGTTCGGCAAGCGCACGACCTGCATCAGCCGCGCGACGACCCCGACGCGAAAGAGATCCGCTGCGGCCGGGTCCTGCTCCTCGGCGTTTCGCTGCGCGACGAGGAAGACGACGTTCCCGTCATTCGCCGCCGCGTCGACGGCGGTGAGTGACTGCGCTCGCCCGATGAGCAGGGGCATGACGACGTAGGGGAAGAGCACGACGTCGCGCAGCGGGAGCACCGGCAGGCGCTCGGGCACCTGGAACCGCTCGGTGTCCCTGGTAAGGATCAAAGCCATGCACAAATCTACGTCCGGACTGGCACCGTCGGGACGCCACACGGCAGGTCTGCCGGTCTAGGCTTCCTTCTTCTGCCTCTTTGGCGAGATCTCCAGGAGTGGCGGTGTCCCCTGGGTGACGCAGGCCTCGGTGACCTTGACCTCGACCACATCCTCACGGCTGGGGAGCTCGAACATGACGTCCATGAGGATCTCCTCGAGGATCGCACGGAGGCCGCGCGCGCCCGTACCCCGGCGGAGCGCCTTCTGCGCGACCGCACGGAGTGAGCTCTCCTCGAAGCCGATCTTCACTTCCTCGAGCTCGAACAGCTTCGTGTACTGCTTCGTGAGCGCGTTCTTCGGCTCCTTGAGGATCCGCACCAGCGCATCCTCGTCGAGCGCCTCGAGCGGCACGCAGACCGGGAGGCGGCCTACGAGCTCCGGGATCAGACCATAGCGGAGCAGGTCGTCGGGCTCGACTTCGGCGAACGGGTTCTTCGCAATCTGCTTGGCCTTCCCGCTCTTCACCTCTTCCTGGGTGAAGCCGATCTGCTTTCGACCGACGCGCGACTCGATGATCTTCTCGAGCCCATCGAACGCGCCACCGCAGATGAACAGGATGTCCTTGGTGTTGATCTGGATGTATTCCTGTTGCGGATGCTTCCGTCCGCCCTGCGGAGGAACCGAGGCGACGGTGCCCTCGAGGATCTTGAGGAGCGCCTGCTGCACCCCCTCACCCGAGACGTCTCTCGTTATGCTCGGATTCTCGGACTTGCGCGCGATCTTGTCGATCTCGTCGATGTAGACGATGCCGCGCTCACACTCCGCGACGTTGAAGTCGCCCGCCTGCAGCAGCCTGACGAGAATGTTCTCGACGTCTTCACCGACGTAGCCAGCTTCGGTGAGCGTCGTGGCGTCGGCAATGGTGAACGGGACGTCGAGGATCCGCGCGAGCGTCTGCGCGAGCAGCGTCTTCCCGACCCCCGTCGGCCCGATCAGCAGGATGTTCGATTTGTCGAGCTCGACGTCGTCGTCCCGCGCCGAGGCCGAGTTGATGCGCTTGTAGTGGTTGTAGACGGCAACGGACAGCGCCTTTTTCGCGTGCTCCTGCCCAATCACGTACTGGTCCAGGACATCCTTGATCTCTTGAGGCGATGGAACCTGGGTAATCGCCTCAGCGACCTCGCGCTCCTCGTCCTCGGCGAGAATCTCGTTGCAGAGGGCGATGCACTCGTTGCAAATGTAGACCGAGGGGCCGGAGATGAACTTCCGGACCGAGTCTTTCGATTTGCCGCAGAACGAGCAGCGAAGGTGTTTATCGTGGGACATGGCGGGCCGTGATGCGAGAGGCCGATCCCCGCGCGAAGGCGAGGTGGCTGGGGATACCTAATAGACTTGCCCGTACGGGGTCAAGCAAAATCCGGGGCGTCCCTTTGTGAAATCGTTCACGAGGTGACGCCCCTCTAGATCACAGAGTCATCGACGGCTGTTTGGTCGGCTCGACCAGCTCACCGCGATGCGAGATGACGTGGTCCACAATCCCGTACTGCTTCGCTTCGTCCGCCGACATGAATCGGTCACGATCGATGTCGCGCTCGATCTGCTCCACCGGCCGCCCCGTGTGCTTCGCCATCAGGTCGTTCATCTTGCCGCGAAGGTAGATGATTTCCCTCGCCTGGATCTCGATGTCGGCTGCCGTACCCTGCGCGCCGCCGGACGGCTGGTGGATCATGATCCGCGAGTGCGGAAGCGCGGACCGCTTGCCGTTGCGACCGGCCGCCAGCAAGAACGCACCCATGCTCGCCGCGAGGCCCATGCAGATGGTGTTCACCGGCGACTTCATCCACTGCATCGTGTCGTAGATCGCGAGTCCGGCCGACACACTACCACCCGGGGAATTGATGTAAAGGTGGATGTCCCGCTCTGCATTATCCGCCTCGAGGAACAGCAGCTGCGCGATCACGATGTTCGCTACGTCATCGTTGATCGGCGTCCCGAGGAAGATGATGCGGTCCATGAGGAGCCGCGAAAAGATGTCGTACGTGCGCTCGCCACGGCTCGACCGCTCGATGACGTACGGAGGATAAATCGTCGGCATATGCTTCCCGTTAGTGAGAGTCCTACAACCACAGGCTGACAGCTGACTGACTGGCTAAGCTGACGGCTGACTGAGAGTACTCTGCAACGCACTCAGCCGTACACCCACCCGTCAGCACCCGCAGCCAGCCATCAGCTTGATGTTCCTCATTCGACGGTGTTTCGCTCCAAAAGCCAGTTGAAGACCTTGTCTTCCGTAATGGATCGCTCGAGCTCCTTGAGTCGTCCGGCCTTCTGCAGCGAGGCGTAGAGCTGACCCGGGTCGGCGCCGCGCTTCGTGGCCGTCTCGGCAATGCGGTCGTCCAGGTCGGACTCGGTTGCCGTTAGGCTCTCCCGCTCCGCGACGGTGTCGATGACGAGATCGCGCCGAACCTGCCGCTCCGCCATCGGACGGAACTCCGTCGCGAACCGCTCGCGCTCGCCCTCCGGGATCTGATACGCGTTCGCGTACCCGTCGACGAGCTGATTCACCCAGCTCGGCGGCACGTCGAACTGGTTCGCGCCGATGATGTCGTCGAGCAGGCGTTGCCGAACCTCGGACTCCGACTCCCGTTTCGCGGTTGCCTCGAGATCCTCGCGCACCGTCTTCGTCAGGGCATCGAGCGAGTCGAAGTCACCGGCCTCGCGCGCGAACGCATCGTCCAGCTCCGGGACGGTCTTCCGTTTCACTTCCTGCAGCGTGACGCGGACCGTCTTCGTCGTTGATCGCTGCGACTCATCGGGGAAATCGTCGGGCCACTTCACCGGGCGCTCGACGGTCTCGCCGGGCCGCGCCTCCATGATCAGCTCTTCGATTCCAGGGATCGCCTGGTCGGCGCCGAGGACGAGCGGGTACTGACGTCCCTCGGGAATGGCGCCGGTCTCGTCCGCGGTCGCGAGCACGACCGTCACCATGTCGCCGGGCGCCGGTCGATCCTCGATCGGCGTCCACGTCGCGCGTTGATCACGAAGCGCATCGATCTGCTCGCGAACCTGCTCATCCGTGACGTGACGCTCGGTCCGATTGACGCGGAACCCCTGGACACGAGCCAGCTCGATATCGGGCCGCACCTCGAGGTGCAATTCGAACGTCAGCGGCTCGTTGTCGCCGAACTTCACGTCGTGTACGTGCGGTTGCGACGCGAGCTTGAACTTCTCTCGTTCGAGAACCTCCTTGTACGCTTCCTGAACGAGGCTCTCGAGCGTCTCCTGCCGGATCGCGTCGGCGAACTTCTTCTTGATCATCGCCGCCGGCGCCTTGCCCGGGCGGAAGCCGGGCAGCCGAACACGCGTCGCGTAGCGGCGAGCCGCTTTGTCCTCGGCGTCGCGCACGGTCTCGACGGGCACCGAGATCTGGAGCAGGCGCTCTACGCCGTCGGTTTTCTTCGGGGTGATCTCGATGTTCATGCGATCGAACGCAGAGTAGTGATGTGGTCCTGGCCGCTCTTCGGGGACGCGCGCATGCCGACGATGTGCCGCCCCTGCAGCGGCCCGGAGAGCCTTCCGAGCGGAAACCTAACCCCCGTCTGGAGGGGGACCAACCCGAGCGACGGGCCGACCACTCTGCCTATCGAACGCTCGACCGACCGTCGTTTTACGAGACCATTCTCATACATGTCACATTCTTTCGTGTGCCTCGCCGTCATCGGCGCGTTTGTTCTCGCCGCCCCGCTGGGCGCGACCGCAGCCCAAGCTGGCCGACCGCTGCGCGCCGATTCCACGGGCTCCAGCCGGTGGCCCAGTCACGCTCGCGGTTCTTGATCAACCCGCTGGGAATTCCGTTCGAGGTCCTATCGGTCGAGTTCGAGGGGGCGCTTCAGGGCACCTCACGCTCGCCGGGAGTTTCAGCTACTTCTCGGCGGGGG
>Ga0209382_10004001_pt1 | contig 20039 bp, 17 predicted proteins | sample SoiMetdeltSBSDD5_FD_187599 | JGI IMG/M metagenome (GOLD analysis project Ga0209382, IMG submission 187599) | Bulk soil microbial communities from a Populus tree surrounding site in Tennessee, USA - Soil MetaG P. deltoides SBSDD5 (SPAdes) (version 2) | ecosystem: Environmental > Terrestrial >... | reverse complement strand
CGCGAACCCGCGAGCCCGCGAACCGCGGCAGCGAAGAGGGATAAAGAAATGCGTCATCGAGTAGCACACCGGAAACTGGGACGGGTCACCGAGCACCGCATCGCGATGCTGCGCAATCAGGCGCACGCGCTGCTGAAGCACGAGCGGATCGAGACCACCGTCCCGCGGGCGAAGGAGCTGCGGCCCTTCGTCGAGCGGATCATCAGCATCGCCAAGCGGGGCGTGGCCGGAGGGGCCGAGAACGGCAAGTCCCTTCACGCCCGGCGCCTGGTGCTGCGCGACATCCCGGACCGCGAGATTGTGAGCAAGCTGTTCGACACGCTCGCGCCGCGCTTCGAGGGCCGGCCCGGCGGCTACACCCGGATCCTGAAGCTCGGGTACCGCCGCGGCGACAGCGCCGAGGTCGCGCAGATCGAGCTCGTCGGCAGCGAGTACAACCCGAATGCCGAGGCCGAGAAGGCTGCGACCGCCGAAAAGGCCAAGCCGAAGGGGGTCGGCGGCCGGCTGCGCGCCGCCGCGGAGCGGCTCAGGGGCAAGAAGGCTGAAGAGGGCGCCGAGGAAGGCGCGCCCGACAAGGCCGCGAGGCCTGCCCGCGCCAAGCGTGAGAAGGGCGGGGGCCGCACCGACACGCGTGGTAAGGGAGCGAAGACTTCGACGCCGCGGAAGGCGGGAGGAAGCTAAAGCTGGGGAGCTGGGGAGCGGGGGAGCTGGTGAGCTGGCGAACGAAAAAGGCCGACGCTGTTGCAGCGCCGGCCTTTCTCTTTTCTGGGTCTTCTTCCGTTCCCCAGCTCTCCAGCTCCCCAGTTCCCGCGCTCTCCAGCTCCCCAGCTCACACTTCCTCAGCCGCCTCCTGCCCTCGCTCCGCCTTCGCCGCCGCGATGATCCTGCCGTGGAGGTGCGACGGCACCTCTTCGTAGTGCGAGAACTCCATGTGATAGGACCCGCGTCCGCCGGTCGCTGACGTGAGGTGCTGTTCGTAGGTCAGCATCTCCGCCATCGGGACCTTGGCGCGGACGATGGTCGCGGCGCCGCGTGCATCCATGCCGCCGATTCGGCCGCGGCGCTGGTTCAGGTCCCCCATCAGATCGCCGGCGTAATCGCTCGGGGCGTAGACTTCGACGTCCATGATCGGCTCGAGCAGGGTCGGGCGCGCCCGTGACATCCCGTCCTTGAAGGCGAGCAGGCCCGCCATCTTGAACGACAGTTCGTTCGAGTCCACTTGATGGAACGAGCCGTCGAACACCGTGGCCCGGAAATCGACCATCGGGTAGCCCGCCAGGAAGCCCCGCATCCGGGCGTCCTGGATGCCCTTCTCGACCGCCGGGATGAACTGGCGCGGAATCGCGCCGCCGAAGATGTCGTCGACGAACTCGAAGTCGCTGCCGCGGGGCAGCGGCTCGAACTTGACCTTGCAGTCGCCGAACTGGCCGTGGCCGCCGGTCTGCTTCTTGTGCCGGCCGTGCGCCTCGGTCGAAGCCGCGATCGTTTCGCGATAGGGAATGCGCGGCAGCTTGAGGTTCACCTCCACGCCGAACCGCCGCTTCAGTTTCGCAACCGCCACCTCGATGTGTGACTGTCCCTGACCCGAGAGCAGCAGCTCCTTGGTCTGGGCGTCGCGGTTGTAGCTCAGGGTCGGGTCTTCTTCCTGCAGCCTGTGAAGCGCGGTGCTGATCTTCTCCTCGTCACCACGGCTCTTCGGCTCGATGGCGTAGGAGATCACCGCTTCGGGAAACTTGATTGGTGTCGCGCGAAACCCGTACGACTTGTCGGCCAGGAGATCGCTGGTCAGCGACTCCTTCAGCTTGGCGACCGCGCCGAGATCGCCGGCCTTGATCTCCGGCACTGACGTCTGGGTCTTCCCCTGCAGCAGGATCAGGCTGCCGAGGCGTTCCGGGACGTCCCTGGTCACGTTGTGGACGGTGGAATCGGCCTTGAGCGTGCCGGAAATCACCCGGAACAGCGTGATACGTCCGGCGAAGGGATCCGCCACTGTTTTCCAGATGAACGCCCCGACCGGTCCCGAGTCGCTCGACTCGGCGCGCGCCTCGCTGCCGGTCTTCGCGTCGGTGACCGCAACGCCGCGCTCCGCCGGGGTAGGCACGTACGAGACGATCGCGTCCATCAACGGCTGGAGCCCGATATTGGCGGTGGCGGACGAGCATACGACCGGGAAGATCCGTCCCGCGCCGATCCCGCGCTTGAGCCCCGAGAGCAGTTCTTCCTGCGTGAGCGTGCCCGCGTCGAAGAACTTCTCCATCAGGGCATCGTCGGCCTCGGCGACCATCTCGATGAGGGCCTCGCGCGCGGTCGTGACGGCGCTCTCCATGTTCGCCGGGACCGGCGCTTCCTTCACCTTGCCGCTGCCGTCACCGGGATAGGTCCACGCTTTCATGGACACCAGGTCGACCACGCCGCTGAAGCTTCTCTCCTCGCCGATCGGCAGCTGAATCGGGATCACCGCGCGTCCGAACACGCTGCGCAGCGACTCGAGCGAGCGATCAAGGCTGGCGCGCTCACGATCGAGCCGGTTCAGCACCACAATCCGCGGCAGCTGCAGCTCGTCGGCGGCGGCCCAGACCTTCTCCGTCGAGACTTCGACGCCGGACACCGCATCCACGACCACGAGCGCCGCGTCGGCCACCCGGAGCGCCGCGCGCGCATCGCTGAGGAAGTTGGCCATCCCTGGCGTGTCGATCAGATTGATTTTCGTCTTGTTCCACTCGGCGTAGGCGAGTGCTGCGGAAAGAGTGTGCTTGCGGGAAATCTCTTCTTCGTCGTAATCCGTCACCGTGGTCCCGTCGTCCACGCGTCCAAGTCGGTTCACCGCGCCGGCATCGAACAGCAGGGTCGAAATCAGCTGTGTCTTGCCGGCGCCACTATGGCCGACGAGGGCCACATTTCTCAGGGACGGAGCGTCGTAAACCTTCATGGGGAAAGGCCTCCGTAGCTTCCAGCTTCCAGCTTCCAGTTTTCAGCTTCCAGCTTCCAGCTTCCAGCTTTCAGCTCCAAGCTTTCAGCTTCAAGCTCCAGCGCGAAGTCGCGAGCCGAAAGCTACGCTTTTAGCTGGGACTTCAAACCACTAAGCATTCGTCTAACTTCAACCAGTTGCTCACAGATTTGAGAGTGCTCGTCTGCCTGCAAGAAGCGCAGATCGTGCGCAAGAAGCAAATCATACTCAAGTTCGTTCAGGGACCCCAAGGCGTACCCCAGAAAACGGTCGAAGTCGCGGTCTGTGCCCCGCCCAGCGCCTTCAGCGATATTGGACGGGATCGATATGGCAGCCCGGATTAATTGATCCCGCAGCGGCCAGGCGATTGGCGCTCTGAGGGTTGCAGAAAATGCGTACGCCCTAAGGGTCAACTGATGCGCTTTCTGCCACACCTTCAGATTTCGATAGTCTTGCATCGGACCTCCTGATGGGAAGCCCGGTGCAGGAGCAAATGCTGTGCTGGAAGCTGGAAGCTGGAAGCTGGAAGCTGGAAGCTTACTCGTATCTAAGCGCTTCAATCGGATCCAGCCTTGACGCCTTGATCGCCGGAAACAGCCCGAAAAAGATGCCGACGCTCGCCGAGAATCCGATCCCCAGGGCGAAAGACCACCAGGGGAGCGAGACCGGGAAGCCGGACAGGGCGTGGACGAGCAGGCCGATCGAGCTGCCGAAGAGGATGCCGAGCAGGCCGCCGGTGGAGGTCAGGAAGATCGCTTCGATCAGGAACTGCCAGAGGATTTCGCGACGGCGGGCGCCGAGCGCCTTGCGGACACCGATCTCCCGGGTCCGTTCGGTCACCGAGATCATCATGATCGCCATCACGCCGATGCCGCCGACCATCAGCGCGATCGAGGAGATGACGACCAGCGCGAGGAAGGTCGCCTGGCTGATCTGCTCCCAGATCTTCAGGACGGCGTCCTGCGTCGCGAGATCGAAGTCGTTCGGCTCATCAAGCTTGAGGCGGTGACGGATGCGCATCATCGCCTCGACCTCCTGCATCGCCGAGTCGCGCATGCCGACACGCGGCACCACCGCGATCATGCCGGTCCTGAACACCGCGGGATTGAAGTTGCCCGCCGAGATCTTTGCGGATCCCCTGAGCACCTTTCCGTAAATCTTTTCGTAGGTGCCGTAGGGGATGATGGCGAAGTCGTCGACCTCGGTGGAGAATCCGCCCGGGCTCGGGCGCTTGCCGAGCACACCGATCACCGTGAACTCCTGATTGCTCAGGCGAACCTTCTTGCCGATCGGATCGACGTTCGGGAACAGCGACTGCCACGGACCGTTGCCGAGCAGCACCACGTTGCGGCGGTGCAGGACCTCGGCCTCGATGAACAGGCGGCCGAGTTCGAGCTTCGCGAAGTTCACCGCCGCCCAGTTCTCGGTCGCGCCGAGAATCCCCAGCTGTTTGGTCCGCTCGTTACCGTAGAAGATCCGCGATCGCTGCTGGCCCTGAGCTCCGAGCCAGACGTCCACCAGGGCCACCGACGGGCATTCACGCTCGATGGCTCTCGCGTCCTCCATGGTGAGGTTCGGTCGCCGCGCCACCTCGAGGAAGCTCTTTCCCGACGCGAAGCTCAGCGCCCCGAACTTCTGGATCATGATGGTGTCGGGGCCGAGCTGGCTGATCGACTCGCGCAGCGAGTTGTCGAAGCCGCGGATCAGCGACGTCATCCCGACGATCGACGTAATCCCGATGACCACGCCGAGCACGGTCAGCGCCGAGCGCATCTTGCTCGTGCGCAGCGTGTCGAACGCCATCGCGAAGATTTCGGTGAAGAGCCCGCTGCGCATGACCGCCATGGTTACTCCCGCCGGAGGGCTTCGATCGGATCGAGCCTGGCGGCGCGGATCGCCGGATACAGGCCGAAGAACAGTCCGACCACCGCGGTGATTCCGATCCCGATCACCACCGACCAGACCTGGACGGCTGCCGGCAGCGGTGTGAGCCTGCTGATGATCTGCGCGAGCACGAAGCCGAGGAACGTGCCGACCACGCCGCCGAAGGTCGACAGCGTGACCGACTCGGTCAGGATCTGATAGATGATGTCGCGCCGGCGCGCCCCGAGTGCCTTCCTCAAACCGATTTCGCGGGTGCGCTCGCTGACCACCATCAGCATGATGTTCATGATGACGATGCCGCCGACCACCAGCGACATCGCAACCACGCCGACCAGCACCGCGAAGATGCCGCTCGTGGCGGTGCGGTAGATGTTGAGGAAGGTGTCGGACGTGAACATGCCGAAGTTGTCCGGCTCGCTCGGGCGCAGCCGCCGCTCGATGCGCAGCGCCACCGTCGCATCGTCCATCGCCACCTGGACGAGGTCGGGTGTCTTGGGCTTGACCAGCAGCTGCATGCCGAACGGCCGCGAGCCGAACAGCTTGCGGAAGACGCTGAGCGGGATGATCGCGAAGTTGTCCTGTGAGTTTCCGAAGGCGGAGCCTTTCTTCTCGCCCACGCCGACCACGCGGAAGTGCAGCGTGCCGATTTTCACGGTCTTCTCGATCGGATCGGCCGGGCCGAACACCTTGTCGGCCACATCCCATCCGAGGACCGCTACGGGGCGATTGGCGTCGACTTCAGCGGGGCTGATCAGCCGGCCGCGCTCGACGTCGAAAGTGGAGAAATAGATGTAGTCGCGCGACACGCCGCGGACCTGGACGCCGTCGACCTGCTCGTTGTGGTAGCTGACGCTCGCCCCCGAGAAGGCCTGCGCGGCGACGGCGCCGATGTTGTCGCTGGCCTCGCGGACCGCCAACGCATCGCGCAGGCTGATACGCGGGTTGTTGCGGACGCGCTCCTCATCCGCTTCCGTCCGCACCACCGGCATGCGCTGAATCGTGAACTGGTCGACGCCAACGCCCGACACAATGGTATCCGTGACGTAGGCGTTCATCCCCTGAATCAGCGACACCACCGCGATGATCGACGTCACCGCGACGATGTTCCCGAGCACGGTCAGGAACGAGCGAAGCTTGTTCGACCAGATCGCCTGAAGCGCGATCCCCGCTGATTCGAGGAAGAAGTTCACTTGGCGTTGGGTGCGCCGGTCGCCCGCGGCGCCTGTTCCACCTTCACCTGGGCACCGTCGGCGAGCGTCCGCACCGAGCTGAACGGCCCAACGACGACCGAATCGCCGTCCTTCAGGCCTGACAGCACTTCGAAGTATTTTTCACCGGCGATGCCCGTCTTGACCATCTCGAAAAGCGCCTTGTTGTCGCGAACCACGAACACGCCCTCGACTTCCTTGCGCTCCTGGCCGGGCTTGAGCTCGGCCGCCTGCACGCCGCCGGGGCGCCGGGGCGGAGTCCCGGGCCCGGTCGGTTCCCGCACGATGGCCCCCTTCTCGTCGAGGACCATCTCGCGCACGGTCGTGGCCTGAATCGGCACCGCCAGCACGCTGTCGCGCGTCGCGGTCGTGATCTCGGCGGTACAGGTGAAGCCGGGTCGCACGTCCGGAATCTGTCCTTCAACCTGGAGGGTCACCTTGAAGTTGGTCGCCTGCGAAGCCGTCTGCCCGGTGGTTTGAATCGGACTGTTGCCGATTTCGGTGACCTTGGCCGTAAACGACTTGCCGGTCATCGCATCGACTGTGATCTTGGCCACCTGCCCGATTTTCACGGTGGGGATGTCGGTCTCGTCGACCTCGACTTCCGCTTCGATCACCGACATGTCGGCGACCTGCAGCAGGATCGTTCCGGCGTTGTTCATGGTGCCAACGACCGCGGTTTCACCCTGCTCGACGTTCCGGCGCGTGACGATGCCGTCGATCGGGGACTCGATCCGGACCTTGCTCAGATCGGTCCTGGCGTTTTCGAGCGTGGCGGCCTCCTGATCCATGCGCAGCCGCTGCGTGCGGACGTTCTGCTCCTGCGCGACCAGATCCTGCTCGCGCACGCGCAGCTCGCTCTCCGCGCGCTCGAACTGCTCACGCGTGGTCAGGCCGCCTTTCCAGAGCTCCTGCTGCCGCTTGTAGTTGTCCTGGGCCAGCTTCAGCTGGGTCCGCGAGCTCTCGAGCGCGAGCTTCAGCTGTTCGGCACTCGACTGCGCCGCCCCGAGCGAGGCCTCGCCACTCTGGACCCGCGTCCGCAGGTTGCGCGGGTCGATCTGCAGCAGGAACTGCCCCTTCGTGACGCGATCACCCTCATTGACGGCCAGCTCGGTGACCCGTCCGCTGGTGTCCGCGCTGATGTTCACGAACCGTTTCGGCTGGATCTTCCCGGAGGCCGACACGATCGCCTCCAACTTGCGGCTCTTCACGGCCTCGGTGTTCACCGTGACCCCTTCGGTCCGCTTGAACTTGAAGTTCGCGAAAGCCACACCGCCGAGGACCACCACGATCCCGGCGCCGATCACGATTTTCTTCTTACGACTCATTTCCCCCCCAGAGCGCTCATGACGGCGGCGATCACGAGCACGCCGGCAGCGTAGATGCCGTAGAGGCTCCACGCGATTGGCTGCGTTCTGCGCCGATAAAGCACCGCCAGCCCGATTGCCAGCACCAGCAGAGACCAGATCCAGAACAGGTCGGTCATCGCGAATACCCGACCGACGAACGATTTCGGATCCACCATCGGCAGCAGGACCGCCAGGTTCGTCGCGCTGGTGACAGCGCCGCGAAAGTAGTTCAGGGGGCCGGTGAAGACCGCCCCGAGGGTGGAGATCACTCCCGAATGGACGAAGACCGTGAACAGCTGCTTGAAGGTGCGATCGCCCCCCATGAGGACGTTGAAGATGAGGTACAGAATCCCCGCAATCACCACCGTGACGATCGGCGAAATAATCAGGATGCCGATCGCCGTCTGATAGGGCGCGAACCACATCCGGCCCCGCATCTGCTCATACATCTGATCGGAAACCTGCATCCCCAGCGATTCCATGCTGTCGACGGATGCCCGAAGGGTGGCCTCCTTCCCGGCCTCCGTCGTCATTGGCAGCGCCGTGCAGACGGCGACGAGAATGTTGCAGACGAGCAACATGCCGAGAAAGCGCGGATGCGCGGCGACGGCCTGGAAGGTCTCCTTGGGGGCCGTGATGATCCCGACAAATCTTGCAGGGAGGCTCAGCGGGGCAGGAGGCGCCCCGGGTACCGCAGCTGTGTTCGTCATATGGGGAATCGTAGAACGGACGATTTTACTGCAATACGTAAGCTCGTCTGCCGAGGTTTCGTAAACAGGGGACAAGTCCCTGCCTTCTGTGCGAGTTAGGGACCGGGGCCGTGACCGGCGGGAAAGGGCCGTACGTTAAGCTCCCGTGATGCGGATACCCCCGGCCGCCGTCCTGGCGTGCTTGCTTGCGCTCCCGGTCCAGGCACGCGCCCAGAGCCTCGACGCGGTCGGTACCCGGGCCCAGGGCATGGGCGGGGCGTTTGTCGGCATCGCCGATGATGCCTCAGCCGTGTATTGGAATCCGGCCGGTCTCGCTGGCGGCGCCTATTTCAGTCTCGTGGTCGATGGGAATACCGCCGAGGCCATCCCGGACGGCCTGCCGAATGCGTCGGCGCGCTCGGGTTGGCTCCTGGCGCTCGCCACCCCCGCCCTCGGCCTCTCGTACACCCGGATCCAGACGACGACCGTGCGACCTTCCTTCGGGATCCCGGAGAACTCGCACGTCGAGTCCCTGCTCACGCAGCACGTGGGGGTCACCCTGGTGCAGTCCCTCATAGACCAGCTCGCTGTCGGCGCGACCGTCAAGCTGGTTCGGGGCATCGCCGCAGCCGCGAATGTGCCCGGGAACGACCGGGAACAGCTCCTGGACGATGTCGATCTGATCGGCCATGGCACCAACAAGGTCGATCTCGACATCGGCGTGATGGCGGTCGCCCCGTTCGGCCGGGCCGGGTTGACGATTCGGAACGTCACCGAACCTTCTTTCGAGACCGGGGCCGGGGACGAGCTGCCCCTCCAGCGACAGCTCAGGGCAGGCGGGTCGGTCATCCTCCTGCCCCACTGGAAACTGGCCGGCGATGTGGACCTGCTCGAAACCGACGGGCCGTTTGGCGATTTCCGGGAGGTGTCGATCGGGACCGAAGCCCAAGTCACCAAGCGCCTGACCGCCCGGAGCGGCGTCCGGTTCAACACGGCCGGAGACCTCGGAGCCGCGCCCGCTGTGGCGATCGGCGGGAGCTTCGCGGTGATGGGGTCGGTCCAGATTGATGGACAGTACACCGCCGGTTCCGATAGAGCGCTCCGTGGGTGGGGGATAGCGGGGCGGGTGGTGTTCTAGGGCCGGGATCCGGGGTCCGGGGTCCGTATCATTCGGATCACGCGCTACGGATTACCAGATCGCGGACTTAGGGGATCGCGAAGCCCGCCCCGGAACCCTCCAAGCCCCCCGGAACTGCGATCGGCCCCGGCCCGGACCCCGGACCCCCGGACCCCGGACCCCGGACCCCGGACCCCGGACCCCGGACCCCGGATCTGTAACGACCAAAGAGTCGCTTCTTGCACTTGACAAAAAATGTCAAGCAGTGCGACTATGTCTGCCTCCCCCAGCAAAAATCCGTTATACCCGACTGGCGTCGGCCTCGCGTCGAGGTCTGCCCGACTGGGTCTTCCCTGAGCGAGAACGCACCACAATGGCCGTTCGCATAGGTGAGCTGCTGCTCAAAGAGAAGCGCATCACGCCTGCCCAGCTGCAGGAGGCGCTGAACTATCAGAAGACCAACGGCGGCAAGCTCGGCTACAACCTGGTCAAGCTGAACATCGTCAAGGACGAGGAAATCACCTCGCTCCTCAGCAAGCAGTACGGCGTGCCGTCGATCAATCTCACCCAGTTCGAGATCGATCCCGGCGTGATCAAGCTGATTCCGGCCGAGACCGCCCACAAGTACCAGATCGTTCCGCTCAGCCGCTCGGGGGCGACGCTGACGATCGCGATGATCGACCCGACCAACGTGTTCGCCATGGACGACATCAAGTTCATGACGGGTTACAACGTCGAGCCGGTCGTCGCCTCCGAGATCGCGGTTGCCGAGGCGATTACCCGCTATTACACGGCGGCGCCGGCGCCACGGGTGGTCGAGAAGAAGGTCGAAAAGAAGGAAAAGAAGCCCGCGGGCCCGCAGGCGAACCTGAACAGCGCCGCGACCCTGGAGATGGTCACCAAGGCCCTCGAGGAGACCGCGGCGGTCGTCGACGACGACGTGGAACTGCTCGAGGAGATGGAGCAGATCGATGTCTCCTCTCTGGAGAAGCAGGGCGGGGAGGCGCCGGTCATCCGGCTCGTGAACCTGATGCTGATGTCCGCAATTCAAAAGGGCGCGAGCGACATCCACATCGAGCCGTACGAAAAAGAGTTCCGGGTGCGGTTCCGCATCGACGGCATCCTCTACAACGTCATGGCCCCGCCCATGAAGTTCCGCGATGCGATCACTTCGCGCATCAAGATCATGTCGAAGCTGGACATCGCGGAAAAGCGGCTGCCCCAGGACGGCCGTATCAAGATCCGTTTCGCGGTGGAAGGCGCCACGAAGGAAATCGACTTCCGCGTCTCCTGTCTGCCGACGCTGTTCGGCGAAAAGATCGTCCTTCGTCTCCTCGACAAGGACAAGCTAATGCTCGACATGACGAAGCTCGGGTTCGAGCAGGAGTCCTTGAGCAAGCTGGAGACGGCGATCTCCAAGCCGTGGGGCATGGTGCTCGTCACCGGCCCGACCGGCAGCGGCAAGACCAACACGCTCTATTCGTCCATCGCGAAGATCAACACGATGGAAACCAACATCATGACCGCTGAAGACCCGGTCGAATTCAACCTGGTCGGCGTGAACCAGGTGCAGGTCCGGGAGAACATCGGCCTCAACTTCGCGGCGGCGCTGCGCTCGTTCCTGCGCCAGGACCCGAACATCATCCTGGTCGGCGAAATCCGCGACTTCGAGACCGCGGAGATCGCGGTCAAGGCGTCGCTCACCGGCCACCTCGTGCTGTCCACGCTCCACACCAACGACGCACCCGGCACGATCAGCCGCTTGATGAACATGGGCATCGAGCCGTTCCTGGTCGCGAGCTCGGTCAACCTGATTTGCGCCCAGCGTCTCGTGCGCCGCATCTGCACGCAGTGCAAGGAAGACCACCCGACCCCGCCCGAGGCGATGGTGAACGCCGGCTTCTCGCAGGAGGAATCGAAGAGCGTGGTGCCGAAGCGGGGCAAGGGCTGCGACCGGTGCAACGGCACCGGCTACAAGGGACGCGTGGGCCTCTACGAGGTCATGGAAATCACCGAGGAGCTCCGCGAGCTGATTCTCGTGGGTGCCTCGTCGCTCGAGCTCAAACGGAAGGCCGTGGACGAAGGCATGATCACGCTCCGCCGCAGCGGCCTGCGGAAGGTCATGGACGGCGTGACGACGATCGAGGAAGTGGCAAGAGAGACCGTCAAGTAGCCAGTTTCCAGTTGCCAGTTTCCAGTCGGACGGAACTGTGCAACGGCGTGGAACTGGGAATCGATCACTGGGCACTGGCAACTGGTAACTGGTAACTGGTAACTGGAAACTGACAAACACCCACATGGCCACACTACCGGAACTGCTGAAAACACTGGTCGACCACAGCGGGTCGGACCTGCACATCACCACCAACACGCCGCCGCAGATTCGCGTGCACGGGCACCTGCGCCCGCTCGACCTGCCGGTGCTGGGTCCGGCCGAAACCAAGGCGCTCGCCTACAGCGTGCTCACCGACGCGCAGAAGAAACGATTCGAGGAGTCGCTGGAGCTCGACTTCTCGTTCGGCATCCGCGGGATCGCGCGGTTCCGGTGCAATGTGTTCAACCAGCGCGGCGCCGTGGCCGCCGTGTACCGCGTCATTCCCGAGGTGATCAAGACGTTCCCCGAGCTCGGTCTGCCGGCGGTGATTGCCACGCTCGCCGAACGGCCGCGGGGGCTGGTGCTGGTCACCGGCCCGACCGGCAGCGGCAAGTCGACCACGCTGGCCGCGATGATCGACAAGATCAACAACGAGCGGCACGATCACATCCTCACCATCGAGGATCCGATCGAGTTCGTGCATCCGCACAAGGGCTGCCTGGTCAACCAGCGCGAGGTGCACTCCGACACGCACGGCTTCAGCGCCGCCCTGCGCGCCGCGCTGCGTGAGGACCCGGACATCGTCCTGATCGGTGAGCTGCGCGACCTGGAGACGATCGAGTCCGCGCTGCGCATCGCCGAGACCGGGCACCTGACGTTTGCGACGCTGCACACGAACTCGGCGGCGCAAACCATCAACCGCATCATCGACGTGTTCCCGGCGCACCAGCAGGGACAGATCCGGACCCAGCTGTCGCTGGTGCTCGAGGGCATCGTCTGTCAGGCGCTGATCCCGAGGGCCGACGGCAAGGGCCGGGTCGTGGCGCTGGAAATCATGGTGCCGAACCCGGCGATCCGGAACCTGATCCGCGACGACAAGGTGCACCAGATCTACTCGTCGATGCAGACCGGCCAGGAAAAGATGGGCATGCAGACGATGAACCAGTGCCTGGCGACGCTGTATCAGAAGCGGCTGATCACGCTGGAGTCGGCGATGGAGAAGTCCTCGCTGAAGGATGAACTGGAACAGATGATCGCCCGCGGCACCGGCGTCGTCGCCGGTGCGGGAATGCACAACCGTCCGGGTGCGGGCCTCCCGCCACGCGCGCCGGCGGGGCGGTAAGGGGAGAAACGTGTAGGGGCGGGTCTTCAGACCCGCCCGGGAAGGCGCGGTCTAAAGACCGCGCCCTACGAGCAAGGACCATATGCCCACATTTGCTTACGCAGGACGGACGCGCGCCGGGCAGACGGTGAGCGGCGAGCGCATGGCCGACACCATGGACGCGGCGGTCGCCGCGCTCCGGCGCGAGAACATCCAGATCACGAAGATCGACCCCATCAAGGGCAAGGCCGAGCCCAGGCCGAAAGCGGCGAAGAAGGGCGGGGTCAAGGTCCCGGCGAAGAACCTGGCGATTTTCACGCGCCAGTTCTCGGTCATGATCGACGCCGGCCTGCCGCTGGTGCAGTGCCTGGACATCCTCGGCAAGCAGGAGCCGCACAAGGGATTCTCCGGCGTCATCCTGAAGACGCGCGAGGACGTCGAGGCCGGCGCGTCGCTCGCCGACGCGATGAAGAAGCACCCGAAGACGTTCGACGCGCTGTACTCGAACATGATTGCGGCGGGCGAGGCGGGCGGCATCCTCGACACCATCCTCAAGCGGCTGGCGACCTACATCGAGAAGTCGGTCAAGCTGAAGGGGGAAGTGAAGTCCGCGATGATCTACCCGGTCGCGGTCATCGTGATTGCGGCGGTGGTCGTCGGCGCGATTCTCTGGAAGGTCATCCCCACGTTCGCCCAGCTGTTCGCCGGCCTCGGCGCGCAGCTGCCGCTCCCGACCCGGGTGGTCATCGCGGCCAGCAACGGCATCGTTGCGTACGGGTGGATCTTGATCATTCTGCTTGGCGGCGCCGGCTATGGTCTGAAGTCGTACTACGCGACCGACAACGGCCGGCGCGTGATCGACGCGATCATGCTGAAGATGCCGATTCTCGGCGATATCCTCCGCAAGGTCGCGGTGGCCCGCTTCTGCCGGACGTTGTCGACGCTGCTCGCTTCGGGCGTGCCGATCCTGGACGGCCTCGACATCACCGCGCGGACGTCGGGCAACGCCATCATCGAAGACGCCATCCTGGTCACGCGCGCCGGCATCGAGCGCGGCGAAACCGTGTCGGGACCGTTGAAGGAAACCAACGTGTTCCCCTCGATGGTCACCCAGATGATCAACGTCGGTGAAACGACAGGCGCGCTCGACGCGATGCTCTCGAAGATTGCCGACTTCTACGAAGAGGAAGTCGACTCGGCAGTCGCCGGGCTGCTCACGCTGATGGAGCCGGTGATGATTGCGTTCCTCGGCGTGGTGGTTGGCGGCATCGTCATCGCGATGTACATGCCGATCTTCGACCTGATCTCGAAGCTGACGGGCTGATCGAACGAGCGAGTCGATGCCCACGATCCGACGCAAGCTGTTGTGGCTGATGACGGCGCGGGCCGCCGTGATCAGCGTGCTGCTCGGCTCGGCGGTACTCATTCAGATCAAGTCGCCGGGGTCGTTCCCGATCGATCCGTACTTCTTCCTGCTCGCGCTGACGTTCGCGCTCACGGTCGTCTACAGCCTGGCGCTGGGACACACCGAGCGGCACCGGTGGCTGGTCGATCTTCAACTTGCCGCTGACGCGGGGATCGTCTCGGGAATCGTCTACGTCACGGGCGGCGTCAACAGCTACTTCTCGACGCTGTATGCGCTGCCCATCATTGCCGCCAGCACGCTTCGGCTCTGGCGGGGCGGCATGCTGGTGGGCGCGCTCAGCTCGGTGCTCTACTCCGGCATCGTGCTGAGCCAGTACTACGGCACGCCGGCATCGCCGATCGTGGTCGTCGCCGAGAATGTCCCGCCGCTGCGGGTGGCGATCTACACGCTCGGTCTGAACGTGTTCGGGTTCCTCGCGGTGGCTGCGCTGACTGGTTATCTGGCCGAGGGCCTGCGGCGGGCCGACGCGCAGCTGCAGCAGGCCTCGAGCGAGCTGGCCGACGTGCAGGCCTTCAGCCGCCACGTCGTCGACAGCCTCACGAGCGGGCTGGCGACGACGGACATGACGGGCATCGTGGCGACTTACAACCGCGCCGCCGAGACCATTACGGCTTTGACCGGAGCCCGGGCAATCGGGCAGCCGGCGTCAGCGGTCCTGCAGCTCCCGTCTTCGCTGGCCGGGCTGTTCGGACCGGTCGCGGGGCGTCCGAAACAGACACGCGTCGAATATGGCTTCACCCGCCACGACGGGAAGCAGATTGAGATGGGCCTGAGCGCCGCGCCCCTGATGACGCCGCGGGGTGAAACGGGCTTCATCCTGACGTTCCAGGACGTCACCGAGTCGCGGAAACTGGAACGCGAGGCGCGCGTGCAGCAGCGGCTGGCGGCGGTCGGCGAGATGGCCGCGGGAATCGCGCACGAGATTCGCAATCCCCTCGCGTCGATGTCCGGCTCGATCCAGATCCTGCGCCAGGAGCTGCCGCTCACCGACGAGCAGGGGCAGCTGATGGACATCGTCATTCGCGAGTCGGAGCGGCTCAACGAGACGATTCGCAGTTTCCTGGCCTACGCGCGGCCGCAGCGCCAGTCGATGCGCTACATGGACGTGCGGCAGGTCATCACCGACACGGCGACGCTCCTGCAGAACAGTCCCGAGCGGGGCGAGTCGCATCGGATTGCGGTGGACGTGCCGGCCGACGCCGTGATGCTCCAGGCAGACGAAGGACAGATCAGGCAGATCGTGTGGAACCTGGCCACCAACGGGCTTCGAGCGATGCCGTCGGGAGGCAGGCTGACGCTCGGGGTGACGCCGCCCGCCGGCGAAGCGCCGCACGTCGTGATCAGCGTCTCCGACGAAGGCGTCGGCATTGCCCCCGAAGAGCTGGAGGGGATCTTCCAGCCGTTCCGAGGCAGCTTCGAGCGCGGGACCGGGCTCGGTCTCGCGATGGTGTACCGGATCGTCAGCGACTATTCGGGCGAGGTGAAGGTCAACTCGACGAGGGGGGCCGGAACGACCGTGCAGGTGCGATTCCCTGCCGGCGCGGCGGCGGCGGTCAAGTAAAGCCATGTCCATCGATACACAGGTTTCAGATTCCGGGAGCACGACCGGATCGCTGCCGGTCGCGCGGGTGCTGGTCGTAGACGACGAGCGCTCGATGCGCGAACTGCTCTCGATCGTGCTGCGCCGCGACGGCTACGACGTCCTGCTCGCCTCGGACGGCAAGGTCGCGGTGGACACGCTCAAGCGCGAGCGGGTGGACGTGTTGATCACCGACATCCGGATGCCCGAGATGAACGGCGTCGACGTGCTGCGCGAGGCCAAGCGGATCGATCCCGACATCATCAGCATCATCATGACCGCGTTCGCCTCCACCGACACGGCGGTGGATGCGCTGCGGCTCGGCGCCACCGACTACGTCCACAAGTCCCCCCATGCGGCCAACGATCTGCGGCTGCGGGTGCGGAAGGAGCTCGAGCGGAAACGGCTGCAGCAGGAGAACGTCCTGCTCAAGCGGCAGCTCGGCACCCCGAACAAGTTCGCCAACATCGTCGGCGGCAGCTCCGCCATGATGTCCGTCTTCGAGCTGATCGAGACGATCGCCCCGACCGGGAGCACGGTGTTGATTACCGGCGAGTCGGGGACCGGCAAGGAGCTCGTGGCGCGCGCCGTTCACGCGCGATCGTCCCGGAGCGATCGGCCGTTCGTCGCAGTGAACTGCGGCGCGCTGCCCGACACGCTGCTCGAGTCCGAGCTGTTCGGGCACATGCGCGGCGCCTTCACCGGAGCGGACACCAACAAGAAGGGGCTGCTCGAGGTCGCGGAGAAGGGCACGATCTTCCTCGACGAGATCGGCGAGATGAGTCCGATGACGCAGGTCAAGCTCCTGCGCGTGCTCCAGGAGCGGAAGTTCCGGCGGCTCGGCGGAACGGAGGAAGTCGAGGCGAACATCCGGATCATCGCGGCCACCAATCGCGACCTGGCGAAAATGGTCGCGGCCGGTGAGTTCCGCGAGGATCTGTTCTACCGGATCAACGTGATCCCGGTGAAGCTGCCACCGCTGCGGGAGCGCCACGACGACGTCCAGGCGCTGGCCGAGCACTTCGTCAAGCGATTCGCCCACCAGATGAAGAAAGACATCCAGGGGATCTCGGGGGTCGCGATGACCTGCCTTCGGAGCTACTCATGGCCGGGCAACGTCCGCGAGCTCGAGAACGCCATCGAGCGCGCGGTCGCGCTGGAGCGGACGCCGTCCGTCCTGCCCGACAGCCTGCCCGAGGCCGTTCGCGCCGCCACCGGGGTCACATCGTCTTCGGGTTCTCCAGCAACGGCCGTCCAGCCTGCCGAGGAACGCACGCTGGCCGGCGGCTTCGATCTCGAGCAGCACGTGCAGGGCATCGAGCGCGAATACATCATGGAGGCGCTCCGCCGCTCGAACGGCGTGAAGAAGAACGCGGCGGAGCTGCTCGGTTTGAGCTTCAGGCAGTTCAGGTATCTGCTCAAGAAGTACAACATCCAGTAGCCAGGTTGACGTGGCTGCCACCAGAGTTGCTCCCGTCTTTTCCCGCCTCTCGAACGTCACAACCAGCAGCGTGCGGAGAGCAGCCAAAAATCGGCAGCTGCGCTTGACAGAATTTGTCACTGAGCCGAAAATTGGCAGGTAGCGCGAATGTAATGCCAGGCGCTGCAATCATCGCAAATACTACTGAAATAGGGAGTTGTGCCGGCGTCTCGAGTCGGCCTCAGCCGTGGCACCACGGTTGCTTCACCTCTGGCGTCGGCCGCTGGGCTGCGCCAGCTCGAGTCCGACTCAAAAGAGACAGTCCAACGGCTTAAAGATTCTCGAGGAGCACACAGTCATGAACGTTCGCAACCAGAAGGGTTTCACGCTGATCGAACTGCTGATCGTCGTTGCCATCATCGGCATCATCGCAGCGATCGCGGTTCCGGGCCTGCTGCGCGCCCGTATGTCCGGTAACGAGTCGTCGGCTATCGGCTCCATTCGCGCCATCAACAGCGCCCAGGCGGCCTTCAGCTCGGCTAACAGCGGCGGGTACGCCGGAACGCTGGACGTGCTCGTGGAAGCCTGCACGGGCGGCACCCAGGGTTTCATCTCGCCCGACCTCGGTGCGGCGAGCAACGTGAAGAGCGGCTACACCGTGACGATGGCACTCAGCGGCGGGGCAATCACCGGTGTAACGAGCTGCGGCGCGGCAGCCGCGGCGGTGTATCCCGATTACCTGGCGACCGCCAACCCACTCTCGACTTCGACAGGCGGCCGCTCGTTCGGCACCAACGCTGGTGGCGCAATCTACTTCAAGAACCAGCAGGCGGCTCTGGTTGCGGCCGATCTCGTCGCCGCGAACGTGCTCAAGTAAGCAATCGAATACGCGGTAAGACCCGAGGGGGATGCTCGCGCTCGCGGGCATCCCCCTTCCTGTGTACACGCCACGTCGTCAACATCGGTGGACTGATTCGAGGACGAGATGACCCGGCCGGAACGATCCGAACGCCGCCATTCGCTGAGCGACGCGGGATTCACCCTGATTGAGCTGCTCGTCGTGATCGCGATCATCGGCATCATCGCGGCGGTGGCCATCCCGAGCCTGCTGCGGGCGCGCATCAATGCGGATGAAAGCTCGGCGATTGCCACGTTGCGCGCGGTGAACAGCGCTCAGGCCAGCTACGTCGGGACGGCCGGAAACGGCGGCTACGCCGTGCTGCTGGCGACGCTGGCGACGCCCTGCCCGAGCAGTACGCAGGGGTTTCTCGGACATGACCTGGCCGCCGATCCGTCGGTGAAGAGCGGCTACCGGGTGACGCTCGCCGCCGGCGCCGGCTCGGTGGCCGGAGTGCCCGACTGCAACACGACGCCGACCCGGACCGGGTTCTACAGCACCGCCGTCCCGCTCGATGCCGGGGTCAGCGGACATCGCGCGTTTGCCAGTACCGCCGAGGGGACGATCTATGTCGACATCGGGGGCACGCCACCGACGGAAGCGGCGATCGCTGCGCACACCGCGACGGCCCTCCAGTGAGGCTCGGCTGCCGGTCCCGGTCCTGCGTCCTAACCTCAGGACGGGGTACTCTTGAACGTGCGTCTTCTCCGGAACTCGGACGGGTTCACCCTGCTGGAAATGCTGGTCGTGGCCGCCATCGTGGCGGTTCTCGCCGGGGCGGCGATGGTCGGTTACCGTCAGTCGAAGATTCGCGCCGCGGAGGCCTCGACGGTCTCCTCGCTGCGGTCGCTCAACCAGGCGCAATTCCTCTACATGCAGAGCTGCGGCAAGCAGCGCTATGCGCCGACGCTGGTGGCGCTCGGCACGCCGGCGCCAGGCGACGAGCACGGCTTCGTCAGCGCCGATCTGGCGGTCTCGGATCCACTGTCCAAGTCGGGCTACATCATTCAGATGACCGGGACTGCGGCGACCGAGGGCGATCAGACCTGCACCGGTTCGGTGCCACTCACGGGCTACCAGATCACCGCCGATCCGGAGATCCCCGGCATCAGCGGCACCCACTTTTACGGGACCAACGGTGACCGGGTAATTTACGGTGATCTCGAGACCTTCCAGAACAAGATGCCGGAGACCGGCCCGCCCGGTCACGGCGCGGAAATCAAGTAACATCATCTACTTATGACAATGTTTTTGACCCGGACCGGGCGTGTGGCGATCGAATTCGTGCGCCAGTCGCTGACGCTGAGCGCCGTAGCCGCATGCGCGGCCGCGGTCGCGGCGTTGACCCTGACCGTCCCGCGCCTGCATGCCGCGGGACCCGCCGTTCAGGCAGCGCCGGCGGCGCCGGAGCTCACCGAGCAGCAGAAGGCCGAGTTCATCAAGTCGTACGAGGCGTTGCCGAAGGTCAACGTGCCGCTCGATCCGGGCACGGCCAAGGTCCTGGTCGTGAAGTTCAACGACTATCAGTGCCCACCGTGCCGGAATTCCTACTACGAATACAAGCCGGTCTTCGCCAAGTACGCGGCTTCGAAGCAGGTCAAGTTCGTCCTCAAGCACTTCCCCCTCGAGCGTGAGTGCAATGCCGCCGTCGAGAGGGATCTCCACCCGGCGTCCTGCGAGGCCGCCGCCGCCGTGGTGATGGCGCAGATGAAGGGAACGTCCGATAAGCTCGAGGAATGGTTTTTCGCCAACCAGGCGACGCTGACTCCGGAGACGGTGAAGCAGGCCGCGGCGTCGGTCGGAGGCATCAAAGACTTCGATGCCCAGTATGCCCGGGCGCTGACCCTCGTGAAGACCGACGCCGGGCTGGGCGCGCTGCTCGGGGCCAAGTCCACGCCGACGTTCATCATCAACGGCCGGGTCATCGCGGGGGCAATGCCCGCCTTCATGTTCGACATGGCAATCGAGCACGAGCTCAAGAAATAAAGGGTTCAGGGGGCTGAACCTTCCTGATGTCCGCTGCGATCAGCATCGAGAATCTCACCAAGGACTACCAGGTCGGCTTCTGGCGGAAGCGTTCATACCGCGCGCTGGATCGGCTCTCTC
>Ga0209382_10004000_pt1 | contig 20042 bp, 18 predicted proteins | sample SoiMetdeltSBSDD5_FD_187599 | JGI IMG/M metagenome (GOLD analysis project Ga0209382, IMG submission 187599) | Bulk soil microbial communities from a Populus tree surrounding site in Tennessee, USA - Soil MetaG P. deltoides SBSDD5 (SPAdes) (version 2) | ecosystem: Environmental > Terrestrial >... | reverse complement strand
TGGAGCCCCTCTCATGTTGACTGCGCACGAACTCGAGGTCCGCGCCGGTCCCCTTCTTCTGCTGTCCGGTGCCTCGTTCCGGATCGGGCCCGGTGACCGGGTCGGCCTGGTCGGCCGCAACGGCGCCGGCAAGACCACCCTCACGCGGATCCTGGCCGGCGAGGGCCAGCCGGCATCGGGTCGGGTGACCCGGAGCGGCTCGGTCGGCTACCTGCCGCAGGATCCGCGCACCGGCGACCTCGCGGTGAGCGCCCAGGAGCGCATCCTGTCCGCCCGCGGACTCGACAGTGTGGTCAAGCGACTCCGCACCGCCGAGGCCGAGATGGCCTCCGACGACCCCGAGCATCGCGATCGCGCCATGCGCCGCTACGCCAACGCCGACGCCGAGCTCCATGCCGGTGGCGGCTACGCGGCCGAGTCGGAGGCCGCCGTCATCGCGGCCAGCCTCGGTCTGCCCAATCGGGTGCTCGGCCAGCCGCTTCGTACCCTTTCCGGCGGACAGCGGCGCCGGGTCGAGCTGGCCCGGATCCTGTTCTCCGGCGTCGAGACGCTGCTGCTCGACGAGCCGACCAACCACCTCGACGCCGACTCGATCGTGTGGCTGCGCAGCTTCCTGGCGGCCCACCGCGGCGGACTCGTCGTGATCAGCCACGACGCAGCCCTTCTCGAGCACACGGTCAACCGGGTGTTCCACCTGGATGCCAACCGGGCCGAGCTCGACCTCTACAGCCTCGGCTGGTCGGCCTACCTGCAGCAGCGCGAGACCGACGAGCGGCGGCGGCACCGCGAGCGGGCCAACGCCGAGCGGAAGGCCTCGGCGCTGATGGCACAGGCGGACAAGATGCGGGCCAAGGCGACGAAGGCGAGCGCGGCCCACAACATGGAGCGGCGGGCGCAGCGGCTGCTCGGCGGACTCGAGGCCGAGCGACGCAGCGATCGGATCGCGAAGATCCGCTTCCCGGCCCCGGCGCCGAGTGGCAAGACGCCGTTGCGGGCCGACGGTCTGAGCAAGTCGTACGGCTCGCTCGAGGTGTTCACCGACGTGGATCTGGCGATCGACAAGGGCAGCCGGGTCGTCGTGCTCGGCCTCAACGGCGCCGGCAAGACCACCCTGCTGCGGATCCTCGGCGGCCTGGAGCCGGCCGACACCGGTGTGGTCGAGCCCGGACACGGGCTGAAGCTCGGTTACTACGCCCAGGAGCACGAGACGCTGGAGCTCGACCGGACGGTGGCGGAGAACATGGCGACCGCCGCGCCCGACCTCGACGACCCCACGCGGCGGCGCGTCCTCGGCTCGTTCCTGTTCTCCGGCGACGACGCCTACAAGCCGGCCCGTGTGCTGTCCGGCGGCGAGAAGACCAGGCTGGCCCTGGCGACGCTGGTCGTGTCGAGCGCGAACGTCCTGCTCCTCGACGAGCCGACCAACAACCTCGATCCAGCTTCGCGTGAGGAAGTGCTGCGCGCGATCCGTACCTACGAGGGGGCCATCGTGCTGGTGACCCACGACGAGGGCGCGGTCCAGGCGCTGTCGCCGGACCGGGTGCTGATCCTGCCCGACGCGGTCGAGGACCTGTGGAGCGAGGACTACACCGAGTTGGTGGCGCTGGCCTGAGTGCCGCGACGATTGGTCACTTTCTAGCCAATCCGTCGATCTGTCGGAGCCGACTTCGGGGTCTCTGCTACGACTGACGGAACTTTGTTGTTACCGGCGAGTAGAGGATTGACGCACGTCCGACTCACCCCTTTTATCGTCCGCAGAAGGCGTCAAATTTCATACCGCAAACGTGGGGGCGGTCGTCGAGACGACGGCACCTTTCGGGCGTCGGATCCGCGTCGGCGGGCAAGGCCAGCCAGCGACGCCATCACGCGAAGGAAGGGCAGTCACGGTGTCCCTACGTTCCCTAATCATCGCTGCCACAGCGGCCCTGGTGATCCCAGGTGCCGTGGTCGCAGCGCCCGCCGCCAACGGAGGCAGTATCGAGGCCGACTCGGGGTCGGCCGCCGATGCGAGTCCCCAAGATCTCGCGATCAAGTACGTCAAGCAGCACGCCGAGGATCTCGGAGTGACCGCTTCGGATGTCAGCGACCTCGTGGTGCTGTCGAGCTACCCGAGCCGCGACACCGGCGTGACCCACGTCAGTGTCAACCAGCTCTTCCGGGGACTGGAGGTATTCGGCGGCCAGGCCACGGTCAACGTCAATCCCGACGGGAGCATCCTCTACGTCGGCAACAGCCTGGAGTCCGACCTCAGCGAGACCGCGTCCGGCGCTGCCGACCTCGCGGCCGTCGAGGCCGTCGACGCCGCGGCCGATGAGCTCGACCTCAACCAGCCACGCAACGTACGGGTCTTGCAGGCGGCCAAGGCCGGCGGCGAGACCGTACTGTCTGGCGGCAGCGTCTCCAACTCGCCGATCCCGGCCCGCCAGGGCTGGCAGCCCACCAAGGACGGCCTGCGTCTGGGCTGGCAACTGGTGATCGACGACTCCTCCGGCGACCACCTGTGGAACACCACGGTCGACGCCCGGACCGGCGACCTGCTCTACGTCGACGACTGGGTGGTCTCGACTCCGCGCAAGGCGCTGGAGTCCTCGCTGGCCCGCACCAGCGGTGCCGACTCGGCGGCTGCCGAGAACCTGGCGTCCGGTCGCACCGAGTGGGTGTCGCCCAACCCGGTCCAGGACGGCACGAGCTATCGCGCCTACCCGCAGGAGAGCCCCAACGAGGACGGTCGGGTGCTGTTCCAGAACCCCGCTGACGGCACGGCCTCGCCCTACGGCTGGCACGACACCGACGGCGCACCGGGCGCGGAGTACAGCATCACGCGAGGCAACAACGTCCGCGCGTACCTCGACGAGGACGGCGACGACTCGCCCGACTTCGGCGGACAGCCGGACGGCGGTCCGGGCATGGCGTTCGACAGCCCGGTGGATCTGAACGAACAGCCGCAGAACTACCGCGACGCCACCGTGGAGAACCTGTTCTTCTGGTGCAACAGCATCCACGACCTGTGGTACCGGTACGGATTCGATGAGGCGTCCGGCAACTTCCAGGCCAACAACTACGGCCGCGGCGGGTTCGACAGCGACGAGGTGCGCTGCCAGGCGCAAAGCGGTGCGGGCCTGAACAACGCCAACTTCCGGACGCCGGTGGACGGCTCGACGACGAGCTTCCCGAGAATGCGGATGTACCTGTGGCCCGGAAACCAGTTCGGCTACCAGAACCAGGTCGTCATCAACGGTCTGGGTGACTTCGGTGCCCGCTGGGCGAGGTTCACTCCGGCGCCGACGACCGCTGGGCTGACCGGCCTGTCGTTCGTCTACGCCGGCTCCGGCTGCCAGGCCAGCCAGTACCCATCCGATCTGCCCGCGGGCGACTGGGCCGTCCTGACCGACGGCGGCACCGGCTCCGGCCTGTGCTCGTTCGTGGAGCGGGTCGAGGTCGCCGAAGGGCTCGGCGCCAGCGCAGTGGTCGTCGGAGACGGCTCGGACGAGAGTCCGACCGTGCTGTCCGGCTCCGTCGAGAGCAGTCGGCCGAACATTCCGGCGGTCAGCGTGGGAGTCAACAACGCCGGGATCATCAAGGCCGCCATCGCCGACGGCCCGACGACCGGCACGGTGCGCAAGCACCCGAACCACCCGGGCATCCGCGACGGCGACTTCGACATCGGCGTGATCATGCACGAGTACGGCCACGGCCTGTCGAACCGTCTGACCGGCGGCCCGACCGTCAACTGCCTCGGCGGCGTCGAGCAGATGGGTGAGGGCTGGAGCGACTACCTCGCCATCGCGGCCCTGATCGACCCGGAGATCGACGACCCGGACGGCACCCGAGGCATGGGTACCTACGTCGTCTTCCAGGACGACCGAGGCGACAGCGGGATCCGGAACCGGCCGTACTCGCGGACGATGGACATCCAGCCGTTCACGTACAACAGCATCCGGAGCAACTCCTGGCTGGACAACTCGACCATCGTCGCACCACACCAGGTGGGACACGGCTGGGCTTCGATCCTCTGGGACATGACCTGGAACATGATCGACAAGTACGGCTTCAACCCGAACATGTACGACTCGTGGGACACCGGCGGCAACAACCTGGCGTACCAGCTGGTGATCGACGGCATGAAGATGCAGGGTTGCTTCCCGGGCTTCGTCGACGGCCGCAACGGCATCCTGGCCGCCGACCAGGCGCTCACCGGTGGCGAGAACCAGTGCATGATCTGGGCGGCGTTCGCGCGTCGTGGACTCGGCTACAGCGCCGAGCAGGGCAGCAGTGCCGACCGCGACGACAACACCGAGGCGATGGACACGCACCCGGCCTGTGGCAGCGGGTTCGTCGGCAAGGTGCAGGACGAGCCGGTGCTGAACCAGGTCGCGGCGGGTCAGACGGTCCCGATGCGGTTCGACGAGCCGAGTCGCACCGGGCTGGACATCCTGCAGGCGAACTCGCCGTACTCCCGGCAGGTCAACTGCGAGACGCTGGCCACCGAGATCCCGGGATCGGACCACGTCACGCCGGGAGCGCTTCCGGTGGCGGCCGAGACGCCGGGCGGCTCCGGGCTTAGCCGCAATGCCGCTGGAGGCTACAACTTCCCGTGGCAGACCGAGGAGGCCTGGGTCGACACCTGTCGTGAGTTCGTTCTGACCCTCGACAACGGCGAGCAGCATCGGGCGTACTTCCAGTTCGTCGAGGCCGACTAGAAGCGCGACGCCGCGGCCCTGGCGGCGCGATAAACGGGCACGGAGCCCGGTGGGAGCCGGCTGATCCAGCCGGTCGACACCGCGGCTCCGTGCCTGTGCTTGCTGCACCTTAGGGTCGGGCCATGCCGTATCCCACCGCGCAACAGCTCGACGAGGCCGGCCTCCGGATCGACGCCGACGGCCCGATCCTGACGATCACGCTCGACCGGCCCGACGTACGCAACGCGCAGACGCCGGGCATGTGGCGGGCGCTGGCCGCGATCGGCGAGGCGATCGACTCCGACGTACGCGTGGTGGTGGTGGTGCGCGGCGAGGGGGCGGCGTTCTCGGCTGGTCTCGACCGCCGGATGATGACACCGGAGGGGATCGCCGGCGAGCGGACGTTCGGCGAGATCGCCGCGCTGTCCGACGACGAGGCGCTGGCGCAGATCGCGACCTTCCAGTCGGCCTTCTCCTGGTGGCGGCGGCCGGAGATCCTGACCCTGGCGGCCGTGCAGGGAGCGGCCGTCGGCGCCGGCTTCCAGCTCGCGCTGGCCTGCGATCTGCGGGTGATCGCCGAGGACGCGCGATTCTGCATGCGCGAGCCGACGCTCGGTCTGGTGCCCGACCTCGGCGGCACCAAGCCGCTGGTCGAGATCCTCGGCTACGCCCGCGCCCTCGAGGTGTGCGTGACCGGCCGGTGGATCGAGGCCCGGGAGGCGGTCGAGTCCGGGCTGGCGACGGTCTGCGTCCCGCCGGACCAACTGGACGGCACCGTGTCGGACCTGGTCGCGGCTCTCGCGGTGGCTCCGGTCGGTGCAGTACGGGCGACGAAGGCGCTCCTGATCGGGGCAGCCGAGCGGACGTACGACGCGCAGCTCGATGCCGAGCGGCGGGCCCAGCTGGCCCGGCTGCGAGACCTGACCGGCTAGGACGGCCGCCGATCGTCACCCGTGACCCTCCCGGGCGGCATGATGATGGCGGAGTGTTCTGTCCGAATTGACCCCGGGAGCGTCGTGACCGGCCCAGCGCAACGACTACGCGGACTGATGGCGCTGATCGCCATCGTGGCACTGCTCGGTGGCGTGCCCTATGCCTTGTGGACGTGGGGTGGGGGAGCTCCCTGGCCGTCGAGCGCGCCGAGCAGCGACTGGCTCACCGATGCGCTGGGCGCCGAGCAGATCCTCGGCATCCTGGTCGCCGTGCTTTGGCTGGCCTGGGCGCACTTCGCGATCTGCGTGCTGGTCGAGCTGGTCCAGGGCCGACGCGACGTTGCTCGGCCCATTCCCGGCGGCGGTGTCGGCACCCAGTCCCTCGCCCGGCGGCTGGTCGCCTCGGTGATGCTGCTGGTGGGGTCGGCCTCCGTCGCGATGCCGACCGCCACCGCTGCGACCGGTCCCAGCGCCGAGCACAGCGCGGTCGCCTCGGCGAACCACTCCTCGGGCGGCGACGCGACTCATGTCTCGCACCGGGCCGGACCGCACGCTGAACTCCAGCCGGGGCTGGCGATCCGCACCACACAGGGCGTCAAGTACGAGGTGCAGCCGCCGCACGGCCGGCAGTACGACTGCCTGTGGGACATCGCGGAGCGTTACCTCAACGACGGCCTGCGGTGGAAGGAGATCTACCAGCTCAACAAGGACGTCGTACAGCCGGACGGCAACTCGCTGCAGGACCCCGACCTGATCTATCCCGGGTGGATCCTGCACCTGCCCGACGACGCCAAAGGCCCCGGCATCATCACCCTGAGCGCCGGCGACGACGACACCAACCAGCTCGACAACCACGCCGAGCAGCGGGTGCAAGAGCACGACGACGGCGACGACCAGCACGTACTCATCAGGGGCGACCAGGATCAGCGCGCGGAGACCGCCGGCGGGGGAGGAACGTCCGACGAGGACGGTGTCGGCCAGTGGGCCGCTCCGCTCGGGGTCGGCGGTGGTCTGGTCGCGGCGAGCCTGCTGTTCGCGCTTCGTCGTCGCCGCGGCTGGCAGGGTGGCGGTCCCGGCGGCGGTGGCGGGCTGAAGCCCGGCGACGAGGCGAACCTGCGACTCGCCGCCGACGGGCCGGCCGCGTTGCTGGTCGACCGCTCGATGCGACAGCTCGCCCACAGCGGCTATCAGGCCGGCCACTCGGTGCCCCCGATGCGGGCGGCGTACGTCAACGAGCAGTCGCTCACGATCGCCTTCGAGGCGCCGGTCATGATGGCGATCCCCGAGGGCTGGCGGTCCTCGCCGGACGGCCGTACTTGGGTTGTCGAACGTGCGGTCGCCGACGGCTTCGACCCGCCGGCCGGGGTCGCGTCGCCGTGCCCGACGCTCGCGACGGTCGGTCGTACCGAGGACGGCACGATCGTGCTGGCCAACCTCGCCGGAGCCGCCGGTGTGGTCGCGCTGGCCGGCGCCACTCCGGCGGCCCACGAGGTCGCGCTGTCGATGGCGCTCGAACTCGCCACTGCACCGTGGACCGACGCACTGCAGCTGAGCTTGGTCGGCTTCCACGCCAACGTCGCTGCGCTCGCGCCGCACCGGATCCATCAGTTCGACGACGTCGACACCGCGCTGGCCCATCACGACTCGTCGGGTCCGGGGGTCGTCCTGGTCGCGCAGCCGATCAGCGTCGAGCAGGAGCAGCGGCTGGCGACCGCGATCGCGCAGCACCAGCTCAGCTCCGCGGTCCTGGTCGGCGAGTCCGCGAGCGCCGCCTGGCGGCTCGACGTGACGCCCGACGGCCGGCTGACCAACCCGCAGCTCGGTCTGGACGTCGCCGCGCAGCGGGTGCCGACGGCGGCCGCCGCTCGCATGGTCGAGCTCTTCCGCTGGGCCGACGCCACTCGGTCTGCCCCACCGGCCCGTGTCGCGACGCCGGCGGTTCCCGGGTTCGACTCGCGGCTGCTCAAGCCTGGCGCCGAGGCTGCGGTCTCCGTGCAGCTGCTCGGACCGGTCAGGGTCAACGCGCCCGGCGACATCGAGCCCAGTCGAGGCGAGCTCGCGACCGAGATCACCGCCTATCTCGCCTTGCATCCGGCCGGGGTCCACCCGAGCGTGCTCGCGTCGGCGATCTGGCCGCGTGGCGTCAGCGACGAGGTACGCGGCGCGGCGATCGGCCACGTACAACGCTGGCTTGGTACTGGTGCCGACGGCCAGCAGCGGCTGTTCCAGGACGACGAGCAACGGTGGCGGTTGGACCTGCGCGAAGTCCGGGTCGACTGGCACGTCCTGCAGGCGTACGTCGCACGGGCCGAGCGCGCCGACGACCCGACGATGGACCTCGCGTCCGCGCTGTCCTGCGTCGAGGGTCCGGCCTTCGACGAGCTGCCGGCGCACCGCTACTCCTGGCTGGCCAACACCTCGGCGGTGGGTGACGTCCAGACCACAGTGGTCGGCGTCGCGCTGCGGGTCTCGAGCGTCGCCGCCGACGACGGCAACCTCGGCCTCGCCCACGAGTCGCTGCGCACCGGGCTCGACATGGTGCCCGGCTGCGAGGAGCTGTGGCGGGCCGAGATGCGACTGGCGTACCAACACGGCGATGCCGACGCCCTGCACCGGGTGGCGGACGAGATGTTCGAGGCGATCGGCCGGCACGGGTCGCCGCGCGGCGCCGAGGCGCAGACGACGGCATTGGTCGAGGAGTTGCTGCCCGGGTACGGTCGCGTCCCCGCCGGCAAGATCGCCTGACCTCGTCGCTGCTGACGTGGCTGGGCGGCGGGTTCATCCCGCTCGGTCCAACCAGCCTCGCTCGTACCTCACTCGGCGGCCAGACCCATCCACGGACACTCGCGGGATGAACCCGCCGCCCAGCTCCGTGGCTGGCGGTCGCCCCATCTGTAACGCCGGTGCCGCGATTCGACCACGGCGCATGTCAGGGGTCGTCGGTTCGAGTCACACGCGTGACACCTGAGGCCGACCGGGGCGAGGCAGCGGCCCGCCGACGGATCTTGAGGGATTGCGGCCGCTATGGCTACCCCAATCCCTCAAGATTGGTGCGGGCTCGTCCCGTCAGCATCACCTGTGCCGCGGACCGACCACGGCGCGTCGAGGCAGCGGCCCTCCGACGGATGTTGAGGGATTGCGGCTGCTATGGCTACCCCAATCCCTCAAGATCCGTGGGCGGTGTTCGCGGTGGGCGAACATGCGCCTGTCGGGGGGCGTTCGTACTGTGTGGAGGGAAGATGCAGGGCATTCTGGGCGTTGAGGTGGTAGATGAGCGGGACTATGGGCGGCTGGATGGCGATGCGTTCGTACTCGTCGGACCGGTCGGTGACAAGCCAACGACTGACGCCGGGAACGACCGGGCGAGTGGTGACCTATGCCCGCCCCTATCGCCGACAGATCATCCAGTTCCTCATCATGGTCGTGGCCGGCGCACTGCTGGTGGTCGCGACTCCGCTGCTGTTCAAGCGGATCGTCGACGACGGCGTCATGAAGCACGACACCAGCGTGGTCGTGTGGCTGTCGTTGGGTGTCGCGCTGATCGCCGTGTTCGAGGCGATCCTGACCCTGGCGCAGCGCTGGTGCTCGGCGCGCATCGGTGAGGGTCTGATCTACGACCTGCGGACCGACGTGTTCGGCCACGTCCAGCGACTGCCGGTCGCGTTCTTCACCCGTACGCAGACCGGAGCGCTCGTCTCGCGGCTCAACAGTGACGTCGTCGGAGCGCAGCGCGCCTTCACCACGACGCTGTCCGGCGTCGTCTCCAACATTGTCAGTCTGCTGATGGTGGTCGGCGCGATGCTGTTCCTGTCCTGGCAGATCACCCTGGTGGCGTTCGCACTGCTGCCGCTGTTCATCCTCCCGGCGCGCTGGGCCGGCGCCAAGCTGGCCGGGCTCAGTCGTGACCAGATGCAGCTCAACGCCGAGCTGGGCGCGTCGATGACCGAGCGGTTCCATGTGGCCGGCGCCATGCTGGTCAAGCTGTTCGGCCGGGCTGACGACGAGGACAAGGCGTTCGACGAAAAGGCCGCCGGCGTACGGGACCTGGGCATCGAGGTCGCGATGACCAGCCGAATCTTCTTCACCGCGTTGACTCTCGTCGCTTCACTCGCCACCGCCCTGGTCTACGGCATCGGCGGCGTCATGGGCGTCAACGGCACCGTGTCGGTGGGTACCCTACTGGCGCTGGCGGCGCTGATCGGCCGGCTCTACGGCCCGCTGACCGGCCTGACCAACGTGCATGTCGACGTGATGACCGCGATGGTGAGCTTCGAGCGGGTCTTCGAGGTGCTGGACCTGCCGTCCATGATCGAGGACGACCCGGACGCCAAGATCCTCCCCGACGACGCGCCGGCGAGCATCGAGTTCGACAAGGTCCGCTTCCACTACCCGACGGCCGAGGAAGTCTCACTGGCCAGCCTCGAGACGGTCAGCGGACCCATGAACACCGGCAACCAGGACGTGCTGCACGACGTGTCGTTCGAGGTGCAGCCCGGCGAGATGGTCGCCCTGGTGGGCCACTCCGGGGCCGGCAAGTCGACGATCACGCACCTGGTGACCCGGCTCTACGACGCCACCGGTGGCAGGGTCCGGGTCGGCGACGAGGACGTACGCGACGTGACGCAGGAGTCGCTGCGACGTCAGGTCGGCTACGTCACCCAGGACGCCCACATGTTCCATGACACGATCGCGGCCAACCTGCGCTACGCGCGACCGGACGCGACCGACGGCGAGATCCTGGCAGCCTTGGAGGCGGCCCAGATCCGGCCGCTCATCGAGAGCCTGCCCGACGGACTCGACACGATCGTCGGCGACCGCGGCTACCGGCTGTCCGGCGGCGAACGGCAGCGGCTGGCCATCGCGCGGCTGCTGCTCAAGGCGCCGCAGATCGTCGTGCTCGACGAGGCGACGGCCCACCTCGACTCCGAGTCGGAGGCCGCCGTGCAGCGGGCGCTCGACACGGCGCTGGAGGGGCGTACGTCGCTGATCATCGCCCACCGGCTGTCGACGGTTCGCCAGGCGGACCGGATCCTCGTCGTCGACCACGGCCGGATCGTGGAGCAGGGCAGCCATGCCGAGCTGCTCGCCGCCGAGGGTCTCTACGCCGATCTCTATCGCACCCAGTTCGACACCAGTCCGACGCAGACCGCCAACGGCGTGGCCGACCTGGCCGAGTTCGAGGAAGTCGGCAACCCCCTACGCTGAGGGCCATGGATCTAGGACTGCGGGATCAGGCCTACATCGTCACTGGGGCGAGTCGCGGACTCGGAGCCGCAGCGGCGCAGGAGCTCGTCGGCGAGGGCGCCAAGCTGGTGGTTTCGAGCCGATCGGTCGAGACCCTGGCGCCCCTGACCGAGGTGCTCGGCCCGAGCAACTGCGAGCCGGTCGTCGCCGACAACTCCGATCCACACACGCCCGAACGGCTGGTCGCCGCCGCGCAAAGCCGATGGGGTCGCCTCGACGGGGCGCTGATCAGCGTCGGAGGACCGCCGGCCGGGCCGATCACATCGATCTCCGACGGTGACTGGCGCGAGTCCTTCGAGACGGTGTTCCTCGGCGCACTGCGGATCGCGCGTACGGTCGCGAGCAGCCTGTCCGAAGGCGGCTCGATCCTGTTCGTCCTCTCGTCGTCGGTACGCAGCCCGATCCCGGGACTCGCCGTGTCGAACGGTCTGCGGCCGGGACTCGCGATGGCCGCGAAGACCCTCGCCGACGAGCTGGGGCCGCAGGGCATCCGGGTCAACGGGCTGATGCCGGGTCGCGTCGACACCGAGCGGGTGCGGGAGCTGGACGGCCTGTCGCCCGACCCGGAGGAGGCCCGCCGTCGGGGCGAGCAGGCGATACCGCTGCGTCGTTACGGCCGGCCCGAGGAGTTCGGCCGGGTCGCGGCGTTCCTGTTGTCGCCGGCGGCGTCGTTCGTCTCCGGGGCCTTCGTGCCGGTCGACGGCGGCATGCTGCGGGCGCTCTGACCCAACGAGACCACGCCGTTGAGCGTGTACGCAGTCGAGACCAGCCCGATGTGGCTGAACGCCTGGGGGTAGTTGCCCACCTGTCGGCCGTGCCGCGGGTCGTACTCCTCGGCCAGCAGGCCGACGTCGTTGCGGAGATCGAGCAGCCGCTCGAACTGGCTGCGAGCCTCGTCGACCCGACCGAGCCGGTAGAGCGCGTCGGAGAGCCAGAACGAGCAGGCCAAGAAGCTGCCCTCGCTGCCGGGCAGGCCGTCGACCTCGCCCGCCGAGGCCGTCGCCGACGTCTCGTAGCGCATCACGAGACCGTCCTCGCTCAGATCGCGCTGGATGGCATCGACGGTGCCGACGATGCGTGGATCGTCAGAGGGCAGGAAGCCGAGCCGGGGGAGCAGCAGCAAGGACGCGTCGAGCTTGGGGCTGCCGAAGGCCTGGGTGAAGGCACCCCGCTTGTCGTTGTAGCCCTCTCGGCAGACCCGGTCGTGGATCTTGTCGGCAACCGCGCGCCAGTGCGGCTCCATCTCGGGCAGTCCCCACCGCCTCGCGACGCTTGCCAGCCGATCGAAGGCGACCCAGCACATCACCTTCGAGTACGTGAAGTGCTGTCGCGGGCCGCGCACCTCCCACAGTCCCTCGTCGGGTTGCTCCCAGATCGACTCGAGATGGTTCGCGATCACCAGCTGGATGGACAGCGAGTCGAGGTCGCGCCGTACGCCGGCGGCCCGGGCCAGGTGGAGCGCCTCGATCACCTCCCCGTAGACGTCGAGCTGCAGCTGACCCGCGGCGGCGTTGCCGATTCGGACCGGCGTCGAGCCTTCGTACCCCTTCAGCCAGTCGAGAACGTCCTCCGGCAGCCGGGTCTCACCGGCGACGCCGTACATGATCTGCATGTCACTCGGCGAGCCGGCGACCGCGCGCAGCAGCCAGCTCCGCCACTGGGCAGCCTCCTCGGTGTAGCCGGCCGCGAGCATCGCCTCCAAGGTCATCGACGCGTCGCGCAGCCAGCAGTAGCGGTAGTCCCAGTTGCGGACGCCGCCGATGTCCTCCGGCAACGACGTGGTGAGCGCAGCGACGATGCCACCCGTCGGGTCGTACGTGAGGGCTTTGAGGGTGATCGCGGACCGGGTGATCTCGTCGGCGTAGTTCGGCGGGCGGACACATTGCCGGGCCCACGACTGCCAGCCCTCGATCGTCTCGTCGAGCGCCTGGTCGGCATCGACCGGAGCAGGCGGCGGATCCTGGGACGGGTGCCAGGTCAGGACGAAGCGGGCTCGCTCGCCCTCGGCGATGGTGAAATCGGCGACGGTCGAGAAGTCCTCGCCGCGGACGGTGACGTCTGAGGACAGGTAGACCGCGTCCGGTCCGGCCAGGCCAACGACCTGGTCGTCGCGACGGTGCACCCACGGGATCCGGCGACCGTAGTCGAACCGCAGCCGCAGCACCGATCGCATCGGCACCCGGCCACGTACTCCTTCGACGATCCGGACGACGTCCGGCGCCTTCTGGCGATGTGGCATGAAGTCGAGGATGCGCACGGTGCCGTCCGTGGACTCCCAGGTGGTCTCGAGTACGAGGGTGTCGTCCAGGTAGCGGCGCGAGGTGGCTGCTCCGCCGCCGGCCGGCCCGATCTGCCAGTGACCGTTGTCGCGGTCGCCGAGCAGCGCCGCGAAGCAGGCGGCCGAGTCGAACCGGGGCAGGCACAGCCAGTCGATGCTGCCGTCGCGTCCGACCAGGGCGCCGGTCTGCAGGTCGCCGATCAGGGCGTAGTCCTCGATGCGGCTTGCCACGCGATCCTCCTCAGGTTCGGGGACTGGACTCGGCCGGCTCGGCCGGCTCCTCCTGTGGGTCGGCGTCGACGGCCTGCCCGGGTCGGCGCGGATGTGCCTCGGTCCAGGCGAACCAGCAGTAGCCGACCAACGCGAGTCCGGCGAAGAACCACCACTGCAGCCCGTAGAAGAAGTGCGGCCCGTCGCCCAGGTCCGGCGCCTCCGGCGCGGCGAGGGCGTCGTGGGCCGGCGGCTGTTGGCTCGTCATTGCGATCCAGCCGGGGAGTACGTCGTAGGGAAGGCTGCCTGCGAGGTCGCCGCTGTCGACGGCTCGCACCGTGCCGTCGTCCTCAGGTGTCGTCGCCCAGCTGTCGGCGTCGCTGTCCACGCGAAGCCAGCCGGTGACCTTGACCGGTCCGGTCGGTGCCGGCGGGGGAGTCGGCACCTCGGACGGACTGTTGATCGCGAGCCAGCCCCGATCGACGATGACCGCGACTCCCTCGGGCAGGACCAGCGGCGTCAGGACGTCGACGCCGGGCCCGACCTCGCGGGTCTGCTGGCTCAGGATGACCTGTTGGCTGGAGTCGAAGTGCCCGGTGGCCGTGACCTGCCGCCACTCGTCGCCGGAGTCGACGCTGCCGCCGGCGGAGACGACGCCGGTCACCGGCGACGGATCGACCGCGAGGTTGGCCTCGATCCGGTGGTTGTCGGCGCGGCGCTCGTCGAGCCGGTCGAACTGCCACATGCCCAGCCGGATGCAGACGCCGGCCACCACGACGGCGAACACGGCGAACCCCAGCCAGCGACGGCTGAGCAGGAACCGGTACACAGCCTTGACGGTACTGCCAGGTCAGGCGTCCTCGACCGGGACCCGCTCCCGCAGGAAGCCACGGATATCCAGGAACTCCGCCAGCGATTCCTCGTGGTCGGGGCAGGCCAGCCAGGTCTTGCGCCGCTCGGGATCGTGGAGCTTCGGGTTGTTCCACTTGAGCGCGGTCGTCGCGGGCGCTCGGCAGCCCTTGCCCGAGCAGATCAGCTGCTCGTCGGCCGGCGTCTGGTGGCTGTCCATCGAAGGTCCTGAGGCGGGCATCTGGCCGAAAAGGTCGGGAAATAGGTGGTGCCGGACAGCCACGGGGGGAGCCGTCCGGCACCGAACGCTCCGACGGGGGAGGCGGAGCGTGGACCCATCATGGCATGAGTCGGGTTGATGGGCCAGAGCGGCCGGAAACCGGCGCGGTATCACCTGATTCGCGAAGGTCAGGACCGTCCCGAAGGTCCTGATCCATCCATATTCTGGGACGGACCCGGCTGAAGCGCACCCCGAGCCTCGGGCGAGAAGGTCTCGGCCCGCTGCGGCGGACGGCGGCTGACGGCGTTGGCCATGACCACTGCGACGTACGGTAGGAACAGCGCCGCGGCCAGGAAGATCCATCGCAGCCAGGAGTCGATCACGACCGCGGCGACGAAGCAGGCCGTGCGGACGAGCATCGACAGCAGATAGCGGACCTGGCGGTGGTGCAGATCGTCGCTATGTGAGGTGCGGGCGTCGGTGATGCGCACGGCATTCGGCTCCCGACGTTCCATACCTCCCACCGTACGCCTCATGGGCGGATCTGAATGTCAGGATGTGGAGTCAGTCGAACGAGAGGACTCTCAATGTCGAACCGCACATACCGCGTGACTGAGATCGTCGGCACGTCACCGGACGGAGTGGACACGGCGATCACCAACGGGATCAGCCGGGCCGCCCAGACGCTGCGCCACCTCGACTGGTTCGAGGTCACGCAGGTTCGCGGTCACATCGTGGACAACGCCGTCTCGCACTACCAGGTGACGATGAAACTCGGCTTCCGGCTGGAGGACAGCGAGTAGGCCGGCGGGTAGATGCCGGTTTCGGCGTACCGCCGGGTAGCCGATAGCGTCGCGCGTGTCGCGTGCGTCGGCCAGGCGCCGAATCGAGGGGAGTTGCTGTGGGCAGCAGGTCCGTACTGGTGACTGGGGGCAATCGCGGCATCGGACTGGCCATCGCCAACGCCTTCGTGGACTACGGCGACCAGGTGGCGATCACGCTTCGGTCCGGCGAACCGCCGAAGGGGATGTACGGCGTGCGCTGCGACGTCACCGACGGCGCCCAGGTCGACGCCGCGGTCGACGCGGTGACCGAGCAGCAGGGCCCGATCGAGGTCCTGGTGGCCAACGCGGGCATCACCCGCGACACCCTCCTGCTGCGGATGAGCGACGAGGACTGGGACTCGGTCATCGCCACCAATCTCACCGGAGCGTTCCGGGTCGCCAAGCGCGCCGCCCGCGGCATGCTGCGGATGCGACACGGCCGGATCATCTTCATCTCGTCGGTCGTCGGGCTGCTCGGGAGCGCCGGGCAGGTCAACTACGCGGCGAGCAAGGCCGGCCTGGTCGGCATGGCCCGGTCGATGGCCCGCGAGTTGGGGAGTCGCAACATCACCGCCAACGTGGTCGCACCGGGCTTCATCGAGACCGCCCTCACCGAGGTGCTCCCGGAGGACAAGAAGGCCGAGTACCTCGAGCAGATTCCACTGCGCCGCTACGCCACCGTCGACGAGGTCGCCGGCGTCGTCCGGTTCCTCGCGTCCGACGAGGCCGGCTACATCAGCGGCGCGGTCATTCCCGTCGACGGTGGCCTCGGCATGGGCCACTGACTCGCAGCACCTGATCGCCCAAGGAAGGACCTGACGTGGGAATCCTCGAAGGCAAGCGCATTCTCGTCGCCGGCGTGACCGTGGACAGCTCGATCGGCTTCGCGGTCGCCAGGGTGGCGCAGGAGGAGGGCGCCCAGGTCGTCGTCTCCAACTTCGGCCGGGCCCTCTCGATCACCCGCCGGATCGTCGGCCGGCTGCCGAAGGAAGCACCGGTGATCGAGCTCGACGTGACCAACGAGGACCATCTCGCGAGCCTGTCCGACCGGCTCAGCGAGCATCTCGACGGGCTCGACGGCGTGGTCCACTCGATCGCGTACGGCAATCCCGACACCATCCTCGGCGGCAAGTTCCTCGAGGCGCCCTGGGACGACGTTGGCCAGGCGGTGCAGGTGTCGGCGTACTCACTCAAGTCGCTGACCATGGCCGCGATGCCGATGCTGACGCCGGGCTCCTCGGTCGTCGGCATGACCTTCGACGCGACCGTCGCCTGGCCGGCGTACGACTGGATGGGGGTGGCGAAGGCCGGTCTCGAGTCGTGCTCCCGCTACCTCGCCCGGCACCTCGGTCCGCGGGGTATCCGGGTCAACCTGGTGTCCGCCGGGCCGCTCAAGACGCTGGCCGCCAAGGCGATCCCCGGAATCGAGGATCTGGAGACGACTTGGGAGGAGCGAGCCCCGCTCGGCTGGGACCAAACCGACCAAACGCCGACGGCCCGATCGGTGGTTGCGCTACTAAGTGATTTCTTTCCGGCCACAACAGGGGAAATCCTCCATGTGGACGGCGGCTTCCATGCGATGGGTACTTAGACTCACAATCAATGTCGTCGGCTCTGAACGCCGTCCGGGCGGGAGGACCATTCGTGGTTGCACACCGGGCAGGCAACGATCTCGGATCACTACGGCGCGCCGAGAGCGCGCATGTTGCGGTCGTCGAGGCTGATCTTTGTCTGTTCGCCGGACGGATCGAGGTTCGTCACCCGAAAACCCTCGGCCCGATCCCATTCTTGTGGGATAAATGGACTGTGGTCTCCCCGCGGACACCTCGACTCCTGCTCGACCAGTTGCTCGATGCGGCGGCGCCGTCGACGACACTGATGCTCGACCTCAAGGGGTCGGACAGACGGCTGGCCACCGGACTCGCAGCTGCCCTTCGCGAACATCCCCGGCAACTGACGGTGTGCTGCTCCGGCAGTTGGGCACTACTCGAACCGATGCGGGATCTCGACAACGTCCGGGTCGTCCACTCGGTCGGCAACCAGCGACAGCTTCGGTCGCTGCGCAAGCAGCTGGCGGCCAAGCCGGTCTACGGGGTCTCCATCCGTGCCAAGCTGCTCAGCCGAGAGCGGGTAGCCGAGCTGCGGCGCCGGGCCGACCTGGTCATGACCTGGCCGGTGAATTCGGTGGCAGACGTACGCCGGCTCGTTTCCTGGGGGGTCGACGGGCTGATCACCGATCACTACGAGGTCCTGGCACCCTTGCTTCGTCGGACCGAGGCCAAGGAGGCGAGCTGAGATGCTGAGCATGCTCGACGGCGCCTTCTGGCACGTCGCCAATGTCGCCGAGACGTTCGCCAACGTCGATCCCCGCCTGCTGGCGCTGGCCGCGCTGCTGCATGTGACCAACCATCTGCTCCGCTCGCTGGCCTGGCGCAACATTCTCGCCGCGGCCTATCCGGAGAATCGGGTGACGTTCGTCGGCGTCACCGCCGCCTACGCCACCGGCGTCGCGCTGAACGCCGTGGTGCCCGCCCGCGGGGGAGACGCGGCCAAGCTCGGACTGGCCCGGGCCGAGATCCGGGGCTCCAGCCTGACCACGATCGGCTCGACCATCGCGGTGATGGCGCCGTTCGACCTGGCGATCGGGGCCATCACGGTCCTGCTCGTCGGCGTCACCGGCACCGCGCCGATCACGCTCGACGTCGCGTCGATGGCGTCGTACGCGGAGTGGCTCACAGACCACGCGCTGCTCGCCGCCGGTCTGGGCGGAGTCCTCGCGGCCCTCTGCTGGTTCCTCGTGCGCCGCGTGCACTGCCGGATGCGGTGTTTCATGCATCGGGTCCGCCAGGGCGGCGCGATCTTCCGGACGCCGCGCCGCTATCTGTCTCATGTGGCACTCATGCAGGCGATCGCCTTCTGCTGCCGGATCGGCGTCGTGATGAGCCTGCTGGCCGCGTTCGGCCTGCCGGCCTCGCCGTTGGTGGCAGCGTTCGTGATGGTCGTCGCCGGCATGTCGACGATCGTGCCGCTCACGCCGGGCGGCGCCGGCACGCAGCAGGTGATGCTGACCTACGCACTCAGCCAGGCCGCCTCCGGTGCCGCCGTCGTCTCGTTCTCGATCGGCATGCAGGCCGGTGTGACCGCGGTGAACGCCCTGCTCGGACTCGGCGCGGCGATGGTCGCCTGCCGCTCGCTGCGGGGCTTCAGCACCATGCGGAGCCGGCTCCGCGCGGTCGAGGGCTGACCCAGTCGGTCGGGGCTCAGTCCGAGTCGGGCTCGACGTCGCCGATCAGGTAGTGGGCTCCCGGGCCCTCGGTGGCGAGCCAGTCACCGGGGTTCGACAGCGTGCACCGCTTGAGCGACAGGCAGCCGCACCCGATGCAGGACGTCAGCTTGTCGCGTAGCCGCTCGAGTTCGGCGATCTGCGCGTCCAGCCGGCTCCGCCACTCGCGGGACAGGCGCTCCCAGTCGGCCTTGTTCGGCGTCCGGTTGCTCGGCAGCGTGTCGAGGGCGCGGCGGATCTCGTCCAGCGACAGCCCGACCCGCTGGGCGGAGCGGATGAACGCGATCCGGCGCAGCATGTTGCGCTGGTAGCGCCGCTGGTTGCCGGTGTTGCGGGTCGACCAGATCAGGCCCTGCGTCTCGTAGAACCGCAGTGCCGACGGCGCCACACCCGAACGCTCCGACAGTGCACCGATCGGCAGCAGGTCGGTCGTCTTCGCCACAGTCTCGCCTCGCTCACGTCGGATCCGGCCTTGACTTAAAGTCAACTTTAGGTCGCATGGTGGCAGCATGACAGTGGCTACCATCACGCCGCCCACGGGCAGCTACAGAGACCTGCCGCGCCTGATCGGCCTCATGAGCGGCGACGAGAAGCACGAGCTCAGTGCCCACTCGACCCTCGACGTCTTATGGGTGCTCTACGACCAGATCCTCGACGTCTCCCCGGAGCGGGTTGACGATCCCACGCGCGATCGGTTCGTCCTGTCCAAGGGCCACGGGCCGATGGCGTACTTCGCGATCCTCGCCGCCAAGGGGTTCCTGCCGGTCGAGACGCTGCCGACGTTCACCGACGCCGACTCACCGCTCGGCACCCATCCTGACCGGCTCTTGATCCCGGGCGTCGAGGTGAGCAGCGGCTCGCTCGGACACGGACTCCCGCTCAGCATCGGGATCGCACTGGGCCTCCGGGCCCAAGGCCTCGGCGACAGCCGTGTGGTGTGTCTGGTCGGCGATGCGGAGCTCGACGAGGGCTCCAATCACGAGGCGATCGCGGCCGCCCGGGCCTTCGGCCTCGACGCACTCACGGTCGTCGTCATCGACAATGACACCTCCACGCACGGCTGGCCCGACGGCATCGCGGCCCGGTTCGGCGTCGAGGGCTGGGCGACCGACGACGTCTACGGGCGCGACCACGCGCAGTTGGCCGCCGCGCTGTCGGTGTCCCATCGCGGCCGGCCCAACGTCGTGGTCGCGCACGTCGAGTCCCCCTGGGAGGCCGTCGCATGAGCACCTCGACCCTCCCAGTGGCGGCTCCGGCCGACACGATGCGCGAACGCTTCGGCGCCGTGACGACCGAGCTCCTCGATCGGGACGATTCGGTGGCGCTGGCCTTGCCGACATCTCTGTCGACCAGTTCGCTCCGCTCGCGAAGCGCCATCCCGATCGGGTGATCAACGTCGGCATCCGCGAGCAGCTTCTGGTCAGCGTCGGCGGTGGCCTGGCCCTGACCGGGTTGCGCCCGATCGTCCACACGTATGCGCCGTTCCTCGTCGAGCGCGGCTTCGAGCAGGTGAAGCTCGATCT
>Ga0209382_10003997_pt1 | contig 20045 bp, 16 predicted proteins | sample SoiMetdeltSBSDD5_FD_187599 | JGI IMG/M metagenome (GOLD analysis project Ga0209382, IMG submission 187599) | Bulk soil microbial communities from a Populus tree surrounding site in Tennessee, USA - Soil MetaG P. deltoides SBSDD5 (SPAdes) (version 2) | ecosystem: Environmental > Terrestrial >... | reverse complement strand
GGAAGCGCGGAAGGCCGCGGCCGCCCGCGCTCGGGGGGCACCGTTCGCTTACGCGGTGGGCCGCGCGGCGTTCCGTTACCTCACCCTCGCCGTCGACGAGCGAGTGCTCATCCCGCGTCAGGAGACGGAGGTGCTGATCGACCTCGTCCTGCAGGCGGAGGGAGGCGGCCGCGGGACGGTCATCGATGTCGGCACCGGCTCGGGGGCGATTGCGCTCGCGCTCGCGACCGAGGGGAATTTCGAGCGGGTAGTCGCGACCGACGTGTCGCGCGGCGCGCTGGAAGTAGCCGAGCGGAACGCGGCGTTCGTGCGCGATGACCTTCGCGCGCCGGTCGAGTTCGTGAACGGCTCGTTGCTCGCTCCACTCGCCGGTCTGTGCGTACGCGCCCTCGTATCCAATCCGCCGTATATCGCGTTCGGCGAGGTGGATGAGCTGCCCGCGTCCGTTCGTGACTGGGAACCTCCGCTGGCGCTCCTGAGTGGAGACGAAGGCCTGGCGGCGACGCGCGCGATCGTTCGCGAGGCGCCGCGAGTGCTGGAGAACGGCGGCCTTCTCGCGCTCGAAGTCGACACGCGCCGCGCGTCGCTCGTTGCCGAGGCGCTCGCCTCAAACGAATCGTACCGCGACGTCGCAGTCCATCTCGACCTCACGGGCCGCGAACGCTTTGTGCTTGCCCGGCGGCGCTGACAGGCCATCCGTCCATTACACTTCGTTCGAACCCCAACCCGACCCTCACGACATGCTCGACGAGAAAGCGCGCGAGCTTGGCCGGCTCATTGGACAGAGCGCCGAGTACCAGGCGGTCAAGCGGGCGAATGAAGCCTTGAACGGAGATCGCGACGCGGTGGCGTTACTCCGCCAGATGGACCAGCTTCGCGATCAGGCACAGCGGATGATCGAGCGCGGCGATACTCCCACCGCGGATATGGAGCAGCAGCTGGACGACCTGCTCGGCAAGGTGCAGGTCAACTCGAACTACCAGCGTGCCATCGCTGCGCAGGAAAACTTCGACAAGACGATGCTCCAGGTGAACAACTGGATCACCGAGGGAATCCGGAAGGGGGCGACAAGCTCCATCATCACGCTCGGATGACGGCGCGTCGCGGGAGGCTCATCGTGCTCGAGGGCGCCGAGGGCGCTGGGAAAACGACCCAGCTGCGCCGCCTGGGCGACACGCTGACCGCGCGAGGGATCCCGTTTCTCGGAGTTCGAGAACCCGGTGGGACGGCGATCGGCAACCAGATCCGCAATCTGCTGCTGGAGCCGGGCCCGGGCTTCTCGGCGCGGACCGAGGCGCTGCTGTTCATGGCATCGCGGGCCGAGCTCGTCGAAAGGGACATCCGGCCGGCGCTCGAGCGGGGCGAGATTGTGCTCGCCGACCGGTTCTTCCTCTCGACGTACGCCTATCAAATTGCCGGCCGCGGGCTTTCGGAAACGGAGGTCACCGCGGCCAACCGGTTTGCAACTCACGGGTTGGTGCCCGATCTTACAATCCTGCTTCGCCTCTCGGTGGCGGCTGCGCTGGCTCGAACCGACAGCCGGGGGGCGCGGGACCGAATCGAATCGGCCGACGACGACTTCCACCATCGCGTGGCAGCGGCGTTCGACAGATTCGCGGACCCCACGTGGCAGCGCGGTCACCCAGAGTCCGGTCCAGTCGTGGCCATCGACGCGGCCGGATCGGTCGACGAGGTGTCGGCAGCCGTGCTTGCCATGCTCGAGCAGAAATGGCCTGAAACTTTCCGTCCCGCAGTCGGGTCTCATTCCTGATTTGCGGCGTCGTCCATTCTTCGGGGGTCGCATGCGCTCTCGTGCGTTCGTCGTCTTGGGGATTCTGAGCACCGCGCTCGTCACCGGCGGTTGGCTGCTCGAGCGTGGCCTCGACGGAGGCTCGTCCGTCTCGGGCCCGCGGCTGTTCGACGAGGTGATGACGCACATCGAGCGCTACTACGTGGACTCGGTGAGCACGTCCGACCTGTACGGCAAGGCGATCGACGGAATGCTCGAGGAGCTTCACGACCCCCACTCGGTGTTCCTCCGGGCCGACCGCCTGGCGCGACTCAACGAGAGCACCACGGGCAACTACGGCGGAGTGGGGATCCAGATCGACGTCCGCGACGGATGGGTGATCGTGGTCTCGGCGCTTCCCGGCACTCCCGCGGAGCGCGCAGGAATCGAGACCGGGGATCGCATCGTCGAAGTGGAGGGAAAGTCCGCGAAGGGCTGGAGCATGGAGGAGACGCGTGCCGCCCTGCGGGGGACGCCGGGTACCTCAGTGTCGATCGTCACCGAACGTGCCAGCACGAAGCGGCCGGTCGCGCTCGTTAGGCAGGAGATCCACCGCAGCGCGGTCGCCCGTTCGATGCTGTTGCCCGACGGCGTGGGCTTCGTCGACCTCAAGGCGTTCAGCGATTCGACGGAGAAGGAGCTGTCCAGGTCGATCGACTCACTGTCACGCGCCGGCATGCGGTCGCTCATCCTCGACCTGCGGCAGAACCCCGGCGGCCTGTTGACGCAGGGCGTCGGCGTCTCGGATCTCTTCCTCGATCGCGGGCAGGAGATCGTCACGATGAAAGGCCGCGTTCGCGATGCCAATCGCGACTTCGTGGACGGCGCGGCGCAACGATGGCCAAATCTCCCGATGGTCGTCCTCGTCGACGAATACTCGGCCTCGGCGTCCGAGATCGTGGCCGGCGCGCTGCAGGATCACGACCGCGCCGTGGTCGTCGGCCACACGTCCTACGGGAAGGGAAGTGCGCAGACGCTCTACCCGATCACCGGCGGAAGTGCGCTCAAGCTGACGACCGCGAAGTGGTTTACGCCGTCCGGTCGTTCGATCTCGAAGCCGCATAACGCGGAGGGCGGCGACGACGAGGACACGAGTCCGGCCACCCCTGCACCCCGTGAGAAGTTCAAGACCGACGCAGGCCGCACGGTATTCGGCGGCGGTGGGATCATCCCCGACGTGGTCGCCGGTGACACGACACCCGTGCCGACGGAGCTGGCCCTCCAAAACGCGCTCGGGAAAAAGGTGCCCCAGTTCCGCGACGCGATCACCGACTACGCGATGAGCCTCAAGGGCAGCAGCACGGTGACGTCCCCGGACTTTGCGGTGTCGGACGCGATGCGCGAAGCCGTGTGGCAAGGCATGCGACAGCGCGGCATCGACATCGACCGCGGGATCTACGATGCGGCTGCCCCGCTCGTGTCGCGGCTCGTCTCGTACGACGTCGCACGATACGTGTTTGGCCGCCCCGTCGAGCAGCGCCGGATCGTTCAGGACGATCCGATCGTGCAGCGCGCCGTCGAGCTCATTCGCGGGGCAAAGACCCAGAAGGACTTGCTCACTCGGGTGGGCGAGCATCAGGGCCGCCGCGGCGAGTGAGCTCCCCCGCCGCCGAAGGCGGCAGCGGAAACGTCGGGACCGTGTTCGTATTGGGCGCGGGTCGAGCGGGACGATCGCTCGCCCGCGCCCTCATCGCTGCCGGGGTCGATGTCGCTGGCTTGCACGGCCGCCAGCCGGACCCGTCGGCCAGTCCGGCCGTGACGGGCGGTGCGCTGCCTGACGCGTTAGGCGATGCCGAGGTCATCCTGGTCACCGTGCGCGACGCGCAACTCGGCGACGCATTGCGGCAGCTGGCAGCGGTGACGCTGAGACCACGCGCAGTCGTGCTGCACGCGAGCGGTGCCACCGACCCCGCGGAGGCGGCGCTGCTGCGTGCGCGCCAGCACGCCGTGGGGACGATGCATCCCCTCGTGCCGCTCGCGAACCCCGACCGCGCCGTGGACACGCTCCGCGGCGCGTGGGTCGGTGTGGACGGGGATCCGCCCGCCATCGCCGCAGCGACGGCGCTCGCCACTCGCCTCGGCGCCCACGCGCTCACGATCCCGCCAGGGGAAAAGCCCCGCTACCACGCGGCGGCGGTCTTCGCGGCGAATTTTCCGGTCGTCGTCGCCGCGCTCGCGGAACGGTTGCTGGAAGAGGCAGGCGTTGCTGAAGATGAGGCTCGAGCCGCAACGGTTGGGCTCATGGGGGCCGCGGTGTCGAACCTCGAGTCGGGCCGCCCGCATGACGTCCTCACGGGTCCGATCGCGCGTGGCGACGTCGCCTCGGTGCGCGGACACCTGGCCGCGCTCGAGGACGATGCCCCGGCGCTGACCGCTTATGTCACGCTGTCGCGTGCCGCGCTTACGCTCGCCCGGGAGCGCGGTACGTCACCCGAGCGCCTCGCCGAGATCTCGGAGGCGCTCGATACGGCTCAGCGGCCGCCGAGCACCGCCTGATCGACGATGCGCGTACCTTTCGGCGCCTTGAAGGAAAACAGCTTGGCGTCGACCGGCGCGTTAGGTGTCACGGCGGTCACCGTAACGAGCCGCGTGACGCCGGAGGGCTCGACGGTCTCGAACTGACGCAGCGTTCCGTCGGCATTGTCGATCCACACCTTCGCTTGCGTGAACGGCTCCGAGCTGGCCTTCGGCTTGAGCAGGAGCGCGTGCGTCGCGCGACCGGCCACCGTCGCCGTTCCCGCGTCGCTGATGATGAATCGAGTCCTGGGCGAATCGAAGAAGCGGGAAGCCAGGTCGAGACTTCCCGCGCCGCCTTCAGTCATCGGGACCTTGATCACCTGGCCGGGCGTCGAGCTGGGGAGGTACACCCACAGAAACTTGCCGTCGCCGATGATCATGTCGCCCTTGGGCTGCACGAACCGGAACGAGAATCGAGCGGGCTCGCGCTGCTGCTGGAACTCACCCGCCGCCTTGACGGTCGACCCCGTGAGTGGGTTGGTGATCGCCTGCTCGAACGCGCCCTTCGACGTTTTGGTCTTGTTGTATGTCGCGACGGCCTTGTCGATGACCGTGTCGACGGAGCTCTGCTGCCGCGGCGCGCCGCGGACCAGCAGCGCACTCACGGCGATGGTATGTATGTAGTTCACTCTCACTATGGCCTCCGATATAGTCGAGGGCAGCTAAGGCAGGTTTGACGCCACGCCGTTTGAGCTGATGACTGATGGCCGATGGCTCTCAGCTGCCTTTGAACTACCCCACTTCAATAGGTGCCGTTCCCGGCGAGGGGGCCACCGCGCGGTCAATCGCGCGGGCGATGAGTCGCAGCTCGCTGATGAGCTTCGCGAACTGATCAGGGAACAACGACTGCGCGCCATCGGACAGCGCTCGGTCCGGGTTCGGGTGGACCTCGACGATCACGCCGTCGGCGCCTGCGGCCACGGCGGCACGCGCCATCGGCGTGACCTTGTCGCGGAGGCCGGTGCCGTGACTCGGATCCGCAATGATCGGCAGGTGCGAGAGCTTGTGCACGATCGGGATCGCATTCAGGTCGAACATGTTCCGCGCGGCGCTGTCGAAGCTCCGTACGCCACGCTCGCACAGCACCACCTGGCCGTTGCCCTCGGCGAGGATGTACTCGGCGCTCAGCAACAGGTCGTTGATCGTCGCGGCCAAGCCGCGCTTGAGCAGGATCGGCTTGTTCAGGCGCCCGACGGCCTTGAGGAGCGAGTAGTTCTGCATGTTGCGCGCACCGATCTGAATGCAGTCCGCGTACTCCGCCACGAGGTTCGCGCCTGCTTCATCCATCGCTTCGGTCACGATCGGCAGCCCCGTCTCGCGGCGGGCGAGCGCGAGAAGCTCGAGCCCTTGCTTTCCGAGGCCCTGAAACGCGTACGGTGAGCTGCGCGGCTTGAATGCTCCACCTCGAAGCGCGCTCGCGCCGGCGGCCCGCACTGCGCGCGCAGCGGTCACGATCTGCTGTTCCGATTCCACGGAGCAGGGGCCGGCGATCACGACCACGTCGGACCCACCGACACGAACGCCGGGTGCGAGGTCGACGATCGTGCTTTCGGGTCGCCACTCACGGGACACTTGCTTGTACGGTTTCGAGACGTGAATGACCTGCGCGACACCCGGCAGTGCCGAGATATGCGAGTCATCGACACGCCCGTCGTTGCCGACGAGGCCGATGGCCGTGCGCTGCCCGCCGGGCATTGGCACGGCTTGATAGCCCATTTCCTTGATCGCGCCGCATACACGGTCGATGTCCGTCTGCGTCGCGTCCGTCTGCATGACCACCAGCATTACCGTTCCTCTTCGAGATCGAGAGACCACCCGTCCGTGGCGAGCTCGACATGACCGTCGAATCGTACGCCAACCTCGCCGCGGATGTCCACGGCTTCGACCGGCGGATAGAAGTGCGTGAGAGCGAGGACGCCCGGCCGTGCCGCGGCGCCTAACGCGCCACACTGCTGCGGCGTGAGGTGCGTCGCGATCGCCATCGACTCCGGCAGGGAGCACTCGGCCAGAAGGACGTCGCATCCCTTTGCCCACACGCCGAGCATGTCGTCCGGGCCCGTGTCGCCGGTGTACACGATCCGGCGGCCGCGTGCCTCGACGGAATATGCCATGCTTTCATCCGTGTGCGGAACCTTCGCGCTGCGGAGATGCACATCGTCGGTCAGGGCGATGCCGTCGCCGGGTGCCAGCTCCCGAATCGAGATCGGGAAGCCGAGTGCGAGGAGGCCGTCACCGAAGATCGCGGCAAATCGCGACAGGAGCCGCAGCGTGCCCACGGGCCCAATGATCTCGAGCGCCGCGGACCGGGGCGGCAGCTGACCGTAGCGCCAGGCGTACAGGATCGTTGGGATGTCGACGATGTGGTCGGCGTGAAAGTGCGTGATGGCGAGATGCGTGATCGTCTGCCACTCGATCCCGAGGTCGGCCAGGCGCGTGGCGATCCCGCTTCCGCAATCCATGAGCAGTCGAACGCCGTCCGTCTCGATGAGATGGCCACTCTGGACGCGGCCGGGCCACGGCGCGGCCGTTCCGGTTCCGACGGTCGTGAGTCGCATCAGGGTCCCTGGAAAACCGCCTTCTTGATCGACTGGGTGCTGCCGGCTCGAAGCCGGATCAGGTAGACGCCACGTGGCACCACCGTTCCATCGGCTGCCGTTCCATCCCATGTGAACGCCGGGTCGCAGCCGGTACCGGATGAGGCCGACGCACGGCCGTACCGGCCCGGCTGGAGGAATTGCGGCGAGGATGCGTTAGGCAGGATGACCCGCACGAGATTGCCCCGAACATCGTGCACCGTGAGGCTCACGGACGTCGTGCGATTGAGATCGAACCAGATGCACGTGACTCGGGTTGTCGCCGTCGGAAACGGATTGGGGAAGTTCTGGTAGAGTAGAGTAATCGCTGGGCGTCCGGTATCGGGGGGCGTGCCCTGGGCGGGAACCGTCGGGTGTGAAAACGGGCTCGCCGCGGCCATGGCCGCGGCGAGCCCCATTCCCAACAGCACGACGACCCGCGCCGATCTCACGCCGGGGCCGCCGCCTCGGACTCCTCGCCGATGAGCTCGGCGATCTCTTCCACGGCCAAGCCGCGCATGCGCACGCTGACGATGGAGGAAACCCCCGGCTCTTGCATCGTGACGCCGTAGACGGCGTCCGCTGCTTCGGTCGTCGTCCGCGGGTTGTGCGTGATCACGATGAACTGCGTTCTGCTCTTGAACTGATTCAGCATCCGCACGAAGCGCCCGATGTTCGCGTCGTCGAGCGGCGCGTCGACCTCGTCGAGGAGGCAGAACGGGCTCGGCTTCGTGAGAAAGATCCCGAAGAGGAGCGAGAGCGCGACGAGGGCGCGCTCACCGCTCGACAGCAGGTGAATGCGCTGCGTCCGCTTGCCGCGCGGCGACGCGTGGATTTCGATGTCGCAATCGAGCGGGGCCTCCGGATTCTCGAGCCTGAGGTCGCACTCGCCTCCCCCGAAGAGCGTCATGAAGATCTGACGGAAGTTCTCCCGCACCTGCGTGAACGTCGCCAGGAACAGCTCGCGAGCCGTCGCGTCGATTTCCCGGATCGCCAGAGCGAGGGAGTTCTTCGCCTCCGCCAGGTCCGCGCGCTGCGACGTGAGGAAGTCGAGCCGCTTGGTCTCCTCCTCGTGTTCCTCGATCGCGAGGGGGTTCACGACACCTAACGATTCGAGCTGGGCGCGAAGCTGCTCGACCTCGCTGCGCAGCGTTTCGTCATCCACCTCCACCGGCGTGAACGACTGGAGCAGGTCATCCAGCGGCTTGCGCCACTCGGTCTCCAGTCGCTCGCGTATCGCGGTGCGTCGCCCCGACAGCTCGGTGAAGCGCAGCTCGGCGTGGTGGAGCTCGTCGGCCAGCTGATGCGCTTGGCGCCTAACGTCATCGAGCGTATGGTCGGCCTCCGTCAGCGCCTCATCGGCCCGGTGAACCGACTCCTCCGCGGCGGCCAGTCGATCGTCCGTGTCGTGCAGCGTGGCGTCGCGGGCATCGAGATCGAGCTGCCACGCGGCCATCTGCTCCGCCAGTGAGCGGTCGGCGTCGGCGAGCGTGCTGAGCTCGTGGTCGAGCGACGCAAGGCGTGCCGATGCGGAAGTGAGCTCCTCGGCAAGACGTCGCTCACGGTCCGATGCCACCTGAAGTCGGGCCTGTGCCTGTGCCTGCGCAATCTGGCCCGCGGTCCGCTGCTCCCGGGCCTCGTCCTGTGCCCGTTCGGCGTGCGCCAACCGGGAGCGAGCGTCGGCGGTCGCGCCATCGCGTTGCTCGATCACCAGCGAGAGCTCCGCGGCGGACGCATCGATCGTGGCGATGCGCGCACGAAGCTCATCGGCGCGAGCCTGCAGCCGGCCGGCGAGTGCCGCGGCGTCAGCGACCTCGCGCTCGGCACGCTGGAGGCGACGCGCCAGCTCCGACCGCTGCTCGCCGGCACGACGGAGCTCTTGCTGAAGCCCGGCCGCCTCGTCCGACGCGGCAGACACACGGTCATTCGCCGCGGTCAGCGCGCTGCGTGCGGCGTCGGCCGCGTCGGAGGCAGCCTGGCGCGCCACTTCGCTGGCACTGAGCGCGGCACGAAGCGCGAACAGCTCCGCGCGTCGGCGCAGCGGGCCAGGGCCTCCTGTCGCGCCAGGGAGCCACACGGCGCCCCGCGCGTCCACGAACGCCGCGCCGTCGTCGAGCGCTCGCACGTTACCTAGCAGCGCGCGAACCCACGCCTGTGCCGGAGCGGCAGCGTCCACGTCGGCCACGAGCTCGCCGGCAGACGCGGCTTCGTTCGCGTCCTGGACGGCATCGAGCGGCAACAGCAGCAGTGGGCCCGGGTTGCTCGCCGCATGCCAACGGCGGATCGTCTGCGCCGCATCATGGTCGCGGACGACGACGGCGTGCACGGTAGCACCCAGGTAGCGTTCCACGAGCAACGCGGACGCAGCGCTGGCATTCACGAAGTCCGACAGCGGCCCGAGAACTGCGCCATCGCCGAACTGGGTGCGTTCGCGCAGAAGCCGCGCCGCTGCCGGCGCGAGCCCCACGCGCTCACGCTCCAGCGACTCGAGCGCATGCACCTTGCCCTGAAGCGCGGTGAGCGTCTCGTCGGCGCGGAACAGCTCGTGACGCGCGGTCGCTTCGCTCTCCTTGGCAGCGTTCATCGCGTCGCGTGCCTCGGACAGCGCGGCCTCCGCCTGTTCCAGCGCGCTCTTCACCAGCTCCACGCCCTCGTCAGCGGCGGACACTTGGCGCGAAACCAGGCCCGCCGCGTCGGCGAGCGCGGCGCGCTCCGACTCGAGCGTCGCGCGGCGCTGCTCCACCTCGTCGAGCTCGCGGGCTGCACCTTCGCGGTCGATCTCGAGGCGCCGCAGCTGATCGCGGCTCTCGCGCCCAAGCCGCTCCGTGATCTCTACGCTCGCGCGAAGCTCCGCGACAGCCCTGCGGGATCCTTCCTCTGCCGTCGCGCGACGGCCGAGCTCCTCCGCCGCCTGACGCACCTCGTCCTCGAGCGCCGCCCGCTCCGCGACCGCGCGGTCGCGATCGGCGTGAACCCGCTCGCCTAACGCTTCGCCCTCGCGCTGCTCTTCCTCTGCCCGCTGGCGGCGCATGAGCGCGTTCCGCTGTCGTTCTTCCGCCACGGCGATCTCGCCGCGCAGCCGCTGCGCCGACTCGCGCTGCGTGCCGGCGAGGCGTGCCAGCTCGGCGCGCTGCGCCTCGGAAGCCGCCCGCGCCGAATGCGCGACGTCGCGTCGCACCTCGTGCTCGCTGACGTCGGCGTCCGCAGTCGGTACCATCTCGCGAAGCTCGGCGACGCGAACTTCGAGGGTCTGGAGCTCCTCGTGCCACGCCTGCATCTCGCGCGACGCGAGCGTCAGCTCCACCGAGAAGCGACGCGACATGAGCTCCGCGTGGCGCTCGGCGCGCTTCCGCTGGCGTGCGAGCGATCGCACCTGGCTTTGCACCTCGCCGATGAGATCGTCGATGCGGGACAGGTCGAGCGTCGTCTCCTCGAGCCGGCGCTCAGTGCTGCGCCGGCGATCGCGATAGAGGCCGACGCCGGCCGCTTCCTCGAACAGCTCGCGACGGTCGTCAGGGCGATCGGAGAGCAGAGCATCGATCGCCTTGGCCTCGATGACGACACCCGAGTCGCCTCCCAACCCGGTCCCGCGCAGGAGGTCGTGGATGTCGCGAAGGCGGCAAGGCGCACGATTCAGCAGGTAATCGCTCTCGCCGGAGCGCGAGAGTCGTCGCGTGATGACGACTTCCTTGAACGCGATCGGGAGCGCACCCTCGGAGTTGTCGAAGTGCAGGGAGACCTCGGCCAGGTTCACAGCGCGGCGCGCCGACGAGCCCTGGAAGATCACTTCCTCCATCTTCGCGCCGCGGAGGAGTCGTGCCCGCTGCTCGCCTAACACCCAGCGAACGGCGTCGGAGACGTTCGACTTGCCGCACCCGTTCGGGCCGACGATCGCCGTGACACCTGGTTCGAACGCGAGGTAGGTCGTATCGGCGAACGACTTGAATCCCTGGAGCTCCAGCTTTGTCAAACGCACCTAGTAGGCTCTCCCGACCCGGTAGGCGAGGGTCGCGTCGATGTTCTTCGTGCTCTTGAGCGCCGAACTGCACAGCGCAGCTTCATCGGGTGTTTCGAATGCCCCGGTGTACACGCGTACGGAACCGTCGCGCTGCAGCAGTCCGTACACCGGAACATTTCGCGATTGGAAATCGGCAATGATCGGTGCCGCCTGTGCCTGCGACGGAGCGGTAGCGACCTGCAGCGCGAGTGGCGCGCGGATCACCGTTCCCCATCCCTGCGGCACGAGCCCACGTTGCCGCAGAAAGGCTAATAGCTGATCGGCCCGGCTGCGAGCCACGTAGGCGCCGGTGACGACCTTGTACCACGTGCCGCGATCGGTGCCGCGGCTCACTGGCGCGTAGGTGCCAGCTGGAAAGTCGCCGCCGCCCGAACGGATCCGGAGCGCCGCACCATCCTCGGTGTCGACCATCGCGATCTGCACCGCAAACCGCGATGCGTACGCCGAGTCGGCGGGGTCCGCGACCACGAGCGGCGGTGACGAATCGATCGCCGGAGCTGCGGCGACGAGGCTGTCGGACGCAGCGGCCGAGTCGCGGCGGAGAACCGCCGGCGCCGGTTGCGGCCTCGTTAGGTAGTTCCGCCCCACGGTGCCGACGATTGCGGCGAGCACGGCGACGGCCGCAACAGGCACGATCCATCGGCGCGGCGGTCGGCCGGGCGGAGCCGCTGAGCTTCGCACCGCCGGCCGAGGGGGTGGCCGCCGGGCGGGCGACGACACTTCCGCGAACACGCGGGCGTCAGGAACCGGACTTGTCGCGTCACCTACCACCACGACGCCGTCGAGCATCCGAATGAGATCCTCGACGCCGGGGACCGCTGCCGGGGCCGCGATGAGCAGCAGCGCGCCGGCTTCGTGAAATCCACTCGCGAGGCGTCGCCACCTGTCGTTGCGAAGAATCTCCTCCTGCACAACCTGGTCGCTGCCGCTCGGCAGGACGTGCAGGTTGCCGATCGCATCGATCTGCCGCGCAATCCTGTTGAACGACACGCCATATAGGAACGCGTCGGTCAGGCCGTGCGGGTCGTCGTCGGTCACGAGCTCGCGGAGAGGTGGCACGTCGCCGATGAGATCCCCTACCGCAACGCGCCTGTGCGACGCCTGCGCCCTGGCGATGCCTAACGCCACGGATGCCGTCGCGATCGGGTCGTGCCCCAGCACGACGACCGCGCTCGCGCTATCGAGCGTGCCGGCAACACGGCTGCCGGCCGCCTCCCATAGCGACTCGAATTCGCCCACTGCTTGGTCGGTCAAGGATTGGTCGGTCAAGGATTTCCTTCGTAAACCCAGAACGAAACGCGCGACGCGCGGCCGATGCGCTCTGCGTCGGCCTTCGTCGGATATGGTCCAAGAACGACGCGGTAGATCGTCGTGCCGTTCGTCTCCCCGGTCACCACGCGGGCCTTCTGCCCTTCGACGCTGATCGATGCTGCGCGCTCGCGCGCTGGCGGTTCCGACACGAACGCCGCGAACGACACGACCCATCCCCGGGGTCGAGGCGGTTGTGCGGAACTGGCAGGCGTATCAACCGGCAGTCGGGGCGGGGCAGGCCGCGGGATAGCCGTGCGCGGCGTACGCGGCGCGGTGGCCTGCCCTGGGATCGTCTGACCGTTGGACGTATCTGGCGTCACCTTGGATGGTGCCGGCGCAACCGTGGTGTCCGACGTATCTGAGGTCGCGGAGGAGTCGGAGTCCGCGAACGTCACTGGTTGATCGAGCCCTCCGGCTCGTGGACGGAATCCGTTCCACACGATCGCGTGCCAAAAGTCGCGAGACCCACCCGGCACCTTCGTGCGCGGGCGCAGCGTCTCACCGTCGACGATCGCGACATCGTCGCCCTGCGCGAGGAGCAGGGCGCCATCGGGCGCGACGAGGGGAAGGTCATCGCGCCACTCGGTGGTCACGCTTCCGATGACGCGCGCCGTTCCAACCGCGATGACCCATGCCGAGTCTCCCTTCGCGGACCGAGCGAGCACGTAGCGACCGAGCGGATCCATGCGCAGTGCGCTCACGACTCCCGGCAGTTCGATCGATCGCTCGACCTGATCCCGGTATCGATCGACGACAGAGAGCGTGTGGCTCGAGTCGGTCGCGACGAACAGGCGATCGCCACTCGGAGTGGGCGCGACAGCGCGCAGATCACCGCCGAGATGAAGCGCCGGACTCACCTGCAGCGTGCGGGCGCGAAGTGCAATCAGCGATGAGTCGATACCGAAGTAGACACGATCCCCCACCTGCGCGTGAAGAACGCGAGGCGCGTCGGGAACCGACGCGCTATCGGTTACTTCGGTATCCGGAGGCCGAACGCGAATGATGCCGAGCTCACTGCCGCGGTCCGTCAGTACCAGGAGTGTGCCGTCCTGTTGCGGCAGGACTATCCGCGCACGTTTTGCGGGTGTGAACGTCCAGTCGCCGGACGGTGTGAGGCGAGTGACACTCCCGTTCTCGGCGATGCCGTAGATCGACCAGCCATCGCTCGATGAAACCGACGTCAGCTTTGCCCGTGTCGCCACGCCGACGGTGCCCGACCGAAGATCGATGCGGCCGGGAACGCCGTTCTTGTCGACGTACGCAAGAGACCCGGCGTCGCCGTCGAATGCGAGAACGCGACCCGGCGCGGACGCGTTGGTGGCGGACGTCCAGATGACGGAATCGAGCTGTGGATAACGGTATGCACGAACGGCCCCGCCACTGCGCGGAATGCGCAGAATGATTTGGTCGGGACCGGTCGAGGGAGAGGCGGACGGAGCGTCGTGCCGCGCGGTGTCATTGGAGCGGTCGGGGCGACCGCACGCGGCAAGCACGAACGCCAGAACGACGAACGTACGCACGGCGGTAAGCTAGGCGTAGGGTCGAGAATCGGGAATAGGGAATTTGCGCGGGAACGGGGAACCGGGAACACTGAGTCGTCTTGGAGCTTCCGTTCCCGGTTCCCCGTTCCCGGACGCGCGCCTTCGGCGCGCCGTCGATTCCCGATTCCCTAGAAGCTTGGTCCCAACGTCCAAGTCCAGTATCCCTTCTTGCCGTCCGGACGGTCGAGCGCGATCGCGTAGTCCCACCGCAGCAGCGCGAATCCGAACAGGTTCAGGCGAATGCCCGCCCCGTAGCTGTGAACCGGCGCGCGAGTGTTCGAAACGTTCTGGTTCACCGAATTGTCCCACACGACCTTCTGGCCGTGCGACCACGCCAGCCCGATGTCGTAGAAGAACAATCCGTCCACCGGAGGCAACGAAATGGGCAGCAGCCCGAGGTCGAAGCGCCTGACGAGTGGGAATCGAACCTCCGCGTTCCCGAACGCGACGCGGCTGCCGAGGAGCTGAATTGCGCTGCACCCACCCTGCGTATTGGGGTTCTGTGGCAGCCCCGGGACACCGGTGCACTGAAAGCTGTACTCCTCGCGATCGTAGCCGCGTACGAACTCTGGGCGCCCGATGTACTTCTGCAGCATCATCTCGTCCCGGCCTACCGAGATGCTCGTCTGCCCACGGAGCGCCACCGTGAGGAAGTTGAAGAGAATCGGGACGTATCGGCGATAGTCCGCCTGATACTCGACCCATTGATACGAGCCAAGCGTCGGCTCGATCTGGAATCGATAGCGGCGGCCGGAGATGGGACCCGTGTAGCCGAACAGCGTGTTGTCGGACACGTACGCGAAATACGGTGCGCCGTACATGATGCCCGATTGGTTGCTTACGCTGTCGACCATGAAGGGGTCGGCCAACCCCCGGTCGGCGTCGATTTTTCGACCGTACCAATACGTCAGTTGATCGACATAGTTAAAACTTCCGCCGAATTCGATGCGCGTGAACCGGTTGAGAGGATACGCGCCGATGCCGAATGCCTGGCGTGTAACGAACCGCGTGACCCCCTGGGTCTGGTAATAATTGTTGGTGCCACGCTCCATCGGGGCGGTGCGATCGTACGTGAGGTACCAGACTGGCTGTTGCAGCACGCCGCTCGTGTATTGCAGCCGTCTGCCCATACTGGTGAATGCTGCGAGGAGATACGCCTCGCTGAGCCGACCATTCACCTGTCCCGCGAACGCCAGGCGGTGGTCGCCGAGCAGATCACTCAGCACGATCGTCGTACCGCCGAACACACCACGACCGAAGTTGTCCTGCGTGTAGCCAATGCTCGGGCGCGAGATGTACTCGGGTTGGTATCCGATCCGGTATGGGTAGTGCCTGAACTGGGTCGTGTCGGGAAGCACGATCGCCGCGCTGTCCAGCAGTTGCGCAACGCTCACGACCGTTTCCGCGCGCTCGGGCGCACTCGGGAGGTCCGCTGACGCGCGAATCCCGGTCGCGCTCCGATAGATCGACCGATCACGCGCTACCGAGTCCGGGTTCGCCGTCACCACCGGAGCGAGTGCCGACGTATCACTCCCCTGGGACGACACTGGCTTTGACAGGGAGTCCGCCGGCACCACCGCTTGCGGTGTCGATGACGCGGTCATGTCAGGCAGCGCGGGGCTCGCGAGCTTCACTGCGAGGCTGTCTCTCCGGAGGCCGGCCTTCGCCACGGTCTGTGTCTTCACCGCGGTGGTATCGCGGAACGGCTCCTTCATCAGACGGCGCGGGTTGTTCACCGACCAAACGGTATAGTCGCCGTTTTCGTAGTACGCGAACGCCAGACGGTCCGCCTGCCGGGCCCACGTGATGACCGGGCTGTACTCCGTCACGGCGAGCACTGCGCCGACGACGTTCGTTATCTGGAAGTGCTGCTTCTTCTCGAGGTCGTAGATGAAGATGTTCGGGATACCAGTGCGGTCCGACACGAACGCGATCGACTTGCCGTCAGGCGCCCACATCGGATTCAGGTTCTGGCCGACCTGACTCGGCAGCACGCTGACCCGACCGGTCTCTAGATCGTAGAGCGACACCTGCCAACGGCTGAACTTCAGGTTGTCGAAATCGGTTTGCGGCCCGCGGTCGGACACGAACGCGATCGTGCGGCCGTCGGGTGACCACTGTGGCTGGTTGTCGCCATTCCGGTCGTTCGTCAGTCGGCGGAGGTTCCGCCCATCGCGATCGACAATGTATAGGTCGGTGAGCCCGCCTTTCCCGCCGCTGAACACGAGCTGGCGCCCATCCGGAGACCACGACGGGCTCGTTACGCCTTCGAGTGGAAGGTCGAACCGGTGCGTGACCTTTCTCCGCTTCACGTCCATGAGGTACAGCACGTCGCGTCCGTCACGCTGCGCGGTGAACGCGAGCAGCTTGGCGTCCGGCGAGAACGAGCTTTGCGAATACAGAAGCCGCAGCTCCTCGAAGTTCGGGTCGGTCGTGGATTTCACGAGCCGCTTGAGGCGTCGGCCGGTCTCGCCGTCGCCTAACCACAGGTCGGGGAAGACCTGGCCGCGCAGGAAGCTGCCGAGTGACACGAACGCGATGTACTTGCCATCGCTCGAGAGCGACGGTGCGAGGAACAGGCTGCCGCCCGTCTTGCGCTCGCTCAACAGCGGCTGCGAAAACTTGCGGGCCCGCTCGAGGGTCGCGATCTGGGGCAGGTGCTTGGTCTGCATCGCCTCGCGCCACTCGTCGCTCAGGTCTTCCAGCGACAGGCCCGTTTCGCGCTTGAACGCGCGCTCGATTCCCACGTTAGGCGCCGAGTTCAGCACCTCGCCGATGATCTCGTCGCCCCACCGGGCGCCCACGTACTCCCACAGCGCCTCGCCATAGCGATACGGGAAGTACTGATCTGGGCGGACGGTCATCTGTTCGATCGACGGCAGATGCCCGTTCAGAGCGGCGTCGCGCACCCACGCCTGCGTCAGAATGTGGTTCGGTCCGCCCGCCAGGTACTCGGCCATCCCTTCCATGAACCACAGCGGCGGGTCGACCTGGGCGAGCGTCTGCAAACCGGCACCGGCGCGACCGCGAGCGAAGATGTCGTACTGGAAGGCATGCACCATCTCGTGCGCCAGCACGTGCTCGAAGCTCTTGTAGTCGCCGGTGAAGGGGAGGAGCATGCGGTGGCGCAGGGCCTCCGTCACGCCGCCCGTGCCTTCACCGAGGTCGCCCGTCACGTTGTTCTGTCCGAAGTCACCGCGCGAGGAATACAGGATGAGCGGCTTCTTCTCGCGGAACTGGTGGTTCAACAATCGTGAGAGCCGGGCGTAGGCGCGTTCTGCCATGCGAGCCGCATCCATCGCGGCGACACGTTCCTGAGGATAGTAGTGCACCAGGAAGTGTTCGGTCTCGAGCACGCTCCACTTGAAATGGTCGTACTGAACCTGGTTCTGGCCGAAGTACGTTTGTGCCTGGAGCCGTGTCGCTGCACCGGCGGCGATAACGAGCGCGGCTGCACACGCGCCCGCCCTCACGAGTCTCATTTGAGTACTCCTTGCGGCTGATCAACCGCGACTACGGCCGCATCGCTCCACAAGCGTTCAAGTTGGTAAAACTCGCGGAGCGTGGGATGAAAAATGTGGACCACCATATCCACGTAATCGAGTAGGACCCAACGGCCCTGCTGAACTCCTTCGACGTGATGCGCGCGCGTGCCCTCCTTGCGTAACTCCTCGAGAACGTGCTCGGCAACGCTGCGCACGTGCGTGTCGGACGTACCGCTCGCAATCACGAAGAAGTCAGTCATGTCGGTGACGCCACGCACATCCAGCACGACGACGTCATTGGCCTTGAGATCGAGGCACAGCGCTGCCGCGCGCTGAGCAAGCGACGCTGGAGCGGGCGCGGTGGATCCGGTCATTCGATGCGATCAGTTCCCGGGCGGAAAGTTGTAGCCAGGTGCGGGCCAAAGGTTCCGCAGGTCCCGCACCGCGTCGCCACAACGCGGGCTTGGCACGCGTAAGCCTACGCCCGCCTTAGCATAATGCGCGTGCATGGCGGCCGATACCCGAGTGATGGATGTAACAAAGGCCGACCGAGCGCGAACGCTCAGGTCGGCCTTTGTCGCATCGAGCCGACGACGTCTTGTCGCATAGAGCCGACGCTTGGCCATCGCCGTCGGCTCGCAAGAGCGTCCTGTTTATTGCTTGATCACCCAGACTTTGATCTCGGGCTTCACGTCGGCGTGCAGTCGGACGGGCACGCGGTACACGCCGAGGGACTTGATCGGGTCGTGCAGGTCGATCTGTCGCTTCTCGATCATGTCGAAGCCCTGGGCATGGAGCTGCTCGGCGATGTCGGCGGCGGTGACCGAACCGAAGAGCTTCCCCTCCTCACCAACGCGGGCCGAGAAGGTGAGCGAGACATTCTCGAGGCGAGCCGCGATCCCCTGCGCGCCGCCGCGACGCTCGTCCTCGGCTGCCTGCAAGCGGGCCTTCTCCTGCGTGATGCGTTTGAGGTTCCCGGCCGTGGCGGCGTAAGCGATGCCGCGCGGCAGGAGATAGTTCCGGGCGAACCCCGGCGAAACCTTAACGACGTCTCCGGGCTGGCCGAGCTTCTCGACTGCCTGGCGAAGGATGACTTCCATGTTCACTCCAGTCGTTCCAGATGTTGGCGGATGTTGCAGATGTTGGCAGAGCTTATGTGGTCGGGCGCGGTCTGCTGCGCCAGTCTAGCCAAGTGTCTCCAAGGCCGATGCCGAGGGCGAACACGCCAAGCAGCGGCCACATGAAGATTGCAAGGCCAATGGTGAGCGCCACCATGAGGCGGCCGGGCGCAAAGAACCACGCCAACACGCCGAGCCCCCTCAGGGCGTACAGTGCGCCGAAGAACACGAGCAAATTGAGCCCCAGGGTACTGAACGCCTTGAGCGTCGGTACCGCGACGGCCGTTATTCCCAGGACCAACCCCCAAACGAGCTGGTCGTTGAAACGAAACTCCTTCAGTGGCGCCAGCGGCGCTCCGATGCGGGCTCGGCTCACTCGATGATAGAGCCCCCAAGCGAGCGCCAGTACTGCGAGCGACTCCAGGGCCAGCACCGACGGATACAACCGGGCGGTCACTGGAGGCAGTTGCCGAAGGCGGTCGCTGCTCTCGCGCGCGAGCGTGTCCATTCCCGGATTGTCCTTCGTGATCTCGAGCCACTCCCGCGTCTTGGATACCGACTCCCAATCAGCGAGCCACGAGTCTACGCGGCGCGAGTACTCGCCGCGTACCGCGCGCTCGACAGTATCCGGTCGCTTCGACGCGAATAGCACCAGCGCGATTCCCACCGCGAACGATAGCCCGACTGCCGACAGCGCGCGCGGGAAGAACGACTGCCGCGGGCTCATGATCGATGCGACGCCGAACGACGCGGCCAGGAGCAGCGACCACCCTTTGGCGATCGCCACGAACGCCGGCGTGCCGGGCAGTGGCGTCACGATCATCCAGATTCCCAGCGCGGTCCACGTCAGCGCGAGAAGGAACCGGCCGCCGGCCCACCATCCGACGAGCGAACACACGGCGAGCGCCGGGACGATGAGCAGCAGCGACTGCTCGACCGGAACGGCGACGCGGAGCAGGGGAACGAGCGGGAGTAAAACGAACGCCAGGAGAGCAAGGATGATTCGCTTCCATCCTTGCTCGCGAGGTGCCGCGGCCGGAGCCGCCGGTCCGTTCGCCTGGTCGTCGTTCTGAATCGGTCCCCCTCGCCGTCGACGCGTTAGGTGCGGGCCGTCAGGCCTGGTGACCGCGGATGTAGGGGATGATCGCGAGATATCGGGCCCGCTTCACCGCTTGCGACAGCTGTCGCTGATGTCGCGCGCACACGCCGCTCAGCCGGCTCGGGAGAATCTTCCCGTGGTCGGTGATGAAGCGGCCGAGCGTGCGGTCATCCTTGTAATCGATGAACCGGACTCGCATTTCGCAGAACGGGCAGGATTTCTGGGCTCGTCGCATGATCAATCCTCATCCTCATCGTCTTCGTCGCGGCGACGCGCCGCGAGCATCTCTTCCTCGGACATCGGCGGGGCTCCGACCTCGTGCTCGTGGAGCGTGACCAGGTAGCGGACGATGCCGTCGTCGAGCTTGAGCGCGCGCTCGTACTCGGGAAGCGTCTTGGGGTCCGTGTGGAAGTGGGCGACGACGTAGTAGCCGTTTTCGCGAGGCCCGATGGGGTAGGCCAGCTGGCGGCGTCCCCAGTGGTCGGTTTTGATCTCGCCCGCGGCGTGCAGCAGCCCGTGGAAGCGAGTCAGCTTGTCGTTGATCGCGGCGTCTTCGAGCGTGGAGTCGAAGATGTACACCGCCTCGTATTCGCG
>Ga0209382_10003996_pt1 | contig 20046 bp, 18 predicted proteins | sample SoiMetdeltSBSDD5_FD_187599 | JGI IMG/M metagenome (GOLD analysis project Ga0209382, IMG submission 187599) | Bulk soil microbial communities from a Populus tree surrounding site in Tennessee, USA - Soil MetaG P. deltoides SBSDD5 (SPAdes) (version 2) | ecosystem: Environmental > Terrestrial >... | reverse complement strand
AGCAGAAGATGGCAAGCGAGGCAAAGCCGCAAGCCCGCAGGCAGGTCTCGTACGCAATCCGGCGCATGACCTCCATGACGGCCGATCCCTGGGCTCGCACCTGGAATGGAGCAGAGGTAGTCTACGACCAAAGTCGTAGCCCGTCGCGGGACGCCGCATTCACAATTGCGTTGACCCGTGGCCGGCACCGCATTCAACGCCCGCCCAGAACCTTGCCGATTGCTGGGAGCGCCAGGATCGCCGTACCCGCAAGCCAAATCCACAGCGAGGTGTCGGTGGAATCCTCCTTGGCACCAATGTAGCGCTCGTAGATCGCTGCTGGAATGCCGGCAAGAATGATGGTTATCGTCGACAGCATGAGAGCCGCGAAGTAGCCGATCAGGTACACGTTCCCGAACAGCGGGCCCGCCATCAGCGGTATGCAGTAGAAGAAGACCGGAGGGAAGAACGGGCTGGGAAAGCCGCTGATCATCCCGAAGAAGGCGATGGCGATGTAGTAGGAGTTGCGGCTCATTTTGGCGGCTCACGCGGGCAGGAGACCGGCGGCGCGGTAGAGAAAACGCAGGGCGAGCCGGATCCAGAACAGCCAGACGAAGGTGAAGAGCCAGATCACCACCGGCGCGACGGCCTTGGGTGTCAGCTGGGCAACGAGCGCAATGGCCGGGTCGGTAACGCGGCCGAAGAAGCGCCAGATGTAGTTCGTCGAGTCGGGCTCGAGAAACAGGCTCAGCACCACGCGGCCGAGCACCGTGTACATGATCGCTGCCAGCACATAGTCCGGCACGTAGTAGTACCAGTAGGTGAGGAAGGTACCCACAGACTGCTCCGGCTAGGGACACTCGACCTCGTCCTGGCAGCAAGCTGCTGGCGCTATCCCAGAACGTGAGCGGGGCCCTGCGGGCCCCGCTCCTAGTCCTATCAGGACGTAACGATCAGGTGGTCTTCTCTTCGAGCACCGTCCGCCCCCGCGGTTTGCGGATCTCGTCGATGTAGGCCATCATCTCCGAGCTCGGCGGCTTGGTCATGAGGCTGACGACGTAGATCACGAGGAAGCCCAGCGGCATCCCCAGCAGTCCGCAGTTGATGTTGTTGAGGTCGAACCAGCCGACCCTGTTGGCCATCGGGTTCGACGCCAGCGCCGGCCATTGGTCCACCCACTTGGAGTTGGGCGCCATCATCGCGGTAAGGTCGATCAGCGGCCTGCCCGTCTCCGGGTTCAGCAGCGAGGTCATGCCGGCCCAGGTGACGCCGAACTGCGGGAAGTACCTGGTGGTCACCAGGTAGAACAGGCAGATGCCCCAGCCGGCGATGATGCCGCAAATGGCACCGGTGGTCGTCGTCCGCTTCCACCAGATGCCCATGGTGATGGCCGGGAAGTTGCCGGCCATGGCGAGCGAGAAGGCCCACCCCACCATCGCCAGGATGTCCGAGGGCCTGGTGGAGGCGAGAGCCGCCGAGCACGCTGCCACGTAGAGCAGCAGGACGCGCGCGACGGTCAGGCGCTTGGTCACATCGTTCATTCCGAACCAGAACGGCAGTACCACCAGCGGGGGAAGGGCCCCAAGGCCCAGTATCACCCACCGCAACTCGACCCCAATCCCATAGGGGCCTGCAACGCCGCGCAGGAACCAGACCACCGAGCCTACGATGACCGCCAGGATCACCACGACCACCGTGTAGCGTCCAACAGGCCGCAACGGCTGGATCATCTTGTAGTAGATGTCGTGGCTGAGCGCGTTGGCGATGGCCAGCAGCAGCCCGTCCGCCGTCGACAGCGCGGCGGCGAGGCCGCCGGCCGCCACCAGGCCCGAGATCACGTACGGCAGTCCCGCGATCTCCGGCGTGGAGAGCACGATGACATCCGTATTGATGGCGAAATCCTGGAAGCGGATGATCCCCGTGTGCCCGGGAATTGCCGCACACGCATCGCGAACGGCCTGCAGGCTGGAGGCGGCCTTGCCGCAGATCGAGATCAGGCCGTCATGTACGCCCCAGGTGAACACCCACGGCTGCAGGGTGTTGATGTGGTTGCCGATGATGTTGGTGTAGACCTCCAGCTTCGAGAACGCCGCGTAGGCCGGCGCGGAGAAGTAGAGCAGGAAGATGAAGAACAGCGACCAACCCACCGACACGCGCGCCTCGCGCACGCTGGGCGTCGTGAAGTACCGCATCAGAATGTGCGGCAGCGACGCCGTGCCCACCATCATGCACATGATGATGCCGAAGAAGTTCAGCGGCGTCCAAGTCGTGAAGGGCTGGATATGGGTCTTGAGCGTTCCCGCAGCGCAGTTCTCGGGTGTGCAGAGCACCGCTAGTCCTTCCCTGACCAGTTGCTGCTCGCGCGCCGCGATCTCCTGGATCGCCTGCCCGTAGGTCAGCTCGGGGATCGGGAGGCCATACCTCTTGTAGGACAGGTAGATGATCGGCGTCAGATAGGCGACGATCAGCACGATGTACTGGGCGATCTGGGTCCAGGTCACCGCGCGCATGCCGCCCAGCATGGCACAGAGCAGAATGCCCACCAGGCCGACGAAGACCGCGAGTCCCAGGTCCATGTCGAGGAAGCGCTGGGCGATCAGACCCGTGCCGTAGATCTGCGCCGTCACGTAGGTGAAGGAGCAGCACACCAGCACGATCACGCCGAGAAAGCGGGCGAAGTTGCCGCCGTACCGGAACGCCAGGAAGTCGGGCACGGTGTAGGCGCCGAACTTGCGCAGGTACGGGCCGACCAGGATCGACACGAGCACGAAGCCACCGGTCCAGCCGAGCACCCAGGCGATGCCGTCGTAGCCCTGCAGGAACAGCGAGCCGGCCATGCCGACGAAGGAGGCGGCCGACATCCAGTCGGCGCCTGTCGCCATGCCGTTGTAGAACGCTGGAACGCGCCGGCCGGCCACGTAGTACTCGGAGACCTGCGCCGTGCGCGTCGCCACGCCGATGACGGCGTACACCGCGAGCGTGAAGAACACGAAGCAGTAGCCGATGATGCGGTTCAGCCCGGCCCGTTCGATACCGAACTGGAGGCCACCCCATTCGAGCGCGGCGACGAAGATGATGAAGGCGAGGAACCCGCCGGTGTACATGCCGTACATCCGGCCGAGCTGCCGATAAAATGCGGCCGAGGCCGCTTGTGCGGTTGCCATGATACGCCCCCTCTCAGTCGTCTTCCGCCACGCCGTGCTGGCGATCGATCCGGTCCTGCTGCCAGGCAAAGACGAACAGCATCACGACGAACACGATCAGCGAGCCTTGCGCCGCCATGTAGAACCCGAGAGGGAACTTCAGGAGCGGGACGGTGAACTGGTTCAGGGTATTCACGAACATGTGGATGACGAAGCTGAAGAAGAACCAGACCGCGAGATGCGTCAGCATCAGCCGGGTGGTTCGCTTCCAGTGGGTCTTCTCGTTGTCGCTGAGCATGGATGCGTAGTCCTCCCTGAGTGCACCCCATCGAGCGAACGCACGAAGGGAGGAGCTTGCCGCGACATCCCCCCGGCGCCGCAATTTCTGCGTGCTTGGAGCCTCGAGCGGATTCCCGCCACTACGGCTCACATTGGACGAAAGGCTAGCATTGCGTTGCCGCGCCTCCTCATAATACTTTCGTCCAAAGAATGCCGGCAACGAGAGGCCGATAGCTGATGAATTGGCAGGACCTGATGTTCTGGCGCCGGCCGCCGATCGCGGACCTGGGCGCGCTTGCCCAGTTCATCGACGAGCAGTCGGCCTTCCTGGTGCAGAAGGGAATCTACGAGTATTCGCGAGCGCGTGCGGGACACTACTCCAAGGTGCTGTTCTCAGAGCCCGAGTTCGTGGATGCCCTGGAGCGCTCGCGCTGGAGCGCATACCCGCTGGGCCTCGCCATGGTCGGCGAGCTGGTCGAGGGCGTGCTGCGCCGCGAGGCCGGCGCCAATCCCGCGCTGCAGCGTGACAACCTCCGCGCGCTGGTGCTCTCGGTCTTCGACCGCTATATGCCACCCGCAGCGCTGGGCGAGCAGGCGTGGCGGGATGCGCGAGCCGGGCTTGCCGGCCACCTGCAGCACATCGGGCTGCACGCGACCAAGCGGGCGATCGACATTCCGCAGCCGTACGCGCGCCAATACTGGGACCTGATGCCGATCCACAAGGATATCCGCACGCCCGACTTTCCCACCACGCGCAGCTATCTGCAGGTGAGGCTGTGCAACATCCACGACGATCTCACGACGCGCACGGACGTTGCGGCCGTGACGCGGCTGCTCGCCGAGCCCGCAGATGCGCAGGCCGCCTCCGCCTCGCCGAGCTGACGGAGATGCAGGTTGGGTCGACGCCGGCGGTCAGCCGGCGGAAGACCCAATCCATGTGTTGGGTCATCGCTTCGCTCGACCCAACCTACCGCAGGTTGCCGCAGAAGCGCTGGATGCGCCCGCAGGCGTCCTCCAGCTCGGCGTTGGAGGCGGCGTAGGAGACCCGGAAGAAGGGGCTCATTGCAAAAGCGGCGCCGTGCACCACGGCCACGCCCTCCTCGTCGAGCAGCGCCAGGGCGAAGTCCTCGTCGGTGGCGATCTTCCTCCCCTTGGGGGTGGTCTTGCCGATCACGCCCGCGCACGAGGGATAGACGTAGAACGCCCCCTCGGGCTTGGGGCACTGGATGCCCTTGGCCGCGTTCAGCATGGACACCACGAGGTCGCGCCGCTCGTTGAACGCCCGCTTGTTGCGCGGGATGAAGTCCTGCGGGCCGTTCAGCGCCTCCACGCCCGCCCATTGGATGATGGAGGCGGGGTTGGAGGTCGACTGCGACTGCAGCTTGCACATGGTCTTGACGAGCGGCTCCGCCCCGCCCGCGTAGCCGAGGCGCAGGCCCGTCATGCAGTAGGCCTTGGAGAAACCGTTGAGCGTGAGCGTGCGCTCGTAGAGCCCCGGCTCGACCTGGGCCGGCGTGTAGAAGGTGCGGCCGTCGAAGAGGAGGTGCTCGTACATGTCGTCGGTGAGCACCCAGACGTGCGCGTTCTTCGGCCGCATGAGCACGTCGGTGAGGGCTTTGATCTCCTCCCGGCTGTACGCCGCGCCCGTCGGGTTGCAGGGCGCATTGAAGATGAACCACTTGGTCCGGGGCGTGATGGCCGCATCGAGCGCCTCGGGCTCGAGGCGGTAGCCGTCCTCGATGCGGCAGGGCACCGTGACGGGCTTGCCGCCGCCGACCAGCACGATGTCGAGATAGGACACCCAGCAGGGCGCGGGGATCACCACCTCGTCGCCGGGGTTCAGCGTGCAGATGAGCGCGTTGTAGAGCACCTGCTTGCCGCCGGTGCCGACCGAGATCTGGGACGGCTTGTACTCGAGCCCGTTCTCGCGCTTAAACTTGGCGCAGATGGCGGCCTTGAGCTCGGGGATGCCGTCCACGTCGGTGTACTTGGTCTTGCCTTCCTTCAAGGCGCGGACGGCCGCCTCCTTGATGTTGTCGGGCGTATCGAAGTCGGGCTCGCCGGCCGACAGCGAGATCACGTTGCGGCCCTTGGCCTGCAGCTCGCGCGCCTTGGTCGCCATGCCGATGGTCTGGGACGGCGAGATGCGGTTGACGCTGTCGGCGAAGAATCGGGCTGGGAGCGCTCCCATGGCGGCCTCTCTGGTGCCTCGGCTGGGGTTGGAAGGTGGTCGCAACGAACGCAGACGGCGCGGACCCTACGCCGGGAGGCCCGCAAGTCAAGCGATCTGCTTGGCCGGGAGTACGGGGTCAGCCGCCTCACCTCCAACCCCAGTGCTGAGCAGAACCTCCCTGTCACCCCAGCGCGAGCTTGCCGCCAAGGGCAGCAATGCCCCCGAACCTGACGGACGGGCGGCGGGGCAAGAGTGCCAATTGGAGACCTGAGCGACTGCAGCAAGATCCCCCCGTTTGACGCCACGCGCGCAGCGGGGCAGCATGGCGCCCATGCCCGTCACCCTCGTCACCGGCACCAGCACCGGCATCGGCTTCGCCACCGCGCTGTACTTGGCCAGGCACGGCCACACCGTGATCGCGACCATGCGGAATCTCGCCAAGGCGGGGCCGCTCGAGAGCGCCGCCCGCGAGCAGGGCGTGCGGCTGGTCGTGCGCGAGCTGGACGTCACCAGCCAGGCCTCCATCGATCGGGCGATGGCCGCGACGCGCGAGCGCGAAGGCGCGGTGGACGTGCTCGTGAACAATGCCGGGATCGGGGGCGCCACCCCCCTCGAGCTCACGCCCGAGGACGAGCACCGCGCGATGTTCGAGGCCAACTACTGGGGACCGATCCGGATGATACAGGCCGTGCTCCCGTCGATGCGCGAGCGGCGAAGCGGCTGCATCGTCAACGTGACCTCGATAGCGGGGCGCATCGCCACGCCGAACCAGATCCCGTACTCCGCCTCCAAGCACGCGCTGGCCGCGGCGAGCGAGGCGCTGGCTCACGAGGTGGCGGCCTTCGGCGTGCGCGTGGCCATCATCGAGCCGGGCTTGATCCAGACCGCGATCTTCGAGAACTCGGCGGGCGCCACGCGCTACGACAAGAATTCGCCCTACCGGCAGATCATGCGGCGGAACGGCAAGCAGTTCGCCGCCGGCTTTCGCAACCCGGGCCAGCCGGAGACGGTGGCGGCGGCGATCCTGGAGGCCATCACCACCGACCGGCCGCGCCTGCGCTATCCTGTGGGCGGCGACGCGGAGGGGATCGCAGCGGGGCGGCAGCGCATCAGCGACGAGGACTGGGTGGCGATGGGGAGCGAGCTCTCCGACGAGGAGTACAACGCCCGCTTCAAGCGCTACTTCGGGATCGAGCTCAAGTAGTCAGCGGGGCGGCTTCCCGCCGCCGCTCTCGCGCTGCTTCCGCACGAAATCCTCCAGCTCCCGCTTGAGCTGATCCGCGTCGACGCCGAGTCGAGAGGGAACAAACACCGGCGGCGATATCGTCCCTTCGTCCTGGTTTGGGTCAAAGCTCACCGTGCAATGGGCAGCCGTCTGGCAGGAAAGCATCGAGAGCGGAAGCAAGGCCGCTGGCCAAGCGTTGGCCCAACCAGGAACTTTTGCCTTGCGCGACAACGTCGACGCGGGGTCCGACCCCTTTCTCCTTTTCAGCGCGTGTTCATGGCGGTGGGGTCGACCTCCTTGAAGGTCACGCCGCGGGTCTCCTCGCCCCAGAAGTCGACGTGGATGTGGTTGCCGTCGGGGTCGTGGATGTTGACCTGCACGCCCTCGGCGCCCTGCACCTTGCGCCCGTCGTAGGGCACCTGCTCGCGGTCGAGGCGCGCGAGGAACTCCTCGAGCCCGACGGCGTCGAAGGCGAAGTGCTCGAGTTTCAACGTGCCCTCGTGCTCCGGCAGCTGGTCGACGCCGACGAGGTGCACCGCCGCCTGGTTGCCGCAGTAGAGCCAGGCACCGGGAAACGGAAACGGCGGCCGGTCGCCGGCACGCATGCCGAGCACGCGGTCGTACCATTCCACCAGGCGCTCGACGTTGGTGGTGTGGACGTTGACGTGAGTGAGCTTCTTGATCTCCATGGCCATGGCGCGTCCTCCGCTGCGGTCCTTGCCCCCGAGGCTAGCCGATTGCTCCGGCCTCGCAAAGCACGCCCTGCCGGGCCCGGACCCCTGTCATGCCGGCCGAGCGCGAAGCGCGAGAGCGGGTACCCAGTGGCCGGGCCTCCATGCCTGCCCCCTTGGCCTTGGGTCGGATATTGCGCAGCCTGCCCCGGACTTGATCCGGGGCGAGATTCCGGGATGACAGGTGCGCCGTGCGACAAGATTCCTGTTCGTGCCGCGGCAGGGGGCGCCACCCCGGCCGCCCCGGAACGCGCTATGCTGGGCCCACGGCTGCGGTTCCCGGGCGAGGATGCAATGACGCTGCACCTGATCAAGCTGTGCGTGGGCTGCGACTCGATCGAGGAGCTGGCATCGTGGCAGGCCGAGCGTCTGCGCGAGCGCCGCAAGGCCGGCGAGCGGCGGCCGGAGCTCTTCCACCGCACCTTCCAGACGCCGAAGCGGCGCGCGGAGCTGCTCGACGGCGGCTCGCTCTACTGGGTCATCAAGGGCCTCGTCCAGGTGCGCCAGCCGCTGGCCGACATCGGGGAGGGCGCGAAGGAGGACGGCTCGCCCTGCTGCCTCCTGATCTTCAAGCCGCGGCTGGTGCCCGTGCGCCCGGTGCCGCGGCGCGCCTTCCAGGGCTGGCGCTATCTGGCACCAGACGAGGCCCCGCCCGACCTCGAGGCCCGTTCCGCCGCCGGCATCGGCGCCATGCCCCCGAGCCTCCGGAAGCAGCTCGCCGAGCTGGGGCTGATTTAGCCGACGCTTACCATCGGCGCCCTCCCTTGTTGCATGTGCGGCAGGGGGCCAGGCCACCCCGGCCACGCGCCACTTCGCGGATAGCCTCTCCCGCTCAACAGGAAGCGATTTGAGGGCCATCGGGGCCTTTGCCAATGTCCGGGAGCCTGGCGGTCTACCGCCTGCCCACGGCGCCCGGAAGCGTCTGCGCTGCGTTGACATAAACAAATCGCCCACGGCCGCAATTGAAGAAACCACTTGTCATGCCGGGGCTTGTCCCCGGCATCCAGCCAACAGCGAGCCCGGAGCAGGTGGAAAGTTGGATTCCGGCGACACCGGCCTGCGCCGGCGCCGGCAAGCGCCGGAATGACACCCGTACGATCCGTCGGAGTCGCAACACGGCAAAAATTGAGACCTTGCCGAGACGCACCGAGCCCGCGAGGTCGATTGCGCGATCTCGCGGACTCGGAATTTCACGGCCAGGCGGCTCCACGCGCCGCACTCGACCGGCGCGCTACTTCGCCTTCTCGTAGGGGTAGATCATCTTACCCGTAGCGTACGGCGCGGGGCCCAGGATGTTCTGGGTGGCCATGCCGCGGAACTGGTCGAGCGAGTTGTCCTTGATGCCGTGGTACTGCACCACGATCATGCGCGACTCCGCCCACTCGCCCTGCTTGCCGAACCGCACGTCGCCCATGATGGTCTTGAAGGTGTGCTTGCGGAAGTAGTCGGCGAGCTTCTCCTCGTCCAGCGTGTTGGCCCCCTTGATCGCCTGCTCCATCAGCTGCACGTAGGCGAAGCCCCAGGTGCCGAGATAGTAGCCGAGGGGATCCACCTTCTCGGCGCCGGCGCGCGCCTGGTACTTGGCCAGGAACTCGTTGACACCGGGATGCTCCATGGTCTTTGAGGGCACCCAGGTCTCGTAGTTGGTGATGCCGTTGAGGAGCGGCCCGAGCTGCTGCTTGAACACGGTCGCCTGCAGGCCGACCATGGCGCCGCCCATGATCTTGGCCTTGAAGCCGACCTCGTTGATCGAGCGCACGAGCTGCACCGAATCGAGCGGGTAGGAGCAGAACACGGCGACGTCGGGGTTCGTCGCCTGGATGGCGCGCACGATCGGCGCGAAGTCGGTGGTGCTGGGCAGATAGGTCTTGTCGTAGACGATCTTCAAGCCCGCCGCCTTGGCGTTCTCGCGCGCCCCCTCGCAGACGTTGCGGCCGAACTCGGCGTCGGCCGCCGCGAGCGACACGGTCTGAGGCTTGGGATCCTGCTGCATGGCCACGTCGAAGAACGGCTTGGTGAAGGCCGGCTTCGGGTCGGGACCGGTCGGGATCATCGAAAAGTACTTGTCGTAGTTGAGCTCGCTGTTGACGCCGGTGCCGAAGAGGCCCGGAAACAGCTTGCCGCGCTCCTTGGCGAGCCCGATCGCAGGTGCCAGCATGCCGGTGGCGTAGCCGCCCATGATCAGGTCGACCTTGTCGATATCGAGCAGCTTGGCGTAGAGGCCCGGTACCGTGGCGCCGTTGCTCTGGTCGTCGTAGTAGACCAGCTTCACGGGGCGACCGAGCAGCCCGCCCTTGGCGTTGACGTCGTCCTCCCAGATCTTCATGCCGAGCAGCGCCGACTTGCCGTTGGGGGCAAGCGGGCCGGTGAGCGACATGCCGAAGCCGATCCGGATCGGCTCCTGCGCACTCGCCGGCGCGGCGAGCATCGCTGCCGTGAGTGCCGCGCCCGCGGCGACGCGCCAAGCCGCGCCAAAGCATCCCTTCCCCTGCATGCTCTTTCTCCTCCCCTGGCTGCTCGTACGACAACGGCAACGGATTTGCTGGCGCTCCATCTAGGCGCAAAATTCAAATGGCGCCAAGAGCGTACCGGACGCACCGGGCTGCCGTTCGCTCGCCGATTCTCTTGGGATCGGTCCCACGTCGCGCACACGCGCGCCCGGCCATGGGCCGGGCAGGAGCAGCACCGCCCGAAGAGGTTGCGTCGGCCGCAGCCCCTCCGGGCGGGTCTATGCTCAACTGTGGAACTGATAGCTTGCGGGCACCCAGCGGAAGCTGGTGCCGACCTTCTCCACGTAGCCCAGCGAGGGGAAGGGCATGTGGTAGCCGATCACGGCGAGCTTGTCGGTCGCCACCATGTCGAAGATGCGCCGGCGCGTCCTGGCGCCCGCGTCCCTGTCGTGGTCGAAGCCGACGTGCCAGTCCGGCTGCTGCACCGAGAACACGGAGTTGTTGGCCACGTCCGCCCAGTTGAGCACGCGCTGGCCCTCGCTCTCGATGAGGAAGGCCATCATGCCGGGCGAATGCCCGAACGCCGGGACGGCGCGGATGCCCGGCACCACCTCGCCCTCACCGGTCAGGAAGGTCGATTTGTCGGCGAGCGGCACCGCGACCTTCATGAACTGGTCGCGGTTGGGCCTGCGCGCCTCGGCGATGTTGTCGCCCTTGCGCCAGTAGTCGAACTCCACCTGGCCGAACACGTAGCGGGCGTTGGGATAGCTGGGCGTGCCGCCCGCACCCTCCATCAGTCCGCCGATGTGGTCTGGATGGCCGTGGGTGATGACGACGACATCGATCTGCTCGGGGCGGTAGCCGGCCGTTGTCACGAGGTCGCGCAGATTCCCAGCCGTCGGCATGCGCCCCTTGCCGTTGCCGGTGTCGAACAGCACCAATTGCTTGCCGGTGTTCACGATGGTGTTGGTGAAGACCGTCTCAAGAGTGGTGGGCGGCAGATTGTTGGCCCTGGCGTAGGCCTGCACCGTGTCCGCCGTCTGATTGTTGCCGAACGTCGGGTGCGGACCGGGGCCGATCCGGTAGCCGTCGAGGACATTGGTGACCTCGAAGGCGCCGAGCTTGACGCGGTACACGGTGGGCCGCACTGGCCCCAGCATGGGTGCTGCGGCCTGCGCCGCGCCCGGCAGGGCGCTCCCCAGTGCCGCCAGCGACGCCGCCCCGGCTGCCATCTTGAGTGCGTCACGCCGCGTGAGCGCGTGTTGGTTCTGTGACATGGCTCGACTCTCTCCCTTGTTTGGTTGGCGCCGTGTGCCGCCGGCACGGACCGGCCAAGACGCCATCGACGCGGGGCTGCCGGTTGCCTCCGCGTCGCATTCCAGGCGGGGCACACTAGCCTATCGGACTACGGCAAGCCAGCCGGCAGCAGCCGCAGACGCTGCGAGACCGTGACACCGCGTGACGGATGCGCACCGCCTCGGATCGCCGCTCAGATCCACGTCGAGCAGCGCACGCCGTAGCCGGGCGGATCCTCGCTGGGCCCGCTGTCCATGTCGGTGCAGCCGGTGGGGCGCGTCGGCCGCCTCCTGGGCTGGCAGCTCCTGCCGCGGCCGGGCGGGTCCGAAAACTGGCCACCATCGAAATCCGAGCAGCCGTTGTTCTGGCCGGGCGGCTGGCAGCTCCTGCCGCGGCCTGGCGCGTCCGCGTACTGCCCGCCGTCGTTGTCCGTGCAGCCGGGCCCCTGTGCGACGCCCGTCGTCGCACCGCCGGCGACGGCCAGCGCGGCGACACCGAGACCCAGCCCGAGGGAACCCAGAAGCGAGCGGCGGGTCATGCGGCGGCGGGAGGAAATGTCGGCGTCGCTGAGAGACTTGGCGGCGGGGCCGGCGCCCTCGGCAGCGGCGTTGCCAGTCTTGCGCAATGGTCCCTGTGCGGGGTCCGACCCCGCCTTATCAAAGGTCTTGTCCATATTCATTTTCTCCAGCCGTCCGGCGCGCCAGCGTGCCTGTCAGCCCGCTTCGGCCAAATTATGTCGCGCACCAGAAATCGCGAGGCTGCCCGCCCCCCGCTAGCCACACCGCACGATCGTGAAGCGAGGCAGCGTCACATTCCATCGATAAACATCCGCGAAGCCGAGCCGGCCCTGCGCCGCGGGCGCAGGGCCTCGGCATCAGTTGCCGAACAGGCCCGAGAAGATGTCTTCGCCGGGATAGGACGGCGGGCGGCGTGCCTCCTTGCGCTCCTGCTTGGGGGGTGGCGCCGAGCTGACCGGAGGCGCCTCGAGCGGCATCGGCCGCCCCGAGAGCGCGGCGGAGACGCGTTTGTCGTGGCCGTACACATCTCCGAACGAGCGCACCTGGCCGTCGTCGCCGGCAACCATGGTGAAGTAGGTGATGTGCACGGGGATCTGCTTGCCGAGCGTGACCTCGACGTTGCCGCCCTTGGCCATCATGTCCTTCACGCGCGCCGCCGACCAGCCCTTGTCCTCCTCGAGCAGCACCTCGGCCAGGCGTCCGGGGTTGTGCACGCGGATGCAGCCGTGGCTGAAGGTGCGCACCGTCTTCTCGAACAGCTCGCGCTGGGGCGTGTCGTGCATGTAGATGTCATGCTTGTTGGGAAAGCGGAACTTGACAGCGCCCAGCACGTTGCCGGGCCCCGACGGCTGGATGAAGTTGTACTTCTTGATGTCCACCGTGCTCCAGTCGATCTGACTCGCGTCGACCGGCCGCCCGTTCTGGCTCACGCGCAGGTTGTGCTTCTCCAGGATACGGGTGTCGGTGCCGCCGAGCCCGAAGAGGCCGCCGTCGAAGGACGGCCGCAGGTAGGGCAGAATCTCGTTGACCTTGATGGAGTCCGGCACACCCCACTCGGGTCCGAAGATCACATAGCGCATGTTGGCCGAGAAGATCGTCGTCTGGGTCTCCACCCGGCCGACTATGATCTTCGCCTGATGCACCAGCTGACCCCGCTTGAGCACGCGGGTCTGGTACTCCGGGACGTTGTCCCAGACGTGGAACTCGCCCAGGTCCTCGGGCATCCAGCGCCAGCGCTCCATGTTGACGATCAGGCGCTGCTCCTCGGAGCCGAACGCCGGCCGCGGGCTCTCCACGTCGTTGAGAGCGCCGCGCGTACGCCCGTTGAGCTGGCCGTTCGCCCGAATGCCCTTCGCCTTCTGGAACGCGGCAACGGCTTCCTGGACCCCGAGGTCGTAGAGGTCCTCGGCCCCTTCCGGCTGCGGCAGCCGCAGGCGCTGCCGCAGCACCTTCACATGCGGGTGCTGCATGCCGAGCTTGAGGGTCGGCCCGTCGGGGATCCGGACGTGCTTTTCCGGTTTGTCGGTGTCGCGCTCCGGCGTCGATCCGGCGCGCACCTTCAGCAGCGCCTGGCGCAGGAAGCCGAACTGGGCGTGCCTGGGATGCAGCTCACGCAGGTAGACGGAGGGCGCATCCGCCACCGCCACCTCCTGCAGCACCTGCTTGGGATCGCGCAGCGGCGGCTTCTGGTCGAAGTTGCGGCTCACCTGCAACGGCTCGAGCCGTCCGCCCCGGGCATGGCGCGCGTACTTCAGCACCGCGAGGCTGAGCTTGATCTCGGCGTCCGCAAGGGCAGCCGGCGAGCGGTCGGCGAGCTCTGCCTGCGGCAGCTCGAAGGCGGCGGCAGTGAGCCCCCAGTCGTCGGCCTTGGCGATCTCCGCCATCGCATCGCGGGCGCGGCCGTTATATCCCTCGGCCGTCACCCAGATGGTCCTGTTGCTTTCGCCGTAGAACGCCACGGTTGCGGCCCGGTCCGCCTGCACGACCCCGCGCAGCTTCAAGGACCCGAGCAGCTGGCGCACCTCGGCGACGATCGGGTCGAGCTCGACAACCGGCGGAGCGGTGGTGGTGTCAGCGCGCGGCGGCGACGCGGCGGAGTCCTCGGCCGGCGGGGTGGTCTCCTCGGGCGCGGGCGGCGTGAGCTCGGCCGGCGGCGGGGCTGGAAGGGGTTTCGCCTCGGCGGGCGGCTGTTGCACGTTCGGCGCGGTCGCGGGCGCCGGCGCCACGCCGATGACGGTCAGGATGGCCGTGAGGCTGACGCAGGCGACCAGCGATGACACTCTGAGCATCGTGAGCTTTCTCCAGGGTACGCGCGAACCTAACCGGCACCATGCGCCCTGACCAGCCGCCGCCAACCGGGGGTTTGGATATCGTGGCATACGCTGGCAATTGCGCAACATCGTCCCTCGTTCCGGGCGCCGTGGCGTTCAGTCATCGTTCACCATAGCCCAAGTTTGTCAACGCGATGCTATCGTGGCGACATCAGCCCTGCGTTGCAACAGAGGCGGCGCAGGTTGTGCAACACCTGGTCGATACGACCCGGCAGGACAGACGGATCGCCTCCACGTCAAGGCCGCAGGATGCGATCCGATGCTGCGGTCCGAGGTGGCCTTCGTCACCCGATCGTGCACTGGGCGGAACATGGGCGCGCCCGCGGCCGAGCGTCACGGCCATGTGATGGCGTGCGCGTTCCGGAACCCGGCAGGGGCCGCTAAGGTCGCGACCCGTTCCATGCCCGCCACTCGAGGGAAAGGCCGATGACACACCTTACACGGCGCCAGACGCTGGTCGCACTCGCCGCCACGGCAGCGGCGGCGGCGGCGGTGCGGACGCCGGCCGAGGCTGCCGCTCAGACCGGAAGGGCCGCGCCCGAATTCTCTGTGACCGACACCAAAGGGGTCCGGCATGCGCTCGCCGCCTACCGCGGCAAGACTGTGATCCTGGAGTGGACCAACCACGAGTGCCCCTACACGGTGAGGCATTACGCCACCGGCAACATGCAGGCGCTGCAGACGGCGGCCACCGCCTCCGGGGCGATCTGGCTCACCGTCATCTCCTCCCGCCCGCGCACCCAGGGCTATGTCGAGGCAGCGGAGGCCGACGGGCTCACCACCAGCCGCAACGCCCGGCCCACCGGCGTCGTGCTCGACCCCCAAGGCCAACTCGGCAGGCTCTACGGCGCCAGAACCACGCCGCACATGTTCATCATCGACGGGTCCGGGGTGCTGGTCTACATGGGCGCCATCGACGATCGCCCCAGCGCAGGCCACGCCAGCGTCAAGGGCGCCCGCAACTATGTGCGCGAGGCGCTGGACGCAATCGCGGCCGGCCGGCCGATCGCCCTCGCCTCCACGCGCCCCTACGGCTGTACGGTCAAGTATTGAGGCTGACAGGCCGAAGGTGCCCGGCATGAGCGTCCGTTCACCGGTGAGCAAAATATAGCCGGCACTGCCATCTTCGTGCCGCGATGTGGCTGGATGTGCTTCGCCGCGCTCGGGGAAAAGCACATCTGCATCAACTCATGGGAGACCTGTGATGCCTTGGAAGGGGTTGTCGGCGCTCGCGGCTGCGCTGGTGCTGACGGGCGCATTGGCAGCGAACGCCGTTGCGCAGCGCTGGGATAGGGACGGCGACCGGTGGGAAAGGGGTAGCGACCGCCGCGACCGGGACGATGACCGCCGCGACCGGGACGGCGACCGCCGCGAGTGGGTGCTGCTCGCGGAGCGGACCGTCAACTTCAGGGTCGACCGCGACGTGATCGACATCAGGGAGGGGGAGGACTGGTGGCGGGATCGCGGCTTCAGGCGCCTGCACCTGGTTGCCGAACGCAGCGACATCCACCTCCTGTCGCTGCGCCTCGTCTACATGAACGGCTACTCGGAGGACATCGAGGTCGATCGCCTGATCCGCGATGGCCACGACCAGCCGGTCGACCTGCGTGGCGAGAGGAAGTATCTGCGGCGCATCGAGTTCGTCTACCGCTCGCGGCGCAGTTTCGAGGGCCGCGCCATCATGAAGGTCTACGGCGTTCCGGCGCGCTTCCGCCCCGGCCCCGGGCCTCAGCTCCCGCCGATCGGCCCCGGCCGCGACGCGGAATGGGTGGAGCTCGGCTGCCAGCGTGTCTCGTTCCTCGGCGTCGATCGCGACACCATCAGGGTCGGGCGACGCGAAGGTCGCTTCAAGGCCCTTCGCCTCTACGTGCGCGGCGCCGACATCCAGCTGCTCGACCTCACGGTCGTCTACGCCAACGGCTCCCCCGACAGCCTCCAGGTGCGCTCCCGGCTGCGCGAGGGCGACCGCACGCGGCCTCTCGAGCTGAGGGGCTGGGAGCGCTCGATCGACCGTATCGAGATGACCTACGTGACGGTCCCCAATTTCAAGGGGCAGGCCACGGTCTGCGCCGAGGGCCTGCAGTAGCAGCAGAGGCCGCCAAATCGGCCACGCTCGAGCTTGCAGCATAGCGCGGGGCGGCTGCCCGATGGCAGACCGCCCCGAATTCTTTCCAGGAAGGTCATACCGGGGACAAAATCGTCCGCCTACCAGCACGTGTCGCCCTTCGCCGCAGCCGAAACGGATTTTCGTCGGCTCAACGGATTCGCGCTCGCTGCTGCGTTTGGCGTCTTTGGAAGCGGAAGTAAGGAGGACAAGCATGCGAGGTCTTGCCGCTATCACAGCAGCGGTCTTGTGCGCCGGACTGATGGTACCCGACGCACAGGCCCAGAGGAGGGACGGGCGCTGGGTCGAACTCGGCTGCAAGGAGGTATCGTTCCTCGGCGTCGATCGCGACACGCTCAGGGTCGGGCGCCGGGAAGGCCGGTTCAAGGCGATCCGGCTCGAAGCCCGAGGCAACGACGTGGAGATGATCGATCTCAAGGTGATCTACGCCAACGGCGAGCCCGACGATATTCAGGTCCGCTCGCTGATCAGACAGGGCACGCGCACGCGGGCGCTCGATTTGCGAGGCCGGGAGCGCGCGATCCGGCAGATCGACATGGTCTACGCGAAGCGGCTCAACTTCCGGGGCAGGGCGACCGTCTGTGTTGAAGGCCTCGACTGAGGTTTTTTGCGTACGCGTGAATTTTCAACGGTCTGCTGAATGAATGCCGATACGCATAGATACTGCATGAATTTCCGCTGAATTGATCATGAGCGCGGTGTCAGGCCCTCCGGGTCTGACACCATCGCGCAATCCGATGCTTGCAGGCGCCGCCATTTTGTACCCGCGTTGGCGCCCCGATGCCCGGCACCGTCCCGGTTATTTCTGGCAAGCGGCGCGGACAAGGACTATCCTTTCCCGAGCGGCCGAGTTTGGGGCCAATCCCCGGAAGGCGCCCGTGTTGGCATTTCCGACCTGAACGGCCATTCATCTCGAGCGCCCTCCGACGGTTTGCATCCCGCGGCCGCGTTTCAGGGGACAAGCCCCGAAGGCGGGGAGCGCGCCGGCTCGGCGCGGCAAGGTAGGGGCGCAATCAGCCAATGCAGCAGTACCATGGGACAGAGCGCCCGGCTGAGACCGAGCGTCCCGCCGAGACCGGACGTCCCGCCGCCGGGACATCGCGGCTGGGCAGGCTGATCAGGCGAACCTTTGCGCTCGCCTTCTTCGCAGCCCTCGCCGGCGTCGTCGTCTACGTCTCGACGCTGCCCGAGGTTCAGAGGCAGTTCACCGGCCGCCGCGCGGCCAGGATGCTGGCGGGCCCGGTTCCGGTCACGGTGGCGCAGGCGCGCATCGACAACGTGCCGCTCTACCTCGAAGGCGTCGGCACCGCCAAGGCGCGCAGCACGGTCACGGTGCGCTCGCAGGTCGACGGCCGCATCCTCAGCATCCATTTCAAGGAGGGGCAGGACGTGAAGCGCGGCGACGTGCTCGCCAAGATCGACCCCGCCACCTACCAGGCCCAGCTCGACCAGGCCGTCTCCAAGAAGGTGCTCGACGAGACCGACCTCGACAACGCCATCCTCGACCTCGACCGCTACAACAAGCTCGGCGCCGGCCTCGTCATCCAGAAGACCATCGACACCCAGAAGGCCCTGGTCGCCAAGCTCAAGGCCCAGATCCGGGTCGACGACGCGGCCATCGCCAACGCCAAGGCGTTCCTCGAGTACACCACCATCCTCGCCCCCATCGACGGCCGCACCGGTATCCGCATGGTCGACGAGGGCAACCTGGTGCGCGGATCGGACTTGAGCCAGGGCATCGTCGTCATCACCGAGCTGCGCCCGGTGAGCGTGCTCTTCGCCCTGCCGCAGCAGCAGCTCCTGCAGGTCAACAAGGCGCAGGCCAAGGGGGCGTTGACGGTGGAGGCTCTCGGCCCCGACGGCAGGCAGCTCGATCGCGGCACGTTGCAGGTCATCGACAACCAGGTCGACCCGGCAACCGGTACCATCAGGATGAAGGCCGAGTTTCCCAACGCCGAACTGCAACTGTGGCCCGGCCAGTTCGTCAATGTCCGCCTGCTCATCGATACGCTCGAGGGCGTCGTGGTCATCCCGACTCCCGCGGTCCAGAGGGGACCCAACAACTCCACGTTCGCCTACGTCCTCGGGCCCGAGGACGTCGTCGCCAAGCGCACCATCACGGTTGCGCACCTCACCGAGACGCTGGCCGTGGTTTCGAGCGGCATCGATGCCAGGGACAAGGTCGTCACGACCGGATTCACGCGCCTCAAGGACGGCGCCACCGTCACCCTGTCCGCGCCCGACGAGCAGCCGCCAGCCACCTCGCCCACGCCGCCGCCGGCCGCCAAGGAGCCGCGCGGCGGTCTGCGCAACGCCTGCGCGGCGGATATCGCGAAGCTCTGCGCCAACGTGGAGCGCAGCCGCGCCGCCATCCGCGCCTGCCTGCAGGCCAACGCCGCCCAGCTCTCCGAGGCGTGCAAGGCCGCAACCGCCAGCGCCGACGAGAGGCCGCGCAGGGCCGGCCTGCGCAAGGTGGAAGGCAACGACAAGGAATGAGCGTCTCGGCGCCCTTCATCGGTCGCCCGATCGCGACCTCGCTGCTGACGCTGGCGGTCACGTTGGGCGGCCTGCTGGGCTATCTGTGGCTGCCCGTCTCCTCCCTGCCGCAGGTCGACTTCCCGACCATCCAGGTCACCACCCAGCTGCCGGGCGCCAATCCCGAGACCATGGCCAACCTGGTGACCGCGCCCCTCGAGCGCCAGCTCGGGCAGATCTCGGCGCTCGTGTCGATGACGTCGACCTCCTCGCACGGCATCAGCCAGATCACCCTCCAGTTCAGCCTCAACCGCGACATCGACGCGGCCGCCCAGGACGTGCAGGCGGCCATCAACGCCGCGGGCTCGACGCTGCCGCGCACGCTGCCCTACCCGCCGACCTACGCCAAGCTGAACCCGGCCGACGCCCCGATCGTCACGCTCTCGCTGACCTCGGACACCATGCGCCTGCGCGACCTCTCCGACCTCGCCGACACCTTGATGTCACCCAGGCTCGCCACCGTCTCCGGCGTCGGCCACGTGGCGATCCTGGGCGGCATCAAGCCCGCGGTGCGCATCCAGGCGGACCTCGCGCGGCTCGCCTCCTACGGCCTCAGCATGGCAGACCTGAGGGCCGCCATCGCCGCCGCCAACGTCTCGGGACCCAAGGGCTCCCTCGACGGCAAGTACCAGTACTACGCCATCTCCTCCAACGACCAGATCACCGACGCGGAGGCCTACAAGACGGTGATCGTCGCCTGGCGCAACAACGCCCCGGTGCTGCTCAAGGACGTGGCCGAGGTCGTCGACGGCCTCGAGAACACCAAGGTCGGTGGCTGGTTCCAGGACAAGCCCGCCGTCGTCATCGACGTGCACCGCCAGCCGGGCGCCAACGTCATCGACACGGTGAAGCGCATCCAGGCCGAGCTGCCGCGCATCGAGCGCTCGATGCCGGCAGGTGTGAAGCTTACCGTGGTCAGCGACCGCACCGGCACGATCCGCGCCTCCGTGCGCGACGTGCAGTTCACGCTCTGCCTCAGCGTGGCGCTGGTGGTGCTGGTGGTGCTCCTGTTCCTGCGCAGCGGGCGCGCCACCATGATCGCCGGCGTGGCGTTGCCGGTGTCGCTGATCGCCACCTTCGGTGTGATGTGGTTCTGCGACTTCTCGCTCGACAACCTCTCGCTCATGGCGCTGACGATCGGCACGGGCTTCGTGGTCGACGACGCGATCGTCATGATCGAGAACATCGTGCGCCACATGGAGCGGGGCGAGAGACCGCTCGAGGCGGCGCTGAAAGGCGCGCGCGAGATCGGCTTCACCGTG
>Ga0209382_10003995_pt1 | contig 20050 bp, 14 predicted proteins | sample SoiMetdeltSBSDD5_FD_187599 | JGI IMG/M metagenome (GOLD analysis project Ga0209382, IMG submission 187599) | Bulk soil microbial communities from a Populus tree surrounding site in Tennessee, USA - Soil MetaG P. deltoides SBSDD5 (SPAdes) (version 2) | ecosystem: Environmental > Terrestrial >... | reverse complement strand
TGTCCGACAAATGCATACAAACTTCGGACAGGCCAGGCCACGCTCGTCGGTTGTCTGGCACCCAGCTTCTTGAAATGGCGCGGTCTACGAGCCGACGGTAGTCATGCCGCGCTGATCAACCAGTTGCGAAAATTGTCCCTAACACCCAGCCACCTAATCCCGTTCGGACGGATGCGAACGCGATCAGGTCGCCACTCCGCGGCCACACGGAAGATCGCGCCATGCTCTCGTGGCCCGACCGCGTGAACAGCACCTGCTGACTGGGATCCCGTATTGGCGTGGAATGCGCAGAGACGGGCCCGATGCTGCCTCGATTCAAATCTCTCCGCGCTTCGCAAACCGGGCAATGTGCTCGCCCGCGCGGAACGCGAGCGCCTGGATAGTCATCGTCGGCTGCCCCCGGCCGGAAGTCACCAGGCTGCTGCCATCGCAGACGAAGAGATTCCGGACGTCGTGAGTGCGATGATACTTGTCGATGACCGACGTCGCCGGGTCATTGCCCATTCGGCACGTGCCCAGCAGATGCGCCGACGTCGTCTGTGGTGTGACCGGCGCCTTGGTCACCCTCAGCGCACCTGCCGCCTCGAGGATCTCGGCGCCGCGATCCTGCAGGAACCGCGCGTTCGCCAGGTCGTCGGGATGGTCCCTGTGCGTGACGCGAAGCGCGGGAAGTCCCCACGCATCCTTGACGTCCGGATCGAGGGTGATGTTGTTCGACTCGACCGCGAGTGAAGTGCCGTGGCAGTGGACCTGCATGCTGCGCGGAAATTCCTTCAGGCGCTCCTTGAACGCGCTGCCCCATGACGGGCCCTCGCTGGCGGTGCGAATTGCCCACGTCGCGGGCTGCGGCCCGATGCGCGCATCGAGTCCGCCGCCGCCGTAGTGCCCCCGCTTCGGATCCGAATCGTAGAAGTCGTTCAGGATGCGGGTGACCTGCACGCTCTTGTATTCGTTCAGCTCGTGCTCAAAAACGCCGATGGCACGGCTGGTGTAGTTGAACATCAGGTACTTGCCGACCAACCCACTCGAGTTCGCCAGGCCGTTCGGAAACGCGGCGTTCGCGGACATCAGGAGGAGCCTCGGCGTCTCCGCTCCATTGGCGCACACGACAACGGCACGAGCCCGTTGAAAACGTTCGCGCCTGGCGCGATCGAAGTAGGCCACGCCGGTCGCGCGCCCCTGCTTGTTGGTGGTGATCCGAGAGACGTAGCTCTCGGCGCGCACTTCGCAGCGACCCGTCGCGACTGCTTCCGGAATGACGGTCGTCACCGTGGACGCTTTGGCGAGCACCTCGCAGGCGAAGCCGTGACAGAACCCGCAATGGACGCAGGCGGGCCGGCCGCGGTAGGGCTGCGAGTTGATCGCCATCGGTGACGGAACCGGATGCCACCCGAGCTTGCGCGCGCCACGTTCGAACAGCACGCCGGACGACTTCACCGGCAGCGGAGGCATCGGATACCCCTTGGTGCGAGGCGGATCGAACGGGTCGGCTCCGGCAAGGCCCGACACGCCGATCTCCCAGTCGACCTTGGTGTAATACGGCTCGAGATCGGCGTAGGTGATGGGCCAGTCGGCAAGGCCGGTGCCGGGGATGGCGCCGAGCTGACTGCGCTCGATGAAGTCGATCTCGTGAAAGCGCCAGAAGTTTGCGGTGTAGTGCGCGCTGCCGCCGCCGACCACGCGTCCGTACCAGAGAGCCACCTTGAACTTCTGCAGTTCAGCCTTCTGGTCAGCTGAGTGACGGAAGGTCTGCGGATTCTTGACGACATCGTTCGTGAGGCCACCGAGGTACCAGTCCCTCAGCTCGTCGTGGGTGTGAGTCTGCAACCTGAACTGCGGTCCCTGTTCCAGCACTACGACGCTCAGCCCGGCCTGCGCCAGCTCCCGCGCCACGACGCCGCCTGCCGCGCCTGAGCCGACGATCACAAAGTCGACCGTGTCGGAGTCTCTATACGTCTGTCCTCTCATTTGATTTTCACTGGGTCAATGACGAAGCCTGGATAGTCCCGGTCGTAGTAGCCAAATGGCGGGTGAAAGACATGGAGATCTTCGAACCCGATGAGCTTCCAGCCGACACTGTCGCGGTTGCCGCCGTATTGAGGCAGCGCAAACATGCCAAGCAGCGTCAAGAGCCGCGTCGTCGCGAAGAACGGCGTCTGGTCGACTCCCTTCAGATGCTCGATCTGTTGGTCGGACGTGAGCGACGCGAACGAACTGACGACCGGATGCCCTTTGCGATACTCCGCCTGGAAGGCCGCGAGCTGCGCCCGATAATCGCCGGCGAGCTGTGAGTAGAACGTTGCGAGGGCGCGGTCGAAGAAGTAGACCACGCCCGCCTCGCGCGCACCTGGCGAGTCGTCTGAAGGAATGATCTGCGCGGCGATTGCTTCGATGTCTGCGGCCTCGGCCGGGCTCAGAAAAGACAGCTTCGCGTCGGCTCTTCCCTGCCCGGCGTCGCGCGCCGCCTCCATGGCTTGCGCGACATCCGTCCAGTCCAAGGGCGCGGCGGCCGTGGCGAGAACACCGGCGATGGCCTGGATCAGTGATCGTCGGGTGAGGTTGAGGCGTTCCACTACACGTCTGTTCACGAGTGCGCTCCCGCGAGAATTTCGCGCGCATCCGCCATCATCTCCTCCACGATGGCAGCTGCGGGCTTGATCGATTTGATCCGCTGAGCGCTGTCTTCGCCGGCAGGGAATCCCATTGCGCCGAAGTCGCCGCTCGTTTCCGGAGTCGGCACCACGGCGCTGAAGGCCGGCATCGTGTACAGCACCCGAAGCGTGAACGGAAACAGCACCGTCTGCCCAATCGGTGGATCGCCCGGCTGCGGAGGCGGAATCTCATCTTCGCGACCGGCGACCTTGTCGACGAGATCGGTGCGAAGCACCCGATAGGGCACGTTGGGAAACTCGGGACCGAACGCCGTGGTGATGGCGGTAGCGGGGGCCGACGCGGCAAGAATCCGCCGCTTGTATTCGATGTGTGCATGAGCCTCCAGGGACGCCACCATTCGTGTGCCGACCCACACACCGTCCGCGCCATTGACGAGGGCCGCGGCAACGTCCGCGCCCGTCGCGATGCCGCCCGAAGCGAGCACCAGGAGCGGCTTCACCTCGCGGATGACGTCGCCCAGCAGCGGCAGCGTCCTGACGATGCTCTTGTTGTGACCGCCGGCTTGCGTTCCCTGCGCAACAATCCCATCGACGCCGGCATGAGCCGCGTCCACGGCTTGCGTCACGGATGCGGCCTGCATCCAGGCGCGACAGCCGCCGGCGTGGAGACGATCGACCCAACGCTTGGGCGGCACATTGAAGTGAAAGATCACGAGCGGCACGCGCTCGGCAACGCAGACATCGATGTGCTCATCGGTCGTGGCAGGCCCGAACGCCGTGGTGTCGTGGAGAAGATCGACGCCGAAGGGCTTGCGCGTGCCGGCCGCTATCATTCGTATGAGCTGTTGGGTGCTGGGCGGAGGCTCGATCGCATTACCGAGAACGCCGATACCTCCGACGTTGGAAACCGCCGTCACCAGCGGCGGGTACGAGACGAACCCCATTCCTGCGCTGACAAACGGAAAGCGCACACTGTACTCCCGCGTCAGTCGAGTACTGAGGTGATCGCGAGCGGCGACGTCACCAATGGGTATCTGCCCGCCGGATGACCCGACATCCCCGGGAGGTAACACCGCGCCTCCGAAGGTTGCCGCCGCTCCAGTCCCGAGAAGCGCCAGCAGCTTTCGTCTTCCAGCATTGAATCGATCGATCTCGGACATTCACGGCCCCCTGCTCCATAGGTCGAGATGACGAAATGCTTTCAGTGCGCCTGTGGAATTGATCTTGCGACCAATGCTGCGCGCGTAGTCACCCTGCGCGGTGGTCTTCACGAATCACAGAATTTCTGCGGGAAAACGACAGAACACTTCGAGCGGGACGTGCTGACACAACGGGTCTTTCGAGAAGCACCAGAACTTTCGCAATACGTATTCGACCGATTGCTGGCTTGGCTGGACGACGGTACCGAGTCGCACGGGGAGCGGTATCTCGAGGTGCGCCGGCGACTGGTCTCGTACTTCGACCGGCGGAACCGTCCCGCCGCCGACGAGCTGGCCGACGAGACACTCAACCGGGTGGCTCGCACGCTGGAGCAGGGCAGTGGAATCGTCGTCAGACCGCCGGCGCGGTACTGCTACATCGTCGCCAGGTTCGTCCTCTTCGAAGATCTGCGGCGCGCGCGCCGCCACGTCGGTCTGGATGAATCGACGATGAGCGCCGATCGTCGAGCAATCCTGGCCGAGCTGAATGAGGACCACCTGCTGCGTGAGCGGCGCCTCGATTGCCTGGAGCGGTGCCTGGATCAATTGAAGCCGGAGCAGCGCACCCTCATCGTCGAGTACTACCGCGACGCGGGCAGACAGAAGATCGAGCGCCGCCGGGCCTTGGCCGATCGGCTGGGTATCTCGATGAACGCCCTGGCGATTCGGACCAGCCGAATCCGCGATAGGTTGTTGACCTGCATGGAGGGGTGCCGAAGCGCCCGCCGAAGTCATTGAGCTCCGTTGTCCTATCGAGTATGAGAGCCACACACCACGACGACGACGAGCTCGTTCGATACCTGCTCGGTCTGCTTCCCGATAAAGCCCGGGAGCGTGTCGATGAGGCCAGCATCGCCGACGACGAGGTCGCGGCGCGCCTGCACACGACCGAAACCAACCTGATTGACAGCTATGTCCGCGGACAACTCTCCGGCGCCACACTGGAACGCTTCGAGTCCTATTACCTCTCGTCGCCTCGCCGTCGAGAGAAGGTCAGGCTGGCAGCGGACTTTCTCGGTGCCGTTGATCGATCCGTGACGCGCGCCGAGGCTCTGACCACGACAACCCGCACGCGTTGGACCGCATTCGCGCGGATCGCTGCCGCGGCGGCGCTCGCGATCGGTGTTGGGGCAGCCTTCCTGGTCCAACCAGAGCGACCTCGGAGCCAACTGGCGCGGGTGCCATCCGAGAGCGAAGCGGTCGATCGGCGCCCGTCAGAGGCGCCGTCCGTTTCGGCCTCCCCTTCGGCTTCCGCGTCGCCAGATGGCAAACACGCCGCCCCCCCAGCCCGACTCGTGGCGGTGGTTCTGCCTCCTCCGACGCGCTCTGTCGCTCCAATTCCGACCCTCGCCATCCCGGCCGGCGTGGATCGCGTTCGGTTCGAGCTGCAGCTCGAAGCGAACGACTTTCCGAGCTATCGAGTTGATCTGCAGGATCCGGCGACCCGTCAGATCCTGTGGCGCAGCGATTGGATCGTGCCGCGCGCGTCCGCGCGCCAAGTCTCACTTCCCGTAGTCGTGCCAGCGAACCTGCTCGCGGCACAGCATTATTCGCTCGAACTCACCGGCCGCGACGCCGGCGGCCGCGCGGAGGTGATCGGGAGCTACACCGTGCGGGTCGTGCAGCCGTGACCGGCGCGGCGCACCTCTCCTGCACGTTCCTCACCCTGGCCGCAGTGTTGATCGCGCGGCCAGCAGCACCCTCGGAAGGGCAGCCGCAGGACGCCACCGCGCTCGACGCCGGCGCGTCGATCGAGCGTCGCGTGGCACTCGGGGAAGAGCACCGCTATCGAATCACGTTGGCCGCCGGCCAGTACGCGGAGGTGGTCGTCGAGCAGCGCGGCATCGATGTCGTCGTGCAGGCGCGGCGCGAGGGCGCCACCGACCACGTGGAATTCCAGGAAGAGGTTCGACGCAACGGCCAGGAGCGGGTGGAGGTCGCCGCCGACGACGGCGCCACCTACATCCTGGCCATCGCTCCCAGTCACGGTATCTATTCCGGCACGTATGCCATTCGAGTGGCCACCCGTCGCGCCGCAACCGATGCGGACCGCTCGATGTATGAAGCACGGAGATTGCGCACGAGCGCGCTTGCCATGGAAAAGGCGGGCCGGTTCAACGAGGCGCGGCCGGCGTTCGAACGCGCGATCACCATCAGCGAAAGCGTGCGCGGGCCCGACAACGTGTTCACTGGCATGCTGCTGTACGATCTCGTTGGCAGCGCCCTTGAAACACGCGACGATGTCAGGGCGGAACTGCTCCAACGCCGCGCGCTCACCATCTTCGACAAGGCCTGGGGCGATGGCCACCCGTATTCGGCCATGGCCCGGACGCGGACTGCGGTCTTGCTGCACAACGCTGGGCAGCGGGCGCTGGCCGAAGCGCTGCTCCGGCCGGCGACGCAGTTGATCGAGCGCACCCTCGGAACTGAGCACGCCTGGTTTGCCACGTGTCTCAGGGTGCACGCGAGTATTCGCTATACCGCGGGCGATTTCGACGCCTCTGAACAGCTGTACCTCCGCGCGATGGCGATCCTGGAGAGGGTCGGCGCGAACGAGACCCCGTCATATGCAGCCGGCCTGAACAATCTCGGGCTGGTCTACATGGAGAAGAAGGATCCTGCGCGAGCCGAGGATTACTATCAGCGGGCGCTCGCGCTGGGCCAGCGGCTGGAAGGAACGGACAGCCATCACATCAGCGTCTACTTGCAGAACCTCGGCGTCGTTGCCCGCAGCCGCAAGGAGTATGCGAAGGCGTTCGACTATACGACCCGCGCTCTTGTCATCCGACAGCGAATCGTCGGCCCCGAACACGTCGACATCGCGCCGCTCCTGAACAATCTTGCGAGCCTGTATCGACTGACCGGCGATGTCCCAACTGCAGCCGACACGTTTTTTCGTGCGCTCCGCATCTGGGAGAAGGCCGTTGGCCCCTATCACCGAGGTACGCTGGCGGTAGTCGGCAACATCGCGCGACTGTACGCAGGCACCGGCGAGCTCGCCAAGGCCATATCGTTTCAACGCCGCGCCGATGCAATCATCGAGAAGCAACTCGAACTCAACCTGGCGGTCGGCTCCGAGCGACAGAAGCTGGGCTTCGTAAACAGCGTCGCCGAGCGCACCGACCGGACGATTTCATTGCATCTCAACGGTGCACCCGGCGACGCCGACGCCGGCGCGCTGGCCGCCCTCGTCGTGCTGCAGCGGAAGGGCCGCGTACTCGACGCCATGACCGATACATTCTCGGCAGTCCGGCGCAGCGTGGCCGACGGCAACGGCCGTGCCGTCCTCGATCAGTTGAACAGCACCACCGCACGGCTGGCGCGGCTCGCGTTGAATGGGGCCAACGATGGTTCCACCGGCGAACGACAGCGCGCGATCGCCGAGCTCGAGGAGGAGAAGGAACGGCTCGAGGAGGAGCTCGCCGGCTACAGCAGCGAGCTGCGCGCGCGGATCCAGCCGGTGACGCTCGATGCGGTGCAGGCGGCTTTACCCGAGGGCGCCGCGCTGCTGGAGTTTGCGATCTTCCGCCCCTTCGATTCGAAGGCGGAAACGAGTGCCGAAGCCTACGGGCCCGCGCGCTACGCCGCGTATGTCGTGCGGAAGAACGCTCCGCCCCAGGGTGTGGACCTTGGTCCTGCCGCGCCAATCGACGGGGCGATCGAGGCGCTGCGGCAGGCGGTGCGCGATCGGACGCGGACCGACGTGAGCACGCATGCGCGCGCCGTCCATGATGTGCTGATGCGGCCCTTGCGCACTGCATACGGTGACGTCAGCCAGCTGCTCGTCTCACCGGATGGTGCGCTCAACCTCGTGCCGTTCGAAGCGCTGGTCGACGAACAGGGCCGATATCTGATCGAGCGTTTCTCGATCAGCTATCTCACGAGCGGCCGCGATCTCCTGCGCCAGCGGGTATCGCGCCTGCAGGGCGGGCCGCCGGTCATCGTCGCGGACCCTAGTTACGGCGAACCGGCACCAGGGCCCGCAGGTCGCGTGCGGCGCAAGCAGCCGAGGTCCGCTGACCAGGAACGCGGCGTTACGACCGCGGCCGATCCTTCGGCGTTGTACTTTGCGCCGCTGGCGAATACGGCGGCAGAGGCCCACGCCATCAGGCGTTTTTTTCCTGACGCGCTTCTGCTCACTGGACCACGGGCGACCAAAGCGGCGGTCGCGCGGCTGGACGCGCCTCGCCTGCTGCACATTGCGTCGCATGGATTCTTCTTGGTGGACGGCGCCGGAGTGAGCGGCGCCCGCATCGAGAACCCGCTGCTTCGCTCGGGCATCGCGCTCGCCGGCGCGAATCTCGGTCACGACATTCGCGGTGACGGCATTCTCACCGCGCTGGAAGCGTCCGGGCTGAACCTCGCGGGAACCAGGCTTGTGACCCTGTCCGCGTGCGATACCGGCGTCGGTGAAGTCCGGAACGGTGAAGGCGTGTACGGGCTGCGTCGCGCCTTCGTGCTGGCGGGCACCGAGTCGCTGGTGATGAGCCTCTGGCCGCTCAGCGACTACATCGCCCGCGCCACGATGGTGAGCTACTACGCCGGACTACGTGACGGTCTCGGCCGAGGCGAAGCGCTGCGACAGGCAAAACTTTCGATGATCAAACGGAAGGGCCGGCAGCATCCATACTACTGGGCCAGCTTCATCCAGTCTGGCGACTGGAGCAGCCTGGATGGGAAGCGGTGAGGCCCAGAATCCCCGCCGCTCCCATCATCATCAGCCCCAGCATCCACTCAGTTAGGCAAGAAGCGCCGATCTCTTTCACGTGCCAGCGGCCTCGCACACCTACGGGCATTGGCAGTGGGCGTGGCCAGCTTGGTCGAAGACTTCATCGCGAACCAGCCACCCGGTGATCGCCGCGCAGCCGGCGCGAAAGAAATTGGCCTCATGCGCATAACAGAGCATGCGAATTGTGTTGATGCTCTTGTTAGGTATGGCGGTCGGCGGTCCGGCCGCAGCCCAGGATCTGATTGCAATTTCGGGCGTAGTGACGACGCGGGCGGACGGTCTCTCGATGCCCGGCGCCGTGGTCACGGTGGTCGGCAGCAACGCGACGACGACCACAGCCGCGGATGGGCGGTACACGCTGCAGGTGCCGCGCTCCCTGGTGCGCGACGGGCACCTCCAGCTGAAGGTGGCCGCACCCGGGCTGCCGGTCGCGCTGACCGACCTCGTCGTCAACGCGGCCTCGCTGACCGCGGACGTCGCGTTGACCCTCGGCTTCGCCGAAAGGGTCACCGTGGGATCTCGCATTGCCGGGGCCGAAGCCGAGAAGGCCGTGCCGGTCGACGTCATCACAGCCGATCAGATGAACTCGAGCGGTTATGCGGAAACGGCGCAGGTCATTCAATCGCTTGCGGCCTCCTTCAACTTTCCGCGCCCGACGATCACCGACGGCACCGACACCGTGCGGCCGGCAACGCTGCGCGGACTGGGACCCGATCAGGTGCTGGTGCTCATCAACGGCAAGCGGCGCCATCAGAGCGCGCTCGTGCACTTGAACGGCAGCATCGGCCGCGGCTCGACCGGTGTGGACCTCAACGCGATTCCCATCTCAGCGATCGATCACATCGAGGTGCTCCGTGACGGGGCCGCCGCCCAGTACGGCTCGGACGCAATCGCCGGCGTGATCAACATCGTGCTCAAGGGTGGCGAGGCGCGGCCGACTCTGACCACGAAGTTCGGTCTGTCGCGCGGCACGTTTGTCGGCAATCGGTGTGCGTCGAACGGACTGAGTTGCGTGGAGGGCAACGCCCAGGACTTCTCGGATGGCGAACTCGCTGACATGGGCGGCTCGTGGGGCGTCGGCCTGGGCGGGGGGAGCATCAGCCTCGTCGCTGAGTATCGTCGCCACCAACGCACGAACCGCGCGTCGTTCGACCCGCGCGATCAGGTCGCCGCCGGGGACGCGGGAAGCAACGCCGTGGCGCAGCCGAACCACCGATGGGGAGATCCCGACACTCAGGACGCCATGACCTACGTCAACGCGAGCGTGCCGCTGAATCGGGCGGAGACACGTTTTCTCTATGGTTTCGGCGGCTACAGCCGGCGCGAGGCGAACAGCGCGGGCTTCTATCGCCGAGGGCTGGACGTGCGCAACTGGCCGCAGATCTATCCGCTCGGCTTCCTGCCCACGATCCAACCGACGGTGGTGGACGGGTCGGGAACGGCCGGGGTCCGGGGCGCGTTCAAGCGGTGGACCTACGACGTGAGCGGCCAGTACGGGCGTAACAGCTTTGCGTTCACGATTGGCGACTCGTTGAACGTGTCGCTCGGTCCGGCCACGCCGCCCAACAAGGCCACGTTCGAGGCCGGCACCCTGGTGCTGAACCAGTTCGTGGGCAACGTGGACGCGAGCCGTCCCGTGCGCTTCGGGCGTTTCGCCGGTCCCCTCAACGTGGCGATTGGCGCCGAGTATCGCCGTGAGAACTATCAGATCATCGCGGGTGAGCCCGATTCGTACCGAGACGGTGGCGTGCCGAATAGTGCCGGCGGTCCCGCCGCGATTGGCGCGCAGGTCTTCCCCGGGTTTCGCCCATCCAATGAGGTCGACGAGTCCCGCACCAGCGTGGCCGCCTACCTCGACGTCGAGGGCGATCTGCTCGACTGGCTGCGGTTCGGCGCCGCGGCACGGACGGAGCGCTACAGCGACTTTGGGAGCACGGTGGATGGCAAGGTCACGATGCGGGTGCGAGCCAACCGGTACGTCATCGTGCGTGGCTCGCTCAGCACCGGCTTCCGCGCCCCGTCGCTCGGGCAGTCGTTCTTCTCCTCAACCGCTACCAACTTCCTGAACCTCGGGCAGGGTCTGGTGCCCGTCGAGTCACTGACGCTACCGGTGAGTTCGGCGGCGGCGCAGGCGCTTGGCGCGCAGCCGCTCGAGCCCGAGCAGTCGATGCATACGAGCGCGGGTGTGGTGATTGCGCCGGCATCCGCGCTGGACATCACCATCGACTACTACCGCATCGGCATCGATGATCGCATCGTCTTGTCGGGAAACTTCACCGCCCCGCCGATCGCGGCCCTGCTCGCGCCGTTCGGGGCCAACAGCGCGCGTTTCTTCACGAATGCGATCGATACCCGAACCAGCGGCGTGGACGCGACGGCGAACTATCGGCTACCGCTGCAGACGGCCGGCGACCTGCGGCTGCGTGCCAGCTATAACCGCACGCGCTCTCGGGTCGTCGGCGCCATTGCGACGCCGCCGCAGTTAGCCGCCTTCGCGTCGGTCCTCTTCGATCGCATCGAACAGCGCCGCATCGAATGCGGACAGCCGAGCGACAGCCTGCGGGTGGGTGGCGATTGGCGCCGTGCCCGATTCGGCGTCAACCTCGACGTCGCGCGATACGGTGAGTTCTGCAGCTTTACGCAAAACCCCGCTGATGATCAGACCTACCCGGCGAAGTGGTTGACCGACATCGAAGCATCGTTCCGGGCCGCGGGGCACACGGTGGCAGTCGGTGCGCAGAACCTGTTCAACGTATTTCCTGGCCGCAATACGACTGTGAATTCGTTCAACGGAATCCAGACGTTCCCGAGCCACTCGCCGTTCGGAATGAACGGGCGCGCCCTCTACGCGCGCCTCGCACTGACGTTCTAGCGATCGGCGAGCTCTGACTTCGCCCGATCCTCGCCGTCACGGTCGACGCGGCAAGTATCGGCGCGAACGGGTGGCGGCGCAGCCGGGCAGCGCATCCGACTACGCCGAAAGAATTCCGCCACTTCTTCCCAAGTAGATAAGGCGGGGATTCGAGCCAAAAGTCCCCGCTCTTCAACGGCAAACGCACCTTCGAGAACAGGAGGCAGACGCGGCATTGGGTGAGCCGCGTGGACCGACCCCCGGGGTACGGGAAACACCAGTGAGGCGGCTGCGATTCACGCAGCGCCACCGCGAAGTCTCGCTTTTTATACGCAAGGGGAATGGTATGAAGAACTACCTCACGACGCTCGGGATCACTCTTACGTTCGCGCTGCCGCACGCGGCCCACGCCCAGACTGTCACTCCGCCACCTGTGCCCGCTAACATTCAGGTGCCGGCGCCGAACCAGGCATTTCTCCTTGGCAGAGCCTTCGGTACGCAGAACTATGTTTGCCAGCCGGGAGATACTCTTGGGCGCGTCGTCTGGACATTGTTCACGCCGCAGGCCACGTTGTTCGGCGATCAGGACGAGCAACTCACCACTCACTTCTTCAGCCCCAACCCTTTCGAGAACCAGCTCGTACGCGCCGCTTGGCAGGACTCCCGGGACACCAGCACGTTCTGGGGCCGGGTCGTCGCTTCCTCGCTGGATCCCAACTTCGTCAGTCCAGGCGCGATTCCCTGGCTGCTGATCGAAAGGGCCGGAGTTCAGGCGGGACCGACGGGAGGCGGCACGTTGGCCGGAACGACCTTCATCCAGCGGCTGAATACCGAGGGAGGCGTGGCACCCTCGACAGGCTGTAGCGTGCCCACAGACCTTGGCCGTAAGGCCTTTGTACCTTACACGGCCGATTACTTCTTCTACAAGCAGTAGCGACTGTGGAGCAGTGCGCCTCTTATGGGCACTCTGCGCGCAAAAGGGAGTGGCGGCCGTGAATCGTGATGTCTCTTTTACGGCGCCACACCCAACACCACGGCCGCATGCTGGCCTTCGTGGTCATGACATCTAACGCCAGCCTTATCAAGACGTTCGCGTCGATCGGCGAGTTCGAATCCCGGACAGATCATTTTCACGACGGAGGCCCCGGCGGAGTGAGGAGCGATCGCGCGCGATAGAATCGGCGCTCACCACATGCTCCTGACTCCTGGAACCCGACTCGGCCCATACACGATCGAGACGCTAATCGGCTCGGGCGGGAGATGGCCCTTCGACATGTTGAACGTACGACGCACGGTTGGCAGGTTGGACGCGAACAATGCCTGGTCGGTCGAATCGAGTGGGATTCCGGAACGAACGGTCGCGTGCCATTGTTGGTCATCGACGGCCGTCCGTTCACCTGGGAAGACGTCGGCAGAATGTTGATGACGTTTGAGGCTTCACCCTCCAGGCTCGGATCGAGGACACAATCGAGCTGGTCGACGTTCCTGAGCGGAACGAGGACGTGTGAGGGTCCAGATCGATCCAGTCCGAGCACCGAGGCTATACTGGAAAATGATATACAGGGGACCCGAACGTCATCCTAGCTGACACCATGAATGCTCCGAGCCGTGTCGCGTCAGTCTTGTTCCTGCTCGGAACGTTGTTGACTCCCGCCCGGACAGGAGCCCAGAAGCCAGCCTCGGTGTCGGACTCCGTGCTCGAGCGCGAATTCTCCCAAACAGTGCGTCCGTTCGTCAGCGAATACTGCGCAGACTGTCACAGCGGCCCACAGCCGGAAGCGCAGCTCGACCTGACATCATTCGCGAAGCTGTCCTCTGTCTTGGAAGATCTGGCGCATTGGACCCTGTTGATGGAGCGGCTCAACCATCAGGAAATGCCGCCAAGCTCCGAACCCCAGCCGCCGGCCGATCTCCGCCAGAAAGTGATCGATTGGGTGAAAGCCGTGCGCGCGAATGAGCTGCGCAAGCACGCGGGCGATCCAGGACCGGTGTTGGCGCGCCGGTTGAGCAATTCCGAATACAACTACACCATCCGCGATCTCACCGGCGTGGACCTCAAGCCCACCAAGGAGTTTCCGGTCGATCCGGCCAATCAGTCAGGATTCGACAACACCGGGGAATCGCTGACCATGTCGCCCGCCTTGTTCAACAAGTACTTGTTGGCGACGCGCGAAATCGCCGACCACGTGGCGCTCACGCCTGACGGATTTATTTTCGCGCCAGGCCCCGTGCTGGCAGAGACGGATCGCGACCAATTCGCCATCAAGCGCATCCTCGACTTCTATCACTCCCAGCCAACCGACTATGCCGACTATTTCGAAGCCGCATGGCGGTACAAGCACCGCGTGGCGCTTGGACATCCGATGGCGACGCTCGCAAGCGCCGCGAGAGCGAAAAAGGTCTCGCCGAAGTATTTGCCGTTTGTTTGGCGGATCCTTGGTGAATCGGTCGCTCCGCCGCAAACGCGAGCCGCTGAGGTTGGTCCGATCGCGAAGCTGCAAGCCATGTGGACGGCCTTGCCTGCGCCGGCATCCATGAAGCTCAGCGCCGAGGAGGCGGAAAGCCTTCGTGCGCGCTACGTTGAGATGCGCGATTTCGTGGTCCGCATCCGCAAGAACACGGCGATGCAATTCACAGCACCGCTGGTGAGCGGTCCCCCTGCTCCCCCGCGTGACCCGGCCGTCGCGGGGCAAGCGGCTGGTGGCTACGGCCGCCGCGGTGGACTGCCCGCCGCATCACAGCCGCTGCTGACCTGGAAGTACAACCAGTTCAATACTCACCGCAGAACATTCGATCCAGGCGCTCTGCGGAACGATACCGACGCGCCTGAACAACCGCCGAAGATCCCCTCATACGCCGGCCTCCATGCGGAAGCCTCCGGACGCTGGGCCGCCGTCATGAAGACGGCCCAATTGGCCGACGCTGATTTGGTCGTTCCCGCAGGCCAGCGTGCCCGCTATGAGGAATCCTTCGCGCGCTTCGCCAATGTCTTTCCCGATGCGTTCTATGTCCAGGAACGGGGCAAGTTCTTCCCAGACAATTCAGCCGATGCCGGACGCCTGCTGAGCGCGGGCTATCACAGCGTCATGGGCTTCTGGCGCGATGACAATCCGCTCGTCGAGTTGATTCTCGACGAAAAGGGCAAGAAGGAGTTGGACAGGCTCTGGACGGAGTTTGACTTCTACGCCAGTCACACGGCCCGGACCTTCATTCAGTTCTACTTCAATCAAGCCGGCGAGGTTCAGGGCGGCGGCTCTGAGGCAGCCTTGCCGCGCCCGGTTGGCAGGGAAGTTACCGACTCTTCCGTGATCGCAGAAGTTCGGGATCAATACGTTGCCTTGGCCAAGGCCAGCGGCAACGGCATCGCCGCGGCCTGGATGCCTCAGCATTTCGATCGCATTGACTCGACGCTTCGGTCCCTCGAGAAGATGCGCGCCGCCGCTGAACCGGTTCAGTTGGAGGCGCTGGCGACGTTTGCGGCGCGAGCCTACCGCCGGCCGTTGACCAGGGCGGAGCGCGATAGCTTGCTGGTGTATTACCAGAGGCTCCGGAAGCAGGGTGCCCTGTCGCATGAGGATGCGATGCGCGATGCAGTCGCCAGTATCCTGATTTCTCCGGTATTCCTCTATCGCGCCGATCTGCGGGATCCGGCCAAGGGTTTCCCAGGTGGGGTGTCGTCTCGTGCTGCAATCCCGCTCTCTGGATACGAACTCGCGAGTCGCCTGAGCTATTTTCTGTGGTCCAGCATGCCCGATCAGGAGCTGTTGAACCATGCCGCCACGGGCGACCTGTCACAGCGGGACGTGCTGACTGCCCAGGCTCGCAGAATGCTGAAGGACCCGCGCTCGCGCGGCCTGGCGACTGAGTTCGCCGCGAACTGGCTCGATTCGCGCCATTTCGACACGTACAATTCCGTAGATCGCGAACGCTTCCCGAATTTCACCAACGATCTCCGAGAGGCCATGTTTGAGGAGCCGGTCCGGTTTGTCGAAGAGGTGATTCGGAATAATCGCTCCGTCCTCGATCTGCTGTATGGCAATTACACCTTTGTGAATCCGGTGCTCGCCAACCATTACGGCATTCCCGGAGTGACCGGCAAGAAAGATGACTGGGTTCGCGTCGATGATGCGGGAAAATACGAGCGCGGGGGCCTGCTTCCCATGGCCGTGTTCCTGACCCAAACTTCCCCGGGCCTGAGAACCAGTCCAGTCAAGCGCGGGTTTTGGGTGGTGCGTCGGCTCCTGGGCGAGGTGATTCCTCCTCCGCCAGCAAAGGTTCCGGAGTTGCCGCAGGACGAAGCCAAGACGGATGCGCCACTCCGCGACGTGCTGGCACAGCATCGCTCGAATCCGCTGTGCGCCGGGTGCCATGCGCGCTTTGACGTCTTCGGATTGGCGATGGAAGGGTACGGACCCGTGGGCGAGGCCCGGACGAAAGACTTAGCTGGCCGCGCCATTGACGCGTCGGCCACCTTCCCTGGTGCATTCCAGGGCTCTGGCTTCCGGGGCGTTCAAGCGTACATCAAGGAAAAGCGTCAGCAGGACTTCCTGGACAACATCAGCCGCAAGCTGTTGTCGTATGCCCTGAGCCGCTCGCTGCAGCTATCCGATGATCCGGTCGTCGCGCAAATGAAGACGCGGATGAGCGCAACAGGCTATCAATTCGGGTCTCTGGTTGAGACCATCGTGACCAGCCGGCAGTTTCTGAACAGACGACGACCCGAATCCATTCGACTCCAAGCAGCGCATTGAGAAAAGGCGGGTGACATGTCCGAGAAGCTCTTGCCGCAAAACAGAATCCCCCGAACCTTTGCCCGTACCATCTCGCGTCGGGCGGTGTTGCGCGGCGCGGGAGTGGTCATGGCGCTGCCGTGGCTCGAATCCGTGCGCGTGCTTGGCGCGCCCGCGCCCTTCCCGAAGCGCTTCGGCGTCATGTTCATGGGATGCGGAATCAATGAAGACTATTGGAGCGCGTCCGGCGACGGCGCGGAGATGACACTCAGCAAGACACTGTCCCCGCTGGAGCCGTTGAAGCACAAGATCAACGTCGTCGACGGGCTGTTCAACAAGGCCGCCACAGGTCAGGGCATTCATCCGGCTCAGACAGGCAGCCTGCTCTCGGGCGCGCAGATTGCCAAGGGGGCCGTTCTGCACTCCGGCATGAGTGTGGACCAGATGATCGCCAACACGATTGGCCAGGATACTGCGCAGTCGAGCATCGTTCTGGCTTGTGATCCGCCCATGACCGGCTATCACGAGACCAATTTCTCGATGGCCTACAGCTCGCACGTCTCGTGGCAGAGTCCTTACTCCCCCGTACCGGTGGAACTGTACCCCTCGCTGGCCTTCGACAACTTGTTCGAGAACCGCGGCAGTCTCCGCAGCCTGAGCATTCTCGACCGGGTGAAGGAAAGCGCCGAGACCATGGGCAAACAGGTCAGCGGCACCGACAAGAACAAGCTCGACGAATATCTCACGAGCGTCCGGGAAGTGGAAAAGCGCGTCGAGGGCATGCGCAAGAGCAAGGATGTGGCCGAGGATAGGGCAAAACTCAAGAACACCGCGGCCTTCACAATGGAGCGTCCGGCCAATGGCTTGCCGGAAGACTTGCGAGACCACGCCAGGCTGATGTGCGACATCATCGCCATCGCCTTCCAGACAGACAAGACCCGCGTCGCGTCGCTGATCATCTCCCGCGATCTGTCCGCCATGTATTATCCGTTCCTGGGAGTGACCCAAGGGCACCACAGCGCATCGCACAACAACAATTCGGATGGCTACGAAGCCATCTCGCGCTGGCACGTGAGCCAGTTCCAGTATCTTGCATCGAAGTTGGACAGCATGCCGGAAGGCGATGGCACGGTACTGGACAACTCATGCCTGATGTTTCTTTCCAGCCTGTTCGTTGGCCGGACGCACGACAACAGCCGATTGCCCGTGCTGCTCGCCGGAGGCCTCGGCGGGACGCTCGAGACCGGTCGCTCGCTCGATTATCTGGGCCAGCCCGCGGAGAATCGGAAAATGTGCAGCTTGTACCTCTCCCTCATGGATCGGATGGGCGTTGAGTTAGATCACTTCGGCGACGCCGATTCGCGGTTGGCGCGCCTGTAGACGGCCAATGTCCGACGCCGTGTTCCGCGCGATCCTGGACCTGAATTCCTTCGAGGGATCCAGCCAGGCCGTCCGGACCGCGTTCCCCCAGCGCATCCCGTCGTTCTCCGATCTGTTCCGCGCTCGTCAAGCGTGTCGTAGGTTCTTCGAGGCCTTCCTTCCTCTCACATTCCGAACGCGCAAGCGGCACAAAGGGCACGGTCGTGCTTGTGGGCCGAGTATCGCTCCAAGGCAGTAGGAGATCAATTGGAGCGACGGCATCGCAAGGCCGTCTCGGCTCATGCGTCGCCGAGGTGCTTGGACTGGCAACTGGACGGGTCCGAAATTTGTCTACAAACTTCGGACAGCCCCGTGAGGCGTGGGCGGGACGAGCGCGCCTAAGCGTCCGTGGCCGTATGAGATTCGACATTCGAACTAGCCGCGTCGATGGCGGTCGCCTGTTCTCAGACGCATCACGCCTCGCGTCTACTTCCGCAGAACCTTCGCGATCACGACGAGCGGCCTCGGGATCCCGCCGTGCTTCGTCCTGCGTGGACAAGATCGGCATCGACAACGTCATGTGGGCGATCGATTACCCATATCAGCCGACGGCGCCGGCAGTAGCGTTTCTGGAGTCTGCGAGACTGTCCAGTGCCGACCTCGAGCGCATTGCGCACAGTAACGCCGAGCGAATCTTCGGGATCCAGGCGTGAGACTGGCGTGGCTACTTCTGAACGATGGTGTTGTGAAACGCCGCGATGCGCCAGCTGCCTGCGTCCTTGACGAATACCCGAATGCTGAGTTCCTGATGCGGTCGCTCCGGTTTCCCATCGGGATCGATCAATCCGCTCAACTGGTTCCTCACGTGGGCGAGTGCGACATCCGGCCGGATAAACCTCACATTCACGTCAATCGTCCTGAGCGCGACACTCCGGCCCCGAGTCTGAAAGATGGCCGCCAGGCCTTGTTCAATCTGAGCGGCGCCGTTCATGGATTCCCCGCGCACCGTAATCAGTTGTGCGTCGCTCGTGCAGAACCGCGCCCATGCCTTGGCGTCGTGCTTGCTGAAGGCATCCGTCGTAGCGGCAATGATGGCTCTGATCGCTTCTTCGTCCTCGCGAGCGGTCGCCACCTGCGCTCGTCCGATGCCTGAAACGACAGCCACGCTCAGGATGATCAGCAGCGCGATGGTGTAACGCCTAGACACGAAGTCCTCCTTGCCGGACAGCTACCTGGGATCCCAATTGTGGATCGCAGCAGGAAGACACTCCAGCGCGTCTTCCCGCCTCGACCTGGAATACACGTAGGACGGACGCGTGCGCCCGTATCGCCCATTTGTCGTCGGGATCCCGCTCCTCGTATTTTGGGCTGTCTTCGGCCGCTCGAGAGCCCGGCTCACGGGCGGATGAGCTTCAGCGGATCCGGCATTCCTCCCAGCTCCATCGAACAACCCGGCATGATCGCAAGAGATTTTCGACCCTGCTCCATCAGCTCATCGTGCAAATTGGGCGACTCAACGTCTCATTGAGAGGCTCATGCGGTCTTGTGCACGAACCAGTTGCGGAAATCGTCCCGAACACCCAGCCAGGCTCAATCGCGAATCGTCTGAATCTAAACAGGCGGGTAGACCGCAGGGTTGAAGAACGGGCCTCTCCATCGCGATCGGACCTGCAGGTCCGATCAGCCGCCGGCGAGCAGCTTCACCGGATCGAAGATGACGCCGTCCTTGACGACACGATGTAGCCGTGTGACATGGCGTATGTCTACCAACGGGTCGGCATCGAGGACGACGAGGTCCGCCAGCTTTCCGGCCTCAACCGTGCCTTGCTCCGCATCACGTCCCAGCATTCGCGCAGCATTGATCGTCGCTGCGCGGAGCGTCTCGGCCGGCGTCAAACCGGCCTCCACCAGCAGCACCAGTTCCATCTGGCTCGAAACGCCAATCAGCACGCCGGCGACGCTGGTATCCGTTCCAGCGACGACGAGGAGACCGGCATCGGCAACCTTGCGCAGGTTGTTGCGCAAGTACAGCGGCTGTTCCCTCGTCATCGTGCCGAACACTTCGTAATACCGCCTGGCGCCTTCAGGGCTCCGATCACCAGCGAAGACCGCCTTGGGAACCACGCCGCGGTGATCCAGCGCTTCCAGGCGCCGAATCCAAGCCTCGATGTCGGTGAATGCGGCGAACAACGATAGTGTCGTCGTGTAGGATGCGCGGTTCTTCGACATCAAGCCGATGAACTCGTCGTCGACCGGCGCGTCGACGACCGATGCACCAGACCGTCACCTCCGGCCCGCAAGACTTCCTTTGCAAGTACGTCGTGTCCTCGACGCGAAAGGACTTCCCGTGGACCAACAGCCACCACATCGCCGGCGACCTGCGCACGGGCGTGCAGAAGCTCAAGGACGCGACCCCGGCCGGCGTGCTCCTCGGTAGCGGCACGCTCGCGACCGAGCTGGACCGGCTGGATCTGATCGACGAGTACAAGTTCCTCGTCCACCCCAGGATCGCCGGCCACGGCCCGACCCTGTACCAGAGCGGGCTGCCCAGCACGCGACGGCTCGAGCTG
>Ga0209382_10003994_pt1 | contig 20059 bp, 24 predicted proteins | sample SoiMetdeltSBSDD5_FD_187599 | JGI IMG/M metagenome (GOLD analysis project Ga0209382, IMG submission 187599) | Bulk soil microbial communities from a Populus tree surrounding site in Tennessee, USA - Soil MetaG P. deltoides SBSDD5 (SPAdes) (version 2) | ecosystem: Environmental > Terrestrial >... | reverse complement strand
CCGGCGACTACACCATCAAATGGCTCGAGCGCTGGCTGGACGAGAACAAGGAGCCAGAGGCGGCGGAATAGCCGCATCCAACACGGCACACGAGGCGTTTTACCGGCATGCCCGGATATCGCGCCGCACCGTCACGGCCTGACAAGGCCAAGGCCATCGCCGGCATTTTCGTCGTTTACGCGGTAATCATCGGCGCAGCGCTGATGATGCCGGCGGACTCGCCGCTTCGCCTGGGCGACAATGAACCGACCGTCTTGATCGACGTCAACGAGCTTCCCGAACCCCAACCGCCACCTCAACAAGAGCCCGGCAAAGTCGAGCAAGAGGAAGGCGCGGCGGGCAAGAAGGCCGAGCCGACGCCGATCGTTGCGCCAAAGCCCGCGATCGAAGTGCCGGCCAAGCCGCCGGTGGCGGCTGCGCCGATTGCGGGAACCGGCAGTGCGACCACCGCTGGAGCGGCAACAGCGGGCACAGGGCCCGGCGCCGGCGGATCGGGCACGGGTCGCGGCGGCGGCGGTTCCGGCGGGGGCGGATCGCCGGCTCAATGGATTTCGGGCGGCCTTCAGAACAGCGATTATCCGCGCCGCGCTCTCAAGGACCGGCTGCAGGGCCGGGTCAGCGTGCACTTCACCGTCCTGACCAGCGGGCGCATCGACAATTGCCGGATCACGGCTTCGAGCGGCAGCCCTCTCCTGGACCAAACCACCTGCCGCCTGTTGACCGAGCGATTACGATTCCGCCCTGCGCGCAATAGCCAAGGCCAGCCGATCGAAACCGAACTCAATAGCGATTACACCTGGGGCATCCGCTTCCGGCGTTAGCGTGCCGCGATTTTGCCCTCGCCAGCACCGGCCAGCATCGACCGGTCCTTGCCGTAGATATCGTCATAAAAGACGATCTGATCGCCGTTCGGGACCGCAGTTTGGTAGATCAGATAGACCGGCATCGGCTCGGGCAGCTCGACCGGCTGTTCGGTCTTGGCGCCTTTCCAATTGAGCGGCTTGCCATAGATCCATTTCGCGAGGCGCTGGGCGTCCTCCAATCGCACGCATCCGCCGCTGAACAGCCGCGCCGCCTCATTGAGCAGCTCCTTGTCGGGCGTGTCGTGCAGGTAGATGCCCTGCGGATTGGGGAACATGAACTTCATTCGCCCCATGGCATTGCCTGGACCCGGATTTTGCCGCACGCGGATGAGGATCCTGCCCGCGGCAACCGCCTCCCAATCGACGTTGGACGGATCGATGGGCACGGCCCTGTCCCCCCAGTCGGACAGGAGGACATATCCGTGCTGCTTCAAATAGCCGAGGCCCTGTTTGACCACATTGGGCGCGATCCGTTCGGCGGCTAGGTCGGACGGCACCTGCCAATAAGGGTTGAGCGCGGTGAACTTGATCGTCGCGGCCATCATCGGCGTCGCATACTGGGGTTTGCCAACCACCACGCGCATCCCGTCGACCACGCGGCCATTGTCATACATGTAGAGCTGCTGGGCGGCCGTGTTGACCAGCACATAGCGCCCGTCCGCAGGCAGGAAGCGCGCACGCTGCAAGTTGATGCGCAGGAGGTCCGCGGAACGGCGATCGCCACGGATCTCGGCCGCGGCCAGCGCCCTGCGGAGCCCGGCGTAACTGTGATGCATGAAGGGCATCGCATCGACCCACGTCTCGAGTGAAGGCGACGCCGCGGCCTCGGCCAGCAGTGTTGCCGCGGGCCGCGCCGTCGGGATCGCCTCGCGGTCGTTGATGATCCAGTCGCGGGCCGGCAGCTGGCGCAGCGCACCCGCATAGGCAATGAGGGCGCGGTCGAGCGTGGCGTTGGCCTTGGCGACTGCTGCCGGCTTGCCGCTGTCGGCGGAGCGCACCGCGTGTTTCAACGCCTTGATCTTGAATTGCTTGGGGTCGAGTCCGTCGAGATTGGCGCTCTGCAGCAACCCGATCAGCCGCTCGGCGCCATGCGCATCTCCATTGCCTACCCATTGCGGCCTGGCGACGTCCTGGGATGATTGAACATAGGCAGATGCCGCAAAGGCCGGCTGGATTGGCGTCTCCGCGAACAGCGCGACGGCGGCCATAACGGCGAAACCCGCCGGGCGCACTAGGCGTCCGACGGGCTTCGGGAACGATCGCGTAACGATCTTTGCTTCCATTTAGCCCCGCTCACCCGGAGCCGGGGGCGGAGGCGCCGCAGGCGCATAGCCTGACGGCGTGCCCTGATAATATTGGCCGTTATAGACATAGCCATCGGCTCGTCCGTCACGGTCATTGTCGGCCCAGATGGCACCGGCAAGTCCACCGACCGCCGCGCCGATCACGGCACCTTCGATCGGGGACAGGCCACCGACCACGGCGCCAAGTGCCGCGCCGCCAACCGCGCCAATCGCCGCTCCGGTCACAACCCGGCGAAGCGTCGGATCATAGCCTTGCGGCGTACCGGTGTAGTAAGTGCCGTTCTGGACATAACCATCGGCGTAGCCATCCTGGTTGTTGTCGGCCCAAACCGCGCCGGCAAGTCCACCAACTGCTGCACCGATCGCCGCGCCTTCGATGACGTTGACGCCCGGCACCACCGCGCCGACCGCCGCGCCGCCGGCTGCACCGACCGCCGCGCCTTGGGCGATATCGCCGGCTTGCTCGCTGCTGGTCGTGCACGCGCTGAGCGACATCGTACCGGCGAGCAGGATTGCGATCACTGATTTCCGCATATTCTGACTCCCTTTCAAACTGACAAAACGGACCGTGCCCCAGGACCCGGCGCCCCCGGCAACGGTGCACTAGTCACGTCGGCCAAACGAGAGTCGAAGGAGGAGGTTCCGCTAGTTCAACGATTCAGGAAATCCGCTCACCGATACCGTTGTTATGCCCCGCCTCTCTGTGGCACCTTCGCAAACGGCAAATGAACGGGAAACGCATGAAGGCAACCATCTACCATAATCCGATGTGCGGAACGTCTCGCAAGACATTGGAAATCTTGCATAATGAAGGCGTCGACGTGACCGTGATCGAATATCTGAAGGCCCCTCCTTCGCGTGAGGAGTTGAAGCAGCTTTACGAGCGGGCGGGCATCAGTCCGCGCGAGGGCCTTCGCGCCAAGGAAGAATTGGCGGAAAAGCTCGGCCTTAATCGCCCTGACGTCAGCGATGATGAGATTTTGGACGCGATGATGGAACATCCGATCCTGATCCAGCGTCCTTTGGTCCAGACCGAAAAGGGCGTGCGCCTTTGCCGCCCGCAAGAGGAAGTGCATCAGATCCTGTGAGCGAGGGCCTGGATCCGCGAATGTTGCTGAGGGGCTATGCCGCCGGCATTTTCCCCATGGCCGACAGTCGCGAAGCCGGTGACATTTTCTGGGTCGAACCGCGCAGCCGGGCGATCATCCCGCTCGACCGATTCCACCTGTCCCGGTCGCTGTCGCGGCGGATTCGCTCCGGCCGGTTCAGCCTTACCCGCGACCAAGCGTTTCATCAGGTGCTGCTGGCCTGTGCCGATCGCGAAGAAACCTGGATCAACTCGGCGATCGAGCGCGCGACCCTGGGCCTTCATTCGGTCGGCCATGCCCATTCGATCGAGTGCTGGTGCGAGGACCGGCTGGTCGGCGGCCTGTATGGCGTGAAGCTGGGCCGGGCCTTCTTCGGCGAATCCATGTTCAGCCGGGTGACCGACGCCTCAAAGGTCGCGCTCGCTTGGCTGGTCGCCCGGCTCCGCGTCGGCAATTTTACCCTGCTCGACTGCCAGTTCATGACGCCCCACCTCGCTTCGCTGGGCGCAACGACCGTCAGCCGCGACCGCTATGTCGGGTTGCTTGGGTCCGCATTGTCCTCGGCCGGCGTTTCCGGCGGAGGCGTGGTTTCTTCGAGCGGGGCGGAATCGGCCGGGGCGCCGTCGACGGAATTGCCGCCGCCGGAATTTGAGGCGCTTGACCGGCTGCTGGAGGAACGGGGCGCCGCCGGCGCGGCCGGCCCGGCGGGCCAGCTCATCGCACAGCTTTTGACCCAGACGTCGTAGACCGGGTCCTCGACGACATTGAGCGACGGGCTTTCCTTATAGAGCCAGCCGGAAAAGCGCCGAACCCACTGGGAGTCGGACCTCTGCCGGTCGACCTGCACAAATGCGCCGGTCAGCTTCTCGGGCTCCCATGGCGCGCTTGATTCGCATGCGCGCAGCCGCACCGTGATGTCCTTGACCCGCATGGCCTGGCCCGGCTTCAGCGTCAGATCCCGGACGATCCCGTTGCGCTTGTTGAGCAGGCCCAGCACCGCGATGCGCTGGGCCATCGGCGTCACGCCGGGCTGCTCGGCCTCGGCACGGGGCACGTCGATGGTGATCGGCTGGTTTTCGGTTTCATTATCATTACGGCCGCAACCGCCCGCGGCGACCAACAGGCCAAGCGTAAGGAAGGCGGCAAGACGGGCCACGCCTATTCGGGCTTCCACGCCTCATAGTCGCCGGTCGATGCCGCCCGGACGCCCTTGGAAGCCAGTGAACCGCCAGGGCGATAGGCCGCCGTGGTGCCGGTTAGGTTCGGCTGCGGCGCCTGCTCGAATTTCCGCCGCGCCGGGAGTGCCTTGTCCGGAAGCTCGTCAATCGTACCGCGAAGCCAGGCGTTCCAGCCCGGCGGGACACGGCTGCTGTCGTTCGAGCCCTCATAGATGACCCAGCGGCGCTTCGGATCCTTGCGATGCCGGTAATAGACGTTGCCCGCATCGTCCCGGCCGACTTCCTCGCCGTGGCGGCTGGACGTGATGAGCGTGCCCCAAGAGGCCCCGTTCCACCAGGTGAAAGCATTTGCGAACAATCCCATGACCGGCGCCTTTGCCGTGATAAGCGCTGCTAGGCAATCACCATTTGACCTTGTCGCCGGGCTGGATGCCCAACTCGGCCGAACGGCCACCCGGGATTTCGAGCACGGCGGCCACAGGTCCCTCCGACGGCACCGGCTCCTCCGAATAGGGGACCGTGTTGGCCGCGATGTTGGCGATGCTGCCGTCGGCCCGAACGAAGATCATGTCGAGCGGGATCAACGTGTTCCGCATCCAGAAACTCGCGTCTCTCGGTGGATCGAACGGGAAAATCATGCCGCGATCGGGCGCCAGGGCGTTGCGGTACATCAGGCCCATGGCCTGCTCCTCCGGCGTGCGCGCGATTTCGACGGTGAAGCGATGCTCGCGGCCGCTGGCGGCAATCGTCAATCGCACCTGTTCAAGCCCGGCGGGAGACCGGCCGAGCTCGACGGCGTTGGACGCTGAAGGCTGGCAAGCCACCAGGCCCACGGCCATGCCGAGCGCTATGGCGCGGGCGATCAGGGCTCGCGCAGTTCGACCGCGGTGAGGCCCTTGCGCCCCTCCGCAATCCGCGCCTCGAGCTGCTGGCCCGGCTGCAGGTCGACGATCTGCGACTGCCGCACCGTTTCCATGTGGACGAAGATATCCTCGCCCTCCTCGCCTTCCCCGGCCCGGTTGAGAAAGCCGTAACCCTTGACGCGGTTGAACCATTTGACCTCCACAGGCTCATATTCGCCCGCGGCATCGGTCAATGCCTTTCTGTCCGCGCGCTCGGCGGAAGGATGGACCGGACGAGGCGCCATCGGCAAGGCCGTTGAAAGGTCGATCGACAAGATTTTGCGCGCCTGGAACCCGCGATCCTGATGCGCGGCGATGCATTCCACCGTCGCGCCCTCGGGCAACGAGCGCCGGCCATGCTCCTTGAGCACGCTGAAGTGGACGAGGATATCCCCTTCGCAGTCGTCCGAAACAAGGAATCCGAAACCGCGGGTCGCGTCGAACCATTTGACCCGACCCGTACAATTCTGCCCATCAGGAAGAGATTCTGCCGCCGTGGACATGGGTTCCTCCGGCATTCCCTCCTGAGTCGTTTCGGTACTCAAACGCTGCACGCCATTTCCTTACCACCATCCAATGTGTCGGGAAACCGACATACGGATAATTAATGCAGATTAATAAGGACTTCCGCATCGGGATTTTCACCGGGTTTCAAATCGACGATCGCCCGGGCGATTGAAAAGCGATGGCCGGCGCGGATCATCGCCGCCAGCGCGCGCTCGCGCTGGGCCGGGTCGGGTACATCCTGGGCATATGGTCCGATTGCCCGGCGCCGGGCGAAGCGGATGGCCGCGGCAACCGCTTCCTCCTCCGCCAGGCCGCGCGCGTCGGTGCCGTCATCTTCGCCGATGCCGGCCAGCGCCAGCGCTTGCTTGACCCGCCGCTCGCCATAGCCGCGGCCGGTCAGCGACCTCGCCTTTGACAAGGCGAAGGCGCGATCGTCGATATAGCCCAGCCGCACAAGCCGCTCCGACAGCTCGTCCAGGGCGGGATCGCCCGGCCCATCCCAGCCGCGTTCGCGCAGTTTCCGGCTGAGGTAGGCGACCAGCTTTGCCCGGCTGGTGGCGAAGCGGCCGACATAGTTCAGCGCCATCTCGTCAAGCTTGGCGGCATTGAGCAGAGGGCGGGGTTTGCGCCTTTGTTGCATCGCCATGGCCATGTTTGTGCCACAGTCCCCCACCATCAGGCAAAAAGGCCCGCGGGGAGACGGGTCCGCCGGCGGCCGCCTGCCGGGACCCAAGAGACCAGACAACAGGAATTGCCGAGTGCTCGACCGCAAGGACAGGATCGACGCAAGCCTCGCACTTGAAGGCTATACTCCGACCCTCGACCGCTTGCCGAGGCGCGTCGCCGATTTCGCGACGCTCGGCGATGCGCTCGACTATGCCGCCAAGGGCGCCCGCGGCATGAATTTTCATGATGCGCGCGGCACGTTGGTCCGGTCCTATCCCTATGCCGAGCTGCGCGAAGATGCGCTGGCCCATGCCCGGCGCTTCATCGCGCTCGGTCTCAAGAAGGGCGATCGGCTGGCGCTGGTGGCGGAAACCGGCGCGGAGTTCGCCGCCTGCTTCTTCGGCGCCATTTATGCCGCCCTGTGGCCAGTGCCGTTGCCGCTGCCGACCAGCTTCGGCGGGCGCGACGCTTATGTCGAACAATTGGTCGTCATGCTGACCAGCAGCGATCCGCAGTTGTTCCTCTATCCCGAAGAGCTTGCCGAATTTGCCACCGCCGCAGCCGGACGGCGCGCGATCCCGGCGCGTTCATGGGAGAGCCTCGGCGAGATCGAGCCGGCCGGTACGTTGGCGCTGCCCGAAGCCGGCCCGGACGAGATCGCCTATCTCCAATATTCCAGTGGATCGACCCGCTTCCCGCACGGCGTTGCGGTTACCCACCGCGCGCTGCTCGACAATCTCCATTCGCATGGCGTCGCAACGGAGGTCCAGGAATCCGACCGCTGCATCAGCTGGCTGCCCTGGTACCATGACATGGGCCTGGTCGGCTGCATGCTGTCGCCGCTCGCGCTGCAGGTGTCGTGCGATTATCTGAAGACCGAAGATTTCGCGCGCCGCCCGCTCGCCTGGCTCGACCTCATCAGCCGCAATCCGGGCACGTCTCTCTCTTATTCGCCGACCTTTGGCTATGACATTTGTTCGCGCCGGATGAGCTCGCAGACGCGCGCCGCCGACCGGTTCGACCTGTCGCGCTGGCGGCTGGCCGGCAACGGCGCAGACATGATCCGCCCGGACGTGATGCAGGCGTTCGTCGACAGCTTCGCCGACGCCGGCTTCAAGGCCGGTGCCTTCTGCCCCAGCTATGGCCTGGCAGAAGCCACGCTGGCGGTTTCCATCATGCCGCCGGGCGAAGGCATCCGACTCGAGCTGGTCGAAGAAAGCGAACTGTCGGGTGTCGGCACGCCGTCGCAGGAACGGCCACGGCGCTATCGCGCGATCGTCAACTGCGGCAAGCCGGTCAAGGGCATGGAGATCGAGATCCGTGGGCCGGACGGCGAACAGCTGCCCGAGCGCGGGATCGGCAAGGTCTGGGTGCGTGGGTCTGCGGTCATGGTTGGCTATTACCGCGACAAAGAAGCCACCGATGCCTGCATGAAGGACGGTTGGCTTGACACCGGCGATATGGGCTACATGTCGGGCGGCTACATCTTCATCGTCGGCCGCGCCAAGGACATGATCATTATCAACGGCAAGAACCATTGGCCGCAGGACATCGAGTGGGCGGTTGAGCAGCTTCCCGGCTTCAAGTCGGGCGACATCGCCGCCTTCGCCATCACCGGCCCGAGCGGCGAGGAAACGCCGGCCGTGCTGGTCCACTGCCGGGTGAGCGATCCGGACGAGCGCGGCCGCCTGCGCGACGACATCCGCGAGCGGGTCCGCGCCATCACCGGCATCACACCGGTGGTCGAGCTCGTGCCGCCACGCACCCTGCCCCGCACCTCGTCGGGCAAGCTGTCGCGGACCAAGGCGCGGAACTTGTATCTCTCGGGTGAAATTATTCCCTACGACATAGCGGCGTAGCGATCGCAAATCTTCGTCATTCCCGCGAAAGCGGGAACCCAGATTTGTCATTTGCTGGGCCCCCGCTTTCGCGGGGATGACGATATGGGCTGTGACAGCACTTGCGCACATCTCTTCCGCACATTAGGTCGCGCCACGGCCTAGGGGTGTAGCTCAGTTGGTAGAGCATCGGTCTCCAAAACCGAGGGTCGTGGGTTCGAGTCCCTCCGCCCCTGCCACGTCGCAGCGAAGCATTTAGCGGACCGCTAAATGCTGGTCCGCGAAGCGGACGCGGAGATGCGGCCGGCCTCGCGGAGCGAGGACCGACGTCATGGGATTTACTCCCATGACGGCCTGGTTTAATGCGCTCCCAGCACGAGGTCCGGCGGGGTGTCCGCGGACCTCGTTTTTCTATCCGTTTATGAAGGCTTGAGCAGTGGCAAAGGTTACTCCCGGCGAATTCATCCGGCAGGTGCGCGCCGAAGGCAGCAAGGTCGTCTGGCCGTCGATAAAGGAAACCCGCACGACCGCGATCATGGTGCTGATCATGACCTCGCTGCTCGCGCTCTTCTTCCTCGGCATCGATTCGGCGTTCAGCGCGATCGTCAAGTTCCTCCTCGGCCTGCTCGGCTAAAGATTTCTGAAGGCTTTCACATGTCCCGCTGGTACATCATCCACGCTTACTCCGGTTTCGAGAACAAGGTCCGCGACGCGATCTTGAGCGAGGCCAAGCGGCTGGGCCTTGAAAGCCTGGTCGAGGCGGTCGAGGTCCCGACCGAAACCGTGACCGAGATCAAGCGCGGCAAGAAGGTGCAGTCCGAGCGCAAGTTCATGCCCGGCTATGTGCTGGCCAAGCTGGCGCTCAGCGACGACGTCTACCACCTGGTCAAGAACACGCCGAAGGTGACCGGTTTCCTCGGCCCCAACGGCAAGCCGCAGGCGATCCCCGACGCGCAGGCGCATCGCATGCTCGACACCAAAGAAGAGGCCGCCGCGGCGCCGAAGACCAAGATCAAGGTCGATTATGAAATCGGCGATGCGGTCAAGGTACTCGACGGCCCGTTCGCCAGCTTCAACGGCGTTGTCGAGGAGCTCGATTTCGACCGCGCCCGCGTGAAGGTCAGCGTGTCGATCTTCGGCCGCGCCACGCCTGTGGAGCTCGAGTTCGAACAGGTTGAGCGGGTGAAGTAACGATCCGCTAAGATAGTCATCCCGGACTGGATCCGGGATCCACCTTCAAGAGGGCCGCTCACTTCGAGCGGCCCTTTTTCATTGGCTAATCAATCCTGTGCCGGCACGAAGTAAATTCGTGCCGTCGGTCCTGTCGCCTGCTCCGCGGCGCAGGCCGTCCGTAACTCGATATCTCTTCGCGCAGCTTGGGCTCGCTAACGCGACCCCTTGCGCTACGCTCGGTATCTCATTAATAACTTACCAGTCAGTTAGGAGCGACTCGTGGGGCAACCCAAATTTCAAAGGCGTGCGGAAGAGCGGCCGGGCGAGATTTGCGCGGCGGCGCTGGAGGTGTTCGCCGAGAAGGGCTTCGCCGCGGCCAAACTCGACGAGATCGCCAGGCGCGCCGGCGTGTCGAAGGGCACGCTCTACCTCTATTTCAAGGACAAGGAGCAGCTGTTCCGCGCCGTGGTGCGCGACGCGGTCGTGCCCAACGTCGAGAACCTCCGGACCGCCCTCATCCAGACCGGCCTGCCGTTCGCGGAGCTGGTCCGCCTGTTCCTGGCGCAATTTGTCGAGATCACGAACCGGGTACCCGTGGGGGCGGTCGCCAAGATGGTGATCAGCGAATCCCGCAATTTTCCCGAGCTCGCCAAGGTCTGGCACGATGAGGTGGTGTCCAAGGCGCTCGGCACGATCACCGCGCTCATCGAAATGGCCCAGGCAAGGGGAGAGGTTCGCGCGGGCGACCCGCGCCTGCATACCTTCACCCTGATGGGACCGATGCTGATGGGCATCCTCTATCGCGAGACGTTCGAACCGATCGGCGGCGAGCCGCTCGACCTGGGTGCGCTCGCCCGGCAGCATGTCGAGACGGTCCTGGCCGGTCTTCTGGTGGGGGAGGCAAGATGACGCCCACTTACAGAGCCGTTCGTCCCGAGCGAAGTCGAGGGACTTTGCGCTTAGTGTCTCGACTTCGCTCGACACGAACGGATTTGCTGTGCAGCCTTTGCCTACTTGCCGGCTGCACCACGGTCGGGCCGAATTATGCCGAGCCTGAAGTGCCGGTGCCGGCCGCCTATGCCGAAGCGCAGGGGGCAGGCGCGGCGCAGCTCGACCAGTGGTGGCGCAGCTTCGGCGACCCGCAGCTGACCGGCCTCATCGAGCAGGCGCTGAAGCAGAACCTCGATCTAAAACTGGCCGCCGCCCGGATCCGCGAAGCCCGGGCGCAGGAAGGCGTCGCGGGAGCCGGCGCATCGCCCCAAGTCGCGGCCGAAGCCTCGGTTACACGCCAGCGGATCAGCGAGAACGCCATCCCGGTTCCGCCCGGATCCGGGGGTGGCGGCGGCGGCTCGATCGGGCTGCCGGGAACGGAATTCACCAGTTGGCGGGCCGGCTTCGACGCCAGCTGGGAACTCGACCTGTTCGGCCGCAACCGGCGCGAACGCGAGGCGGCGGCGGCGCGGACCGGTGCCGCCATCTGGAACCGGCGCGACACGGAAGTGACCGTCGCTGCGGAAGTGGCCCGCGCCTACCTCCGCCTGCGCACGCTCCAGGGCGAGATTGCCAATGCCGAAGCCGAACTGGCGCGGCAGCAGCGCTTCGAGCAGCTGGTCGATGCGCGGTCACGCGGCGGACTGGTCACCGGCCAGGACCTGGAACAGCAGCGCTCGGAGCGCTCGGCAGCTTCGGCGGCGATCCCGGCGCTGCAGGCGCAAGCCAAGGCTGAGATTCACGCGCTCGGCGTGCTCACCGGGCAGGCGCCCGAATCTCTGGCCGCCCAGCTGTCGTTGCCGGTTACCCTGCCCCTGTCCCCATCGGTTCCCCCCGGCCTGCCGTCGGACCTGCTCCGGCGGCGGCCGGACATCCGCATGGCCGAGCGCGACCTCGCCGCCGCAACCGCCGACATCGGCGTCGCGGTCGCCGACCTCTACCCGCGCATTTCACTGACCGCCGCCCCGGCCCTGGTCAGCACGGCCTTGGGTTCGCTGCTCGAATGGGGCAGCCGCAGCTTCAGCGCCGGCGCCGCGCTCGACTGGCCGATCTTCGACGGCGGAAGGCGCCGTGCCAATATCGAGGTCCGCAATGCCCGCCAGGAGCAGGCGATGATCGCCTATCGCAAGGCGGTGTTGATCGCGCTCCAGGACGTCGAGGATGCGCTCAGCCGGGTTGACGGCGACCGCCGCCAGCTGGCCGATCTCGAGCAGGCCGAGGCTACCGCGGCCCGCGCCGAAGAGATCGCGCGCACCCGTTACCGCGGCGGCCTCGTCACCCTCACCGACGTGCTGCAGGCGCAGCAGCGTCGCCTTTCGCTGGAGAAGCAAGTGATCGAAACCCGCGGCGCCCTGGCGCGCAACACGGTGGCCCTGGCCAAGGCCCTGGGCGGCGGTTGGCAGGAGACCCGACCATGAACCGCGCCCGGCCGATCATCGTCGTCATCCTTTTGATCGGGGCGGCGGCGCTCGCCTGGTTCCTGCTGCGCGGCTCGGAGCGCCAGCGATCGCTGTCCGGTTATATCGAGGGCGAAAGCCTGTTCCTCGCCGCGCCGGTCGCCGGAACGGTCGGCTCGATCACCGCGCAGGAGGGCGAGCGCGTCGCCGCCGGCGCGCAGCTGTTCACGATCGATCCCGCGACCCTCTACGCCCAGGGCGAGCAGGCCCGCGCCCAGGTCGCCGAGGCACGGACCCAAATCGCCACGGCCGAGGCCAACGCCCAGCAGGCCGAGGCCGAAGCCACCGCCGCCGCGGCCGATGCCGACCGGGCCCGCCGCGACCTCAGTCGCCTGCTCTCTGTCCGCCGCGAAGACCCCGCCGCCGTCGCTGGCAAGGACATTGACGCCGCCAACGCGGCGCTGCGTGAGTCTAACGCCCGCCTCAACGCTGCCCGCAAAACCGCGCAGGCCCGCCGCGCCCAGATCGCCGCCGCCCACGCCCAGGAAAACCAGGCCCGCGGCGGCGAAAGGGAGGTCGCGATCCGCGTCGGCCAGCTCGCCCCGCCCGCTCCCTCGGCCGCGCGGGTCGAGGACGTGTTCTACCGCCCCGGCGAATGGGTCGCCGCCAACCAGCCGGTGGTCAGCCTGCTCCCTGACGACCGGGTCAAGGTCCGCTTCTTCGTCCCCGAACAGGAGGTCGCCCGCTACCGGCCGGGCCGCAGCGTCCGCTTCTCCTGCGACGGCTGCGCGGCCGGGCTGATGGCGAAGATCAGCTATGTCAGTCCGCGTCCCGAATTCACCCCGCCGGTGATCTTCAGCCGCGACAGCCGCGACCGGCTGGTGTTCATGGTCGAAGCGCTGCCCGCCAAGCCGGCCAACCTGATGCCCGGCCTGCCGGTCGACGTGGAGCCATTGCCGTGACGCTGGCGATCGACGTCCAGGGCTTGAGCAAGCGCTTCGGAACGCTTCAGGCTGTCGATAACGTGTCGCTGCAGATCGAGCAGGGCCACATCACCGGTTTCCTCGGCCCCAACGGCTCGGGCAAGACCACTTCGCTGCGCATGTTGTGCGGCCTGCTCACCCCGGATGGCGGCACCGGCAAGGTGCTCGGCCTCGACTTCCCTCGCGAGGCCGAGGCGATCAAGCGCCAGACCGGCTACATGACCCAGCGCTTCTCGCTCTATGAAGACCTGACGATCGAGGAGAATCTGGCCTTCATCGCCCGGGTCTACAGCCTCGACCGCGTCAACGCCCGAGTCGACGAGACGCTCGAAAAATTGGGCCTCAACCACCGCCGCAAGCAGCTGGCCGGCAATCTGTCGGGCGGCTGGAAGCAGCGGCTGGCGCTGGCCGCCGCCGTGATGCACGAGCCCAGGCTGCTGCTGCTCGACGAGCCGACTGCCGGCGTCGACCCGCAGGCCCGGCGCGACTTCTGGGACGAGATCCACCGCCTGGCCGACGGCGGCATGACGGTGCTCGTCTCGACCCATTATATGGACGAGGCCGAGCGCTGCCACGAAATCACCTACATCTTCAACGGCAAGCTGATCGCGCGGGGAACGGGGGATGCGGTGATCGCGCAAAGCGGTCTCGTCACCTTCGAGGCGGTAGGCCCGCGCGCCGACCGGCTGGGCCGCGAGCTCGCCGCCAGGCCCGGAGTCGACATGGCCGCGCCATTCGGGGAGGCGCTCCACGTCAGCGGCACCGACCGCGCCGCGCTCGAAGTCGCCATCAAGCCCTACCGCCGCGATCCCTATAAGTGGACCGAAGTCCAGCCGACCTTGGAGGATGTGTTCATCCACCTGATGCGCTCGGAAGGAGCCAATCACACGGTGGACAAAGCGGCATGATGGGCCTCTCCTTCTCGCGGATGATGGCGGTGCTGGCCAAGGAGTTCACCCAGCTGGTCCGCGACCGGCTGACCTATGCGATGATCATCGGCATCCCGATCTTCCAGCTGCTGCTGTTCGGCTATGCGATCAACTCGGACCCCAAGCATTTACCGACCGCCGTACTGGTCCAGGACCAGGGCCAGTTCGCGCGCTCGATCGTCGGCTCGCTGCAGCACAGCGACTATTTCGACCTTCGCTATACCGCCCGCACACCGGCGGAGATGCACGAGCTGATCGAGCGCGGCGCGGTCCAGTTCGCCATCACCATCCCCGGCGACTTCACCCGCCGCGTGGTCCGGGGAGACCAGCCGCAGATGCTGGTCGAGGTCGACGCGTCCGATCCCGCCGCCACCGGTCCCGCCGTCGCCGCGCTCGCCTCGCTCCCGCAAAATGCCCTGATGCACGATCTCAAGGGCCCGCTCGCACCGCGCGCCGCTCCCGCCCGGCCGCAGCCGTTCGAGGTCGTCGTCCAGCGCCGCTACAACCCGGAGGCTATCACCAGCTACAATATCGTCCCCGGCCTGGTGGCGACGATCCTGACCTTGACCCTGGTCATGATGACCGCGCTCGCCATGACCCGCGAGACCGAGCGCGGGACGATGGAGACCCTGCTGTCGACCCCGCTGAGGCCGATCGAGGTGATGGTCGGCAAGCTCACCCCCTTCGTGCTGGTCGGGATCATCCAGGCGACGATCATCATCTCCATGGCCCGGCTGCTGTTCGGGGTGCCGATGGCCGGCGGCTGGGCGGCGCTGATCCTCGGCCTGTTCCTGTTCATCGTCGGCAGCCTCAGCCTCGGCTTCCTCATCTCGACCCTCGCCCGCAACCAGCTGCAGGCCATGCAGATGAGCTTCTTCTATTTCCTGCCGTCGATCCTCCTCTCCGGCTTCCTCTTCCCCTTCCGCGGCATGCCCGAATGGGCGCAGTGGATCGGCACCGCGGTGCCGGTGACGCACATGCTGCGCGTGATCCGCGGCTCGATGCTGAAGGGCGTCGGCATCGTCGAAGCCGCGCCCAGCCTCGGCGCCCTTGCCCTGTTCGTGGTGCTCGTCGCGGGGATCGCGGTGAAGAAGTACCGGACGACGCTCGACTAGACCGTTCCTAAATCCTCTCCTGTCACCATCCCCTTTCCGGTGCCTTGGCGCTGCGCGGGTCGTCGGCCGGGTTCACGTAAATGATCTGGAATGGCCCGTGTGACGTGATCTGGATCGTCGCCCCGCTGCCCGTGAACGCATAATGGTTCATGTTCGCCGGCAATGCGACATAGCCTGCTTGATTGAGCGTGGCGGCTTTTGCCCTGTCGAGCGTATCGCCCATCCCGATCGACATCTGGCCCTCGATGACGGTTACGAGTTCGTCGGTCGGGTGATGGTGCGGCGGGACCGCATAGTTCGCCGGGAACTTGAGCCGAATGGTAAACATGCCTTCCTTGCCGGGATCGCCGGAAAGAACCGCAAGCTGCCCGCCGGACGGGAGTCCTGGCGGCGGCGCGCCCCATTTAAGGTCTGCGCTGTTCAATTGCGCCTGGGCCGCAGGCCCGATGATCAGCGCGGCGAAGCCGACGAAAAGCGCTTTGTTCATGGCTCTTTCCTTCCCTGATCCCCCGCCGCGCCTTTACCATGCTTGGCGGTGGCAGGCGACGGGCGGCAGCGCGGCGGCGGCCGGGAGCATGATCAGTTCAATGCTTCGTCAGGCAGCCCAGATAGGTCCGCAGCTGCTCCACCGCGCGGTCGTAATGGCCGATGTCGCGGTAGGTCCGGGTCTGCATCACCGCCCCTTCCATCACCGTCAGTACCAGCTCGGCCAGCGCCTGCGTGTCGGTGCCCTTCGCCAGTCCCGCCTGGTCGAGGCAGCCCTTCACCGCCTCGGTCCAGGCGGCGAAGTTGGCGGCCATCAGCTCGCGCACTTCGGGGTCGGGCTCGTGCAGCTCCAGCGCCAGGCTGCCGATCGGGCAGCCGTAGAAACAATCGGTCTCGACCAGCAGCCGGCGGTAGGTGCCGAGCAGCGCGAAGACCTTCTCGATCGGGTCGGCGACCTCGCCCCAACTGGGCTCGAGCAGCATCGGCCCGATGCCGTCGCGATAGGCCTCCAGCACCGCGATCAGCAGCTCCTGCTTGCCCTTGAAGAAGTAATAGAGGCTGCCGCTGTTGACCCCGGCGGTCTCGAGGATGTCGGCGATCGAGGTCGATCCATAGCCCTTGCGCCAGAACAGCTCCATCGCCGCCTGGACGATCCGGTCGCGGGTTGAGGTCGGCGCGTCCATGCGGTTATTGTTGATTGAGCATTCAAGTAAATCAAGAGCCGCCGAGCCCGAGAGAGCGATTGCCGGACGGCCTGCAGCGAAGCTGACAGGACCGACGTCACGGATTCACTCCGTGACGGCCCATTCTCGCATCTTGCATGAAATGAAACTACTTGTGTCAAATGAACTCTTATGATAGGTCATATGACCCCTTCGGAGGTCTGCATGGTCGATTTTGCTCTCGCGCCCGCACCGCTCGCTGCTAGCGACGAGGCCGACCAGGTCGCGGTGAAAGCCTTTGTTCGCATCATGGATTTCTGGAAGGTTCCCCGGGAGCAGGCCGCTTCGCTCATCCAGGAATCGGTCAGCACCTACGCGAGAATGAAGCGCCGGACGTGGACCGGTACGCTCAAGGACGATCAGCGACTGCGGGTGAGCGCAATCATCGGCCTCTATAAGGGGCTGCATCTCTATTTCAGCGACGCCCTGGCCGACGAGTGGCCGCGCCGGCCGAATGACGGCCCCCTGTTCCGCGGCCTGTCGCCGACCGACTTCATGGTGCGCGGCGGCGTTCCGGCCATTCTCGACAGCAGGACCTATGTGGATGCGATCAGGGGCGGCATCTGATGGTCCCCATTTGCGAGATCGCACAGCAACGAACCGTTCGCCTCGTTCCGACGGCCTACTATAAGCCCCCCGTCCTTGCGCCGCTGGCCGACAATGACGAGGAACGGGCGGTCCTTGAACGATACGAGGGTCTGACCAGCGAACGGGCGTCGAAACCCTCGCTCCTGGGCGATTTCGAGGGTTGGGGCCGGCACCACATCGACGCCGCCTTTCGTTACACGCGGAGGCCGGAAGGAAACCGGTTCAACGGGCCGGAGCGCGGCGCCTGGTACGCCGGCTTTGACGATCGTACGGCCCTGACCGAGGTGGCTTTCCACCGCACTCGCGAACTAACCTTCACGCGAAAGTTCGACGATTGGGCGGAATATCACGCGCTGCACGCGTCGTTCATTGGCCGGTTTCACGACATTCGCGGGTTCGATGAGGCGGCGGATTGCCTCCACTCGGACCCGGCTGTTGGCTACCCCAGGGGACAGGAACTGGCCCTTGCGCTGCGCAGCGGCGGCTCGCGCGGTCTGGTCTATCCATCCGTCCGCCACGCCGGAGGGACCTGCATCGCCGCCTTCCAGCCGACTGTGATCCAGGATGTGACGCCTGGCGCAAAGTGGAAGCTCGAATGGCGCGGCACACCGGAATGGTCGGCGACGGCGGTGTAGGGCGACGGCGGTCCGCAAGCCGCACGCCCTTCACCGTAATCTGACGTCAGATTGGGGATGATGACCGCAATGGGTCGAAAACGGTCATGGCCACTATGGGTGGAAAGCGGACGTTAGTGAAGGCGACGCTTTCGCCGTCGAGCAAGGGCGCTGATGCCGCCACAAACAATTAGGACAGCAATCAAAATATATTCATTTCGCCACATATCGTCCCATGCCTGCGCCTCCTCGGGCCTAACGCAGAAAGTCTCGCCCCTAAAGGTAAGGCGGCCATTGTTGGCAGCATCGGAACACGACCGATGTGCGACGCCAATCTGGGACGGATACGGGTCAACGCGCATTACATGATAGCCACCGAGAAGAAGCGCAGCGACGACCGGCAGATATTCAACAGCACGCCAGCCAGGCGATGAATGAGATTTAGCCATTTGGACTAGGTGCCAGCCGCAAGTAATGACCGCAATGGGTCGAAAGCGGACGTTAGCGATGGCCGGTAAGCGCGGAGCGACCGACCGCTAGCCCGCAACTCACGCCCGATAAAGCAGGCATGGGGGGCCTAGCCCACGGCCGGCACTGGCGAAGACACGTCGCGGACGATCTTCCAGCTTCCGTCCGACTGCTTCCTGAATACCCAGATGCAATAGCCGTTGCCCGAGTCAACCTTGCTCGTCTTAGGGTTCGTATAAGTCATCTTGTAGGTAGCGTCGGCGTACGCGAGGTCGCCGCTCGCGGAGACCTGAATTGCGCCCGCCGTCCCCTTGAATTGCACCGCAGGATCGGCCGCCAGGCGGTCGTATTCCGCACTGATGGCCTGGGTACCTTGGAACGGCGCACTCTCGGGAGTGATCATGACCGCATCGGGTGCGTAGAGCCCTTTTACGGCAGCCCAGTCCTTTCCATTCAAGGCCGCGATCACGTCGGCAAGCAGCTTCTTGGCATCGGTGTCCGCAGCCGAAGCGGTGGCCGCCTCGTTGCGCGCCGGCGTTTCCGCGCGGTCGCACGCAGGAAGATACAGGACCAGTAGCGTGCCGGCCCACATCAAGACGACTCGGTTCATCGGAGGTCTTCCACCTTGTTGAGAGCGTGCGAAGGAAATACCTGTTACGGGCGTTTGTCGAGCGCTACCTCAGAGGTGAAACACCGAGCGTCAATGCTCAGAACCGTCACCCATCCACTCGATGTTGCGTCCGGTCTTTCTGTCCAGCGTTTCAGCCTTGCCGTTGCTTGTGCAACGAGTGCGGCCGTCAACTGGCCTGACAATCGAGTTGCTCTCTTTGGTTGCTATGTCCGCAATGGGTGGAAAGCGGCCCTTGGCTACATTACCGCATCGCCGCCCTGGGCAAGCGGGCATGACTTTACGCCCGGCGCGTGGAGGTGGTCCGCGTGCGGTGTGTAACCGGCCAATATCATGCGATCGAGCTCTGCCTGGTCCGTGGGCATTGGCACGACAGCTGGACGTTGACTCCTTCGATTGTCTTTCGGGAGCGGCGCCCCCGACGCGGCCGGCGTGGCCGACGTTGCGCTATTCTGCGGTTCGCTTTCGCAGCCAGAGCCAAGCAGCAAGATCAGTGGCAAAAGGGACTTCATGGTCATTCCTTTCATCACGCAAGCAAGCAAAAGCGTGGTCGTGCCCCAGACCTGCAGATATCCGGCGGATTCCGCGCCGAACGCCAATAGCCAATGAGCCCAAGCGTACGAAGAAGCTCGGCATAGCCCGGCTCTGCACGCGCCGCGGCCATGTTGGGTTCGAACAGGACTTCGGCGTCTAGCAGGCCGCGGGTGCGCACGAGAGCTGCCGCAGCCTGGACTGCCGCATTCCGTGCCCCGAGCGCTGCAAGCACTCCGACGACAACCTTGTCATTGTATCGCGGGTCGCGGGCGAAGCCTTCGAGCTCGGCGACCGACCTGGCGCGCAGCGTAGGATCTTCGGACCTTAACGCGCCGAACGCCTTGGCCAGCGCCAGTCGCTGCGTGCTGGTCAGCGGCAGGTCCGGCGCGCCCAACTGATCGATCGCTTCTTCATAGCGATGGGTCCACAAGGCAGACTTTATCTTGAGCAGGCGAAGCGATGTGGCATCGGGCCAGAGAGCGAGCGTAGACTTCAGGACTTGGTCTGCCTCGTCATTGCGGCCCACCATATACAGGGCTTGGGCAAAGCGAAGGTTGCTGAAAGGGGCCAGCGGCCGCATGTCGCGCGCCCGCTCATATTCCTCGACTGCCTCCTCCATTCGGCCGACCGAGGCAAGGAAATCCCCATATGCCTGGCGTTCGCAGCCGCATTCAGTCGGGCGTACGCCTATCGCCTTCTTGAGCAGCGCTTCACGGTCTGCAAATCGGTTAAGCGGCAGGAGCCCCGCAAGAGCCATATAGCCTTCTGGGTTCTGGCTATCGAGTTCCATCGACTTGCGCGCCGCGGCTTCAGCTTCCTTGCGCAATTGGGCGGCTTCGGCCGACCTCGATGCGGCGAGAGGCGCTGCAGCTAGTGCGAGCGCCGACCAGCCAAACGAAAACTCCGGGACGGCGACCGTTACCCGGCGCGCCGCATCGAGCTCGGCCATCTCACTGGTCGAACCGCTCCAATGCTCGTTGCACCATTTGAAATAGAGGGAAAGCGCCTGGTCCGACATGCGCTTCTTGTAGGAAGTCGTGCCCCATAATCCGCAGCGCACTACCTGGCTTGCCCCGACTGCCGCCT